>Ga0210040_10009860_pt1 | contig 11046 bp, 5 predicted proteins | sample CryGeyCG12114_NA_FD_185462 | JGI IMG/M metagenome (GOLD analysis project Ga0210040, IMG submission 185462) | Groundwater microbial communities from aquifer - Crystal Geyser CG19_WC_8/21/14_NA (SPAdes) (version 2) | ecosystem: Environmental > Aquatic > Deep subsurface > Groundwater | place: USA... | reverse complement strand
AGGTGGCGGTGGCGATTTGAACATCTCCCCAAATACTAAAATCTGTCCGTCATCTTATTAAAAACGTTGACGCCTTGGCGTTCATAGCCCCTGGTTGGGCTCAGCCAAGTTGCTCAGGAAGTTTTTTTAATTCTTGGTTAACGATTTTTTTTGTAAGAAGCAGAACATGGCTATAAACAGCATGCGAAAATGTTTATGACTTGATTTGCCTTTTGGTTCGAACTGTATACAGAATGCATTCAAATGGAAAGATGACAAACTGTCATGAACAAACCTTACAAACGGAGATGGCTTAATTTAGTTAGTTAGTTATTATAAGCTGCAACAATGATATAGCGATAAAAAGACGACAGCATAGTGACTCTGTTAAGTAAGTAGTCAACTATTGTTTGCTTTTGGACCTTTAAAAGTGTCTTGCATAACTCTGTACAAGAATTCCAGCTGTCAACTTTCCAAACAATGTAAACAACTAGTGTGTGAACACATTTATACAAGTGAGCCATGCATATCGAACCAAAGGTGGAATGAAATAAAAAGTGCTTAAAAAGGAAACAAAAAGTGTATATATAGCTTGTTTGCTATAGTCACAAACGTGTAAGTAGGCGTATAAGAAACTAGCCTGGATGCTGCATGTAACTGAAAGTATAGGTGAGATAATAGAATTGTCCAGAAGAACAAGTTAAATCGGTATGAAAAGGGAAGGACATTAATGCATTGAAAGTTTATTCTCGGTTTGATAGTTAGTTACTACGCAAGTATTGCTCCATGGGATATGTGTGTGTGAGTGAGACATGAATGCGTGTCCTGGGGCTTTTTGAAAAGTGAATGCACTAAAACGAAATCTAGTAATGATCCTTTCATGAGAAACATCAACAAAACAAGATAAGGAAAAGGTATTTTTTGTGAAGACTTAGTGAGTGAGTGAGATGCAATCAAGGAATGCATTGGAATCCACTTGACTCTAATTGACTCTAAAGAAGGCAAGCACTGGAAGAGGATTATTATAGAGTCAGTTATAAAATTTTCACTTTAAGCCAAGTCTTATTATTAGTGTGGAATTCCAAACGGACTGAACAAGTATTGAAGTTTGTTTACAAATCAGAGTGTCATATTTCACATTCAGCGTTTTTAAATATGACAAATCACTGTAGACAATGATAACTTTTGTTCTGTTAGGATCAGAGTACAAGATAATAGTATATACGGTTTGAAATGCTTTAGAAAGAGCCTTTTTACGGCTTTAGATAGTTTAAGGAGAATGCAAAGGAAATCTCCACCAATTCATTTTACAGCTCATTTTTTCTCAGTTATAGCCCGTGCTTTATAAATGAGGTGACTAGACCTGATAACAACGTGCTTTACTGGCCTAATAGGTCTGTAATGGTCCTCTATTACGTAATATTAACATAGATAAATAGGTTCAGATTTTTCTTCGTCTATATAAGCGGTACTTATTATATCTTGGTTGGCTACATGCATAGGTTAATAAAAGAGTTGAAAACATGCAGACAAAAAGATCCTTTGCATATATTTGTGTCACGGATTGTAACTGGCAGACAAGTTTACTGTTATTTGAAAACTCTACGTTCACTCGGTTTAATTTAAGGCTTTCCTCATCTCATTAATACTTTGTAAAGCCTGAATGCGTAAACAAAAGGTATATAGCCAACGCCGTTTTCCATTGTATGCCTGAATGCATAAATTTGATCTCTCGGTGCAAGCGTATAAGAATGAATTATGATCTCATCATAAATCTGCCCTTTTAATTTTAATAATCTTGAGAATACTCACCATGTTTTTTCCTCTGTTCCGTTTATACAGGTGAAGTACTCATCCGCACCTATAGAAATGGAAATTACGTTACAGTTCATGGTAAGTATAAATGCTCAACCGTCTCCAATTAACTCCAATGATCATAATTATCCGTCCCTTCCTTTTCCTTATGCGCTTTCTATGCATATCAGTTTTCATGGTTCTCATGTCCTCATCATCTTTTCACTCAAAAACTGTAGTTACATGCCGCGCCTTTTTTCTACAAGGTTAATTATTGCTCCTTTTGTCTCAGAACGCATCTTAAATGTTTTAGAACTTGTATTTATGCTCTCATTAACATAATCGAATTCAAGCTCTATTTCAAACAGAACAAGAAGTTATAGGATCATTGTAATCCTCAAAGATTATGCTTGCACTAATAGTTAATACGTAAAACTGTAAAATATGGATTCAAGTATGTAGATGTTTAAAAACTCCAATGTTTTTTTCCGCTTCACCTATTGCAATACAACCTTACATAAAGTTTATCTCGTTTTGCAAACGCTGCAAGATTAAACTGGTAAGCCTTTCTAGCTGAGTGAATTTTATACTGCGTAAATAAGGTACATGGTATCCTCTTGTATTTCGTTAGCTAGTTACATTTGGTATGCCCACATGCATAGAAATGAAGCTCTTCACGCTGATTGTTCTCATTGTTTGACTCAAACTCTTATTTGCTGTTTTAGTCTATGCTGCTGTTAGTTAGCTAGTTAGTCAGTTAGTTCCTCTAACGTAACATGGCCAAATTACTTGGTCTCCAAATAAATAAGGCTGTGTAGCTAGCCCATTCTACTAATCTAGCTTGCAGAGTAATTTGCGTCTTCCTCTCTGCCAAAGCGTGTGCTTGATCCCCCAGTGCAGTTCAGTTTATTGCTCAAGAAGGTTCTGTATATTATAATGTATTGTGACTAACAATGAAATCCAATTTGTTACAGTTTTGCAAGCCAAGAACCTGTGCCCGTGTTATCGGTCATCGTGGAAGTTCTCTATTAAGGTATGTATTGTATTGCATTTGAGTCCAACCAGCAAACTAGGGTGAACTATTTTATTATACCTTTGTGTGGCTAAAAGCAAGGGTGTTTATGACGTGCACCTCAGACAAAATTTTGGCATTCAAGTTGGCACAAACTACTTTTTCTGGGATTTTCTGTGTTTGTGTATGTTAGATAATTGATGATTTGGTTTGATTATGTCGGTTGTTTTAGAAATAGTAACTTGTTGTGTGCGAAAACAGATATTTTTCTGGACGCTAATGCATTGTGCACGTCTTTTGTGTAGATTTCGCTGTTGCCAGATGAAAGTGACAACACATTCACACGCTCCGAGTCTGTAATAGTGCCTCAGAACGCGAATAGTGTGAAAATCGATCAGAAATTTTCCTTTGAGGTCTCCAAAAGTCAGTTCCAGAAGAAAGTGTTCCTCACCTGCGTGAAACGTGTGGAAAAGTAAGTCAGGGAATGGGAGCACAGTTCTATATATTTTTCGGGTTCCTTTTACATAAGTGAGACAGTGATTTGTCGTTTTCAATCTAGTGAATACATCTAGACAGTAGACTGTCACTTTAAGCGGAGAAATGAGTATGATGAGGATTTGTAGCCTTGATGTGACACAAAATATGTCCTTTTGCAGACATTTTGGTATAGCTTTTAGTAAAAAGACAAAACTGAAGGATTAAATGCATATTTATTAGATCGTCTGCCCGTTTCATAACTGCATGTAATTTTTTCCTGGAAAATGTAGACTATCAAATCCAATGTACTTGATATTATTCATATTCCTTCGCTTTTGTATGTAACGTATGAAGTGAAGCATTATGTGGTCCTTCAGTAGTAATATTTTGTGAATTTAGATGGCGCTAGTGATAGTGCATATTTTCCTTTCTGCGGCTTAACGTTTGAACTCTATATGCTTCAGTAACTTCAGTTGTTACAAGGACGTGCAGTCTTATGTGCAGTAAAATGCTGCACAAAAATCCTAAGCTTTAGCTTCATGTACCCTTCAAAGCTTTGTATGTACTCACTATTATTGTGAGCCACGGATTTCATTAATTTTAACTAACTTTGTTCAAGACACACTTTCAATTAGTTAGTAGTTTTCGATCAATACACAAAATACACAGTGTCTAGTCTATACTCCATTATGGTATTAAGACAAGGCCTGAGGACAAAAACCAACAAAGCAAACGTGTCGCACCAAACCAACGCACTAACTAATGCATGAGAAAAGGCTCTTGAGTGAATTGAGCTCGGTTCCAATAAATAATCGTGTTTCTGAAGCCCTATAGAAATAAATGGAGAATAAATCTTATGAGAAAAAAGGAATCAACTCAATAAAATAATTCCTTGTCAATTCCAAACTATAGTTTAACAGAATTTATCAAAGTATATAGCTGATTTGTACCTGGGAACCACCCAACGTGTAAATGGCTAGCAACTTCAATAATATTTATGACCCATGGAAAGAAAATGAGATTATTTGTAACCAACCAACTCACTAATCAATATACTAATATGAGAATCTGGCATGCCATCTGATTATATTACATTGGTAGAAAAAACTTGCTTGCATGCATTGGATACACATACTTACTACATGCATAAAAATAAATGTGGTATGACTTTCTTTTCTTTCATCTAGTTATAGTTAGTTACTATATAATATGCAAGCACTATATATGAACGTGAGTCTACTGCATGCCTGCATGAAAATAATATTGTAATTGGACACGTTTGCCTTCCCTGGAAACAAATAAAATTCCTTGTTGATTAAAAAAAGTATGTGATGAAGAAATGAGATTTTCTTGAATATTTGAGTGCAAAAAGATTGCCTAGATACATAGGTAAAGGGAAACAGTTAAAGAAGGAACGAGCATTCTTTTTCCTTCCAATCTTATTCCCATTCCCATGATTATCATCATCTCTTGAAATCCCGACATTCAATGGCACAGCACAAGTAAGTACACAGTAACTGTGGAGTGTCTGTCTGTTTCCCAGTAAATATGTTGGGCTCACTCACTAGCACGACTGAAGTACTCTTTTAGCTGTAGCCAGCTTGACTAGTGAATATACTATACTAGTATAATGGTTTGCAGTGGTGAAAAGACAGCAGCAGCATCTTTTTCTATACTGGATACTATCCTGCGTCTCCTTTCTTTCTTTGCCATGCAGACTCCCTTTATTCAGAGCAAATAGGATGGAAAGCTGTAGCTTTTGGGCTAATCGGATGGATATGTGTGTATAAAAGCCTGTCCATCACATATAAGTGGAAAGTAGTAGGTAAAAGTAAAATAAAAAGCAAGACGATCGTCGTAGGCATTTTTTGTTGATTATTAATTAGTATAAGATAGAATGCAACTAGATGCTTTTATTTTGCACTGCAAGCGGAAAGATTGAAATATGTAGTGAGGGGATTTGAATGGATTTGTAGACCTAGTTATTTAAGGAATAACGGCAAATTCCACTACTGCATCATTCTTCCCACAACTGTAAATGGGACTGTGTATATAAAGAGCTTATAGTGAGCCAAAGATGGTTGCTTATAGGGCCAGTAGTGCAGTACAAGCGTACTGTGTGTGGTTTGTATCCCAAAGGCGAATAATATAGGCTTCCTAAGCATTTATTCTGAAAAGAGATTTTATTTGCACCATGTTTTTGGAGCACCCTAAAGCGAGAGAATAGTGAATTCACATTATGTAAAGACTGCCATGCATACAGTTTACATAGTAGTACAAAGTCTTGTGTAGCCTGATGCCCTAAACTGACTCAAGTTAGCTCTCCAAAGTATTTTACGTACTCACTTGGTTTTCTTTCGGTTGCACGGGTCGGCCGTCGTACCAACCTACATAGTTGCTAGCAGCAGCACTGGTAAGTATGTAAGCAGAGTACTGTAGGGCCAGGGAAAAAGCTTTCGTCAACATTGCTCTCACTTTCTCTTCTCAGCTTTCCCCTCTCATCGCTTCAACTATAACGATAACATACGATTTCATTCCATTGGCGCTATATATTTCATGCAAGTGCGTACTTATTCTCCTTTTTCCTTTCAATACGTACTGCCGTTTGGCTTAAACAGGGTTCCACATTATGACCAGTGCAGCTCCCCCTCAGTTAGTTCATCATATACACTAGGAAACTCATCGCCGTACAAAAAGCGCTCCAAATCCTTAATTTTTGTGAAATTCTATAGAACGTGGATTCAAAAGTTTTAGTTTTACAGTTGGTTACAAAAAAGCATTTACAATGTGGTAGTTAAAGTTAATTATCAAGTTAGTGTTGTTTTTGTTTTTTTGTTCATCATAACTAATGTGTGCTCTCACCCTAAGATGGCTCTCCAGCGAGTGAACCTGTATAATTAATTGGTGTATATTTTTCATTGCTCAGGAAAACCCATTTCCTCGGATGGGCTTCACTCCAAATCAAGGAAGAAATCAAGGTGAGTTGGAATTGGAGATTTTTAGTTATACTTACTATCTTTTTGAGTATTTAGTACTGTAGTTTGTTTTTAGGTAGGAACTAACCATTAGTTAAGACGATTCTTCGGGGACATGTTTATTGCCTGTTTGAGTCTCTTTATGTAATGAGTTGGTGGTACACATGTGTTTATCTCTCCCATGCTGTTGTACAAGAGATTCCCATTTGGTCAGCTCATATGTTTTTCATCCATGTGTCGTGTCATTTTAATCTAATTTGGAGTGGCCCAAAACAGCTGCTAATTTGTTCACTACTTGTGGGTTGTGTATCCAACTCATTTGTACTGTTGTCTTAGTTGGTCTGTTTGTGATTCATTTAACTCAGTATGTGGTATAGGGAGGAAAGCTCAAACTGCACAGATTCTGTATAGCAACAAACTAATGTAAAAGTTGTGTGTGTGTGTGAACTCACGAGTTTGATCATTAGGCACGAGTTGATTGGGAAATTGATAAATGATGATGACAGAATTATTTGTCCGTTAGTTAGTTAGTTAGTAAGTAGAACGGAGCAGGATTACATTTATTTCTCTTGTGTTATTTATGAGTCTGTATCATATAGAAATGAAAAAAAAGTCTGTGAATTTTGCAATGTATAGCATACTAAAGATGATTTGAATTGAATCATGCACAAGATTGGCATAGGATCTGGCTTTAAGTGAGTGAGACTATCTGTAACATTGTGATAAATATTGAATATACACCCGTTAATAAGGTTGTGTAGAAGTTCATGCAAACAGTGCATTGCAGTGAAAGCGAAAAAATAGTGTGAATGAAAACAGCGATAAAAAAGGTTCTAGAAAAAACATAAGATTATGAAAAGTTTACGTGGTAGAATTCCATAAACATGTGTGCACTTAGTTACACAGCATCATTTGTGTGCATAATCTGAAGGAGTGAGAATGAAAAGTTGGGCAACTTTAGGTATAGGAATTCATATAAGTACCATGGTTGCAGACAAAAGTATTTTCTCTAGAAAATGTGCCAAAATGAGTGTAGAACAAAAACATGGGATAAACGAAAGGTGGCTAAGTTAGTATCTAGCGTGCACAATTGTAGTTTGTAACTTTGGCTGGCTCTATGTGAAGGAAAAGGAGGGTAGCATGAAATGAATGCGAGTCGAGACAAAAAAAGCCTCATGTGCGAGTGGACTACTATATGGAGAAAGGGTGAGATGGTGGTAGCTACTACTTCTACTACTACTCAGTCATCAGTTGGTAAGTAGTATAGTAGTAGTGGAGTCTTCGGATTTCATTTCGGATTCGCGTGCGTTCTCTTGTCCCCTGAGTCAAATCGATACATTGCATTCTTGGCCCTACCCTCCGCATCCTTCCCTTACCATGTCATATTAATGCATGTAGGTATAGGAAGGAACCATGCTATATTCCAGTTTGTCTCCACGATTTTCTGTTTACAATCTAGAAAGTAGTAAAAAAAAACTCTTCTAATCACCGCTGCATGCATAAAGTTTGCATTTCCATAATGAGACTGTACTTTTTAGTGCAGTACAATAACATGCCCACTCAAATGTGCATATATATAAAAGCTGTCCGTTTGTGTACACTCTAAAAGTTAGTTCGTTTTATTTTCCTGGTTAGTTAGTTAGTTGGCAAGAATGTCTAGAGTTTGTGTTTGTTTGTGTGTGTATGTTATATGCGGAGGGATTCAGTATGAGTTTAGTTAGTTAGTACAGGTACCTATACAATTCATGAGGCTCGTAATATGTAAGTAATGGGTGGGAGAAAGGTTACTAGGCTTACTCAACCAAATCATCTTTCTCAGCTCATTTCCTATTCATCAGAATCCACCTGCGTGAAAGTCTGTATAGTCAGTGTTCACGAGATATGATAAGGATAATAATGTATGTGTTTGTGCACGAGGAAATTAATGAGTTCAAAGCTAGTGAGACCGGCCAAAGGGCTTCATACTCAATGAGTTTTGGTGAAAGTTTCTCTTTTGTACTGCAAGTGGACTTTATGAATAGTAATGACTTGAATGATGGTAAAAGTGGGCTCATAATAGAAGGCTAGGTTTATTACTTCCAAATATGATTAAAATTTTTTTTTTTACAGAATTTGATTTCTTGTTCAGTTTAGAAGTTTATTCATTTTTCTTCATTTGAACAATATTTTCATTGATTTTGTAACGACCTATATTTGTCAGGGACTAACTAACTAGCTAAACTGTAGATATGTTTCCATGCACTAAAAAGTATTTTCCCATCTGGTTTTGTCATCACAGTTGACAGACGAAATGAGCCATCTGTAATGTTAGCTTAATTGATTACGTATAGAGAGCGATAGGTATTGATTACGTGCGCATATAAATGTATTAGTTTGTGCCAGTTGGGCTGCACACCCCATTCCGTATACTACTGTAGCTTATTAATGAGAGCTGTCAAAATCAGTGTGACCATGAACATAATATTTTTTTCTCGCTCTTGCAGAAAAACGGGAACAACACCTACGAAAGTGTGAGCAGTCATCACCAGGTGTGGACAAAACTACGGAGAAGAAAAATGAGCACGGTAACCTATCCTCTCTCCACCAGTGGTAGTAGCAATAATAATAACAGCAATAATAACAATCCAAAGGCAAGCTCAAGTCGTCAAAGTGGAAGCACGAAAAAGGGTTTGACACCCAACTCCTGCCATCATGGAGTTCAAGTCCACCATGACCCTCAGGAGGACATGTCCGACACAAAGAGCGAAAATAGTTGCAACGGTAACAACGGTCGAAAGTGTAACGGTGGCCTTCATAATTCCTCAACAATGGACTCAGGTGTAGAGGATTGTTGCGAACCCAGTATTCCACCCTCTGTGGAAATGGACGACAAGCACGGGAAACGGGTAACAGTGCGGATGAATCGGCCTGAGAACTGTGGCTTTGGATTTAGCGTTGTTTGGGTTACACCTCCCAGGTAGGCACACAAATTTATTAGATCGGCCTTAATAGCCTAAGAGTGATTCTACTATATTACACAAGTGATCCTGTAGTAAAAAGTAGATGTAGAAACATTATGGCCAGTCTTCAATGTTTTGTTCATGATAGCTACCGTAGCAAGGGGTTGAATATATGGTGAATGAAATGAGCAAATAAATGTCAGTTTTCAGGAGAATAAAATGTATGTGTGTGTGTGCGTTACTGTTACTACCATAATATTGGAGAAAGCAATTTGCACCGATTGGGTAATATATTTGCTCGGTAAATGTGGAGCATGCACACGTACGAATTTCAGCAGCCTGTTAAAAATCCTCGTAACATAAGTATGAATAAGCAGTCGAATTTTTTTTCGTGTGCATGTTCTCCCTTTTTCATCCTTTTTTTTGTGATCCCATCCAGTGAATTGAGATTCTCTAGTTAATTTATTATTCATGGTCTTGATGCGGTTACGAGACGGTTTCTTAAATATTTAAACGTAACGGGAATTTTATTACTCATGTGGATCTAACCATGTATACCTTCTTTTGTGCAGGATCGAGCGGCTGGAAAAAGGAAAGATAGCTGACCAGGCTGGTCTTTGCATAGGAGATCTCATTATTGGCGTCAATGGAGAGGATGTAACTACGGTTCCTAATACAACCATCTACCACAAAATGAAGTACGATTTATTTTCTTGCATTCTCATTAACTTAGTTTTAATTAGCTTCTGGAGTTTTATCGACTATGAAAGCGACTTTAATCTTTTATTACGACAATTTGTAAAACTCGTGTATGTGGTGTGCTAAAATCGAAGGATACATAAAATTGGCGAGTAGAAAGTTCTACTACATTATTGATCAAGTACATTCCATCTGTTGTAAATAATCGATACGGGGATTATTTTGTGACGACCAAAGCTAAAGCGAACGATTTTTCCCTTACACTGTGAATAATGATTAGGAGACCATAAAACACCACCAGTTTCATTTATGAGCCATATAATGCTGTGAGAAAGAAACATTTCCTGTTTTCCAAACTCTATGTGTGTACATGAAGTAGTGACTTGGAGAGTAGTTTCATTTTTGGCAATTCACTGCGAATTCGTTACACAAGAGAAAGGACACACACCATGACAATCTAGCATGTTTTCTCATGTCCTATTCATAATTCAGATTACAAAAAGTAATATCAATCCACCTAAGGCCAACATTTAGGTCAGGCCAAATAACTTTTGTATTGATCGCCAATTTGGGATCGGAGGGAAACGGAGATACGGAAAAATGAACATTGTAAAGATAGGTACAATCATTGTAAGTCATCAGTCTAATTGAATGATAGTGGATGATAGCATTTTATTTTGGTAGTGTTTCTATATTGACTTTTTACTTGTATATAAAAGCCAAGTAATACACTTTGACAGACAGAGGAACAAACAGTTGGAACGCATTTTTGTATTTGTTTGCCCTTTTTTTTATTACCCTTCTCATGTTCCTGTCTAGCTTGTATGTTTTTTTCTACCACGAACCTGAAAGTTGTTACTTTCTTTCAGCACAAGAAAAGACCTTATTTTTTGTACTTCACATCACATATGAAGGGAAAGAAGTTTCATATGATTCTAAACTTTACATCCGACGTCAAAACTGTTCATTGTTCCTTTTATATCGTTCCCTGCTTATACTTGCTTGAACTTTACTGGCTGCAGTAATACACATAATGTGAAAGTTAAAAACTTCTGGTACAACTTAGCTGAGCCCAGTACAGGAGTTAAGCATCATCATACAATCTTATAATAAGAAACTAGAAAGATGGGTATAGTCTTGGCATTATTAGCTAGCATGCGATAACATGGGA
>Ga0210040_10009859_pt1 | contig 11047 bp, 10 predicted proteins | sample CryGeyCG12114_NA_FD_185462 | JGI IMG/M metagenome (GOLD analysis project Ga0210040, IMG submission 185462) | Groundwater microbial communities from aquifer - Crystal Geyser CG19_WC_8/21/14_NA (SPAdes) (version 2) | ecosystem: Environmental > Aquatic > Deep subsurface > Groundwater | place: USA... | reverse complement strand
CGTGCTGGTCACGCGGACCTTCTCCAAGGCTTATGGCCTCGCTGCCGAAAGAGTCGGCTGGGCAACGGGTGCGCCGCACCTGATTGATGCGCTCAACCGGATCAGGGGCCCATTCAATGTCTCCGCCAGCGCCCAGCTGGCCGCCTCGGCCGCTTTATCCGACCAGGACTTCGTGCGTGCCTCGCGCGAGCACACCAGGGCCGAGCGAACGCGCTTCGCGGCCGAAATCGAGGCGCTCGGCAATCATGGGTTGCGAGTGGTCCCGAGCGAGGCCAATTTCGTGCTCGTCCTGTTCGAAGGTGCGCTTACCGCCGAGGCCGCGCAGGCCGAATTGGCGCAGCGCGGCTACGCGGTGCGCTGGCTGCCCGGCCAGGGCCTGCCGCATGCGCTGCGGATCACCCTTGGCACCGGACCGCAGATGGACGATATCGCCCAGGCCCTGCGCCAGATGACGGCAGCGCCATGACCATCCACAAGCTCGCGATCATCGGCCTCGGCCTGCTCGGCGGTTCGATCGGCCTCGCCGTGGCCGAGCACCTGCCGCATATCGCCACCGCCGGCTACGACAGCGATTCCGATGTCCGCCGCCGCGCCGCCGAACGTGGCCTGGTCAGCCAGGTCGCGGGCAGCGCCGCCGAAGCGGTGGCCGATGCCGACCTCGTCATCCTATGTGTGCCCGTCGGCGCCATGGTGAAGGCTGCCGGGGAGCTTGCCGGATCGCTGAAGGCGGGCGCCATCGTCAGCGATGTCGGCTCCTCCAAGCGCACGATCGGCGCCGCCCTGGCCGAAGCCTTGCCTGACGGGGTCGTCCTCATCCCCGCGCACCCGGTCGCGGGCACCGAGCATAGTGGGCCCGACGCCGGCTTCGCGCATCTGTTCCACCAGCGCTGGTGCATCATAACCCCGCACCAGGGCACGCCACCCGAAATGGTCAAAGCCCTCGTGATGTTCTGGGAGGCGCTCGGCGCGATGGTGGAGACGATGGATGCCGGCCATCACGACCGCGTGCTCGCCGTTACCAGCCACATCCCGCATCTTATCGCCTATACGATCGTGGGCACGGCGTCCGACCTCGAAGAGGTGACCCGCAGCGAGGTGATCAAATATTCGGCCGGCGGCTTTCGGGACTTCACCCGCATCGCCGCATCCGATCCCACCATGTGGCGCGACGTGTTCCTGCACAATCGGGACGCGGTGCTCGACATGCTGGACGCATTCCTCACTGATCTTGCCTTCATGCGCGAAGCGATCCGCGCCGGCGATGGCGAGACGATGTACGATCTTTTCACCCGCACACGTGAAATCCGCCGATCGATCGTGGCGCTGGGCCAGGACGATTCACGACCCGATTTCGGGCGATCGGACCACAAATAAGTCTCGCAGGCGGCGCTCAGACACCGGCTCCGGCTTCAATGATCAGAGAGTGCTGGATCCAGGTCGTCAGAATTCAGGCTGCTATTCCGCGGACCTCAGCCCGACTTGAGTGTCACCAAGTCAGAACTTGGGCCAGAGGAATCCGGTGCTTTGCTGGTAGCGCCTGTACCGGTCGGCCAATTCTGATTGCCCGAATTTGGCTTCTTCCGACCGAGCGGCATGAATGTACAGGCCGGTCATCACCACCAATGCGAGCACCGAGATGAAGGACTGAGCGATGATCGCGCATCCCGCCCAGAAGATGATGTAGGCCACATAAAAGGGATGGCGCACCCATTTGTAGGGGCCGCCCGCCACCAGGAAGGTGGGAACGTCATCGTCGCCGATAAGCGTGAGGCGCGTCGCGCGCGTGGCGCGCACCGCGCCGATAAACAGCACCAGGCTGAGCGCCTGGAGCACCAACCCGAGCGCAATCCAGCCTGAAGGCTCCATCTGCAAGACGCTGACCGCAAAGGCGATGAAGGAGAGCACTGACAGGACCGAGATCACGATCATGCCAAGCGGCATCTTCTCCGACCTGAAGTGACCCTTCCCTCCCCAGGCGAAGACGACGAGAACCGCGGCAGCGGCCGCGATCAGGAGAAGCTTGGACCATAACGGCATGGGCTGACGATGCCCTGAGAGAGCCCGGTTTGCCAACCCCTTTTTGCTCGTCTGCTGAAATGCGGTGCCGCATCCAGCATCGCCATCGGCTGCCCGTCAGATCAGCGCCGCTTGAGAAACGTGCCGAAGCCAGCGTCAGCCACGGCCAGATCGGGTCACTCCGCCGCCTGGCGCTCGTTACGGCTGAACTCCAGTGTTGCAAGGAAACGCTCGGCGTCGAGCGCGGCCATACAGCCGGTGCCCGCGGCAGTCACGGCTTGGCGATAGGTGTGGTCCATCACATCGCCGCAAGCGAACACGCCGGGTACGTTCGTCTTGGGCGTGCCGGGCTCGACCACCAGATAGCCACTCTCATCGGTGTCGAGCTTGCCGCGGAACAGATCGGTAGCGGGCGCATGGCCGATTGCCACGAAGGCGCCCTGGCAGCTGAACTCGCTCATCTCGCCGGTGAGCGTGTCGGCGAGGCGCAGGCCGGTGAGCCCGCCCGATGCCGGATCTCCGAGGAATTGCTCGACACGCTGGTTCCACAGCAGGCTGATCTTGGGATGGGCGAACAACCTGTCCTGCAGGATCTTCTCCGAGCGCAGCTCGCCGCGGCGATGGATTAGCGTCACGTCATCCGAATGATTGGTGAGGTAAAGCGCCTCTTCGACCGCCGTATTGCCGCCGCCGATCACCGCCACCTTCTTGCCGCGGTAGAAGAAGCCGTCACACGTGGCGCAAGCCGATACGCCCTTGCCCGAGAGCTCCTCTTCACCCGGCACGCCGAGCCACTTCGCCTGCGCGCCTGTGGCGATCACCAGCACATCGCCGACATATTCGTCGCCGCTATCGCCCCTGGCGGTAAACGGGGAGCCATTGGCGATGTCGACCTCCAGAATGGTGTCCCACATCATCCGCGTGCCGACATGCTCGGCCTGGGCCTGCATCTCGGTCATCAGCCAGGGCCCCTGGATGACGTCGCGAAAGCCCGGGTAATTCTCCACGTCGGTGGTGATGGTCAACTGGCCGCCTGGCTGCAGCCCCTGAACCACGATTGGCTCCATGCCGGCGCGCGCGCCGTAGATCGCAGCGGAAAGCCCTGCCGGACCCGAACCGATGATTAGCATGCGAGTGGTATGCGTGGCCATATGTGCCCGTCCTGTTGGATGTCCCGCCCGACCTATGATCGGCGCCCCCGCTTTGCAACCTAGCCAATTTTGGCGTTGCGATAGCAGGCTACCGGGTCAATGCCTGCGCCTCCCTCCCTCCTTCGGACAGCGGCTGCCGGAACTCGCGATGATCGCCGCGTTGGCAGCCGTGCCGCCGGACCAGTCAGGTGTGGTTAGCGGCTTGGTACAAGTGCGCCCGTGGAGACCCTATCGAAGAGGCTTGACCAGTTCGATCTGGATGCCGCGCGTCGAAACCGGGTGGATGAAATTGCACAGGAAGTCCCCGGCACCCTTGATCGGCTCGGGCTCGAGCAGCTTGAGATCCTTTTCGGCACACCAGCGCGCCACCGCCTCGAAATCGTCGATCTCGAACGCGTAATGGTGCACGCCGCCCACGCCCTTGTTGAACTTGAGCAGCGGGCCTTCGTCCGCCACCACGAGTTCTATCGCGGTGCCTGCCACTCCTGGTTGGGTGAAGATGCACCAGCAATGCCACATGTCGACATAGCCGCGGTAATGCTCGACCAGTCCAAATGTGGCCATGTGCGCCTCGGCATCTTCGAGCGTGGGCAGCACGATTCCCACATGGTGCAGGCGGTAATCGGAAAACATGCGCTTTTATTCCTCGCCTGATCCAGCAGCGGCTCCGTTGCCGCCCCCAAGCTGCCCGGCAATACGATCGGCCAGCCAGGCATTCAGCTTGGGCACCCCGAGCGGTGATGCGTGTGCGGCGTCGCGATAATTGGAAGCATCGGTCCTGAAGAAGGCAGCATTCCAGAACGGCGCCCGTTCACTCAGCCAATCAGCCTCCCGTGGCATCTCATACCCGTCGTAAAAAGGCAGGTACAGGAAGACCAGTTGCGTATCTGTCTCGCGGGCAAGATCGACGACCGTCTGAAGCGATTTGCGCGATACGCCGAACTCCACCCCAGCCAAGCTCTCGGGCAGGATAGGGGGCGTGATCTCGCGCTGTCGCATCGCAGATTCGCTTGCCACTTCGCGCCGGTGACCCTCGCTGCGGAACGGGAAGCGCGCATTGTTCGGCTGCCAGCCGGGCAGGTCGCTCGCGGCCGCCGTGGTGCCTGGATAAAGCTGGGGATCGAAGGTGGTAGTATAGCCGAACGCATCGGGCAGCAGGCTTGCGGCGAACAATTTGATCTGCCGCATCGGCAGGCGCAGGATCCAGTCCGGCAAGTTGCGATTGACGAGCCAGGGGCTGCCAAGAATATCGCCTGTAGTAGCCAGATCGCCAAACGCCTGGTGGCCGTCTCGCGGGAAGGCCTCGACGACCGAGATCACCATCAGCTTGATCTCCGGGTGGCTGCGCAACGCCTCGCGCGCCTCGACCACCCGGATATCCATGCCTGATGCCGGCATCGACAGGTTGGCGACGTGAAGGTTGAGCCCGCGTTGCTCCAATTGCTGCTCGAGCACTTCGGGATCAACGCCGCCCGCCGTGCGCGATGACCCGATGAATACCACGTCGATGGGCGTGGGATCAAAGTGCAGGCGCTCGTATAGGTAGCGCGTACGCTCGAAGATGGTGCCCTTGGTCGATTGGTAGCGAACGTAGGGGTCGTGCGGCAGCGCCGTCGCAAGCACCGCCAGAAGCAGCGAGATTACACCGAGCAGCGCCAGATAGGCCCGGATTGACAGCCTGAGATTCATCACCTGCGCCCGCCCTAGAAGTTGAAGTAGATGAATTCGCTCTGGCCACGCGTGATGAAGGCGATCGCGAGGAAAGTGACAAGGCTCATCGCGAGGCCCCAGCCGAGCGTCGGTCGCCAGGTGAGCGAGATGGCAGGCGGCGCGACCTTGCGCCACACATTCCAGTGAATGACCGGAGAATAGCGGCTCATGAATTGCTGCGTATTGGGCATGAACGCGATGATGAACACGGCGACCAGCGTGAAGACCAGCGGCTTGGTGATGAGGTCGGTCGCGTCGAGCGGAATGGCGCTGGCGAGTTCGCCTAGGCGATCAATTCGAACCATACCTTTCCAGATTACCATGGCGGTCATCACGTCGGATGCGCGAAAGACGACGTTGGCGAACGCGACGCAAGCCAGGGTCAGCGCGTGATAGACCGCCATCATCCCAGGGCCCGGACCACCGCTCTTCTTACGCTGCTTGCGGTAGCGCTGGCGCCAGAACTCGTTCGTGGCGAGATAAAGCCCGTGCATCGTGCCGAACAGGACATAGGTCCAGGCCGCGCCGTGCCAAAGGCCAATGAGCACGAACACCAGGATCGTGGGCGCCATGACGGTCATGAAAAAGCTGGCTTGCTTGCCCAATTGCCAGCGCATCGCGAGGCGGGTGACCGGCAGCACGAGCGGCTGGTACATGTAGCTGACGATGAATTGCTGGAGCGTGATGTGCCAGCGACGCCAGTACTCGGTAATCGAAGCTGCCCGGAGCGGCGAATGGAAGTTGGGTGGCAGCTTGATGCCGAACATGCGTGCTAGGCCGATCGCCATGTCCGAATAGCCCGAAAAGTCGAAATAGAGCTGGAGCGTGTAGGTGATCGCCGCCGTCCAGCCATCCAGGAGGCCGATCTCGCTTCCATTTTGCGCAGCTTCGAAGATGGGACTTGCATAAAGCGCGGCGCTGTCCGCGATGACCGTCTTCTTGAACAGGCCGATGGCAAAGATCGTCAGGCCGACCGCCATGTTGCTGCCGATGAATCGCCCGAGCTGCCGCCCGAAGAATTGCGGCATCATCTCCTTGTAGTGGACGATGGGCCCGGCCACGAGCTGCGGGAAGAAGATGACGAAGGTCGCGTAGCGCGCAATGCCGCCCGAGCGGACCTCCCCGCGCGATATGTCTACGAGATAGGCGATCTGCTGGAAGGTATAGAACGAAATCGCGAGCGGGAGGATGATGCGGTAAAGCGACCATTCTGTCCCGGCGACGACGTTGACGTTGTCTACGAAGAAGTTGGCATATTTATACCACCCGAGCACGACCAGGTGCACGACAATCGCAAGCACCAGCAGGGTACTCGCCGTCCGCGTGCCGCGGCGCTTCTCGATCCCAAGTCCGACTGCGTAATTGAAGCCCATCGAGGCGATCAGCAGCAGGGTATAAGGCGGGTTCCAGACGCTGTAGAAAACCAGCGAGGCGATAACGAGATAGACGAAGATGTAGTCGCGCAGCCCGGCGCGGATCATCAAATAGTAGCCTGCGAGCGTTACCGGCAGGAACAGCAGCAGGAACTCGAGCGAGTTGAACAGCACGGGGGAGCGTCAGGCGAGTCGGGCGAACATGTTGACCGAGACGGACACCGCGTTTTTAAGGGCCCGGTCGATCTTCGTTCCTTGCGTTGCGAACATAGCTTCCTTGACGATCTCGAAACCGTTCTGCGTCAGCAGGCGGCGCGCATCATCCGGTGTCTTCATCAGATAGATGTGGTCGGGCGACGGGCTGTTGATTGGCACGTTGATAAAGATGAGCCCGTCTTTGGCAAGCAGGTCGTGCAGGCGGGCCATGACCGCCATCGGATCCTCGATGTGCTCGAGCACTTCGGAAAGCACGATGAAATCGAACTCCTGCTCCCCTGCCCTGACGCTCATCGCGTCCCGCACCGCGCAGGTCACGTTGTCGAAACCCAGCTTCGCAAGCGCCATGCGGGTATGCTCCACCGACACTGGCGAGAGATCCCACGCGACTGCCGAGGCAAGGCCGAAATCGCGCAAGGCGAGATAGGTCATGAGGCCGTGCCCGGGTCCGATCTCCAGCAAGCGGCCGTGCGGCTTGAGCAGGCCCGGAGCCTCGCGGAAGTAGAAATTGCAGCTGCCGACATGGTTGAACCAGAGGATCTGGCTCAGCAGCAAACCGTCGACATAACGCTCCATGTATTCGTCGTTCGAATAGACCTCGCGCTCGGCGTCCTCGAACGTCGTCAACCGGTAGCCGCCGGTCCGATGGAAGTGCAGTTCTTCCTCACGCAGTCGGTCGCAGGTCCAGCGGTAATTCGCAGCGAGCGTCGGCAGCCGATCGCCTTCCAGAACGAGCGCTGCCTCCGCCAGGATCTCTGTGGTCGCGCGCTCTTCATCGTCGCGCATTGCGAAGCTCTTGCTCACATATTTGGCGTGGTCAGGCCAGTTCTCGAGCACGGCGGCAACGATCCGCTCGGTCGCCGGATAAGACCGTTTGAGTTCCTCGACCGCGTGGCGGCCATTTCGTTGGTGTGCGCTGGCTTGCATAGCCACTCGCCTACTCGGGTCGGGCAAAGAAACGCTTAACGCCGCTCGCATGGGGTCAGGCCAATACGCCGGTCCTTTGCTGCCCGGCCTCCTCGCTGGAGCGCACGTCCATCGGCAGCTCGGGCAGACGATAATCGGCAAGGTCGAGGACCCAGCTTGTGCCTCCGCCAGCCAGTTCGCCGGCAAAGTGGAAGCCGAGCTTCTCGAAATGCTTTTCCACCAGCACGTTCTTGGCCGTGGGCAGGTACTCGCCGATGAGCTGGATCGCTCCTTCGGCGCGCGCGGCCTTGGCGACATGCGCGAGCACCGCCTCCTCGACGCGGCGGCCAAGCACCCGGCAGCTCATGAGCCAGGTGTCGCAACGCCAGGCCTGGTCACCTTTGTCGAACACCACGACCGAGATCATGCCATTGTCCCCGAACCGATCGACGAGGCGGACCTGCATGGTGAACTTGCCGGGATCGGACTCGATCGTAGCCACCTCGCCTTCAGTGTAGCGGCGCGTGGTCAGATTGAACTGGTTCGATTTGTTGATGAGCTGCGCGACCCGGGCGCGGCCAAGCTCGTCGAACGGACGGATCGAGCAGGTCATCTCGAGCGAGGCCAGATAATCGTCCAGATTGCCGATCTTCTGCATGGCCGAGCTGCGCTGCGCATTGGCCTGGTACATCTCGGCGCGCTTCCTGTCCTCCTCGCCGAAGGACACAGCCTCGAAATAACCAGCCATGGCAAGCAGGCGGACGTAGTCGGCGGGCTCCTCGCCCACTTCGGGAACCGCTACTTCGGGCAGTTCCTGCCGCACGCGCTCGCGCTCGGCCGGATTGTCGTCGAGAAACACCAGCGCATCGGTGCCGATATTGAGCGTTTGCGCGATCGCCTTGAGGTTGGTCGCCTTGTCGGTCCAGTTGGCGACGAAACAGGAGATGTGCTCTTCCTTCAGCACCATCTCATCATGCTCGCGGAAGGGGATGAGCGCTGCTGCCTCCTCGTTCTTCGAGCAGACGGCGAGCACGATGCCGCGTCGGCGCAGGTCCATCGCCAGCGACTGGATAGCGAGATGCGCTTCGCCGGCCGCAGAGCCCTGGCCGAGCCTGATACCCTCCACGCCATCGTCACCGATCACTCCGCCCCACAGCGTATTGTCGAGATCGAGGACGAGGCACTTGCGGGACAGTCCGCGCGCCGCCGCGAGAAGCCGGCAGACATGATCTGCGTAAAGCGGAATGGCGTCGAGCGCGAACGGCATCTTGGCATCATGCCAGCGCAGCGGATCGTGCCAGTGGGCGAGGCCGACCGTTTCGGCGAGCGCGGCCATATCGAGCAGCATGTCCGCTTCGCCAATAGCCTCGGATGCGAGGCGCTGGTTGAAGCGTCCGATCATCCAGCGCACGGAGCCGGGCTGGCGCGCATCGAAGCTGCCGAACAGGGTCTCGACCGGAGGCGCCAGCGTGTGCAGGATGGCTCCCGCCCCGACATTCGACTTCGCCCCGTCGCGCAGCGAGATCACGTAATCGAGCGCGGACTGGACCGCGGCCTCGGCCTCGGCCTGGTCGAAGAACGGGCGGGCGAGACCGAGCGCCAGCGCATCGAGCGCAAGCAGCACGAAATCAGGCTTGGCCTCGGCGAGCGATGACTTGCTATCCAGCAGCGCCTGCGCGGTCTGCCCGTAATCGACCTGATGCGTGGTGACGAGCAGGCCGTGCCGCAAACCCGTGCCTGGCAGCGCCTCGGCGACGAGATCGGCTGTGTGCGTGGCGGCGATACCGATCGTTATCGGCCGAAGCCGCCCCATGCCGGCGAACTCATCATGCCGGGCAGCAAGGAGCCTGCCAAGCTGGCCAAGCTGCGAGAGGTCGAGCGCGTGCGCAGCGAGCCCCGTCGCCGCACGAGGGTCAAGATCCTCAGCGGTTCGGGCTGCCTTGATCCGCGCGCGGAAATCGGCCGGCGCGGGCAGCAGCCAGGGCAAGGATAGCGGATCCGACATGCTGTTCCTTGTGATTGCCGCTCAGCTCGCCGCGAGCTTGTTCAGGCTTGCTTGGAGCGGATCAGATCCGCCATCTGGCCGATATTATCGAGCCCTTCGATCTCGCTATTGGTAAAGCGAACGCCGAAGGCCTTCTCCACAGCCACCATGAAGCGGATATTGGACAGGCTGTCCCAATCCTCGATGTCGGCAGCACTCAAGCTGTCGGAATATTCGAGGTCATCGACGTCGAACACGTCTTCCATGATCTCGGTAAGCTTCTCGGTTATCTCGGTTCGTTCCATCGGACCCCCGCCTGCAGATGAAATGGCTTGCTGACAATACAGCTCACGTTCGAGTGCCAGCGCGAGACAATCGCAACAGTTCTCGAGCAACGGCTTTAACCCTTGGTATGTCATTTCGCAACTGCGGCATAACACGGCATGTCGCGTCGGGACTGTGGCCCGTTCGAGGATAATCCGAGCGGCCTGCGGTTACGGCGGCCGGTAGCTCCTCCCCCGCAGGCTGAGAACAGCACCGCCGCTTGGCGAGCACTTGCCTCAAGGATCTGTTTTCGACATCGCTCGCGACAGAGCCACATCACGCACGCTCGATAAGATGGAGGACGATTTTGCCGGACGAACGCCCACCGCTGCCGCCCTTCGACGTGGCGAGCGCCACCCAGAAGGTGCGCCTTGCCGAAGACGGCTGGAACAGCCGCGATCCGGAACGGGTCGCCCTAGCTTACACGGCGCAAAGCAGCTGGCGCAACCGGGCCGAATTTCTGCAGGGTCGCGAGGCGATCACCGCGTTTCTCCGTCGCAAATGGGATCGGGAGCTGGATTACCGGCTGATCAAGGAATTATGGGCTGTCCTTGAAAACCGGATTGCAGTGCGCTTCGCCTATGAATGGCACGATGATAGCGGTCAGTGGTACAGATCATACGGTAACGAGAACTGGCAATTCGATCAGGGCGGCCTGATGGAGCGCCGCATTGCAAGCATCAACGATGCTCCGATCAGCGAGAACGATCGCCTGTTCCATTGGGCCCCCGGCCGCCGCCCCGACGATCACCCGGGGCTGACTGAACTGGGGATCTGATCCGCTCGTGCGACGATTCACCATCAAGCTGACAAGGGCGAGCAATCTTCCAACCGATCCGCAAGAGCAATGTGGGCTTGTCCTGAGCTGCTCGGAGCGTCAGAGACGGAAGATGGATTCCTTACCTCAAGCCTGATGCTCCGCTCCGCCACGTTCGGCCCCTTGCGTCGCCGGGCCTTCATGCTGATCCTCGTCGGCAGCCTGCTGTCCAATTTCGGCAATGCCATTCAATCGGTTGGGGCGGCATGGCACCTCACCGTGCTCGGGCAGCCTGCCGACGTCATCGCCCTCGTGCAGACGGCCCTTAACCTGCCGATCATGCTGCTTGCCCTGCCCGCCGGCGCTTGGGCCGACATGTTCGAGCGGCGAACCATCATGCTCGCAGCTCAAGGATCGATGTTCGCCGTTTCTGTCCTGCTGGTGATCCTGACCCTGTGGGGCACGCCTTCGCCGGTGGCAATTATCGGGCTGACCGCTCTGCTCGCTGCGGGAATCGCCTGCTTCAACCCGGCCATGGCAGCCACGATCGGCGGGATCGTCCCGCGTGCCGAGCTTGCGGCGGCGGTGTCGCTGAACATCCTATGCTTCA
>Ga0210040_10009858_pt1 | contig 11047 bp, 11 predicted proteins | sample CryGeyCG12114_NA_FD_185462 | JGI IMG/M metagenome (GOLD analysis project Ga0210040, IMG submission 185462) | Groundwater microbial communities from aquifer - Crystal Geyser CG19_WC_8/21/14_NA (SPAdes) (version 2) | ecosystem: Environmental > Aquatic > Deep subsurface > Groundwater | place: USA... | reverse complement strand
TTATTGAATAGCAGGCCTTTTTGCTTTTTGTTTTTGTACAAAGGCTTCAAACTGGCTCAGGTTCAGGCTGCTTAAATTATGTTCTTTTGTAAGTCCGCCTTTTTGCGCTACAAGCACACCATATTTAATATAGCGGAAATCTTCCAGCGTATGCGCATCCGGGTTAACAGATAATTGTACGCCATTTTGTAAGGCTAAATCTATCCAGCGCCAGTCCATATCCAGCCGTTGCGGGCTGGCATTTATTTCAATAATCACATTATGCTTTGCACAGGCTTCAATGATTGTTTTATGATCGACCGGATAACCGCTGCGTTTTGTAAGCAAACGCCCGGTCATGTGACCTAAAATGGAAACGTAAGGATTAGCAATAGCGCCCAGTAAGCGTTTCATTGCTTTTTCTTCGTTCATCTGCAGGTTGCTGTGTACCGATGCAATGACCAGGTCGAATGTTGCCAATACCTCCGCCGCATAATCCATTTCACCATCATTCAAAATATCACATTCAATGCTTTTGAAAATTTTAAAAGGTGCCAGTTTTTTATTCAATTCATCAATATGACGGTGTTGCTCTACAATTCTGGCTTCCGATAAACCATTTGCATAAAATGCGGCTTTTGAATGATCTGAAAGAACCAGGTATTCAAAACCAGACCGGACGAGTTCCTGTGCCATATCTTCTATTGCGTAGCCACCATCGCTCCAGTTACTGTGTGCATGAATTAACCCTTTTATATCGGCCACTTCAAGCAATTGCGGCAGGCCACTTTCTTTTACGCGCGTTATTATTTCAGATGTTTCGCGAAGCGCCGGCGGTATAACAGGAAGGTCCAACTTTTTAAAAAACCCATGTTCTGTTTCACTCCCTTCCAAAGCTGGCCAGGTTGTAAGGCTTTTGCAGGCGTCAACAAATAGGGCACTTCCGGTTGTTGTAAAAAGAACACTTCCGAATGATGTCACATCTGCATAATGGAACACTAATTTAATGGTGCCGTTTGCCAGATATTCCAACCTGGTTTCGTTTTCGGAAAGCGATTGAAAGGACGCATCGGTAAAAAACTTTTTCAAAAGCCCATGTGGTATTGTGGTTACCCATTCCAGGGTTTCCAACACATCCAGTTGCCGGCGAAAAGCACCGGTTATTTCAACTTTATAGTCAGGAAAGGCGTCTTGGAGTTTGGCTTGTATGGCTTCGGCAAATGATTCGAGTTGCGCATACAAATATTTCCCTGAATTTTCCTGCTGGTAACGGATGGCTTCTAAAATGCGTTGCTGCGTTATGTCACCAAATCCTTTTTGTTTGGCAATCTTGTTTTGTACACAGGCTTCCTGCAAGGCTTTAATGCTGCTAAGGCCTAAATCTTTCCAGAGCGTATGTATTTTCTTAGGTCCAAGGCCTTTGATGTTCATCATTTCCAGTACACCTTCCGGCGTTTGCGAAAGCAGTTCTTGCAGCGCCTGCATCTCACCGGTCTGAAGCATTTCAATTACCTTTTTTCCGGCACTGTCGCCAATCCCTTTTATACCGGTAATCTTTTCTTTTGCCAAACCCGAAACCGGCATTGGCAGTTTCTCTAATGCAAAGGCGGCCGCGGCGTATGCTTTTGCTTTAAACGCATTCTCGCCATGTATGTCCATCAGCTTAGCGAGTAGCGTCAACTGATCTGCCATTGCATAATTATCCATACACGCAAGGTAAGAAGAATCGTTTTTTTATTTACCGGAACAACCTGATGCTATATTGTTATGCTACAGATCTTCTTTTACATAACTGATTGCATCAAACTTTTTCAAAACCCCATGCCTATTTGTGATTTAAAAGATTGGAGGTAGAATCACTAATTTTGCGTTGGAAAAATAAAGCAAGCAATGCCTACACATTTTTCGTATTGTGCAACTGAAAATACACTTCAAAACGAAATTTATACCATATGAATCTGGGTCACTTTGAGTATCCGATGCCTGTAAATGAACCTGTACACCTGTATGCGCCAGGCAGTGCTGAACGGGAAGCATTAAAAAAGACATTGGCCGAATTAAAAAGCCAAACGCTGGACATTCCGATGTATATCGGAGATGCGGAAGTGCGCACCGGCCATCTGCAACCAATCCATCCGCCACACCAAAAGGCACATCTACTTGGGCATTTTCATGCTGGTGATGAAAGCCATGTACAGCAGGCAATTGATGCGGCACTTTCTGCAAAAGAAGCCTGGTCGGCAATGAGCTGGGAAAACCGCGCAAATATCTTTTTGCGCGCAGCCGATCTTATTTCTGCAAAGTACCGGTATTATATGAACGGTACGACAATGCTGGGGCAAAGTAAAAATGCGTACCAGGCCGAGATTGACAGCGCCTGTGAGCTGATTGATTTTTTGCGGTTCAATGTGCATTTTTTAAATGAAATCTATAAACAACAACCATTAAGTGTTACGGGTATGCACAACCGTATGGAATGGCGGCCGCTTGAGGGATTTGTGTTGGCCGTAACGCCATTCAACTTTACGGCTATCGGCGGCAACCTGCCAACATCTGCGGCGCTATGTGGCAATGTGGTGGTTTGGAAGCCCGCCAATACACAAATATATTCGGCGCAGATGTTTATGCGCGTTTTAAAAGAAGCCGGTTTGCCCGACGGGGTTATCAATTTAATTTATGTAGATGGGCCCACGCTTGGGTCTGTTTGTTTTAACCATCGCGAATTTGCCGGCATTCACTTTACCGGTTCTACAGGCGTATTTAATCAAATGTGGAAAACGATTGGCGAAAATGTTGGCCGTTATAAATCGTACCCGCGCATTGTAGGCGAAACCGGCGGAAAGGATTTTGTTATTGCGCATAAGTCGGCGGATGCAGCCGTGGTTGCTACGGCGTTGTTGCGTGGCGCCTTTGAATACCAGGGACAAAAATGTTCAGCTGCATCGCGGGCATATATACCGTCCAATATTGCTGAAGAAGTAAAACGTTTGCTTCAGGAAGGTGTTGCATCTTTTAAGATAGGTTCGGTGGAAGATTTTGGCAATTTTGTAAATGCTGTAATTGACGAACGGAGCTTTGATAAAATTGCGTCGTATATCGATGGTGCAAAAACGAATGGTGCTGCACGCATCCTGGCGGGTGGAACGTATGATAAATCGGAAGGTTATTTTATTCATCCTACAATAATTGAAGCACTTGAGCCCAAATATGTAACGATGTGTGAAGAAATCTTCGGCCCTGTACTTACTATATATGTATATGATGAAAATGCCTACGAAGAAACACTTCTTTTGGTTGATACAACCTCACCTTACGCCTTGACAGGCGCCGTAATTGCGCAGGACCGTTATGCTGTGGAACGGGCAACAACTGTATTGCGCCATGCTGCCGGTAATTTTTACATAAATGATAAACCAACAGGCGCCGTAGTAGGCCAACAACCGTTTGGTGGCGCCCGTGCCAGCGGCACAAACGACAAAGCCGGTTCCATGCTTAATTTATACCGATGGCTGAGTGCCCGTACGATAAAGGAAACTTATGTGCCGCCAACTGATTACCGCTATGCCTTTTTACGTGGCGAGAGCGATGGCATTTAAATGTAAACTTTTTCAAAAGCCCATATTCAGTTGTACGGGCAGGAGAGAGCCAGGCAAAGCAATGTTGAAAAGCGGATGTATTTCGCTTTTCAACATTGCCTATGTAGGTAATGCTTGTTTTTCATTTCATATACCTTAATAAACAATTCAAAACACATTTCATTCAACAGACGCATGATGCAAAAAACAGAGTAATCCGGATAATTAGTTTTAGTGTCTAAACTATTCAAAACTGAACTACTTATGAGAAAGTTTACAGCTGTGTTTATTGCATTATTTATAGTTGCATTTTTTGTTGATGCCGCTGTTGCACATCCGGTTCCTGCTCAGCCCATTCCAGTGAGCAAATCCCTTACAGCAAAAGAAGTCAGCCAAATGTCTGTAAAGGAATTTCAAAAAGTTACAGGCAAGAAGTTGAACGTTATGCAAAAGCTGGCTTACAAAACCATGCAGAAAGCACAAAAAGCTGCTGCAGAAGGTAAAAGCCAGTTAACGGCCTTATTGCTTTGCTGGCTGGTAGGTATTATTGGCGTTCACCGGTTTTACTTAGGGTACACCTGGCAAGGCATTGTCCAAATTTTAACCCTGGGTGGTTTAGGCATTTGGACGCTGATTGATCTAATCCGCATTATTACCGGAAGCTTGCAACCAAAAGACGGTACGTACGAGAAAACACTTTAATTACAAGCACGTATCACAAAAGGCTGCAAGGAATTGCGGCCTTTTTTTTGCAACTTGCCGCCAAAAGGAAAACTATGAAAAAGTTATGTGTTTTTGTTGTGGGTACATTATTCACCGCATCTTGCTTTGCACAGGGAAAACCGGTGTGGGGAATAAAAGGCGGGCTTAATTTTGCCACATATCATCATGCAAACAAGGATGTGCAAGCAACACTGGATGCACGAACGGGCTTTCATCTTGGTATTATTTCCCACAATCATTTAACGGATAAGATTGCAATTCAGCCTGAGCTACAGTTTTCCACGCAAGGAACCGAAGTTAATGTGGCAAATGAAGATTTTGAATACCAGTTGAAATATATCAACCTGCCGGTTATGTTTCAATATATGTTTCACAACGGATTTCGTGTAGAAGCCGGGCCTTACATTGGTGCTTTAATAGGTGCGAAAGATGTATATGATGATGGTACAGAAGATGACTCTAAAGATGATTATAAAACTTTTGATGGCGGATTGGGACTTGGCTTAAATTATCTTACATATTCAGGCTTTGGCATTGGCGGACGTTACAATATTGGCCTGGCAAATATCAACGACCGTGTTGGCTCCAAAGTGCAGAACCGTGTATTTCAACTCAGCCTTTTCTACATGTTTGATAATGATCACAAACGCAAATCCCGATAAATAACTGTTTTTCTGAAAGGCCGCAAGTTGCGGCCTTTAATTTGTAATGTGGGGAAGTATAAATTATGTGATTATGAAAAAGATGAGATTACTAACTTTAGCCGTAATGGCTGTGTTTGCCGCAAATGCGCAAGACACATCAATGAACAACACCACACGTATTGGTTCTGCAATGCAACAAACACCACAATTGCGGACGCCGATGGCCGTAAAAACCCGATTTGGTTTAAAAGCTGGCGTTAACCTGGCCCGCTTAAGCGCAAAAGAGTTTACAGCAACAGCAGAACCACACACCAACACGAAAACGTCCTTTAATGCGGGCGCTTTTGTAAACATTCCCTTAGGCGGAATGTTTCGAATTCAACCGGAGCTTGTATTTAGCAGCCAGGGCAGTAAAGTAGAGGAAATGATTGCTGCTTCGGCCGGAACCCGTCAGTACAATTATGAATACGACCTGCATTATGTAAACCTGCCGGTAATGTTTCAATTACAAACTCAGAAAGGTTTTTTTGTAGAAACAGGTCCTCAATTCAGCTATCTTATTGATGCGAAATCAAAAGGAGCAACACCACTCAGCACAGAAGATGAAACAGATTACGACTATTATTTTGATAATTTCGATATTGCCTGGGGCGTTGGCGTAGGTTATCTTTCGCGGATTGGCCTTGGTGTAAATGCCCGTTACAATTACGGCATTCGTAACATCGTAAACGAAAACGATGTAGACTTAGGTGAAATGCGTAACCGTGTATTGCAATTTGGTTTAGTGTATCATTTTGGTGCCTACAAATAAAACTTTTTCAAAACCCCATACTAAAGAGCCGGCATTGCCCGGCTTTTTTATTTACAGGCATTTTTCCAACATAAACTTCCTGATGTAGTATTTTTATCAAAATTTCTTTCATTGAAGTCTCTTTTAAACAGTCAACAAATTGGGTTAACCATAAAGCGGCTGGCAAACCAGATTCTGGAAAATCATACGCCCTTAAGCAATACCGCTATAATTGGCATCCAGCCCCGTGGTATTGCTCTTTCAGATCGGGTGGTGAAAGAAATTGCTGCTGAAACCGGCACTGCCGTGCCTTTTTACGGAAAGCTTGATATAACTTTTTACCGCGATGATCTGCGTTCCGCTATTCATTTGCCCAGCAATGTGGATATGCCTTTTTCAATAGAAGGTAAAAAAGTAGTTTTGATTGATGATGTGCTTTATACCGGCCGTACCATTCGTGCCGCACTTGACGCCTTGATGGATTTTGGAAGGCCTGCAAAGGTAGAACTGCTCGTATTAATTGATCGCCGCTACAGCCGCCAGTTGCCCATTCAACCAAACTATACCGGCAAATCAATTGATTCCATTATCTCGCAAAAAGTAAAGGTATTGTGGCAGCAGAAAGACGGGACAGATGAAGTAGTGTTGCTGGATGAAATCTAAAACAATCGAAACAATTTTGTTTTCCTATATCTTTGATTTTTAATGACGCTTTCCTGCAGACATCTTCTGGGAATTAAAGACCTGACGGCCAACGATATTGCTGTTATTTTACAGACAGCGCAACAGTTTAAAGAAGTTTTACAACGGCCCATAAAGAAAGTACCATCACTTCGGGATGTTACCATTGTCAATCTTTTTTTTGAAAACAGCACGCGCACCCGCATTTCGTTTGAGCTGGCAGAGAAACGCCTTTCTGCCGATACCATTAATTTTACCGCTTCGGGTTCATCGGTATCAAAAGGCGAGACCTTGCTGGACACCGTAAACAACATTCTTTCGATGAAAGTTGATATGGTGGTAATGCGGCACAGTGCCAGCGGCGCGCCGCATTTTTTAGCCAAACATATTCCGGCCGCCATTATAAATGCCGGCGATGGCATCAACGAACATCCTACACAGGCACTGCTTGATGCGTTTTCTATAAGCGAAAAGTTGGGAAAACTTGAAGGCACCAAAGTGGCAATCATTGGCGACATCCTGCACAGCCGCGTGGCACAAAGCAATATTCACCTGCTGAAAAAAATGGGCGCTGAGATTATTATTTGCGGGCCACCAACGCTTATTCCCAAATACATTCAGGAAGCTTTTGATGTGCGGGTTGAATATAATTTGCGGAAAGCCCTGGAATGGTGTGATGTGGCAAATGTGTTGCGTATTCAGCTGGAGCGACAGAACCAGGTTTTATTTTCATCTTTACGCGAGTATAACCTGGCCTATGGGATTTCGAAAAAGTTGCTGAACAGCCTTTCCAAACCAATAACAATCATGCATCCCGGACCTATAAATCGCGGCGTGGAACTGGACAGTGATGTGGCCGACAGCGATCAATCGATTATATTACAGCAAGTAGAAAATGGCGTAGCCGTGCGGATGGCTGTTTTATACCTGCTTGCAAACCGGCAATCGTAAACTTTTTCAAAATCCCATATGCGTATTTGTCTTTTTCCCGGCACGTTTGATCCTATTACATATGGTCATATTGATATTATAGACCGCTCACTCAGCCTGTTTGACAAGCTGGTTATTGGTATTGGCATTAACGCCAACAAACAACCAATGTTTTCGGCGGAGCAGCGAATGACCTGGATTAAAAAAATTTACAGCAAAGAGCCAAAAATCGATTCTGTTATTTACGACGGATTGACTGTGGCCTGCTGCAAACAAGCAAAGGCCCAGTATATTTTGCGGGGCATTCGTTATGTAAGCGATTTTGAATACGAAAAAGCAATTGCTGACATGAACCGCAGCCTGGATGGCGAAATTGAAACGGTTTTTTTAACCTGCCTGCCAAAATATACCTCTGTAGCTTCCACCCTGGTGCGTGATGTTATCCGGAATGGTGGTGATGTTTCGCAGTTTGTACCGGATGTGGTTTTAAAATCTATCCAAAAAGTGCCCATTCAGTAACGTGTTTCTTTGTGCAAAAGCGCATTACTTCCTAAATGCAAAACATCTATAATGGATGGGTGTGTATTTTCCAAATATGAACTTAGTGCATTCAAGTTTACCCATTCGCAAATTTCAATATCTTCTTCAGCCTGGGGCGCCAAATTTTGCTGTTCATCTGCTTTCATCAAAAACCAATGCGACTCTTTTAAAATGAGCTTTTCTTTTTCGTAATAAGTGTGATACGTTACTGTCAGGGGAGCTTCCAGTTGCAATTCTGTCAATCCTGCTTCTTCCGAAACCTCGCGTAAGGCTGCGGCAGCTTCTGTTTCACCGGCGTCTAATTTTCCTTTAGGCAAATCCCATTTTCCTTTTCTGTAAATCAGTAAAACTGCATTATTATCGGTATGTACTAAGCCACCCCCGGCTTTTATAACGTCCATTTTACTTTTAAAAGCCTCCAGCAATTCCAGAACTGAATGATGTAAAAAAACAGCTCCCTCAACATCATCCTCCGCTATTGCTTTAATTATGTCACTTATCTCTTTATCATGCGCCGTTTTTACAAACCTGATTTTTGGCATTTTGATGTATTTATCAACAAATGCGTCTTTTGTATCCGATAAAACGATCCGCTTTTTATTAAAATAAATGGTATGGTGCATAGGCAAAAATATCGAATGATACACCAATATAAATAGCAAAAGGCAAGTGGCTAATTTATGACATGGAATATGGATGTTTCAAATACCTTCGCAGCATGACGGATGCAACACTAAGTGCGCAAAAATTGTTACAAGTTCAGGCCGTAACATTAAATCCGGTACAGCCGTTTACCTGGGCAAGTGGCTGGAAGAGCCCGATTTATTGTGACAACCGGAAAATATTATCACACCCGTTTGCTCGTGATTATATTAAAAGCGAGTTATGTAATGTTGTGTTTGAAAAATATCCGGATGCGGCTGTAATTGCCGGAGTTGCTACTGCCGGCATTCCGTGGGGAGCTATGGTGGCCGATCAATTGAAACTGCCTTTTATTTATGTACGTCCTAAACCAAAAGAACACGGTTTAGGCAATCAAATTGAAGGAAATTTTGAGAAAGGCCAGCAGATTGTTGTTATAGAGGATTTAATCTCCACAGGCAAAAGCAGCTTGCAAGTCGTAGATGTGCTACAGGCATCCGGGCTCGAAATTTTAGGGATGGTTTCTATTTTCAATTATGGCTTTCCGGATGCGGCTCTTTCGTTTGAACGGGCGGGTGTGCCGTTTTTTTCCCTCACAAACTATACGGTGCTTATTGAAACGGCAAAAGAAGCGGGTATAATCAAGGAATCAGATGAGGAAGTTTTGTTAAAGTGGCGTGACGATCCCTCAAACTGGACCGGCATAAAGTAAATTCGTATGTAAATAATCTCCTTTATGAAGAAAATAGCAGTTTCTCTTTTCGCATTGGTTTCCATTTCGTTGGCTGCTTCTGCGCAGGTAAAAGCAGTACAGACTGTAAAAATCAGTACGCCTACTGTACAATGCGACATGTGTAAAAATAAGATTGAAACGTATCTAAAACGGTATGATGGGGTTCAGACCATTACGGTGAATGTAAAAAAGAAGGAAACTGCTGTAAAATACATTACAGACCGCATTAATGAGGAAGAAATAAAAACGGCTATCGCCAATGCCGGATATGATGCCGGAGATGTTACAGCAAATCCAGACTCGTATAACCGTTTACCGAAATGTTGTAAAAAGCCGGAAGACGGTGGCGGAATGCCAAAAAACTAATTAAAAAACCAGCTGTAGCTGGTTTTTTTTTGCGCGCTATTATCTCCATATTAAACTTACTTTAAGCTTATCCTGCTTCTATAACATTTAGCTTCTGCGATCATGTAGAAACCTATAATCATACCTCTCCGTTTCCTGCTCCAAATATCTTTAGAGGTATATTTTAAAATTTGTTTTCCATCCACTTACCGGTTAGTTTCTTACTATTAAGCTTACTAGCAATACCGTACTAAGTACAGGCATTTCATTTCTTCTGCTGCCAAAGTGGCAAACATCAAGTGATAATATACTTAGCACTTTCCAATACAATACAACAAGGTTATTTGATTTTGACTGACTAACGTCAATAGGAGAGTTCGTTCCTTATCATTCTAATTCAATCTAAAAAGGCTTCAAAATATAAAGTTCAAGCATGTATTTTATAAAAATTAATGCTAAAAGAATGAGCAAACATCCTTATGATACAAATTTCGATTAAACTAATATTTTTAGTATAATTTTTTTAATTAATTAATTGATAGACAATTCTTTATAAACTATTTTAAATTTGTTAGATAGTTATTTACTACTTCTTTTTAATAAATATCCTCCTATTATAGTACTGAGTTGCTATCCATATAGGTAATAAAATAACTTGTTGAAAATCAAATAACTCAAGGAAAATTTGAAACAAATTATTTAAGTTAAGATAACAGATAATTTTTTTTTACAGGTACTTGATCTTTTAGTAAAACTGATAGTCAACAAATGGATTTGTATGCTTGTCTTTTCTGGAACCTTTTTCTCCAATAATGTTTTAACTGTCACTTTGCTCACTTTCTTATTAGCAGAGTTTGGCTCTATAATTTGAATGCAAACTCGTTAAGTCATTTTTAAGTACATGACAGTCTGGCTGATCTGAATTGTACAAGGAGATAGCTTTCGTTAGTTATAAAAGAGCAGAACTGCTCACGCTTCTAATTGTAATCAAACCGATGTGCATAGAAAATGGAATTGTTTCTAAGGTGAATAGCTCTCATAGGCGTGGACTTAATTGCATAGAAAATTCAATTAGTTGTCTGTAAAACGTATAGAAAAGAGGAGAAAATTCGGTTTCAGGTATGGTTAGAACAGGATGAAACAGGCACAAAAAAGCCTTAGAATTATTTCTAAGGCTTTTTTAAGAAGTAAATGTGTCTTTAAAAATTGACAATCTTTTTATCGTATATGATTTTAATTGAATCAATCTTGCTGTGCAAGTCAGCTTTCAGTTTATTTACCTGCTCGATAGAAATGTCTGGAACTGCTAAAATCGTTTTTTCTATAGAACGAGTATTAATTTCAGATTTCTGGAGCTGTAGAAGTATCTGGTGGTAAGTATTTTGTAAGCTATCCAATTGTATGTCAGATAAAGCGGTGCTTAATTTAGCTTGTATTTCTGGCCAGTTCAGGTTTGTATACTCAG
>Ga0210040_10009856_pt1 | contig 11049 bp, 15 predicted proteins | sample CryGeyCG12114_NA_FD_185462 | JGI IMG/M metagenome (GOLD analysis project Ga0210040, IMG submission 185462) | Groundwater microbial communities from aquifer - Crystal Geyser CG19_WC_8/21/14_NA (SPAdes) (version 2) | ecosystem: Environmental > Aquatic > Deep subsurface > Groundwater | place: USA... | reverse complement strand
ATTTAATCAATTTAAAACTATTTTCACTAACGGCGAAATACAATTAACACGAACGCCTCTATCTGCCCATTCAGTAGCCAAAGATTTGCTCATGTGAACAACTCCAGCCTTAGACGTATTGTAAGCCACTTGGCGTTGTGGATGATTCACAATTGTTGCGGACATTGATGCTGTGTTAATGATTTTCCCATATCCTTTTTTCAACATATGTTGAGCCTCAGCTTGACAGCAATAGAAAACTCCAGTCAGATTCACGTCCATAGTTCTGCCCCATTCGTTTTCAGAAGTTTCTTCGGAATTAGAGTGCATCACAATTCCTGCATTGTTGCAAGCAATGTGTAAGTCTCCCCAAGTGTCAATCACAGTTTTAACCATGGCTTCTACTTCGGATTTTTTAGACACATCCACTTTTATGGGAATAGATGGGACACCAACTTTTTCCTTGATTTTGGCTGCCACTTTTTCTGCCCTATCCAGAAAGAAATCGGCTACGGCCACTTTGCAACCGGCTTCTGCTAATGCAACAGCGAAACCTTCTCCGATCCCTTGGCCCCCACCAGTTACCAATGCTATTTTACCGGCCAGGTTGAATTTTGAGAGAACTCCAGTGGATTGATTCTTCACTATTTGTTCGCATTTTTTTACTTTTTGCAGCAGTGTGTCATCCCCGGTTTTGGAGAGTTGTGAAGCAACTTCTTGCAACAAGTTTTCCAGTTGATCCATTTTAGAGTTTTGAAGGAGTCGGATGTGTAAAGGGTCGGATTGAAGCAATCTTACACACTGTGGAAAATATACAAAGTGCACCCGAGGAAGAACCCTGGACTTGTAAATTACATAAAAACATGCTTTTTCATGTGGCTAAAATATGTTGTATCCTTAAATTGTTTTATTAAATCCGCCCGTCTACTTATTATCATTTACTTTTAAATTCACATGCAGAACAGAATTTTGGTTGTAGTATGAGCAATGAGCATGCACAGAGTATCAGTTGAAATGAGGTATTTTTGCCTTGACATTGACCTTCATGTCTAACTAACTAGTGATTGATAGTGTGATTAGGCCTCTGTATTTGTATTGAGGAATGAAGTCTGTTTCACATACTGATACTGGATTGGAAAGCATATTTTATACATTCATGCATCGCGATAAATTGCTGATTTACTTCGGCGATTCTTTTTATGCTGGTATGGTAAATCCAATGAGTAATGTTCGCATGCTTAACTTATTTAGTTTTATCTAATGGACCAAAAGCTTCAATGTTCAGATAATTGCCAACTTTGGGGTAGAATGAGATTTGATCATTGTATTTATTTATATTGTTAGCAATTTTTTCTGCATTTTAAAATGTTAGCTAATGCGACTTTAACCCTTCTAAATCCGTCCCCAGCCACTGGCGACTTAAGTAGATTTAGCTTTTCAATGGCTTACGCTTAATCAACAGAATCCCGTCACGAATTGGAATAATCACCTAAAGCAAAAAAGTAAAAAATAAGCGAAAAAGATCAAAACATAGCCAAATTACTTTTGGCTGTTTTTTGTTTTTCAAATAAACTTACTTCTATAACTCTTTCATCATTCTTGACAAAATGGGCAAATTCATGCATCGCTTTTCCTCCTGGATTGCTTCGTTCCATAAATGTATCGGTACTCCATAAAATATTATCGCATAGGAGCACTCCATTGGCGGAGAGCATATCATTGTCCAGTATGTACTAAAGAAGCATGCAAAAGTACTCACAATAATCGTCTGATTAGTTTTTTTTCACATGCAAGCATATGGTCTGCATATTACCTTGTAGTAATTTAAGTAACCAGGCTTATCAGCATCAATGAAAACCAGATCAAATTTTGGACCATCTTTCAATTTCTGCAAGGAATCATTTGCTCGTCCAATGAAAATGTTAATTTTTTTCTCCACACTCGTTCCAGCTATTCGAGTCTTTACAAAAGTTTCCAAAAACGGTTCCATTTCTAAACTTGTGACAGATTCCTGAAAATAGATTTTGCGTTTTGAGCATGCTTGTAGCGAATACTGTGAATGCATTCATCCTTACTATTCAACGTACGCATGCAGATGTTTCAGCAAATGTAACTGCACTAAATCCTGTATACATTCCAATTTCTAAAATCCGTTTGGCTCCAATCATTTCAGCCACCATTTTTAGAGTACTTCCTGAAAATTGTATTGAAAACTAAGTATGCTGATACAAAATCAATCATTATAAATAATAGTCTAACCTTCTACCAGGCCACTTATCATTATTGGCCTTAAATGGAATTGAGTTTTTCCTTGCTGAAAATTTTCCAACCAGGGCTCCGATAAGGTATCATCGAAAATTTTCTTCTGAAGAGGAGTGAATTCTTCACAAATAGTTTCTAAGAACTCAATTTTTTTCGTCTCAACATCTTCAATTTCTTGCAATTTGTCTGCAATCTGTGGATCTTTATTCAATTCCTTAAGCTCTTTAACAACTTTGACGATTCTGCCGAAATTATGTCCAGACATCTTCCAGCAAGTATTGAATGCAAACTTATTTTTTATAATGTTGGTGTGTCAAAAATTGACTATTTTCTTTCTATTTTAGAGCGTGCCAGAAGTACTGAGCATTATCAGCTCGTTTGGCTCGTTATCATTTGGTCAAATAGTCAAATATTGTCCTGTCAGATTGTTTTACGCGTTATTTTATACATTTGCTCATGCTGTGTTGTGCGTTGTGTAGCATTATTTGTAATACATGCATGCAATACTTTATCCCTCACTGACCTTGTGAAAAATGACTTGACACAAAAAAATTAGACCTGTTTATTAAGATTTAATATTGTCAAGCTTAGCACTCAGTACGAAACTATATATCTGATAAAAAACATTCATACTAACTAAGTTTATAAAAGTTCCCAATAAAATATAGTCATCAGTTTTATATTAAAATAAACCTCAGCAAGAGGGTATTACGACGAAGCCGGGTGATAAGGAATTATTTATATTAATATTACAAAAAACCAGTAATAATAATTAGGGGTTTTTATGGTTTTTCGGTAGTCTCATCAGCTATATAGTATTTCTCTGTTTACCAACTGGCAATCGCGAATGGAATCATCAATCAACATTATTTTGATTTTAGCGCCAACAATAATACTACTACAAGTTATTCCAGTAAACTGATCAGATGACCAAAAAATTACCCTAACATTTCAAATTGAAACATTTAATTACAAAATTAAACCATTTTGGTCACGGTTGGGGTTCTTCTAAAACCTGTCTGAAAACTGCGCACACAACTTTTGCCCCGCTCCAAACAGAGTTTACTAACACAAATTTCAATTTTGCGTTTTCAGGTGATTTTAGCTTTAACATGTGGAGCATAGGGCGCTCCCGTTTCTGGTTATTCTATTACTCCGCCTTCGGCTTCGTAATAAATGTCACTAAATATCACTGGCGAATATTTTCTGACTCTGACTCTCCTGGGCCATAATTACGAATAGATTGCTTTTCTTCGAAAATCATGCAATAATCGCGCATTATACACGCATGCTCATTATATGTCAGTAACATTGATTGCAACCTAAGTGAATAGTTTGATGAACTTTTATTCCTCTACCATCACACTGTGGATGATCTTTTAATCTGATTCTCAAAAATAATAGAATTTTTATTCCGAGCTCTTTGTGGGATATTAACTGAGCACCTGCGAAGTTTCTCGACATGGCAACTATGTAGAGGGATATCTTGTAGATAATTTGTTTGACTGCCAGCTTGAACAGCAGCTTTTTCTTTGAGCAATAAATACCGCCTATATATTTTCAGAGTCATCACAGTCGCAAAAAGCGAAAAGAAAAAATGAAGTGATTCCAACAGATTTATCGGAAATCCAGCTCCGCGAATCAAATCTAATTCAAAATCTAAACATCCACCTTTAAAAATTTCCCCCATGTAAGGCTTTTGTTCGCATGCTGTGGCAGACATCTTCGGGTTGCAACAGCTCAATGGATACACTCTTCCTTCTTTTGATGACGGAATGAACAAATTCCAGCTGCTTGCCGATGCTATTCCACAACAATGAAACTGTATACAACAAATTAATATAAAATACTGTCGAATTGTTAAAGACACATAATCATATCATTCCGCTGGAGACTTACAAAATTTTGTGTATTCACCCACAATGCAGAATTTTCCCCGTGTTTGTTTAATTCTTCTACCATGAAATCTTCCAATTCATTCGAGTAGAATATGTTTGAGGTATAATGATAAATAAGAGTAAACAATGAAACCATTGCCGCTACTCCGACTATAGCTACTCCCTATTTTTGAAGTTTTTGCGCATAAGGAACAAACTATTTAAATGATGATATGCGAAATCAGTGTAATTTTCTTTCAACCTACCGAAATCATTTGCCTTCCAAACGTTCTAAAATGCAGTATAGTTTTCAATGATCCACTAGAAAGCAAACCCATGATTGATGAGCAAACCATACTATAATGAGGAGGAAAGCTGTCAAATAGTCCTTTTTCACTGATCAAATGTCCTGAGAATGTTTGCGGTATCAGAGTGCTAATCCATATTACTATCATCAGTTGAACAATGGACGTCACCTATATAAGGTCAGAATTCAGTTCTAGTGCATATTTGTAGCACGCTCTTTCGGACAGAGTTGTAAAGCCATATTAATTAAAATATATGGATTCTTACAAACAGCCCTTTGGCTAAGAGATCATTAAAAAATCGATGACTTTTTATGATCCTATCTTTCCAACACTGAACCACAAATCAATCCCAATTAGTCAAATGATTAGATTAAATGTACAATTACTCATTAAAATCCAATTTCATTTGTTACCCACCAAACTCTTGAATATCTTCTTTACTCTTTCCAAAATAGCATGTTCATCCTCCTCGCTTTTGGAAGAATTTGTTGAATGACTAGAAAAATCTGATCTCACATGTGTGAGTTTAGTAGTAGTACTCCCAATATGAGAGGCTGATTGGAATTGATTGTGAGCGTTGTGAAGTGACGATTTATTTTGCTGGCCACCCAAACTAACATTTTCCGTTTTCGAAGCAATGGGAATAAAGCCAGTACGAGTAATGCCCGAAGCAGTTTTTGGTTTTGATCCAAAATCCTGAAAACTAATTCGTAAATGTCGATCATCTTGAAATCCTATTCCCGCATGAGGCAATGTTGGATCATAATCTTCGCTAAATGATACAACTATTTTTGGAATGCTTGAATGACTTTGCATGATAAAAGTTTTGTATGTAGAGCAGTGGGAATAAACACTGTACAATGCATGCGTTTGGAATGCAGATTTGGACTCTCTAAGTTATTTCCAATCGAAAGAACTATAAGTTTTCCATGCCAATTAAATAAAATCCTTTTTAACTCTTTCAACTAGGAAAATACAATAATAATAATTTATTATTTTATTTCATCAGCACATCAAGGCACATCAGAGTCAATAATATGTAACAAGCCAAACGGAATAACATCATAAAAACCAAATAAAGTTAACAACATAACAAAAAAAGCTAACAAAAATTAATAAAAATTGGGGATTAAGGATCAATCCTATGTCCTACCTCCCGCCTATTAAACTGTGTCAATATGTCTATATGTCAATAGAATGTCTTTTCGTACAAAGTCTACCTAAAAGTCAATGCAAGTTGCGTCAAAGTCTACCTGAAAGTCAAAGCAAGTTGCGTAATTCGTCATTAAAAATGTACGGAGAAAAAGTCATTTTTGTCTAAAATTGTACTGGTCGGAGTGGTCAAGTCGAAGTCATAGTTGCAATAATTCAACAAACGTTTTGATTTACATTGCTACAACTTCACTGTGGGAGTTCCAAAAACTTTGTTGTACGCTGAATTGTAGTGCTTATGAATCTGCGTGCGAAGATTGTTTTTATTATTGTTCCCAGAGCCTTTACCGATAGTGGAATTGTAGATATGACTTCGCTTGCGTTTTAAAGAATTGTTTTCATAATAACCCTGTCGATCACTATATTCTTCTTTATCCGGTTTTAAAGATATACGCAAATTAGTACTACTACTACCAACGATTTCACTATTCTTCCATTTTGTAGTAGTTGTCTCACTGCCGCCATTTTTCATCAGGGCTTCACTGCCCATATAGTAATCATAGTAAGTTTTCGCAATATCCTGGTCCGCTTTCGAGTACGTGTAATTAGTATTACCCTTTTCGTGCTGATAGTTAGTGTAGAATTTTGAATACTTGTTATACTCTGCTCTCAGTTTAGATCCGGAACTTTTTGTTGTATGATTGGTTTGAGCGCCATGTTTGTAGTAATTTCGATTGTGAACAGATCCATCTGTTGTGTTCAATCTAAAGGTCGGTTTGCACGCAAATGATTGACATTTGTTGTGTTCTGACCCATCCCAAAATGCGGATCTGCATTTCCGGGCCAATTTTTTAGGATTTCCAGATGGCATTGCGTGTTCTACGAGGTAGTTCATGAAAACTTTGGCGGTTGCAGATCTGCTCGTATTTGGTGGAAATAATGCGGCTCCCATTTCACAAAATAAGCGTTCTGGGCAATGGTCTAAATCTAGTGATCTGCATTAGACAATATAAACATAAAAAATATTAATACATTAGTGCTAGTGTTCTTGTGACCATTCTATCGGAGATTCGATGGCAAGAAATACACCTTCTTTAATTATTTGTGCTATATTTGTCGTTTAATTTTCAATTACAAGCACCTCATGTCAGTAAAATAAAATATTCTTTCTTCAGTGCGATGCATTGACACTTATAATCACTTGCTTTTTAAAGCCAAATAATACAGAATTAGATTTGTAAACAAACATGTACAGCAGTTAAAAAGTAATGGTTACGCGCGTCCGCACATAAATCTCACGAGCATTGTGTTATAGGTTTTTTGCTATGCAACTGCAACTGCATTGATGCAGTGCGACCTGCGACCTATAATTGCTCTAAATCTAAGCGACGCATAAATATTCTAATTATTACAATATTGACTCCAGTGAGAAAAGAAAAAACTTACGTCGCATATTTCATAGCCAGGGACGACATATCTTCAAAAAGAAGTCCTCCGACTGTCCGCATTTCATTCAGCGCTCTACTACTGTCAGCTCTCAACGCGGGTGGCATCGCCCCAGCTATGTAAAAATCATAGATTAAAAACGTCTAACAATCTTAAAAAACAGATCTATTCGTTTTTGAATATCCATACCCATCATCATCATCATAGCCATCATAGCCATCATCATCATGCCACCCGGAGCCAGTAGAGCCAAAAGGGACAATCCCAGTGGAATCAGAAACAAAAGCAACAGAGGTATAAGCAAAAGTGGAAGAGCCAATGCGGCCAATCCCAATAGGAACAACAGAGGCCAGAGATAATGGGAGTGGTCATTATTTTGATGGTATGACGGTTGGTAATGTTGTTGACCCACTAGTGGCACATGGTAATGGTAATAAGAGCCCGCTTGATGTGCTGGACTGGCCCATCCACTGCCATGAGTACTGACATGAGCTGGGGAACCATGACCAGAAGAAAATGAGTCGTAAGAGTAGTCGTAATCATAGGGATCTTCAAAACCGACAAGGGATAAAACAAGTCAGTCGATTGGACTTGGGGTTCTGGGTAGTTTTTGGACCCGGTTTTGTTAAATAACTACTAACTGGGGATTGGGAACCCTGATTGATTTAAGGTCGGGGCTTTGGGGGTATCAATAAAAAATTTGAGAACTTACCACCACCACCACTGTGGGGAGAACCGACTCCGTATCCTTGGTCGTACGAAGCTACCACCGAACAGGAATAAAATGATAAAACTACCCCGGCTAGAGCGGAGAAATATTTCATGGTAGTTGGTTGATTTTAGTAAATTCTTAACTTTTTTTGTTTGTTAGTTTGGGATGAAAGGTTGAGAGGAACTGGTGAAGAAGGTATGGAGTTGCTCAACTATTTATAGTGTACTTGAAATGTACGGACATTTATGATTTTAATGAGAGTTGTGATGTGATTATGATGAGCTGAGCCACACCCAAAGTATTGATTGAGATTTTGCTATTTTTGGTTGATTTGGAGTACCAACTATAATCATCATATTATGGGATTGTAGGGGACGCGGGACATCGTTGAACATCTTTTAGCGTGTGAAAAGTGTAAATCAGGGCATAGTAGAAATCTTACTTATCATTGCACGCTTGGCGCGTGGGGAAGAGAAGAGTCATATCGTTGAACTATGAAGTTGATCTTCAAACTGTCATTTTAAACAATGAGCACCTGTTCTCATTTTTAATTTTTCTTGTTTCTTATTTAATGCTATCATTGATCAGGATGATTATTTTTGCTCTCATCAGGTATTTAAAATAGCACAGTGTCATCACGATTAATTGTGAGAAAAGCTTATGGTTAGTTATAGGAAAAGTATTTTATGTTTGTATTTTCTCTTCTACATTGTTTGGTACACAGTCAGTTAATGGCCGGTCGAGAATTCAACCGCTGTGTGGTATTTGTATGGAAATTGATATGAGATGATCAATGAAATGTGACTTTTGAGTGATTGCTTCAACTTTAGGGGCTGAATGAGACTCCGTATTAATGCATGGTATACCATGCATAAATATGCTAGTTAAGTTGGTTATTAGGAACTTCTTAATGATTTCAAAAAGGAAATCGATTGTACAAAAAATCGTTTGCGTTAATAAGAACGCAAAATCTCGATTCCATCAAGTGATGTTATAGCAGCCGATAACATGATCAAAAAAAGAATGAGTGAATCGTGACTCATGACCGCTAGCAGACCAACAGAACAGGTAAGCTTAATAAGCTACTGATAGTAGTATAAAGCTGCAGAAAGCACACGATGCCTAAAAAACACCTTTGCAGCTAACAATAGTGCAATATATTTTCATGTAATGTTTTTAAAAATTTTGAAAATTTAATTTTCTGATAAAAAAATCAATACCCCAAAACCAAAAGATTTTTTTTATTTCCTTAGTAACCAATGATGTTTGGAGTTTATTTCCAAAAAGTAAATCTGTATTGTAAATTCATGCCTGAGACTGATACCCCAATTTTACATGTTCCAGCAGAACTGTGAACACGTAAATTCGAAGATTAAAAAAAATAGTAATTTCACGTTTCCCAATTCTTTTGACTGAAATTACCATCATATGAAGAAGGTAGGAAACTGTCCGTTAACTATCTGAATGACACTATGCATATTTTTTTTTTCTAAACTTGATTGCATTTTAACTTTCTTGGCAGAATTGACAGAGACCCAAAGTCCGATAAAAGTTGATAAAAAGTCGTACAATGAAGCTTGTACTCGCAATTGTATTTACATGTTGTATATTCTTGACAGGTGGGATTCACTTCTTTTCTCAACTAAAAGATGATCATCATAACATTCTATATTTATAAATTTTTTTCAGCTGAGGGTATTCGCTGCAGAGTGTGCTTAACTGCGGGAGAACTGGGAATGAACGACTGCGATAAAGAAAGAAAAGTAAAGGGGGCAGAAAATGATGACAACAACAGTACAGTCGACAGTACATTAGATAAAATAATAGACTGCAATACGTACGAAGCTTGGCTGACCGAAACACAGAAAAAGTTTCGAAAAGAAGTCACCGTCGAAGGAAGGCTGTCCGACGGCTCCCTTTTAGTCCCCGCTTACTCTCCTCCCACGGAATACAATGTCTGTCGTAAAATCCTTTCTAGTGCACCGGATACTGTAATTAGTGAGTACACTACAATTTGCTCAAAAAACATTCTACAGGCCCTACCGGGCAGCTTTCTGTTGAAATGCCGTTGAGCTAATCAAAAGCGTTAAGAAAAGCTAGTGCATCCATATATAGTGTAAATATCTCAAAGCACGAAACATTTTTCATTTTCCCAGTCATGTAGTGTAGATGAGTTCATGCACGGCATTGAAGTCGTGTAGCGTAATTTTTTAGGCCCATGGTCAATCAGTGGCTACGGTAAATTATGAAATTTCATCACAGGACTAACATTCCGTTGTTGCTGCAACAAGCCTTCAAAGTAAGCCAACAAAATCATGTAATTGATATTTTATATCTATTTTATAGCTGATACTACTAAAGAAGCAGTGACCGGCATAGTAGCCAGAACTTGTGGATACGAAACTAATCCGAGCAAAGAGAGCTGTGTGACATCGAATGGAAATGGCGGAACTTCTACCGTATGTTTTTGTACCGCCGATGAGTGCAATAGTCCTGCTACGGTTCCGGTATCAATGATGTCTTGTGCTTTGCTGTCATTTGTCACCGCAAGTATTGCTGTCTTGGCATAAGTTCAATAATTTGTCTAAAAAAACTACCTATTTTCAAATAATTTTTCGTGGATGGGTATAAAGCAGTGGAATTTAGGAAAGAAAAGGATAAACGAAGAAGTTGGATGAATGAATAATGAACTCAAAATTAAAAAAGTTTTACAATCCTGATCGTACATTTTGCCATGTCTCTAAAAAATTGTAAATTGGGATTAAAACCGTAATATAAACAACCTAAACGATTTTTTGGATGGGCTAAACCATGGTGTATTCAGCTCTTGTAGAACTTTCTGTCGCTTAATTCATCAAACCAAGGATAATATCAAGGCAGCAAATCAATTGTGAATTGCGAAATACTTGCACTAGCGAAGACATAGAATTATAATTGGAAGAAGAACGGATGATCCTAGCGAGGGCGCTCGGATGATCCAGTAATTTCCATGAAACTCTATCAGTCACTTACGAGTGTTATTGTGTTCCTCTAATTAGATGCTGCGGTTTGGCAATTGACAATAGGGGAATATTTAAAAGACATTATCATCACTATTAATTTCATCACATAAAGACAATATCAATACGATAATATTAATCCATCAGTTTATAAACGTAATTTTACGCAGAAAACCAATATAACAAAATCCTCAACTTCAATAAATACGTGAAGTCTCTTGAGAAATGCAGGAAATTATTTATTTAAAAAGACAATGTTTTACACAAATTGAAATATTTTATAGACTCACTTAAGTAATTATTACCATCTGCAT
>Ga0210040_10009855_pt1 | contig 11050 bp, 13 predicted proteins | sample CryGeyCG12114_NA_FD_185462 | JGI IMG/M metagenome (GOLD analysis project Ga0210040, IMG submission 185462) | Groundwater microbial communities from aquifer - Crystal Geyser CG19_WC_8/21/14_NA (SPAdes) (version 2) | ecosystem: Environmental > Aquatic > Deep subsurface > Groundwater | place: USA... | reverse complement strand
GGTGCATCAACAGCAATCGAACAGATGCTTGGCTTGTTTGAGGTAGATTGGTCTTTGCACCGACGGTTCACCGAAAGCGATATATGGGGCCATCCTCTTGTTGCTGCCATTCAAACAGAGAGTGTCTCCGTCGTTGGCCGCGTACTGGGCATATACAAGAGCAACGGAAAGTTACAAGAATCTGGGTTGATCCGTTCATGCTTGGAGGCCGCGGTACGGACAGAGCAAGCCAGCAATGTCTTCACGATTCTGTGCCAGGGTCGTAACAGCTTCTTACTTAGTCCACACGATTGTGATACCGCGATCCGCGCCGCCCTGCTGGTTGGCAAAGTCGATTTGGCAAACATGATATTGGACTTCCACTCTGCGGACCGGTCCGACCAACCCTCGCAGCCTTCTTGGAAGGCACGCGACCTCCTCAGGGATAGCATGAGAGAAGCTTGTTCACAAGGTTTTGATGGAATACTAGTTCGGCTACTGGACCTGGGGATGGACGCGAACCATTCTTTGCACTGGCGGTTGAGCCAAAACGAACGGCCAGTGAATCTGGCCTGCGCCGCGGGTCATGCAAGTACCCTGGAAATCCTCATAAGCAGGGGCGCCAATGTCGATGAATGCGCAGGAGAGCGTCATGATCTCATCGAAGCGGCTGTCAAAGGTGGTCATACTGGCGTCTTACGCGTCCTCATAGATGGCGGCCAGAGACTCTACCCATCACAAGCGCATCGCATACTCGATCAGGCAGCTCCACATCCCAAATCTGCAGAGTGCATCTGGTACTTGCTTCACAAGGGAATCATCAATGTTCAAGATCTGTACAAGGGTGCTCGCAGCCGCGCAGTGCCAGTTGCCAATATAATGGTTTCTGCAGCAATACACGGCAACGTAAGCTTCATCGAAGCTCTGGCCAGGTTCGGCGTACCGATCGATGACAGGAACGCGCCCTTCTACGAAGAACAAGACTGCGCGACCCCCTTAGTGGCCGCGGCGGCATTTCGTCAAACGGCTATGGTGGAAGCGTTGAGGGAGTTAGGTGCACAGGAGGTGGATTGGAAGAAGTCGATTATTGCACGACACTTCTATAGCGGAGTACTACCATGTGATCCTCCTCAAATCGAAGACACGAGGTGGGGATAAGAGCGCGAAGGGCTCCAGGGTCGCCTGTAGAACAGTCAAACACGGTGCCTTTATGATCTGCGTGTTATCTGTCTGTTAGAATGAGGGTGAGAATTATTCAAGAGCGCCGTTTAAGGATAGTGGGGTCGTGCCTGCGCCTCACCACGTGGCTGCCTACGGTACTACCACCGCTTCTGAACACGAACAACAAAACAGGATCCTCGACCACACGAACCTTTGACCCCATCAAGCATGGAGTCCTCCGAACAAACAACAGAGGCGGCGGAAAGAAAGACCCAAATGCGCGACGAACCTGAGAAGCCTCCTCCATCTACAGCCGAATTTCAAGCAGCTAAGCACGATCGCGTGGCGCCACACGAGCAGTCCACACTGTCGAAGTCGCCGCGGCCAGTCATACGTCGAAAACCTTTGCCAGAGGCGGCTAAGGTGGTGGATGTGGCGGTGGTACCAAAGACTGAAGCGGCGCAGCCGCATGCAGAGCTGGCGGCCGGCCTCGCGATGCATGAGTTCAGCAGAAAGCTGCCCGTAGATCTGCCAGTATACTCGGAGGACCAACTTCGTGTGTTGAGCGACATAGAGGAGATTGCGGCATTTCTTCGCGATGATAAGGAGGGTCTCCCCGTCACCGACCCGATTGAAAACGGTTCGGTGACGGCCACAAGCCGTCGCTGGCAGGTCATCGACCTGTACTACGCCGCGATACGAAAAGCAGACTTACAACTGCTTGACACTCTCATCCATCGTGGAATAGTGAGCACCGAATCAATCAACGAGAAGAATGATACTCCGCTCATCGCCGCGGTCAGAGCGTGCAAGGCCAACGTCGTGCGTTACCTGCTGGATGCTGGAGCAAATATCGACGCATTCGGCGTGAGCAAGCAAACGCGGCTCGGCATAGAACGGCGGGGTTGTAAGCTTGAAGATGTCTACGAGTATACGGAGCGCACACCTTTACAGTTTGCTGCGGAGCTCGGCAACCTCACCATCGTAAAGCTACTGATGGAGCATGGCGCCGACGACTCTCTAGTCGCACCAGACGGTCAGCTCGCGCTTCGTCTCGCAGCTATCAACGGACATCGCGAGATCGTCGACTACCTCCCCAGACGCCGCGGCGGAGGGCTCAAGAGATGGAAGATCAAGCATGCGAAGGCCATGGGTCGCTGCAAGCGAGCTACCCACGGCACCTACATGTTTGGCAAAATCTTATTCTACTACATACCGGTAGCCATGTTCGTTATCGTACGTGAGTCTCTTGTTAGTCGTGCAGTCAAGTGGCTCAAGCTGCATCGAGCGGAGATACCGAGCAGGATCGCACGGGCATTCGGCAAGATACCTAAGGCTACGCGGAAGTTTCCCAAAAAGGCGCTCAAGTTTCTTGAAGAGTGTGCGAAAAGCGTGTGGACACTCATGAAGCGCCTTCCGAATGCATCAAAGATCGCTCTGGCGTGGCTCTGGACGGGAATTAAGAAGACCGGTATCGCGAGCAGCAACATCTTCACACCGAAGACGACGAAGAAGTGGCTCTACAGCTTTGGCAAGATGTCATACAACGTTCTGGGGAAGATGTCTGGATGCATCGGTCGGCTCATCTGGACAATCCTAATGGGGACATTCCGCGCTCTGATGTACGTTCCAGACAGGCTGTGTGAGATATTGGCGGCATGTGGAGGCTCGCTGAGGACTGGAGGGAAGGAAATACTGGTTTGGTGCGATCCGAAAAGGGCGTGAGTTCTACTGTGCTGGTTCGCCCAGGTGCAGCTACATGACTAGTGCGTCTAGTTCTCATATTCGTCTGCCATCAAATAGGGTCGTCATGGGCAAAGCTGCTCCCTATGAAGCCTCTCAAGCTCAAACTCTTGTCTTCTTGCTGCTGTCCATTTCCTTATAACGCCTTTGTGGTCTCGTGCCGAGCATGTCACTTCAGTAGAGTGGGAGTTTGCCGCCGAACCCCATGATCTTTAGCAAGAAGTTCTGCTTATCCCGTAGGTGGTGGTCAGACAACTCCCAACCAAGCTCATAAAGCATCGCCGTGAATTGAGAGTCTATGTTCATCAGCCCATTGCCCTTTGCTTTTGCAGGACGTCCCGCTTACCATTGAGCCGAACAGCCTCTCGAGCAGTTAGGGGCAGTCCTTGTATTGGCTGATCTGTCTCGACGTTGACCAGAGGTTTTAACGTCCCGTTCATCGCCGTCGAGGCCTTGTTATGGAGGCGCATCTTGTCATTGTGCACTCTAGCAAGTTGTGTTAGTTGAGCGACTACAGAAAGAAGGCGACATACGCTGCCTCTAGTGCGAGCAGGCGCTTGTTCGTGGTATCCCGGAGAGATTTCATCTCGCTTGTATGCTTCTTGATTTGCTCTTCCATGGCCTGCATCTTAGTTTTGACATCCTCCACCGAGTTCTTGACCTCGTTCACAATCTCCTGAACCTTGCCATTCTGTTGCGCTTCAGGGAACGCCGAAAGAACGCGAAGCTGCGCAGTAGCAGTCTCGAGCTGGAGCGCGATGTCGGCAAGACTGGGTGCTGTGGTGGCCATTCTGGTTGATGTCGGGGTCGTGGTGTGTTGAGTGTAGCTGGGTGAGAGCCGGACTTAGAAGTTGAAGAACGAGAATTGCTCTAATCTCCTGCTAAGCTTAGAAAAATGCTTGTGGGCTTGGCGCGGGCGTTTGCAGTATGTTCTCGAAGTTCGTGCGCTGTCGTCACTTCCACCTTCCACTGGCGGAAACTGGAACCTACCTCAACCATGCCCACTGACGCTCATTCATTCTTACACCACAACATCCATAGCTCAATCAAAACATCGTTAGCCCCGCCATCTCACACCACAACATCCACCGCACAATCAGAACATAGTTAAGCTCCGCCATGCCGCGCTCACTAGCCACCGTTACCACCGAGCTTCAGTCGCTCGCCGCGGAACTGCAATCGCTATTGGCCAAGCCCACGCCTAGTCAACAGAGTGAAGGCAACTCGACCGCTACCAGTATCATGGACGCACGCTTCACCGCCCTTCAGAACCGGATCGCAGACATCAATGGTGCAATAGCGACGCTGCAGGAAATGATAGACGGCATGCAAACCTCATTGGCTGCCATGGAGCAGGACGTGACTCGTATGAACGCAGAGTCAGTCCCTACTGAACCAAAATGATACGAACGTCGCTAACAAGAACAAGAGCTCACAACGCCAACGCAAAGAATCAAAACAAAGCTATCGTAGCTAACAACTCCTTCCACGAGAGTCTTCAGCCTTTCCACGATCTAAGCACCAACACGCCCATCAAAGGCTTTCCCAAGAATCTCGACTCGATCGTTCAGATGGGAGGTGAGTGCTTGCATGCGAAGATGACATAGTCCATACTAAACTAACACCCTCTAGATGCTGAGCTCACAGATACCCTGAATATCCTGCATGCGGACCACGAGCCTTACCCTACCACGGCTCTATGGAAAGAATCCCGTCTATACAACTTCGTCCAAGGCCATCGTCACGACGAGTTCGGCGTCGACTGCGACTTCCCAAATTGCGACGAGGGCATGAATATGTACAGGGACGTGCATCGTTCATGATGATACCGCCGGATCCGGTAGATGTGGTTACTCGGATGTTTGACACTGGCTTGGGGCTTTGGCAAGGATTGAGTCTACACGGGTTTCGGGACGGTGTTGGGTGACTTATATCATTTCTCACACCATGGTATAACAGCGAAGGGAAGATGCCAGGACTGATAGTCATATTCGCATGAAATGGTGTCTTGTTGAATATGCATTAACAACACAAGTAGTGCGCAATAACTCGGGACATTGGAATGAAACTTGACCAAACCATAACTCCATAACGCCATAACTCCGGTAACAAGCTGTACGCTCCCAAACGAATCAATACACACGCGCGAAAACAAAGCCACTCACTCTTCCTCCGATTCCTCCCCGTCCTCCTCCGGCATCTCCACATCAATTTGTGCCTCGTCCTCATTACTGATAGTCGCTGATACATGTGCCTGAAGCGCCTCGCGACCTTGCTCCCCCTGCACATCGCTCTGGGCCTCATTATCATCGCTGCGCTTCGCTGAAACAGGTGCCTGAAGCGCCTCGCAACCCCGTTCCCCCTCCTCCGCAATCCAGCACAAATCCCCCTTCTGGAACGCCACAAACCACTCCCTATCATCATCCTCATTGAACTCCCTCTCCCAATCCCACTTGCACACGTCCTCCTCAAAACCGCTATCCTTCCTAGTCATCACCCCAACTCCCTGTCCATGCTGACCACGAACCTCATCAAACATCCCCACCAACTCCTCGTACTCCCCAAAACTCCCCAGCGCCCACTCGTAAAACGCGCGCAGGAAAATATCCTTCAAATCCAAAATATCTTGAAGGTGATCGCTCCAATCAGGAGCATTCGGATGCTTGTTGCAAAATTGCTCGGCGGAATTGCCGAGGAAGAGAGCACGCTCTTTGGCGGTGCGCACGAGGTCGAAAGCGTCGTTTTTCCAGATGCGTGTTCGATCCTCTAGGGGCTTGAAGATCGAGGCTTGGGGGGAAGAGAGCTTGAGGAGGCGGTTGGAGAGCGCCTTTAGGGCGAAGATGGAGCGGAGGCGGAGGCGTTCCATGGTGTGGGCGTATTTGGCTTCGAGTTGCGAGATGGTGAGGGAGGTGGGGTGTTGGAAGGGGGAGGGCTCCTTGGGCTTCTTGGCTTTCTTATAGGGGTGTTGGCGGGAGGTCGTCTTGCTGGATGTGGGCGCCATTGTAGGGGCCATCGTGAGTGCTCTGAAGGTAGACAGGCTTTGGTATTGTTGGTTGGTGTTGAGATTCGTGGCCGTACGCTTGGATAGGTAGCTGAAGGTAGACAGGTATCGCTATGGCGGGTAGGCTTTGTGAAGAGTGTGAAGAACGGATGCAGGAGGAATGGAGTGGGAAGGGAGGATTATAAGCACATGAGAACAGAATGCTACCTGGTGGACCCTTTTTTGAGTATTTTCGCATGTATTAGAGAACTATGGTATCGCTTCCGACCCCTAACCAAAGAATTAGCGCCTGTGAACGATGCCAGCCAGTGCCAATCACAGCCTTGAAACATACCTGATCGCTGGATTATACGGTTCGAGTATGTAGTCGTGAGCCACCATTCGCTCGCTTCCGCATCTCAACCACAGTTCGCGCCTGCTGTGTAAAGTCTCCCATATACCATCCATGGCTCCACGCATCGACGTGTACCTCCATTCACACTCCTTCTGATCCGAACCGTTGGTGAGGGTGTCATGCGCCTCAATAGCTGTGAGTCAACGCCTGTTAGCCCTCAATCAAGGAAGGTACCACGGTATCGTTGCGTACTCTCAAATCATGCCGCCTTAACACCCGTGCAAGACCGCTCGTAGCGGTCAGATTGAACAGCTGATCTCTAGTGTTCCGGGTCGCTCGTTTCTTCCAGTCTCTTCCCGACCTCTTGCATCTCGCCTCGAGGTTGCTGGACGCGCTGCGGCTCTTCAATCACTGCAGTGCCTCTTGATTCGTCGCGGGGCCTCCACACCATCGCCCATGCTTCCTCGATCAAGTTCCAAGCATAGTTTGCAGCGCCTTGTACCATGGGCCAGATCGGTTGCTGGTGGTGGTCGTCCATTCCGAGTGCGTTCTTGGCGTGGCGGTCGCGACGCGGTGTCGTAGCGTCTTTGATGCGCGCGCGAGTTGTCTCCGAGCGCGTAGGAAGTCAGGTAGATTGCGAGATGTCTTCGTGCGTGTGTCGAGGTGTTGTAGGAGTCTGGCGAGTCGCAAAAATGCCAAGAGATAAGGGTCTAGATAGCTTAAGTCAGGGCGGTGAGTGGGCGGGGTCACATTTTGGGGTCAAAAACAAGAGAAGGCTGTATACCTTCGCAGCACTGTAGTATATCGATCGAAATGCATTTAATAACTCCTGATGTGCTTCAGTGCACTATGATGCTGATGGGTATCTCGGAAACCAAGCCTGACGCCAGACAGCCACCTAAACGCAAAGCCCTTCCTGAATGCCCTCGCAATCCCAAAAACCACCCAAGTCACCACCCAAACCATGCTGAGAGACTCCAGGCTTCACGGGAAGAAGGCGCCAATGTGGCTCTTGATCGCGACGGTTTTCTGGTCCTTGGTACCGACCACGGGCTGCATTCCCAAAGCAGTGATGAGCGTGTCTAGCTGCGCCACTATCATTCATCAGTGGGTTTCAACATGGTTCAGATAACAGCCTTACAGTTCATAGCCTTCAGCGCATCACCCGTCTGAGGGAAGATGGGAATGCGGGAATTGTCGTCCGGATCGTGGAGCTCTGCGAGCGGCTGGGCACCGCTGAACAGACGACCGTTCTGCACAATGGCAGCGTTGTTGTGGATGTTGGCCGTCATAGAAGAAATAGTGTCATCGATGCCCTCTAGATGCTGGTCGATCTCGTCCAGATGGTTGTCGATAGTATCCAAACGGGTCTCGATGGCGCGAAGCTGACCGCTCATGGTCTGCAACACCGCGAGGATCTGGGCACCACCAGTAACGGCGGGAATGTTGGCCATGTTCTGGACTTCGGTGGCCATGTTGTGCATGTTGTTCGCCATAGCGTTGAAGTTGGGCTGCTGGCCGGCCATGGTTGAGTCTGGAGAGCTTGTTGTTGACTTGATAGGTGTGTTGAGTAGTCGAGGTGATTTGCGCGGTGTTGAGTGTTTATCGCAGGGCTTGAGTCGCAGCGGAAGAGCCTTTGAGGGCGCGTTCTTCGTCATGATGGTACCTGAATCTTGTGTAGCCGCGTGCGTGGATGCCTGAGAGAAGGTGTTTGCAGAGCTTTGAAGCCTAGCTTAGCCCCGCTTCGTCATTGGTTGCTGGGCCAACCAGCGCCTTCTCGAGTTACACAAAGCTCCGAGCGCCGATGCGCGTGCTGTTTGTGTGACAGAACGAAAGACGGAAGACGGTGACGAGCGGGAGTGGGGTGTAAAGAAATAGCGAAAGTACCGAGAAAGAAATGATAGAGTACTTGCTGGAGTGCGGCGACTGTACATAGCAGCTCATTCTGACAGAAAGTCTGCGCGACACGCCGCACATTTGTATCGAGACGCATGGTAGGTGTGTAGTTGACCATCCAAGCATGCCTCGCAATACATGTGCCGGCAAACGTTGACTCGACGCATTGATCGATAGCAGTCGTGGCAGATGATGCAAGACGCCTCAATATAACCTGGGACTACGACACTAACCTCGTCGACGCTGAGATTTTCTGGCCCTTCGAGCACATCAACAAGATCGACTAGCTCGTATTCCTGCCACCGCGGTTCGTCATCTAGGTCGCTTTCTGAATTGTACATGGAATCGTCGTCCGGACTCACCCAGCGGTGACTGAACAGAGGAGAGGCATAGGAGAAGAACTCCGCGACGTGTCGATAGAACACTTGCAGATCCAACTTCGTCACTTCATCTTCAGGATCGATGGTACCGCCGGCTCGGGGATTTAGACACCAGAGAAGATACTTAAGAGCTGTGTGAACCTGTCCCTCAAGAGCATCTTCCACTACTCGAACCATGGCATCGGCGTGAGTGCTCAAGCTACCGGGCATCATCCGTGCAAATTCCACCCGGATGAACGACCCGATAACACGAGACATCACACCAGCCTGCTCGAAAGCGTAGCAAGAGATAGCTGGCTCGAGCTGCTCGTCAGTCATGTTCTCCGACATAGTGTTGACTGTAATGAACGTCTCTGCCATCTTTGGCGCAATTAGCTGCGACATCTGGCCCGCGATTGCAGAGACCATACCGAAAGTGGAGAAACCCTCGACAGGATGATCAAAATCCATTGAAGTCATCTTGACGCTAAAGGCTCTGAAAATGGCGTGTAGTTGCAGGAACTCGTCGTCAAGATGCTGGTAGTAGTTGGTCGCGGTGCGCAGAAGCTCAGAGACGCAGAAGCGTGCGAATTCTGGATCAAGCGCGGCCCAGCCGGACATTGCTTCTGAGCCTGGATCAATGAACGCCCTAGTCATGTTGTCGATGGTGTCTCGAAGTCGGCGAGCGAATCCGTTGTTAGGATTGCTCGCCACGTCATCCCGGCTTGGAAGCTTGTCGTCAAGGCGTGCTAAGGCGAGGGCAGCCCACAACAAGCAGCGGCCGTCGGTGCACACCAGGGAACCATCGTCTCGAGTCTGGTCAGCTTGCATTTGGTTGAGTTGTGAGGGTGAATGTTGCTGGTTGCTGTTGTTTCCTTTGGTGCCGGGAAGAATCTGCCCGACTCCATTTGTCCTACCAGGACTGCCATAAAACATGGTGACAGTGGATCCGTGTAGAGTGAAATAGATCGGTGAAGTATTCGACCTGCGGCGCTTGTGAGACTATCATTGTGAAGTGACTTAGCTATACTAGATTCACCATTGACTTGGATCATGAGGACTCGAAGGGATATAGAGGACTCGGTTAAGCTAATCGACTACGGCCACCGAAGGTGGATACAGCAATGCACCGTGTCACTGGCGAAGTACAAATTAGTTCCTGAATACATGAATACCGTCATGGCGGGTGTCGAGAGTGTCCTGCATCATTGCCGCATCAAGAGATATCAGACACGTTTGGTCGTCACTTTTAACGGCTGCGAAAAGCAAGCGATACCGGTGCCGAGACTCTGGATTTATGGCATTCGAGGTAACGGTATAATCCTGGTTGCCTCGATCTGCTCTTGGTCCCCTGAGTTTTGCGACGAGAAAGTTATGGTGTTCCTGATGATGGGCGTGGATGATCTGGAAGGTGATGGGATGGTGTGGTGAGGGGAAGTAGCGAGCGTGACGCGACTTCAGATCTGACAGGGTTGCCAAGACGCTAATTTCGCCATAGTATCGATCTCGCGCGGTCGCAGGGCTACACTTTGTTTCTTCATCGCACGAACAAGATATACTCTACGACGATTCTAACTCCATCTCACCAACGGCTTTCATTGTCCAATAGTCGATAAAGCGCTCTTGTTTCCAGCCCAGGACCAGCTGGCAGTGCAGTGCAGAAGCGGAATCGCGCGTCCTCAAAACATTCGACCCACAGCATGCCGACGAGGCTATGATACTCGACACCGTAGAACCAGGTACCGGTAAGCGCTGCGACAATACTCTGATGATTCCTCGAAGTTCCGGCTTGTTCGCCTGTTGATCTGGAAAGGACGGCATGAAACAAACCTCGGCATCTGGACGAAGTCGCTATGGCGGTGTAGCTAGAACCTCGGGCTGAGTTCATACTACGTCTACGCTGCGCGAAAGCTATCTTCTAGCCGCGAACGAGCGGTTGATGGTATCTCGATGGTGTTCCGAGGTCTCAACGTAGCACATGTATGCGGAGATCCACCGGCGGCCTAGCCTTCATGGTGGGCCACAATCTCAGATGTAGATCTGCGAGAAACTCCCAGCCAAGTTTCACCATTCCCGACAAATTTCGTTTTCTACCACTTCCTCGCCTCCATCCGCTGTGGTTTCGGCTTGGCCACGATGCCCAAATACTGTGATCAGTGGTCAAAGAAGAGACGAACAAAGCGATCATGGCATCTCCCACTTTTAGTCTGCCCGCAAGGGATACGCTTGTTCAAGCCACGCGGATGTATCTGAATGTCACACCAATAGTGCTGGCTGGCTGTTCCGCCACTTGGTCGGATCAGGAAGACCTCGTGCGGGGCCCCGCGTTCAATCATCGCCACTCCCACTCAGGGACATGCACTCTGCAAACTTAGCAAGACGGCGCCCTGGGTAGCGTGTCCATCACAGAGGGGTTTATTGACGCCAGTCTATGAGCCAATGAGCGCCGAGCAGCGCTTTTTCTTGCCGAGGCTGCTGTGCTCGCGTCCCGATTGAGTCTAGCCGGCAGTCTCCACCGGGCAGTACCAAGCACCTGGTACTGATAAAGAGAGCGCGAGACGTATCTGAGAGCGCGAT
>Ga0210040_10009853_pt1 | contig 11051 bp, 7 predicted proteins | sample CryGeyCG12114_NA_FD_185462 | JGI IMG/M metagenome (GOLD analysis project Ga0210040, IMG submission 185462) | Groundwater microbial communities from aquifer - Crystal Geyser CG19_WC_8/21/14_NA (SPAdes) (version 2) | ecosystem: Environmental > Aquatic > Deep subsurface > Groundwater | place: USA... | reverse complement strand
CTGTTTTTCTTCTTTGCCCTCTCTGGCAAAGACTGGTTTAAACTCCTTCTCTTTTTATTATTTATTGCTCATTGCCAGACTTTTAGCTACTTCTCTCCAGCCCAAATTTTTCCTATTCCGCCCAACTACTGAATAAACGGAGTAGTTCCGGTTATTAGCACTATGTATGGAGTAGCAACTGCTTTATCGCCGGATTCACAATTGATCTTTTAAGAAATATCGCTGCCCTTCCCATATTGTTACTAATATAGCATATAGTTAATAAACATGCTAATATTAAAGTTTTATTTCCAGTATATCCCGGTAATTGGCCGAAAACTATCAAATCAGTTTCCCAACTGGCTTTTTTTACCTGTTTAAAGGTAAGTAAACCTGGCTACGCGGTAAAACACTCATATTCATCCACAACAAATTAATTTGATACTTCTATTAACCAGCCCTTAAATATCCGTGTTTATAAACGTATATAAACGTATATAACCGTATATAAACACGGATAACTTAAAGCCAAATCAATTCCTTTTTTACCGCTGTTAAAAATAGCAGCTTAACAAAAAATCAGGATTATCTTTGTTGGTCTAAACTCCACCTTTATTTACATGCTGGTAACCTCCGAAGTACAACTAGAAACCATTATTTTACACAAAGTAGGCAATAAATCGCGCGACGAAGATATCCGGTTTTCCAAGTCTGAATTAAAGCTGGATGGAGCGGTAAAAGAACTTTTGTTAAAATACTTTTTATCACCTTTTAAAACGGAAGAGTATTTTAACCTGCATCACGAATCGGATATAAACCTGAATGAAGTATATAGTTTTGTGTCGAGGATATTCGAAAACCCCGCCGACATACACGAGCAATCGATTAACTTGGCCAAACACCTTTACGAGCAAAGCACGCACCCCAAAGTAAAAGAAGGCGAATTTTACATTACTTACCTCAAAGACTGTGTGTTGGACGGCGAAGCCATGGATGCCGTAGGTTTATTTAAATCCGAATCGCGGGAAACTTACCTGAAAGTATATCCGAACGGCGACACCTTTGATATTGACAGCGAGGACGGCGTGAACATTAATAAACTGGATAAAGGCTGCCTTATTTTTAACACCGATCAGGAAAAAGGCTTTTTGGTAGCCACCATTGATAACCTGAACAAAGGCAACGAAGCCCAATACTGGAAAGACGATTTCCTGAAAGTAAAATCGAGGCAGGATAATTACTTTCATACCCAACACCTGATGAGCTTATGCAAAACCTTTGTGGAAGAACGCCTGCCCGAAGAATTTGAAGTAAACCGCGTGGAGCAAGCCGATTTGTTAAATAAATCGGTGGCTTTTCTGAAAGAAAAAGAAACTTTTGATTTGCACGAATTTCAAAACGAAGTTATCCGTCAGCCCGAACTGATCGAAAGTTTTCAGAACTACAAAAGCACTTACGAAACAGAGCGCGACATAGAAATACTACCGGAGTTTGATATTCATGACGCGGCCGTAAAAAAGCAAACCCGCTTCATGAAAAGCGTCATTAAACTGGATAAGAATTTTCATATTTATGTACACGGCCGATCCGAAAATATCCTGAAAGGCTACGACGAAGAGCGGGGCATGCACTTTTATCAATTATTTTTCAAAGAAGAAGAATAAATATTTCGGCTTTGTTCAAATCTGGCTTATCTGGTTGCCCGGTGTAATAAATATTAAACTTTTTCGTACCTAAAAGTGTCTAATATCCAATTAACCGCTTTTTGCTTATTTAATGCCGCCCCGATTACCAATGAAAAAACTGTTCAGCCTTATTACCTTATTATTTACCGGAATTACCTTATTTGCTCAAAGCCTGGCCCAGCCCCACGCTGATGCCGGCAATCAGCACTACGATGCCGGTCGTTACCAAGAAGCCATTGCGGAATATTCCAAAGCCGTATACATCGAGCCGAAATTCGCCCAAGCCTGGAATAACCGCGGATTAGCCAAACTGGAGTTAAATGATTATACCGGCGCTTTAGCCGATTTCAATAAAGTACTGACGATAGATGCCAAAAATATCGAAGCTTACCGGAACCGGGCAACTTTAAAAATCCGGCAGGAAAATTACGCCGCCGCCCTAACCGATTACAACAAAGCCCTTGCTTTAAGCCCCGACGATGCTGATATGTATTATAACCGCAGTTTGGCTTACCTGGCGCTCAATAAAAAGAAAGAAGCTTTAGCCGATTTAAATAAAAGCATTGTTTTAAAGCCCGATGCAGCCGATTCTTACCTGGAACGCGCGCAGCTAAAATTGGATATGAATGATAATGAAGGCGCTTTGCAGGATTACGCCGAAGTAATTAAGCGTTCACCAAACTCCGTGGATGCTTATTTAAACCGCGCTTTGGCGTTGGAAAAACTACAGAAAAGAGCCGAAGCTTTAGCCGATTATAACAAAGTACTTTCTCTTTCTCCCAATAACGTTACGGCTTATTTTAACCGCAGCTTACTAAAAAGCCGCCAAAAAGATTACCAGGGCGCTATCCTGGATTTAGATAAAGTTATTGTACAACGCCCCAAAATGGCGGAAGCTTACAGTAACCGCGGACTAGCCAAAGAAAAACTAGGCCGCGATAAAGAAGCCCTGGCCGATTATAACAAAGCCTTAGCGCTAAAACCCAAAAATGCCGGCAACCTGGTTGAGCGTGGTGGTTTGAAAATGAAGCTAAAAGATTATACTGGAGCTATAGCCGATTTTACCCAGGCCATTGCGCTTAAACCCAAAGCGGCAGAAGCATTTTACGGCCGCGGCTACTGCCGTATTCAGTTAAAGCAAAATGCAACGGCTTGTCCCGATTTGCAAAAAGCCAAACAATACGGCGCTAAGCAAGCCGATGAATTTTTGCTGCAATACTGCAAATAAGCTTGAGAGTTTAAAATTAATCTTAGGCGAGAATTACCTGCCGCAAGGTTAATTTTTAAGTAATTTAATTCATTTTAAGCTTATTATATTGGTTTGCCGGATCTTTTAAAAACAGATAAATAGAGAAATGCGGTCCGCGCCAAAGTTTTTTTTTATATTTAGGCTTTCAATTAATTCTTCCACTACTATCTATGCTACGTTTCAACCTAAGTAAAAAATTAACGGCCCCGGTATTGGTAGCCGGATTAGTCACTTGTTTTTCGGCCCAAGCCCAGGAAGCTACTCCTACCCCGCCCCCCATGAAACCCGAAATGACGGAATTCTGGGAACCGGAAGTAAAAGCCATTACCCCCGGCGAAAATATGGCCCCGCCATCGGATGCTATTATTTTATTTGATGGTAAAGATTTAAGCCAATGGGTTTCTAACGCCGACCCGTCTAAGCCGGCGCAGTGGACAGTTGGCAAAGGCGTATTTACCGTAAAAAAAGGAACCGGTAATATTCAAACCAAACAATCTTTTCAGGATTACCAATTGCACCTGGAATGGCAGATTCCGGCCAAAATAACCGGTAAGAGCCAGGGCCGCGGCAACAGTGGTTTATTCTTAGCTTCTGTAGGAAAAGGCGATGCCGGTTACGAAGTGCAAATTCTGGACTCTTATAATAACCGCACCTATGCCAACGGACAGGCCGGCAGTATTTACAAACAATCACCACCCTTGGTAAATGCTACCCGCAAACCCGGCGAATGGAATGTATACGATATAATTTTTACCGCTCCCCGCTTCAAAGAAAATGGTACTGTGTTTTCTCCGGCCCGCGTAACGGTGCTGCACAATGGCGTTTTGGTACAAAATGATACCGAAATCAGGGGTATTACCGAATACATTGGTTTGCCAAATTATAAAGCGCACGGCAAAGCCCCTATCAAATTACAAGATCACGGCGACCCGAGCGAGCCAATTAGCTACCGCAACATCTGGATCCGGGAATTATAATTACCGGTTTAAAACAAAAAAGGCTGCCTTATCCGGCAGCCTTTTTTAATGCTATAAAACATTACTTATAAACACCATGATATTTTTGCCCGGGAATTGTTGGAAAAGTTTGGCAGGTTGGTTGCTGATTGGTTTTACTTTTATAAGCAGTATTTTCAATTCCGTACTAAGTCAAAACCCCGCCCCGGTAACTCCCAATCAAGTAGCGACAAAAGCCAGTCCGCAACCAGACCGCATTTTACTTACCTGGCAATCCGATCCGGCTACTACCCAAACCGTAACCTGGCGCACCGATAATACGGTAAAAACCGCTCATGCCGAAATTGCGGAAGCCGATGCCTCCCCTTTGTTTATCCAGTATGCTGCTAGTAAACCGGCTAAATCCCAGTCTCTGCACACCGACGAAGGCATAAGTGTCCGGTATCATTCCGTTGAATTTACGCATTTAAAACCGGGTACTTTGTACGCTTACCGTGTGGGCGATGGCTCTTATTGGAGCGAATGGTTCCAGTTCCGGACCGCTGATACCAAGCCCGAACCTTTTTCTTTTATTTACTTAGGCGACAGCCAAACGCAGCTGCATACCTTGTGGTCGCGGTGTATCCGGGCGGCTTATGCGGCGGCTCCGCAGGCGCGTTTTATGCTGCATGCCGGCGACCTGGTCAACAACCCCGAATCGGATGCGGAATGGCAGGAATGGTTTGCCGCCGGATCTTTTATTTACGCCACTATTCCCAGCTTTTTTACGGCCGGCAATCATGAATATGCCAAAACCCTGGCCATGCCGCACCTTACTAAATATTGGCGCCCCCAAATAAACATGCCCCAAAATGGCCCCGGCCCGAATAAAGAAGATTTGGTTTACTATTTTGATTACCAGAACGTGCGTGTTATTTCGTTAAATTCTTATTGGGGAGCCGCGGGCCAGGTTAATTGGCTCGAAAAAGTTTTGAAAAATAATCCTCAGAAATGGACCGTCGTTTTATTTCACTATCCTATGTTTTCGGATGCCCGCTCCCAATTTGGTGCGCCGTTGGTAAAACACTGGAAACCCTTATTTGATAAATATAAAGTAGATTTGGTATTGCAGGGCCACGACCATGTTTACAGCCGCGTAAGAGGTTTAACCGCGACCAAGGAAAAGCAAGATAAAGATACCGGGCCGGTTTACGTGGTTTCTATCAGCGGGCCTAAAATGTATCAATTCGGCGAAGGTACCTGGATGGACCGGGCAGCCGAAAACACCCAGCTTTTCCAGGTTATTTCGGTAGATCAAGACAAACTTATTTTTCAAGCGCGTATAGTTACCGGCGAGTTATACGATGCTTTTGAACTGCACAAGCAGCCAGACGGCACTTCTGATTTAAAAGAAATAGCTCCCGAAGTGAAAGGAGAACGGCGTTTTAATAATACCTTAACTCCTCATAACAAATAAGAATAATCTATTTACTTCTTGGTCCAAACTTACCGCCAAAAAAATCGCCTTTATTCCAGGTAGGTCTTTGCGGATCGTTGGCTACCAGGTAACCAATCAGGAAATTAGTTTTAACGTGCATGGCCGCCGCATTAAAATCAAATGGCTGGTCCATTTCGTCATCTACTTTATGGTAAATGGTTTTACGCCAGTCCGCAATTAATTTAGCCCCATCCACGTTTGGATCGCCGGAAATAATACCGCCTTTAATAAACAAAGCCGGAATGCCTTTTTTAATAAAAGAGTAATGGTCGCTGCGGGTAAATACAACTTCTTCCGGCGCCGGATCGGGGGTAATCTTTATATTTAAATAATTAGCCGTGGCTTCTACCGGCCCGCGCAAACTGGAATGCTGAATGCCATGCGGGATAATATCGTTTAAAGGATAAAAAAAGAAAGGCATATCCAAAGCTAAGTTGGCTACTAAACTGTTTTCCGGTACGGTGGGGTTGTTTGCGAAATAATCAGAACCAATTAAACCCATTTCCTCGCCGGTACACGACAAGAAAATAACCGAACGTTTAGGCGCCTTCGGTAAATTTGTATAAGCCCGGGCGGTTTCGAGCAGTATCGCCGAGCCGGAAGCATTATCGTGGGCGCCGTTGTTAATAGAATCGCCGTTTACGGGGGCAGTAATTCCCAAATGGTCGATGTGCGCGGCATAAATGACGTATTCATTTTTCAGGACCGGATCGCTGCCGGGTAAAATGCCCACAATATTATTGGTTTTTAAAGTGGTGTACTGGCTGCTAACCTGCATATTTAAGATTACCGGTAATACCATAGAAGCCGGTTTACCGGTTTTTAACTGGTTATAAGCATTAATGAGCGTGGTATTAGATCCTTCGAAAAACTGCTGCGCCAATTCCTGGTACACGCTACCGGTTACCTGCAACTCCGGGAAATAATTACTTACTTTGCCGGCGGAGTTTATCCAGCGGTTTATACCACCCCGGTTGCGTTTCAGATAAGCGTTCCAGGTTGTCCGGTTTGCATCGGCGGCCACTACCGTTATTACTCCTACTGCTCCTTTAGCCGCCGCCGTACTTTGCTTGGCCAGCTCCGAAGTAAAATAAGCCCGCTCATTATTAGGAAAATTAGCAGGCGCTCCGGCCAGGTACATCACTATTTTACCGGTTACATCTACCTGGGCATAATCGTCGTAATTTAATTCGGGGGCCGAAACCCCATAACCTACAAATACCACCGGAGCATTTACCTGGCTTTGGGGTTTCATGAGGTTAGGTTGCAGAAAAAAATCTTCGCCATAAGTTAAAGTCCGGGTCTGGGCGTTACGGGTAATTTTTAAGGAGGAAGCTTCTTCCTGCACTTTGGCATTCCGGATTAATACTTCCTGCAAATACGATTGGGCGTTAACCCCTGGTCTTAAACCCAATTTCTGGAACTGCGAAGCCATATACTCAGAAGCCATCTCAAATCCGCGGGTACCCGGCTTGCGCCCTTGCAGGCGATCATCGGCCAGATAACGCATGTGCGCTTTTATAGCTTCCGGATTTACTTTGTTTAAGGTTTGTTTTACTTCTTTGACTGCGAGCTCTTTTTTATATTGAGCCTGCGCCAGAAAAGGCATAAACCCACCCCCAAGCAGGAGCATGATAATAGATTTCCGGAATTTGCTTTTTGATATAAGGAATAATCTGTTTTGTGGAAGAAAAAATAACATGCGAAAAGTAGGTAAAATTTGGTTTGAAGGCACCTTCCTGATATAACTCTTTTGTTTAGAGAAGTATCAGCAGCTAAAAATAGTTCATCAAATTCAGCAAAACAATTTTAAGCTGGTAAAGGGGGTGATTTAACTAAATAATATTAAGAACCTGATTTGTTTATCATCAACAAGTTATTACCCCCACACATCAAACATTCTTTTTCAGCAATTTAGTTTTCCCGGAATTTACTTTTGAGATAAATAAGTGACGTTAAATTTAACATATTGCGGATAAAATAAATTCTTCTTTGTTTTAGTGGTATTGCCAGAATAGGAATTCGCTATCCATCAATATTTCAACGATGTTTAGCTTTAAGATAAGATAGGCTTGTTGTATCATTTCTTCGGCATGACTTATATGCTTAATCTTATATTGCTTCAAATTAGCTCTAAGAATATGGTTCTTAGAACAGTAAAGGATTACAAAGCCTTTTTCTCCAAAGGCCGGGATTATAAATTCCGGCCAGCAAAGCAGATACAGGCCAGTAAATTTTAATAGCAGATACTTCTACCAGCAAATGCAGTAAACATAAACAGAACGGCGGTTTACATTGAAATTAATTCTAGTCTCTGTGAAGAGGGCCTGCTGGCAGAAGTAGCTGCTAAGGTTGAAGTGTCGCAGGCATTCCGACGCATGGAAGAAGATAAATATTAGCAGCCCGGGCTCCCTCTCCTACGAGGAGAGGGCGGGGGGTGAGGTGGGCCTGGTGGCCTTAAGGCAACTTAGGCCGAAAGTGCCTGTTAGCACTAGTACCTTGAAAGATGCAATCTTTCAAAACATAAACATTTAATCAACTATATTTTAAGATTAAATTACCTGCAAAAAACATTTGCTCAAGAAACTTTTATCTTGCTTCCAGGCAGCTATGGCACAATAATAGCTCTGTTTCTATTACGGCAAACTTCCGATCCTCATTTAAAATCAGATTAAAAATCCACATTTCCGGCATTAAATCTTCCAACAATTTGTATTAATATAAGTTGAAGATTTAATGATTGAATCAAACAAGATGAATAAACATATTTTGCTCAGATTAAATATAAACCTGTTGGTTTTAGCTATTATAATCAGCTTTACCAATTGCGTAGGCAAGCAAGCCATTAATACTATATTTCAAAAAAGAACGCCTTACGAAACTTATGAAAACTCCTTACGGCAAGCCAAACTCCACCAAACCCAGTTAGGGCAAGCCTGGCTAACGGCCGGACAAAAAGCCTTACAGGATTCTTTACTGGTTACTTTGCCTTTTCAGGAAACAGGTTATTTTAAAGCCGATAAACCCATGGCTGCCAGTTATTCTTTCCGGGCCCGCTCAGGCGAAGTAGTAGATGTACAGGTTACAACGCGTACCAAACAAGATATAAAACTTTTTCTGGACTTATTCGAAGTTAATAACCTGCACCCCCGCGAAGCCAAACACGTAATGGCCGCTGATACAACAGCTTTAAACCTATCGTATAAAGTAGAAGATAACCTGGTGTACCTGGTGCGGCTGCAGCCGGAATTGTTGCGGAGCGGCAGTTACGCAATTACTATTAGCAGCCGCCCTTCGTTGTCGTTTCCGGTGCAGGGCAAAGACAGCCGGGCCATTCAGAGTTTCTGGGGAATGGAACGTGATGGCGGCGCCCGTCAGCACGAAGGCGTGGATATTTTTGCCAAAAAAGGAACGCCGGTTATAGCTGCTTCCGCAGGTACCGTTACCCGCGTAAATGAAACGCCCCGGGGCGGAAAAGTAGTATGGGTATCAGATTTGGGCAGCCGGCATAGTTTGTATTATGCGCATTTAGATTCGCAGTTGGTGCAGCCCGGCCAACAAGTACAAATTGGCGATACTTTGGGTTTAGTGGGCAATACCGGCAATGCGCGCACTACGCCGTCGCATTTACACTTTGGCATTTATGGTTTTGGCCGCGGCGCCGTAGATCCTTATCCGTTTTTATACGAAAACAACAAAAAGCCGGCTCCGCTGCGGGTAAACGAAAACCAGATTGGCCATTGGGGACGCATTGCTAAAAACAAAGTTACAGTACGCTTATCGCCTAGTACCAAAGGCGGAACATTGGGCACCCTAGCCCGTAACACACCGGTACAGGTATTTGGCGGCACCAACGATTGGTTCCGGGTAGTATTACCGGACGGCACCCAAGGCTTTTTGCAAGAAAATAACCTGGAAGGCATAACCAAAGTGGTCCGGAAACAAACTTTGCCAGCCGATACCGAAATAATGGAACAACCCCAACCCGAAGCTGCGCCTATTGCTTTAGCGAAAAAAAATTCTGAGGTTAGTGTATTAGGCGTTTACCAGATGTACCAGTTAGTGCGGCTAACCGACGGAACCCTGGGCTGGCTGATGAATATATAATGTGTTTTCATCCGGTTTTATTTTAGCCTAACGGATTAAGAATAGTAAACTTAGGAATATGAGAGCTGATCTGTTATTTTTGTAACAGATCAGCTCTTTTTTTATGTCTGCCGACCCAAAACGGTTAAAAATAAAAGATTATTCTTATACTTTGCCGGATGACCGGATTGCGAAATATCCCTTACCCGACCGTTCAGGTTCTAAGTTATTATTTTATCAGCAAGGTAAGATTTGGGATAAGGCTTTTACTTCTTTACCGGATTTGCTGCCCGCCAATTCACTCCTGATTTTCAACAACACCAAAGTAGTGCAAGCCCGGCTTTTTTTTCAGCGGCCCAGCGGCAGCATTATTGAGGTATTTTGCCTGGAGCCCCTGCAACCAACAACGGAAATGCAATTAGCCATGCAACAAACCGGCTCTTGCACCTGGAGCTGCCTTGTAGGCAATGCCAAACGCTGGAAAGAACAGGCATTAACCTTAAGTTTTCCGTTGGATAATGGCCAATACGGCACCTTAAAAGTAGAAAAAGAAGAAAGAATGGTGGATAGTTATGCTATCCGTTTTTCCTGGGAACCTGCTCATTTAACTTTTGCCGATATTCTGGAAAAAGCCGGTAACCTGCCCCTTCCGCCTTACCTGAACCGTCCGGCCACTAACGCCGATAAGCAAAGTTATCAAACCGTGTACGCCCGGCAAGCAGGAGCCGTAGCTGCTCCTACGGCGGGTTTACATTTTACCGAAACTATTTTGAAAGCTTTACAGGATAAAAATGTTCGAACGCAGGAAGTTACTTTACACGTAGGAGCCGGCACTTTTAAACCGGTAAAAGCCGAAGAAATGGAAAACCATGCCATGCACCGCGAAGAAATATACGTATCCGAAGAGTGCTTGCAGGCGCTTTTAAAGCAGGTTAGCAAGCCCATTATTCCGGTTGGCACTACTTCATTGCGTACATTAGAAAGCGTTTACTGGCTGGGCGTATCTCTGGTATTAAACCCCAATCAAAACGCTACCGATTTGCAGGTACCGCAATGGTTGCCGTACGAAGTAAAAGAAAATATATTGCCAGCCGATGCCTTAAGCGCAGCTTTAGCTTTCCTGCACCAAAACCACTTAGATTATCTGCGGGCTAATACGCAGTTGTTAATTGCGCCGGGTTATACTTTTAAATTAATTACCGGCTTAATTACTAATTTTCATCAGCCCGAAAGTACCTTGTTATTATTGGTATCGGCTTTAATTGGGGAAGATTGGCGCCGGGTGTATGAACATGCCCTAACCCATGATTACCGTTTCCTGAGTTTTGGCGATTCTTCGCTCTTGTTGCCGTAAATGGAGGCCATAGGTAAAGGCTGCTCCAGATCAAAATCAATCTGCATCATTAAACGGCCCTCGTCTTCGGCAATGTAACTCAGAATAGAGCCATCGCTGCTCAAAGCCAGCGACCAGTTTCTTTGATCGGTACCTAATAATTGGCGGGTATATACATCGGGCATAAAATAAAGCAGAAAAGGCGATGATACTTCCGCTGTATGCCCGCCGTACAAAGAAATTTCGGCGTGGGTGCCATCGGCTTTTTTATTTTCATGTATCAGCC
>Ga0210040_10009852_pt1 | contig 11051 bp, 3 predicted proteins | sample CryGeyCG12114_NA_FD_185462 | JGI IMG/M metagenome (GOLD analysis project Ga0210040, IMG submission 185462) | Groundwater microbial communities from aquifer - Crystal Geyser CG19_WC_8/21/14_NA (SPAdes) (version 2) | ecosystem: Environmental > Aquatic > Deep subsurface > Groundwater | place: USA... | reverse complement strand
CGATCATGCCGTCTCTGAGTATGGCCGATGCTTGAAATCATAGCATTGCGTATACCATCAGCCTGCCTCATCAAAATTCGACCTCCCTTTTAAATACCACCAAATCAAAAACCGTCTGACATCCCCACGTCATATCGCCCTCCGTGCTCCTCCGCACCTCTTTATACCCCCTTCTCCTCCAGTAATGGCCGTTAATGCACTCCGCCGCCAAGATCCACAGACTCAACACCCCCTTCTCCTCCCTCTTCTTCGCCTCCTTAACAAGATACTCCTCCAGCGCACCCATAACCTGCACCGCCAACCCCTTCTTCAGATACTCAGCCCCGCCATCCACCGCTAAAGCTTTAATCTCCCACCCCTCTTCCCTACCCGCACATTCCTTCATCCACCCTCCCTTCCATGGCACGGCAGCAGCGCACGCGACAACTTTTCCTTGCACTTCCCCATCCCCTTCGACCCTGTCTAAGATGACAGCCACAACCGCGCCCTCAACAAGCATCTGCTCGTGATACACCTCGATGCTGGGGAAGCGCGGGCGGATGCTCCATTTCTGCGTGTCGTGCGCTTTTGAGCGCGCGAAGGCGGAGTTGGTGAGGGTGGTGATTTGCGTTGTTAGGAGGGGTTGGGAGAGGAGGTCGGAAGGGTAGAGGAGGATAGGTGGGGAGAAGGTTCGTGGTGGATGAGTCATGATGTGGGTGGTGGCGATAGAGGCAGTGAAGAATATGACGATAATCAGGAACGTGTGGGTGGTGAGATGTGGGACATGCAGATAAGTTTTTTTGGGGAAGTGCTTAGATGGGAACTTGACATGTGGATGAAGTGTTGGATATGTGAGGAAGTGAAGATGTGATTTTGCGGATTTCGCGACGTGGCGTTTAGTACCTTCCTTTCCGAGGCTAGTCTAGAGACTTGTTCGCTGCTTTTTCGCGCTGCATGATCCGTAGGAGCACATCACAATCGTTGATTGTTAATAAGCGTCAATAAGGGCCTGTTCGACCCGTAGATGATGGCGGTCTCACATGGAGAATCAGATGTGTGGCTGATTTGTAATTTGCGCTAGTATCTCAACAGCATAGTTCGCGCCACAAGTGGGGCAACCCCCTTCGACTTCGCGCATTCCCTCCCATCATACATCACATGAACCATCGCACTCCAAGAGCCCATCACACATCATCAACCTGCTGCTATGGAAGCAAAGACTCAAGCTCTATGTCGCCAGTGCTGTGTCCGGTAGCTGCATCGGGCACGGGTTCCCGCGGGCTAGCTGCAGCCAGATCACCCCTCTGATCCTACACACCGCTTTCACGGGGCCATGCAGCGACAAGGATGTTCTGGAGCATTCCGACGGCACCAACAGCCAGAAGCCATAGCGCGCTTGAGCTGCTGCCTACACTTCTGCTCGCGACCAGGAAGAGCACCCATAGTGTTGCTAGGCCAAGAACCTGGAGCTTGACTGTCCCGCTCACGGGCCGCTGAGATGTGGCAAGATCTTCCAGGTGCAGTCCAAGGCTACTACCAAGTATGACGATCGCATGTTGGTGCCCATTTCCTTTCGTGATGATGAATGGCGCAGTCGGTCCTTTGCGGCAGGTCCACTTCTCGTCCGTCCATGGAAGGATCGCAAGAGGTAGCCAGGCAAGAAGAGTTCCGATCAAGGTTATGGCGAAGGGCAACCAGTTTTTTGCCCAAAAGAACGGCATGGCGCTGAGAACAAGCTGCAGAATTACAAACATCAGACCCGACACTGCGACTTTGTCCCATATTGGTTTGCCTCGCTTGGGCCTTGCAACAGGTTGGTAGACGCCAACACACAGACTGACGGAAGGTGGTTTCGGGACCTGTGTACTTTGGGCGATCGCAGCCTGCGTCCTGCGCCGCACCTCTTTCGACATCCAGGTCGGATAGTCTCGCATGAGCCGCCCCAAAATCCAGCTATTGTTTGCTCGGATTTGCCCGCTATGACCGTGAATGACGATGCAGGAACATGCTCCCATTGACATGTAGGAGAGCGACCGTGACAGCTACATGGAATCTTGTGACGCGTATCTTGGCTCTAATGATTATGCGAGACAGCGACAAAGGGCCGAGAGGCATCAGCACCGCAAATAATAAAATGCTGAAGCACACCAGAGAGCAACGTTTTGCCAGGGAGGTTAACAGCGATCAAAGAATAATGTCAGTATGCCAGCGCCGTAGTTAACCAGTATATCATCAGAGAACCTCGTGCAAAGGCTGTAGGGCAAAGATCAGATGATTACGATCTTGTTGACTTCTCTCGCTCCCGAGTAGATCGCATCCGTCAACACGTCCGCAGAATCAAAATGATGACGGCGTCGGTAGATTTTCCTCCGTCTGAGCTCATTGACCGCTGCGAGGATGGAACTTTGACAGAGGAGGTGTTGGCGAGGGAAGAACCAATGCTGGCAATCCAGTGGGCGACAGTGAAGAAGATCACAGCGGGAGAGGACAGCAGGAAAGTAGATGACGCTCAAGTTGCCGCACGGAAAGCTGACCGGGCTCCCAGGATGCGCTTTGAGGCGAAGGAGGATATTAACGTCCCTGATTTTCATCACACACTCGCCGACGTACCATAGGGCAGTCATTACGTTCAGGCCCTCTTCGCTGATATCAGACTTATTAACAATTAATTTAATTAAATCTAGAAGTTAAAATTAGACTTAATTAGAAAAAGCCTCTTCTTAATTTAAGGTTAATTAAATTAATCTATAAAAAAGGTTAATTTAATTTAAAAATTAAAAAAAGTTAATTTAAATTAGTAGTTTTAGTATAAGGTAAAGGATATAAAGGAGTACTTAATAGAGAAGTACTTAATAAAAAAGTATTTAGAGGAGTATTTAGAAAAGTATTTAATAGAAGAGTATTTAATAGAGAAGCACTTAATAGAGGAGTATTTAATAGTAATTACTAATCTTAAGAAATAACTTAATACTTAATATTAGCTATTATAAGATTGTAAATATAATACTAAAAACGCGCTAAGCCTATACTAAGCCTATAATTAATAGCCTAATAAACTTCTAAACTTTAATCTACTAAATAATATAATAATAATAATAATAATAATACTTTTACTACTACTATTATTACTTATTACTACTTTTATAACTACTACTACTACTCTATATATTATTTAAGATACTTTTTAACTTACTCTACTACTTATACTTATACTAAGAGATATATTTATATAGTAGAAAGATAAGTTAGTAAGATTTATACTTTTAGTAAATTACTCTAGTATAGTATAAAGTTAATTTAAGCTATTAGTATAATCTTTTATATAGTTATAAACTTAAAACTTTATAGTAAGTTTATAGTCTTTTAACTCTTAAGTATAAAGTATTATTTATTATATTATAGTACTATAGCTACTACTAAATATATTTAATATATACTAATTATTTTATTAGCGTCTTCTTTTTATACTTTTTTAAAGTATTATTTAGTAGCTAAAAGCTCTAGTTCTATCTTATCTTACGTTACTTATATATATATAATAGTAATACTATAGTTTAGTAAATTTTACTAAGTCTTATAGCTCTTTACTTTTTATTTTTATTATATTAAACTTACTTAATCTACTTATTAGACTTATATAGCTTACTTATATACTATCTTTTATTTTTATTATTTACTTTATACTAAGCTACTAGTATAGTACTATTCTTAAGTACTATATAAAGGTTACTTCTTTTATCTTTCTAATACTATTATTATCTTTAACTTAGCTTCTTTCTAGTTTAACTTTATTATACTTCTTAGCTCTAGCTATAGATATTATATTTACTATACTATAAATATACCTCTACTTTTATCTTTAGATAAAGTATATAGATTATAGCTATACTAGAAGTAAAATACTTTATATATTTATAGTAGCTAAGTCTAACTTTTATCTTCTTATTTACTTTACTTTTAAAATATATACTTTTAAGTAGTATTTAGATAAAAGTATATACTTAACTCTTTTACTCTTAGCTAACTATACTTTAAAATATATACTCTTTAGGTAGTATTAAGTTAAGTATAGTCTTTACTCTTTAAGTATACTAAAAGTAGTTAATAACTAGTATTTAAATACTTATAATAAACTAGTAACTAGTAGCTTTATTAACTACTCTACTATTAAAGTTATTATTTTCTACTATAAATAACTATAGATATTTTAGAGTTAAAGTTCTTTAATAAGTTAGAATAATAATAGTTTACTATTAGAAAGCCTTCTTTAAGCTTACTTATAAGCCCTATAAGCTTATTTTAATATAGCTAACTAGATTATTTTAGTATATATAGTAGTTATTTTAGATCTAGCTAAGTACTTTTCTCTTCTTCTTTAAGCTATACTAATACTTACTAATAGGCTTATCTTAACGCTTAAGCCTATCTTAATAGCTAATAAACCTATCTTAATATAGCTAATAAGCTTATCTTAATATAGCTAATAAGCTTATCTTAATATAGCTAATAAGCCTATCTTAATATAGCTAATAAGCTTATCTTAATATAGCTAATAAGCTTATTTTAATATAGCTAATTATACTATTCTAGTATATATATATATAGTAGTTTTTTTTCTTAGATCTAATAGTCTTAACTTAAGTAGCTATTATAGTACTTATATTATTAACTAGAGTAGTTATTATAGCGCTTAATCTTAATAAGTAGCTATTATAGTACTTAAAGTTTTAGTAATAAGTTTAAAAGTATAGTAATAGCTATAAAGAGACTTAAAGTAACTATTTACTAGTAGTTTTATATAGATAAAGCTTTAGTTAATACTTACTACTTTTCTTAGCTAGCTTAATATAAGATTTACTTAATTATTTAATAAGAGTTAGTAAGTAAAGAAAGTATATCTAATATTTAGAGTAACTTAGCTTTAGCTTTAAGAATCTCTTAATTAGAGTAAAAATACTAAACTAAGGCCTATTAAACTAATTACTAATAGTAATTATTTAAAAGACCTTAAGTTATAAAGTATTATATATAAAGCTTTAAGGCGTATAAAGTATTATTAGTAGCTTATATATAAGGCTTTAAAGTATATAAAGTATTATTAGTAGCTTATATATAAGGCTTTAAGGTATAGTATATAAGATATTATTAGTAGCTTATATATAAAGCTTTAAAGTATAGTATATAAAGTATTATTAGTTAATTATATTATATATATATATACTACTTTTAAAGTATATAAAGTATAAGCTAGTATAAAAGTATAGAATTAAAGTAAGTAAAAGTATAAAGTATAAAAGGTAACGTATTAAAGCGTAATAAAGTAGCTTAATTAAGAAAGCTATAATAGCTACTATAATAGTAAAACTTCTACTAATCTTTACTCTATTATTAAGCTATATATAATATACTTAATATTACTATCTTATATCTTCTATAATACTTTAGTTAATATAATACTTTACTATACTTTTAAAATATTTATCTATACGTAAGAGTAGCTTTAGTAAATATATCTAGAGTTACTTATTTTAACTTTTTTAAACCTAATTACTACTTTTACTACTTTATACCTAACTTCTACTACTTATATAAATATTCTTTTATAAAGCTTTATAAATTACTACTAGTTAAGCTACTAATAAGTATCTTTTTAAGTTATAGCTACTTAAGCTTATTTCTAAAAATATAATTATTATACTTATAAAAGGTTTAGAAGTAGCTACTAAAGCTACTATAAAAAAGCTTATAAAAGAACTAGTAAAGATAGATACTTATATAGTAGATAACTTTAAGAGTATTAACTAGTACTACTTAAAAAGATACTATAAGCCTATATAAATACTTAAGAATAAGAAAAGTTAAGTATATAACTATAAGTACTATATCTATCTACTTATAAATTCTAAAAAGACTTTCTTTATATACTAGTAGTATTATACTAGCTATAATAGCTATAAGTCCTTAATACTTAAAATAATATATTTAACTTTATTTATAATTAAGTATATAAGTATTAATAAGATAAGCTATAAGCGTAATACTAAGGGCTTTATTATAATACTTAAGTATACTTCTAAGTAGTTATCTATCTAGTTTTTAATATAGAGTAAGACTAGTATATTATAAGAGCTTACTAATAGTATAAGTAACTTTAATATCTAAAACTTCTAGTATATAGTAGTATACTAGCTTATAAATAATAACTACTTATTATATAAGTTTAAAATACTTTTATTTAAAGAGATAATTACGTATATAAACTTAGAGACTATAGATATATTATAAGTAAATTATAATAGTATTTCTAGCTATATTATATAGTTATATTAGTTTATAAAGCTATAAATTTCTTATACTTTATTAAAAGTAATTAGTAAAATCTATATAAGTTTTAATAAATAAATAATAAAGAGTAGTAAGTATAGCTTTTTTAGTATTATAGCTTACTTTACTAATACTAATAGTACTCTTAGAAACTTTCTTATTACTTTACTATAGCTTATAAGTACTTATATAAGTAAGAGAATAGCTAAAGTTATTTATATAATATTAGAAATCTTTTATATTATAAGAGAGAATATTAGCTACTTTATCTTAGATAATACTACTACTAATAATACTACTATTAAGTATATTATAATAGAGCTTATATTTAACCTAGATTATAACTACTTTTATTATATACTTTATACGCTTAACTTTATTAAGTAGATAATTATATTTAGTTTTAATAATAATACCTATAATAATAGTAAAGATAAGTTTAAAGTAAAGGTATAGTTTCTCTAAAAGTAGTAAAAAGAAAAGCTATTAAGTATACTAATTAATATTATTAATTATATCTAAATACTTTAATAGTATAACCTTTTTACTACTATATAGTAAGTAGTAAATACTCTTTTATATACTTTATTAACTACTTACTTAAAGCTTATTTAGCTTATTATTACTAAGTAAAATAGTTACTATAATACCTTTATGTATATAGTTAAGCTTAAAAACGCTATTAATATATATATAAGTAACTATATTAAGTAGTAAGATTATAAAAATATATATACTTATAGTAAGTATAATAAGTAGCTAGAAGTACTAAACTAAATAAAGTTTAGTAAACTATTAGCTACTAATTAAGTAGTTATTATAAACTATATTAATATACTATAACTTTTAAAAGAAGTATATAAGAGTCTAGAAAGTTATAGTAAGTTTAGTAAATTTAAAGCTTTATATAAAATTATCTTATAGTTTAAAGCTATACTAAAAGTATATAAGTCTATTATAGAGATATATAAAGTTATTAACTTTAATACTATAAGTATATTTAAGGACTATCTATTAATTAACTTACGTATAGTATAAGATAAACTTAATAAGTACTATAGTATACTAGATAACTTACTTATATACTATACTTTATATTATCTCTACTTATACTATAAGAACTACTACGTAAATAGCTAGTATAATAAGCCTAAATAAATAATAGTAAATAAAGCTATATTATAATAGCTTTAAGCGTAGTATAAGCTACTACTAGTACTTATACTATAATAGCTAGTTCTATACTCTAGTAGCTTATATAACTCTATTACTATACTTTATTAATATAAAGCTTAGCTATAATAGTAGTAATAAAGTAGCTTTATAAGACTAGCTAAAGTACTAGTAATACTTTAAACTCTTTTAAATAACTCTATAGTTTAATAAAAAAGATAGTAACTTAATTACTTATTAGCTTACTTTATACTTAAAGTATCTAGAGCTATTAAAGCTTATAATTAATATACTAGCTATTCTTACTAGTAGCTATAAGTATAAGTATTTATTTAGCTAGCTTAGTAATTTACTAAAGCTTTAATATTATAGTATTAGATTATAGTTACTTACTACTCTATAGTATATTAAGAGCTAGTAAGTAAATAGCTTTAAGCTACTAAATAAAGTAGTAATAATAGAGTCTATTAATACTATTAGTAATAAAAACTTAGTAATAATATATAAGATATATAGCTAAAATAAAAAGTAAAAAGAAAAGATAAAAAGTAAAAAAAAGAGATAAAAAGTAAAGAGAACGTAGTAGTAGCTATAAATAGTATAATATACTAAGTACTTCTATAAGGTAATAACTTACCTAAACTATAACTTTTTTAAAATATTTTTTAATAATATTATTATTATATATAAATATAGTAGTATAAGGTAAAGCTATATAATATAGTAGAGTAGTTAGTATAGAGGTTATAGTATAGGTATAATATCTCTATACCTTATTTATAGTATTAATATAGTAAAGGTAATATAATTAGTATTATAAGCTATAAGTAGAAAGTAGTAGTTATAAGCTTAGTATACTTTATAATCTTAATAATATGTAAAGCTATTACTTTTTTAATAATAATAAGTTATATAATAGAACGTAAGTAACTCTAAAGTTATACTAATAAGCGCTAGCTAGGCGTATCTAATTTAGGATAGCGTAGATTATTAATCTCCTATAAGGTAGTAGCTCTTTATATATAACTATGCGTTTAGTATTATTTACTAAGAGTAGAGTCTTATATATACGCTCTAAAATTTAGTTATAAGTAAGCTAGTTAGTAGCTATAATACTACTTTAAAGTTAGTAAGCTTAAGTAAACTATAGTAATAGTAGCTAGGCTATAGTAAAGTAAAAGCTACTTAATAAGTATAAATTTATATTAAGTATTACTTAAATCTTCCTCTCTTTATTCTATCTATAATATCTTTATAAACTATTATAGACGTAGCTATTAAAAATAAAAAGATTACTAAAGAGCTAGTATAGCGCGTAGTCTTTAGTAAGCTAAGTAATACTATAAGTAGTATTTACTAAGACTAACTTATTAACTATAAGTACTTAGTCTAGTATAACTTAGAGTATTAGCGTAAGGTATTTTATAAAAGAAGAGTCTTAAAAATAAATTCTAAGTATATTAAAAAGCTTATTAGTATTACTAAGCTTTACTAATTAGAGGTAATACTTATCTTTACGCGTAATAATATTAAAGTATACTTACTTAATTATACTTTTATTAAAGATTAGCTTATATACCTTAATAACTTTATTAAGTTATTATTAAGTAAAAGTAAAGAAGTAATAACTACTAAATAACTTAACTTTATAGTAGATACTAGAAAAGTAAGTCTTTATTAAGCTTAGCTACGCTAACTACTAGACGCTTATAATAAGTTACTCTAAGTAGAATTATATTTATGTAATAGTACTAGATAGTAGATAGTAGATAGTAGATAGTAGATAGTAAAGTAAATAGTAAAGTAGATAATTTAGAGTAGAATAGTAGTAGGTAAATGTTTTATAGTAGGGTAGAGGTTTATAGTAGAAAAGGATTATAGAATAGAAAGTAGAGGAGTAACTATATATTAGTTAATAGCGTATAAAAGACTGCTTATTAGTTACTTAAGATAGAAAATAGATTAACTATAGTAGTATACTAATTATTAAGTTACTAGAAGTAGACGCGTTATTAAAAGTTATTATTAATAAAGTTAAAGCCTTAGGCTGTAATTAAGAAAAGTATACTTCTATATATAGTAGTAATTATTATAACGCTAAGCGTTATAACGTTATATAAAATATATTAGGTCCTATCCTTATAGGAGATTTTTTAATAATATAATAGAGCTTACTAAGAGCTATTAATTAACTCTATAATAATAATATATAAAGTAGTATTAGTAATTTTATATAGTACTAGTAGTTTAAGTATATAATTACCTTCTTAATACTAAACCTTATACTTAATACTTACTTTTACTTTATACTCTATATAAATACTAATTCTACTAATTAAATTAATTAAATCTAACTTTTAAAATTAAATTAATTTAAAGAATTTATAAGTAAGATTTAAACTTAATTAAATTACTAAGACCTCTTAAAAGTAGAGTAAATTAATTAATTTAAATTAGTTAACTTAATTATTAATAAGTCTATTTAATAGTCTAAAGTAAGCACTTATATACTATAAGCTTTAGCTCTATAGGTAGATTTAGAAAGTAGAATAGCTAAGGTTATAGTAGTATATATACTATCTTAGGAAGTATTAATTATTTAGTAAGCGTAGGTTATTATAGAGAAACTAGGAAGGAAACTTCTAAAGGATAGCTATTATATTCAACCTTCTAAAAATTTATATTGTAAACTATAGTCCCTAGGAGCGCTAGCTTACTATAGCGACTTAACTACCTATAGGACTCTAAGGTTTTAATAGAGGTACAGCTGTCTACGACTATAGTTAACGCTATACTACTAGTAAAAAGTTAGTGCAATATAGTATTGTAGAGATGTTAATAGGTATTCCTTTCTATTAAGTAGTAGAGTACTTTACCTAGATAACGTTAATATTCTAGGTAATCTTACCTAGCTTTCTACTATCTACTTCTCCTCTTATTTCCTAAACCTTATTTTAAAGTTCTTAGGAACTGCGATGTATTTAGTTAACTAATTATATTACTATTAACAACTAGTATAAACACTCGTTCCTCGCGAAATAGGCCCTAGTTAGTAGTATAACTATCTAATAAACTATATATAAGATGCTAAAAAAGGCGTTTAACGAAGTTTCTAGAGTTGTAACATGCCTAGCGTAGTACGTCCTTCTATTTCGCTAAGTGGTGTTTATTAGCTATACGGCAGACTTTAAAACGATGCGAGGAGTTTATTGTTGCAAAGCATAAGTGCTTCCCCACAAGTGTAAGTTGTCGCACGCAGTGATCGAGAACAGCAGGTCCAGAGGCGCGTCGTTAGTGTAAATCGGGACGCGGAAGGACGGAGTGTAACGGCGGGACCTCGTAGTGTCTTTCGTGCAGACCAGTCGAGTCTAGCTGTGCTGGGTATAGTGCGATCTCAAGTCTATCTATCGCATGCTGCGCTCTCCGTCATTTCCCTACAATGCTTCAGACTCTAGATACCGTGGAGATACATGTAAGCTATCGCTATTGTCACACGTCGGATGGTACCTTCCCGTCGTATGCGAGTATAGAAGGTAAACTCCAGCAAAAGCAACCACGACTCACTACATAAGGAA
>Ga0210040_10009851_pt1 | contig 11051 bp, 6 predicted proteins | sample CryGeyCG12114_NA_FD_185462 | JGI IMG/M metagenome (GOLD analysis project Ga0210040, IMG submission 185462) | Groundwater microbial communities from aquifer - Crystal Geyser CG19_WC_8/21/14_NA (SPAdes) (version 2) | ecosystem: Environmental > Aquatic > Deep subsurface > Groundwater | place: USA... | reverse complement strand
TAAGGCGGCCCAGAGAACTGGGGCTAGGTGTTACTTTTTTGGTAGGAGCCAGGGGGATGGTCTTACTTGGAACTACCAATTTTTGCAGCCGGTAAATTTCCGTATCCCGGTCCAGTAAGCGGCGGTTGGCCAAGGCCAGTTCGGTTTGGGTAGTGGTATATTGCCGGTAAAAAACAATGGCCATAATTAAGGAAGCTCCACAGAAAATCAGAAATAAAACATTCTTCATAAATCCTTCGGTATAAAATTAGCTTGCATTTAGATGTATATTCTACACGAAGTAAATAGAAGGCAACGTATATTCCCGGATTCATACCAAAAATATTTAACTGCAGCAAAAGGCTACCACAACCAATCCGGGCAAATTGTTTTATTCTTATTCATTAATTTTATGTTTAGCACCACCTCGTGGCTACCTTGGCTAAATTGGTTTAATTCGGAAGTTGTCACATCGTACGCGTAACCAAAGCCCATTTTGGAGTTTATGTTAAAGCCCGCTATAGCGGTAAAAGCATCGTCTTTCCGGTACGTGCCGCCAATATAAAAACGGTCGTTATAAATAGCTTTCAGATTAATATCGGTGGCCGCCGGACTGGGTCGCGCTAGTTTGGTTAGAAATGAAGGGACCAGGGAAAGAAAAGGAGAAACTTTAACGCGAAAACCTCCTGACACATAATAATGCGGCTGTAAGGTGTTTTGAGCGGTTACACTAGCATCGTTTATAAAATTACGTTTTTGCGAAGTAAACTGGGCCGCCGATATCCCGCCAAAAAAGTTTTTGGAATACACCCACATCCCCAAACCTAAATCTACTTGTAAGTTTTTTATGGCTTCACTGGCCAGCGCCGGATCGGATGCATTATCCATGTTTAAATTTTGGGTATTAATGCTGTAATTTAATAAACCAGCGGAAGCGCCACCCGCAACTTTTACAGTACGGGAAACTGGTAAATGATACGCGTAGGTTAGGTTGAGTCCGGTGCGGGTAATGGCCCCGCTTTTATCGGCCTCAGCCAGAAACCCCAGGCCATGATGCGGTTTTATTTTGTGGGTCTTACTATTATTGTCCCTGGTTACAATGGTTTTTACCTTGCGCCCATTGCGCAGCCGGAAATTAACTTCGGTATTTATATTTTTTTTATTGATGGGCATATGAGCACTAAAATACAAGGTACGGGGTGCGCCTTCTATACCAATCCATTGATTGCGGAAACCCAAACGAACATCGGTATAATCTTCGATGCCCGTGATGGCCGGGTTTTGGAGGTAGTTATTAAGGGCAAATAAGCTGTATTGCGCTCGTTGCTGCGCCATAATAAAACCAGAAGATAAAATAAATGCCAGGGTAAAAATTACGCGCATAAGCAAATTGTGTTATTATGAAAACTTTCGTCTATTCGTATGAAATTACCGGATTAAAGTAATGTTTCCGGATAGTGGCTTCTCGTCTTTATTAAGTTTGATTATAAAATAATAAGCTGCCACCGGCATGGGCTGCCCATTAAAAGTGCCGTCCCAGGGAGTACTATAGCCTATGGAAGTAAAAATTTTATTTCCCCACCGGTTAAAGATTTCAATTTCGGCCTCCGGATAATGTTCAATGTTCTTAATAACCCACGTGTCATTGGCGCCGTCACCGTTCGGCGTAATGCCATTCGCCGGAATAATGCGGGGAATTACCGTTACCGTAACCTCATCGGTCGAAGTACAGCCCTCCGGGGTTTCCACAATAACGCGGTAAGTAGTAGTTTCCTGCGGCGACGCTATCGGATTTGTCACATCGGCATTGTTTAAGCTACTCGCTGGGGTCCAGGTATATTTAGATCCGCCGGAAGCTTTTAAACCTACTTTGTTGCCTTTAATGATAGTTACATCTTCCCCCGCATCGGCTACCGTATTATAGGTAGTTACCTGTACCGGTACCCGGGCACTAACACAACCGGCCCGCTGGCTCTCTACATAATAGGTAGCTTTTTCCGTTATGGGTGGCGTGATATAAGTAGGACCAGTAAGCACCGGAACGCCACCGGTAGCCTCCGTGTACCAGGCAAAATCCACGTTGGTACCCGATGCCGTCAGGGTTGCCGGCGAACCCACACAGGTAATAGCATCGGCCGTAGTTGGCACCGGTGGAAGAGGATTTACCTGAACTTTTATACTGTTGCTGACTACTTGCTGGCAGGGTGCCGCGTAAACGGTACGGCGGTAATAAGTAGTAGCTGTAAGTGCCGGCGGGGTATAAGCCGCCTCACTATTTTTACCGGGAGCGGGGCCGAAAGATTGCGGCTTATCTTCCCGGCTCATTTCCCACAAATAAGTATAAGCGCCACTGCTGCCTTTAGGATCACTGCCGGTAATAGTTTCGGGAATAACCCCGGCACAAACTGTCTGGTCTAGGGTTAACGTATTTTGGGTAATGGGCGAAAGTACCTTTATTAAAATTGGTTCGCTTTCGCTGGCGAGACACGGATTCGAATAAATTATCCGGCGGTACCAGGTCGATTGCGTCAGCGCTGGGGGCGAAAAATCTTTTAGATTACTTACTCCGAGTGCGGTGATATAAACAATGCCATCTAGGCTCATTTCCCACTCGTACGTAAAATTATCATTGCCTCCGGTATGCGTAGTGCCACTTAAAACAGCTGGTTTGGTTCCGGTACAAATGGTTTGGGCCGCGGAGATAATATTATTTTCGATAGTTTTATCAACGGTAATTTTTACGGCCCGGGAAATATCTTTGCAACCACCCGAAACGATGGTGCGCCGGAACCAAGTGTCCCGGGTAACATCGCTCGGTTGGTAATCTTTCTGATCGTTAATATTTGGGGCCGGTTCAAAACCTCCAGAACCACTTTGGAAACTAATCTCCCATAAATATTTAATCGTGTTATTGCCGCCCGTGGCGTTAGTACCAATTAAGGGAGCAGCAGTGGTGCCAATGCAAATTCGCTGGGCGGTACCAATCGTGTTTTCGGTTACGCCTGGGGTTACACTTATCTGGACCGCCGGACTGACACTTTCGGCACAATTACCCGAAGTAACCCGCCTCCGGAACCAGGTCGGATCTTGTATTTCACCCGGTTGGTAATCCCGGAGGTTGTTGGGGTTAGTACCGGTAACTGCTTTAAATATATTATTATCAGTGCTGCTTTCCCAGATATACATGTACTGGCCATTTCCTCCTTTGGGATCACTGCCGGTCAGTAATTCGGGAGTAGACCGGGCGCACAAATCCTGGGATTCGAAAATCAAATTATTGGTGATTGGTTGGCTAACAGTTACTTTAATAATCTCGGATATATTATCGCATTCCCCGGATCGAAGGATACGCCGAAACCAAGTATCTTCCGGCAGCACGCCGGGATTATAATTGGCAGCATCCGCAATACCGGTAGTCATTCTAAAATCATCATCTTTGGTGTGGCTTTGCCAGATAATGCTGGTACCTGCCGGAGGCACTGTCCCGGTAATTAATGCTACTGGCGTACCGCTGCAATAAGATGTTTGCCCTAAGGTTATGGTATTAATACCCGTATAATTAACTTTTATGGTTTGCGTGGCCGATACAGAATTTCCACACTCGTTGGTGGCGGTTATTTTTACTGTGTAAGTTGCATTGGAGGTGAATTGTATGACCGGATTTTTACTGGCTGCGGTGGTGCTACTGGTAAAACTATAGCTGCCACCTTCTACTTCCCACAGGTACGCACTAATAGCACTGTTATATTCTTGGTACGTGGGCACGTGTTTAGCATTTGCGGGGCCAAAAGTTAGCGTAGGAGGCTCGTTACCACAATAGTTCTGTGTGGCTGGTAATGTAACCGTTGGTTTATCTTTGAAAAATATTTTTTGGGAAATCGTGTCGTTTTTACACTCATTTGAAGCGGTAAGTCTTACATGATAGGAACCTGCTTTGGTAAATATAAAAGTTGGTTCCCGGTCGAGGAGCGTACTTCCCGGCGCTAACCGGTAATCCCGGTTCGGAATAACGGTCCAGGTAAATCCGGTTATATTACCCGTGGAGTTGTTGGTAGTTCTAACGGTAGTTTCCACGCAAGCGGTAATGGGCCCAATGGTAGTGGCAAAATCCGCCTTAGGAGGATAAATAACCACTATTTGTTTTTTTACTTCAGAAGGGCTGCAGTCATTTAGAACTTTTAAAGTTACTTCGTAAGTACCGGGGGCATCGTATATATGTTCGGTATTTATCCGCGATTTTGTTTCGGTATTCGGTTTGTCATCGTCCCAATCCCAAATATAACGGGTATTCTTATTACATTCAAAAACTTTGTTTTCTGCCGTTAAATTAGAAAATAAGGTAGGAATGCCGGCACAAGCCTTGGGGTTTTGGATTCTAAAATCAGGTACGGGCGTAGCCGGATTTAATACTAAAGGAATTTTACTAGTAGGAGGAATTTTACACTCATTTATAGGTGTCACAGCAAACATAAATTCACCGTTAGTTGCGGTGCAAGAAGAAGTTTTATATTCATGCTCTACCGTCCAGGATAGATTTCTAGTTCTTTGTTGTTCCTTTAATGCGAGTAGTTGGGCGTGGGAGTAAGTTTTCTTGGAACCATCCCCAAAATCAATTAAGTAATTAGTGGAAGGGTGATTTCCTTCAAAGTCAATCAAATTAAATTGAAAGGTGTACGGTACACATTGAGTTTTTGGCTGACCGTTAGTTGCATTCATAATAAATGAATTCCGGTTTTCAATAGTATACTCCTTCGTTATGGTGCAACCCAATGTACTCTGTATCTTGTATTTAAGCTTAAAAACCCCGGCCGCGTACTCATGGGTTAAATTAATTGGGGGGGTAGTTCTGCTATAATTTTCGGCTGTTTTGTTATCACCCCAATCAATAATATAGGTGTAGGTTTCACCGGCCTGAATTTGAGAGGCATCGTTAACCGTTAAAACTAAGGGGCCACCCAGACAGTTGGTGAAGTTGCGGTCGTTTGTAAGCTTTACTACGGGTCCGGGTTTTACCGTAACGGTATTCTCGGAAGTGCTTGAACAACCCAGTATATCAACCGTTTCTAGCGTAACGGTAAAGGTTTGGCCATCTACACTTTCGGAGTAAAAAGAATGCGTGGAGGTTATGCCCGTGCCGGATGTTTCATCGCCAAAATCCCATTTATAAGTATAATCCGGATTAGGATCCGCTACGGTAAAGGTTATAGGCGTACCACTACATTGAGGCGCCTCCGTGGAAAGAGTAAAGATAGCTGCCGGGGGTGGGGTACTTTCTCTAATGGTTACCGCTTCGGATATTGCTCCGGTGCAGCCAGTATTTGTGGAGCTGGTTACTTTAACATAGTATGTACCGGCACTGTTTGCCGGATACGTAGCCGATGTAGTAGGAGTATTGCTTAAAGGAGAGTTATTCAGAAACCATTGGTACCGCAAGTTAGTGCCGGTGTTAGCTTTTAGGGTAATAGTACCACCTGGGCAAATAAATGCTTCTGACACGGGAGAAATGGAGGCCACACAGCTACCGGATTGCGCATTACCCGTAAGAGATAAGAAGCAAAAAAAAGTAGTTATGAAAACTATTAGATTAGTTTTTCGCAAGAGCATGTAGTGGAAATATGTAAAATTTTAATCTATGTAATTAGTTAAGTAAATTATTAATTATTACAGGCGGCATAGGTTAGGATAAACTCGTAATTATTTTAGAGTTTATTGGGTTTGTTTTGCTAATTAGTTTGAATAAACTTTAATAGGGTTCATTATTAACACATTATTAGATCTTAAACTATAATAAAAAAGGTATTTTATTATTTAGATATTTGAAATTAGTAAATAAAATAATTATAAAGTCAATTGTATATAATTAATAATTAACAATTTGGAATATTCTTTTAATAATTATATTTTAAATTTATGAATCAATAATATATTTTTTTGAATATTAGAATTTTACTTATAATTACCAAGTAGTGTATAAGTTGGAATAGGTGATTAATTAAGTGAGATATGCGCTCTAATTAAGTGGAGTTATATTTAATGAGCAGAAAGAGTTTTGAAGTTTTAAGCAACCGTTTGCAGGATATTATGAAATGCTTATCGCTGGTATTGCCCGACGTGATTTCTAAAGCAACTTAACATAATTCTTACTGTTAATTAAAAAAAAAAATACAAGTTGCTATACAGGTACGAAGTAATTTAAATTATTGTAAAAGCAAGAGAGCCTATTCACACTTGTGAATAGGCTCTCTTGCTTTTACAATAATTTAATTCTTGATTAACTATAAGCTTACGTTATAGGTATATTTTTAAATTGATGTATTGCTATCAAATCCTTCGAGGTAATCGGCTACCCGCTTTACAAACATACCGCCCAGGGAACCGTCTACTACGCGGTGGTCGTAGGAATGCGATAAAAACATGAAGTGCCGGATACCAATTAAATCACCTTCGGGCGTTTCGATAACGGCTGGTTTTTTCTTAATGGCACCTAAAGCCAGAATAGCTACCTGGGGCTGATTGATTATGGGCGTACCCATCACATTACCAAAAGAACCAACATTCGAGATGGTGTAGGTACCATCTGATAGATCGTCTGGCGTTAATTTATTAATACGGGCCCGATTGGCCAGGTCATTTACTTTTTTGGTTAATCCATTCAGATTCATCTGGTCGGCATTTTTAATAACCGGTACAATTAAATTACCACTAGGTAACGCCACGGCCATGCCAATATTTATATTCCGCTTTTTAATAATGGTATCGCCTTCTACCGAAACATTTATCAGGGGGAAATCGCGGATGGCTTTGGCAACGGCTTCCAGAAATAGGGGCGTAAACGTCAGGTTTTCGCCTTCCCGTTTTTTATAAGCATCTTTGGTTTTATTCCGCCAGTTCACCATATTGGTAACATCGGCTTCCACAAAAGACGTGACGTGCGGCGAAATCCGCTTGCTGTCCACCATGCGTTGGGCAATCATTTTGCGCATGCGGTCCATTTCTATTATTTCGTTCGCACCGCTAACCGAAACGGTAGCAGGACTAACCACTGAAGCTGTTTTAACCGTAGCTGGAGCCGGCGACGAAACAGTTGCCGGTGCAGCCTCAGAAACAACAGGAGGGCTGGTTACCAGATCACTTGCGGAAGAATTTGGAGCAGTATGGCGATTTTCCAGGTAAGAGAAAATATCTTTTTTGGTTACCCGACCTTCCAGCCCGGTACCCGGCACCCGATCTAATTCCGCCATTGGTATTCCTTCCTGGCGGGCAATATTCATAACCAGCGGCGAATAAAACCGGCCTTCCGTAATTGGGGTGGTGGAACTTGTCTGGATTACTGACGGTGCTTGGTGCACTGCTGTATTGGCGGGCATGCCCAGGGGAGCAGGTGGAACGTTAATTGGCTCGGGAGCTTTCTCGGTGGTGGTTTGGTTAACTCCAGTAGCCGGGTTAGCAGCATTCTCGCCCCCATCTGCTTCCGTATCAATTAAGGCAATTGCTTTACCTACCGCTACCACTTCACCTTCCTGGGCTAATATTTCGTGTAAAATGCCGGCTTGGGCAGCAGGTATTTCGGTATCTACCTTATCCGTGGCTACTTCCAGCACCGATTCTTCTTCTTCAATGCGGTCGCCGACATTCTTCAGCCATTTTAAAACGGTACCTTCAATAATACTTTCACCCATCTTGGGCATCAACATTTCAACAAGAGCCATATGGTAAAATTGGGTTATGAGCGATTTAGGTATAAGGGCGCGTACGGCAATTAGTTCGATATATTATTCTTCAAAATTAAAACTACTAAGTAAGCGGACAAATATAAATTTACTTCTAAGCTGATTTATAATCTATCTTATCCAAATTTAAAACAAACTAACTTTAGTTAAATCTCGCTACTTATGTCCGAACTATTCTGAGTAAAAGTCTCCGTCCGGAAGCATCTTATTCTATAAAGATTAGCCAAAGGTATAAAATTTTATAAAAACCTACCTACGCCTGGTTTAGTTGCTGGCGTAATAAATTCAGAATGGCATACGTAGTATATTCAATATTAAGCAGCCGGTCTTTGTTATAGGAGAGTTGCCGGGCTACGGTTTTCTCTGCATCGGCGTAAGCTATCCAGATAGTGCCCACTGGTTTATCCGGGGTGCCGCCTCCCGGGCCGGCAATACCGCTGGTAGCTAAACCAATATCTGTATTTAGCTGTTTACGCACATTAGCGGCCATTTGACTTACAACTACTTCGCTTACGGCGCCGTGTTGGCTTAAATCATTCGGCGTAATGCCTAACTGGTTTATTTTTACATTATTATGATAAGCCAGAATACTGCCCATAAAATATTCGGAAGAACCAGCAATACTGGTTAGTTTATGCGCCAAGTGACCACCCGTACAACTTTCGGCAGTAGATATGGTTAGTCCTTTTTCTTTTAACAAATTTCCCATGGCGGCTTCAATGGGTATTTCGCCCAGGGCAAAAATAAATTCCGGAATAAGTTCTTGCAATTTATTGGTTTCTGTATTTAACTGCTCCTCCAGGTTATCTTGCCCATTCGAGAAGCCGGTAATCCGCAGCCGGACCCCATTTAAGTTTGGTAAATAGGCCAACTTTAAATTGTCGGGTAAATTATCTTCCCAAGCGGCTATTTTATCCGCCAGAAAAGATTCGCCTAAGCCAATGGTTTGAATAACCCGGTGCTGAATTTGCTGGCCCTGAAATTTCTCTTTAAGTTGGGGTAAAACAGTATCCGTCATAATCCGCTTCATTTCGAAGGGAACACCCGGCAAAGATATATAAATAACCTCTTCTTCTTCAAACCACATACCGGGTGCCGTACCCAACGTGTTTTCAATGGGCGTGCAAGTAGCGGGTAACATAGCCTGCTGCCGGTTTAATTCGGTTACTTCCCGGTCGTACCGTTTAAATAAATGGGCAATGTGCAGGAGCGAAGGTTCGTGTAAAACCAGTTCCGTATTAAAATACCGGCACAAGGTTTGTTTGGTTAAATCATCTTTAGTTGGGCCTAAACCTCCGGTAATAATAATAACGGCAACTTCTTTTTTTACCTGATTTAAAGTCTGAATAATGTGTTCCGGATTATCCGAAATAGATGTAATTTGCCGGACTTTCAAACCAATCTTGGTTAACTCGGTGCCGAGCCAGGCCGAATTGGTGTCTATAATTTGTCCGTAAAGAATTTCGTCTCCAATGGTAATTACATCTGCTAACTGGATATTCATTTTTTGGTCTGATTTATGCAAAGGAAGTAAATAATAATATTTAAGTATATACAATAACTTTATGAGAAACTATCTCCTGCCTGCTTTATTCTTTGTTTCTTTGAGCTATACCGCTTGTACTTCCGCCCAAATAGGAACTGTTTCGCAGGGCGTGAGCGATGCCATTAATGCCAACCGGCCGCTTACCGAAACCGAAGTAGCCAGTGGCTTAAAAGAAGCCTTATCCGTAGGCATCAGCAAAGGCGCTACTGCGGCTGCTCAAACCGATGGTTATTATAAAAACTCATTAATCCGTATTCCATTTCCATCTGAAGTTAAAAAGGTTGAAACTTCTTTACGGACAATTGGTATGGGAAGTCTGGTTGATAATTTTGTGCTGTCGCTAAACCGGGCCGCCGAAGATGCTGCTACCAATGCCAAGCCGATTTTTATCAGTGCGATCAAACAGCTTACCATAAAAGATGTCTGGGGTATTTTAACCGGCGGCAAAGATGCCGCTACGCAATATTTAAAAAGAACCACCAGCGATCAGCTATTAGTTGCTTTTACTCCTAAAATTCAAGCTTCGCTGGATAAAACCAATGCCACTAAATATTATTCCGATGTGATGGAAAGATACAATACCTTGCCTTTGGTGCAAAAAGTTAATCCGGATTTAACCGGTTATGCTACCCAAAAAGCCATGGACGGATTATTTTTGCTGGTTGCGCAGGAAGAAGCCAATATCCGGGAAAATCCCATTGCCCGCACTACTCAGTTACTCAAACGGGTCTTCTCGAAACAATAGAGTAAAAGCTGAATTGGATTTGCTTTATAACCAAAATAGCTTAAGTCTTTGAGATAACATTTAGTAATAAGATAAAAAGTTCTATTTATTCTGCCAGGTTTGCCTACTTATAGGCAAACCTTTTTTATTTTGGAGCCGGATGAAAATCAGAAATACGAATGGCTTCTTCACAAAAGCTGTACTCCTGGGGCACGTTGGAAGATACTAGTACCAGCCGGTTTTTGCGGTTTTGCTGCACGTTTTCCAAATACCAGTTCACACCCTCTTCATCCAGGTTGGTCGTGGGCTCGTCCAGCAGCAGGAGGGGGGCATTTGTGTAAATAGCCAAACCCAACTTAAGCCGTTGCTTCATGCCCGAAGAAAAATCTTTCACAAATTTATGCCGGGATTTCTCTAAATATAATTTTTGAATAAGTTCTTCCGGCGATTTAACCGACAGGGTTTTAAATCGGGCGTGGTACCGGATTAATTCCAGCAGTGTAAATTCTTCAATGAGTTCCAGATAAGGAGCGGTATAAGCCAGGTAGCGGAAAAGACTTTCGATAGGTATGCTTTTCCCCTGATAATGGTACTGGATGGTTCCTTCGTTCGGGGATAAATATCCCGAAATAATATTAACCAAAGTAGATTTGCCGGACCCATTATGTCCCAGAATAGCGTAAGCTTTATTTGCCCCAAATTCGTAGTTCAGGTGCCGGAAAATCCATTCGTAATGATACCGTTTGCCTAAATCGACAACCTTAATCTGCATCTTTAGCCGAGTAGCCTTTAATGACGCCGCGTTCTGAAGTTCGGAAAAAATTTAAAATATCATCCCGCTCGGCGCTGGGTGCCATTACTAATTCTATTTTATCCAGGGCGGCGGTATAATTTAGGCCACTTAAAAACAGCGTGCGGTATATTTCCTGTATTTCCGCAATTTTCTCGTTTGAAAAACCCCGGCGGCGTAAACCGATAGAATTTACCCCGGCATAAGCCAGCGGCTCGCGAGCAGCTTTTACAAACGGCGGTATATCTTTCCGGACCAGCGTGCCGCCGGAAACCATTACGT
>Ga0210040_10009850_pt1 | contig 11052 bp, 5 predicted proteins | sample CryGeyCG12114_NA_FD_185462 | JGI IMG/M metagenome (GOLD analysis project Ga0210040, IMG submission 185462) | Groundwater microbial communities from aquifer - Crystal Geyser CG19_WC_8/21/14_NA (SPAdes) (version 2) | ecosystem: Environmental > Aquatic > Deep subsurface > Groundwater | place: USA... | reverse complement strand
GTCCATGCCGACGACCCCCACGGCGTCGGGAACCCTGATGCCCCGGTCACGGAGGCCGTCTGCCAGGCCCCGCCCGATCTGGTCGCTCATGCAGAAGACGCCGTCGTACGTGTCGCAGCGCAGCTGCAGCCACGCCGCCGCCTCACGCCCCCACTCCTCGCCCCACGCGCCGAACAGTGGCTCGCACGCCGGCGCCAGCCCACGATCGCGCAACGCGTCCAGCGCGCCATCCAGGCGGTGCGTGGTCGCGACGTGGCGTTGCGGCCCGCCGACCACGGCGATGCGCCGGCGGCCCGTGTCGAGCAGGTGCGCGACGGCCTGCCGGGCTCCCTGGCGGTCGTCGTGCAGCACGGAGACGTCGGCCGGGTCGACCGAGCGGGTCAGCGCGTACACGACGGGGATGGGCAGGTCACGGCCGAGCGACGCTCGCTCGTCACTCGAACGCCCCGTCACGATGATCCCGTCGACACGCCTGGACAGCATGGTCTGCAGGTAGTGCCGCTCCCGGACGGGGTCCCCGCGACTCTCGCAGAGGAACATCGACATCTGTCCCGTGCCGAGCACGTCCTCCGCCCCGGTGAGGAGCGGAATGGTGAAGCGGCCGATGCTGTCGGTTGTCAGCACGCCGACGGTGTAGGTCTTCCCCGTGAGGAGGCTCTTGGCGAGCTGGTTCGGCTGGTAGCCGAGCTCTCGCGCGGCGGCGACGACGCGGTCGCGTGTGTCCCGGCGGAGCTGACCCTGTCCGCTCAGCGCCTTCGACACGGTGCCCGGCGACACCCCCGCGTGACGCGCGACATCGGCGACGGTGATCGACTGTCTGCGCACTGCTCCCCTCTCCGGTTAGGAAATGTTTCCGAGAAAGTATTCCTGATCGGGCCCGGATATCTATTGCTGCCGGGCCAAACCCAGCCCTATCGTGTGCGGAAACCGATGGCCGAGCTTTCGGAAATACAACGGCCAATGGCACCGAGAGTCAAGCGATTTCGAAGGAGAAGTCATGACAGTCATCCGAGGACGGTCGCGTCGCGTCCGGAGCACCGGGGCGGCCCTCGCCGCACTCACCGCCGCGGGGTTGCTCCTGTCCGGCTGCGGCTCCCCCGGCGGCGGCGACGCCGCGGCGGACGGCGACGGCGTCCAGCTCACCATGTGGGTGCGACACACGGACGGTGAGCCGGTGCAGAAGCTCGTCGACCTGTACAACGACTCCCACGACGACCAGATCAAGCTGACCGTCATACCCGGCGACTCGTTCCAGCAGAAGGTCGGCGCCGCGGCCGGATCCCGGTCGCTCCCCGACATCCTCGGTTCCGACGTCGTGTACTCGCCCAATTACGTCGCCCAGGGGATCTACCGGGACATCACGGAGCTCGCCGACGGCCTGCCGTTCAAGGAGACCCTCTCGCAGGCGCACCAGGAGGCGGCGAGCAAGGACGGCAAGGTGTACGGCCTGCCTCTGCTCGTGGACTCGTCGCTGATCATCTACAACAAGGACCTGTTCACGCGGGCCGGGCTCGATCCGGAGGCACCGCCGACGAGCTTCGACGAAATCTACCAGGATGCGAAAGCGATCCGAGCCCTGGGCGGGGACACCTACGGGTTCTACTTCCCCGGCAACTCGCCGGGCGGGCTGTCGTACTCGATCATGCCGTACGCGGCCGCGGCCGGGGAGCCCCCGCTGCAGGAGGACGGCACGAAGGCGGCGATCGACAGCGACGCCATGACCGCGACCGCGGACCTCTACAAGCGGCTATACGACGAGGACATCGTTCCATCCGGGGCCAAGACAGATGACGGCACGACCTGGACCGCCTCCTTCAACGCGGGGAAGATCGGCATCCTCCCCGTCGGCACGTTCAATTTCGGCGCACTGAACGCCGACCCGACGTTCGACTGGGGCGTCGCCCCGCTGCCGGCGCCGGACGGATCGGCGAGCGGCACCTTCGTGGGCGGTGACGTCGTGGGCGTGACGAGCGCATCGAAGCACCCCGAAGCTGCCGAGGAGTTCCTCGAGTGGTCGCTGACGGACGAGCCGCAGATCGAGATCTGGGCCAAGAACGGCTTCCTCACGCCGCGCTTCGACCTCGCCGACAACGAGTACACCGCGAAGGACCCGCGGCTGGTGAAAGCGGTCGAGGGCCTGAAGAACGGGTACACCCCGGCCACGCTCCCCTACGGCGAGATCTTCAACAGTCCCAATGGCGCGTGGCTCGCGGGCCTGCGGGGCTACATCTTCGACGGCGACGTCGACGCCCTGAGCGACGCCCAGCGAGCCATCCAGGCCACCCTGGACGACGCGTACTGATCCGCACTCGCGCCGGCGGGAACGCATCGCTCCCGCCGGCGCGCTCGATGAAGGACCCTCGATGTCGACGACGACACCCGTGACCGAGGCGGCCCAGGTCGCCCAGGTCCCCCCGCCCAACCGACCCCCGAGCGCGACCCGCCGGTCGGGGCTCGGCATGCTGTTCGTGACACCCCTCGCCGTCGTGGTCACGGTCGTGTTCCTCGTGCCCCTCGGCGTGCTGCTGTTCATGTCCTTCACGGATTGGCCGCTGCTCGGCGGGCCCACCGTCAACGGCGTGGAGAACTACGCGGCGATCGGCGAGAACGAGCTGTTCCTCGGCGCGATCGGTTTCACGCTGATCTACACGGTGCTCACGACGATCGTGATCTTCGGAGTGTCGTTCCTGCTCGTCGCCGTGTCCAACGCGAGGCGGAGGGGTGCACGGTTCTACCGCACCGCGTTCTTCCTGCCCTACGTGGTCGGGACCGCGTCGGCCGCGCTGATCTGGTTCGCGAGCGTCAACGACCAGAACGGCATCGCCAACGATGTGCTCCTGAAGCTTGGCCTCACGGATGGGCCGTGGGGGTTCCTGAGCACACCGGGGCAGGCGCTCTTCACCGTGCTGACTCTCGTCGTGTGGAAGTTCATCGGGTTCCAGGTGCTCGTTCTCCTCGTCGGCCTGCAGGCGATCCCCGGGGAGCTCTACGAGGCGGCGCGCATGGATGGGGCGGGCACGTGGCAGCGGCTGCGCTACATCACGCTGCCGTTCCTGCGGCCGACCCTGGCGTTGCTCCTGATCCTCAGCGTCACAGGCTCGCTGCTCGCGTTCGATCAGTTCATCGTGCTCACCCGCGGCGGACCGGACAACAGCACCATCACCGTGATGTTCGCCGTCTACAACACCGCGTTCCAGCAGTTCGACCTCGGCAAGGCGGCCGCGCTCTCGGTCGTGCTGCTGCTCGCCCTCGTCGTGCTCAACACCGTGCAGTTCAAGTTCCTGCGTCCCAAGGAGGACTGATGGCGCTCCAGCAGACGTTCACCCCGCCACACGCTACGACGATGTCGCCCGAGGCGGAGCAGAAGCGACCGCCCCGGCGCCGGCTGCCGGTAGGGTTGCGAGCGCGATCCGCCGCCGCCACGGGTGGGTACCACCTGCTCAGCGGCCTGCTCGCCGCAGTCTTCCTGCTCCCCCTCATCTGGGTCGCGCTCAACTCCATCAAGTCGACGACGGAGGCGAACCAGCAGCCCCCGACGTGGTTCCCGCAGTCGTTCTCGCTCGAGAACTACGCGCAGCTCGCCACCTACGGGGAAGGCATCTGGCTCTACGCGGCCAACACGCTCGTCATCTGCCTGCTCGTGGTCGTCGGCTCCGTGCTGATCTCCGTGCTCGCGGGATTCGGCTTCGCCCGGTTCGAGTTCCGCGGCAAGAAGCTGCTGTTCGGCACGACGCTGCTGATCCTCATGGTGCCGTACGCGACGATCCTGCTGCCGCTCTACATCGTGCTGAACACCATTGGGATCGGGAACACCGTCTTCGGGGTCGCTCTCGTCGAGATCATGTTCCAGCTGCCGTTCAGCGTCTTCCTCATGCGCAACAGCTTCGAGTCCATCCCACGCGAGCTCGAGGAGGCCGCCCTGGTCGACGGCTGCAGCACGTTCGGTGCACTGCGGCACGTGTCTCTCCGCCTCGTCATGCCGGGAGTCGTGACGGTCGCGCTCTTCGCGTTCATCGCGTCCTGGAACGAGTTCCTCGCTCCCCTGATCTTCCTGAACGACGGCTCGCAGTACACGCTGCCTGTGCTGCTCGTCAGCCTGCGGTCGGGCGCCTACGGCGTCGTCGACTACGGGGCGCTCCAGGCCGGCGTGGTGATCGCCGTTGCGCCCGTCCTCGTCGTCTACCTCCTGCTGCAGCGCTACTACGTCTCGGGCCTCGTCAACGGGGCGTTGCGCGGATGAGGGCGCCCAGCGCGGCCGCCCGGTCCACCGACACTCCCCGTGCAGCATCGAGACCCCACCCCAGACCACCGACACCTTCGACCATCGGAAGCAGAGCGCTCATGACCCACCGTCCGACAGCCCCCGTCACTCCGCGCTCCACCGAGCACACCGCCCTGCGCCCCCTCGGTATCGACGCCGTCACCATCACCGGCGGCGAGTGGGCGCGCTGGCAGCGGGACAACGCGGAGCGAACGATCGGGCACGAGTTCCGCTGGCTCGAAGCGGACGGCACCGTCGACAATCTCCGGCGGCTCACACCCGGTGCCTCGGGATCGCCGGAGCGACGCGGACTCCTCTTCACGGACTCCGATCTGTACAAGGCGCTCGAGGGCGTGGCCTGGGAGCTCGGGCGGCAGCCCGATCCGGCCCTCCGCGACCTGCTGGACGACACGACCGCGATCCTCGCCGCCGCCCAGGAGCCGGACGGCTACCTGAACTCCTGGGTGCAGGCGGGCGGGGCCGAGCGCTGGGCGGAACTCGATCGGAGCCACGAGCACTACTGCATCGGGCACCTCATCCAGGCGGGCATCGCGGCCGCGCGTGCGGCGGGTGCACCCGCTCTGCTCGACGTCGCCATCCGGGCGGCGGACGCGGTCGACGCGGACTTCGGCGACCACCGCCGCACCGGGGTCGACGGGCACGAGGAGATCGAGATGGCCCTCGTCGAGCTCTACCGGGAGACCGGGGAGCAGCGCTACCTGCGGCTGGCGGGGCAGTTCCTCGGTGACCGCGGGCACGAGCAGCTGCGCACCCGGCACGCGGAGCCGGATTACTACCAGGACGGCCTGCCCGTGCGCGAGCAGACCACGGTGGTGGGACACGCCGTCCGCGCCGTCTACCTGCTCTGCGGCATGGTCGACGTGTACCTCGAAACGGGGGAACGGGCCCTGCTCGACGCCGCCGTGGCGCAGTGGGAGGCGATGACCGCCCGCAAGACCTACATCACGGGGGCGTTGGGCTCGCGGTTCGAGGGCGAGGCGTTCGGCGACGATCATGAGCTGCCGCCCGACCTCGGCTACGGCGAGACGTGTGCAACGATCGGCCAGGTGATGTTGTCCTGGCGGCTTCTCCTCGTGACAGGCGAGGGCCGATACGCGGACGCCATGGAACGCGGGCTCGTCAATCTCATCGCGGCCTCGACGGACCTCGCCCGCACCGGTTTCTTCTACAGCAACCCCGCTCAGCGTCGAACCTCGCGACCCGCCTCTCCCACGGACACGCGGCCCACCCGCGCCGACGCGCCGGGCACGCGACCGCCCTGGTTCGAGTGCGCCTGCTGCCCGCCGAACATCCTGCGGACCATCTCGTCGCTCGCGGCCTACATCACCACGGCGACGCCGTCCGGCCTGCAGGTGCATCAGTTCCTTCCCGCGCGCGTCCGCGTGACGCTCGCGGCCGGCGACGTGGACCTCGAGGTGGTCACGGATTACCCGGTGAGCGGCGCTGTACTCCTGCGCATCCTCGCGGCGCCCGGTGGCGAGTGGGAGCTCGCGCTCCGCATACCCGGCTGGGCCGGCTCTGCGACCGTCGCGGTGAACGGCACCACCGATGCGGGGACCGACGCGCGGGGCTACCGGGTGTTCCGGCGAGCATGGGCCGCCGGGGACGAGGTGCGCCTCGACCTGCCGGTCGAACCCCGCCTGACCGTCGCGCATCCCGCCGCGGATGCGCTGCGCGGCACGGTCGCGGTCGAACGCGGCCCCGTCGTCTACGCGCTCGAGAGCCCCGACAACGGGGAACTCGACCTCGGGTCCGTCGTGCTCGACGCGGATGCGCCGCTGACGGTGGTTCCCGCGGACCTCTTCGGCAGAACGGTGCCGGTGATCGATGCGGCCGGCGTGAGTGCGACCCACCCCGACTGGCCGGCCACCGGGTACGCCACCCTCGGGTCGCCTGCCGCCGAGGCCGGTGCCGTGGAGCACCGCGTGACCCTGCGTTTCATCCCCTATGCCCTCTGGGCCAACCGTGGACCCTCCACCATGCGGGTCCACGTCCCCTATCGGAAAGCGGGCCGTGCGTGACCACGACGATGATCGATGACGTGAACCCGGCAGGCGGCCGCGCGACCACGGGGTCGCGGGAGCTGCCGCTCGGTGCCATCACCGCCCGGGGCTGGCTGCTCGACCAGCTGATGTTGCAGGCGAGCGGTCTCACCGGCCATCTCGAGGAGGTCTGGAGCGACGTCGGACCGGACTCCGGCTGGAAAGGCGGCCCGGGCGAGAACTGGGAACGCGGCCCCTACTACCTCGACGGCCTCGTTCCGCTCGCCTACGTGCTCGGTGATGAGGCGCTGATCGCCCGGACGACACCGTGGATCGAGTGGATGCTCGCCTCGCAGGACGACACCGGGTTCTTCGGCCCCGCGGGCAACCGCGACTGGTGGCCGCGCATGGTCGCGCTCAAGGTGCTCACGCAGTACGCCGACGCGACGGGCGATGAGCGCGTCGAGCCGTTCCTGGCGGCGTACTTCCGCCACCAGCTGACGGAGCTGCCGCGGCACCCGCTCGCCTCATGGGGTCGGGTCCGTGGTGCCGACAACATCCTCAGTGTGTGGTGGCTGCACGATCGCACGGGCGAGGACTGGCTGCTCGAGCTGGTCGACCTGCTGCAGTCGCAGACCGAGGACTGGGACGCATACCTGACGTCCGACCTCATAACGGGGCCGTCCCGGTACTTCCGGCATGTCGACCACGGCCCGAACGTTGCCATGGGGCTCAAGACGGGGGCCGTCGCGGCCTTGCGCGACGGAGACCCTCGGCACCGCGAGCGCACCGAGCAGTCCCTCGCGGCCCTCGACCGTTGGCACGGTCAGGCGCACGGGTGGTTCTCGGGCGACGAGTGGCTCGGCGGGCGCGAGGCGACAGCGGGTGTGGAGACGTGCCAGGTCGTCGAGCTCATGTACACGTTCGAGCAGTTCGCGCGCATCTACGGCGGCAGCAGCTACGGTGATCGGCTCGAGTCTCTCGCCTTCAACCTTCTGCCCGCCGCGTGCGACCCGCGGATGCTCGCGCACCAGTACCACCAGCAGGCGAATCAGGTGCTCGTCTCGGTCGGCCAGCGCCCGTGGACGCATTCGAGTGACGACGCGAACATCTTCGGGTTGGAGCCGCATTTCGGGTGCTGCACGGCCAACTATCACCAGGGCTGGCCGAAGTTCGTCCGCGCACTGTGGCTGGCCGACGCGGACGGAGCGCTGCGGGCGGTGTCCTACGCGCCGTGCTCTGTGACCGCGACGGTGGGCGGCGCGGCCCTGCGCCTCACGGTCGCGACCGGCTACCCGTTCGAGGAGACGGTGGCCATCACCGTCGGCGTCGACGCTCCGACACGGGCGGCCCTCCGCCTGCGGATACCGGAGTGGGCGTCCGAGGCGCGCCTCACGGTCGCCGGCGAATCCCGAGACGTCGTGGTCGAGGACGGGCACGTCATGGTGGAGCGGGAATGGTCGGACGGCGATGTGGTCGAGCTCGTGCTCCCCGCGACGGTTCGCGTCGTTCGCCGGGAGCGGCAAGCCGTCTCGCTGCGGCTGGGCCCTCTCGTCTTGGCGCTTGAGGTGCCGGAGAACTGGGTGCCGGTCGTGGGGGCACCGGGACTCGCGGAATGGGAGGTGCACCCCCGCAGGTCCTGGAGCTACGGGCTGAGCGACGTAGCCGGCATCGCGTCGTGGCCGATCGAGCGTCGCCTGCCCGGGCCAGTGCCGTGGGAGCTGTCGGCCGCGCCCGTGCGCATCTCGACGCACGGGGCGCATGTGCACGGCTGGCGACTCGACGGTGCGCAGGCAGGCATCCCTCCGCTGAGCCCCGTCTTCGACGCCGGGCCCGAGGTGACTCTCCGGCTCGTCCCCTACGGGTCCGCCCGCTTGCGCGTCGTGGAGTTCCCGGTGATCAAACGGCGGGTGGACCCCGACGCCCACTGACTCGGCGACGAACCCCGCATCGAGGCAGTGTCGGTGACGATCCCGGCTGCCCGGCATCACCCAAAGGCTCGCTGTGACCGGTGCCGGCACATCCCGGCCGCTGAACGCACAGCAGCTGTGCGAGGTCATCCGCATCGCCTACGACCCGGCCGCCGCCCGCAGCGGTGACTGCCGGGCTGCCTGAGTCGCAACACAACCTAGGGGTTCTGCTTCTACAAGTGGAGCCCCAGAGATTGATGAGGCTCGCAGGTGGCTGCGGGCCGCCGCAAAGCAGGGGAACCCGCGCTAAGGCACGGCTTCGTTCTCCCCTGCGAGCCGAACCGTGGAGTGATTGGCAGCGGCACCATAATCGATCTCCTTCAGCCGCTCGTCAGCTACATCGAACCCTGCTACGCCCGCTCTTCATTTCACCCAGCCTGCCGATCCGAGGATGCTGCATGGATGCCGGTACGCAGAGCTAACCCAAGCTGCCTGGTCTGGTGGGAAAGCACATGGTTGGTCCCTTTGTCGGCGGTGCGCATGACAAGAAGAGCGGCCCAACCCCGTTGGGGGGGCGGGGTTGGGCCGAGACGAGCGCGACAGAGGAGGTCGTCAAGCGCTCGAGATTTTCGGAAGCGGCATGCTGATCAGCAGGTTCCGCTCCGGTTCTTGCTTGCCGGCGGGGGTTCCGGCACGACTCGACATTACAGTCCGGGTCCGCATATTGGAGGACATGACCGGTCTCCGAAGTAAGGCGACACTGTCGCTCGCTTCGTGAAGCCCCCCACGCCGTCACTTATCGGTAGGTACGCTGGTCACGCACGTGCTCGCACGCACGGGACGAGGAACGAGCGCCGGTGGAGCGACGGGGGGTTTCGATGGGTGCACGGAGTCTTCAGCTGTCGAGTGGTATCGCCGGCGTGCTGGTCGTGTTCCTCGTGCTCGTGGGACTGTCGGCCGGTCCCGCGCAGGCTGCGGAAGCGCCGCGCACTGATCTGCGGATGACCGGTCGCCTGGTCGACTCGGTCACCGGCGAGCCGGTGCAATCCGCACGTCTGGTAGCGGAGGAGAGCGGGTACACCGTCTTCGGACCTTTCGACTCCGCGAAGGACGGAACCTTCGATGTCTCGTTCCGGCATCGACCGGAGAGAAGCATCCGACTCCGCGTGCTCGGCGGTGGTCCCGCGGACGACTATGTGAGCATGGGTCTCGCACCCGAGACACTCCCCGCCACCACCGTGATCCGGCCCTTTGGTGACGTGCCGATCGTGCGCGGTGGTGTGGTCGAGGGGACCGTGACGACAGATCTCGGTGGGTTGCCCGGACCGATGCCGCACACGATCACGTTTCAAAAGAACGCATCGAATGCATACCAGCTGATGAACATCAGCCTCTCCGCGGGGGTGCCGGAGCGATACCGGGCGGTGCTGCCGCCGGGAGAATGGGTGGCCGAGTTCGCGGGGGACCGAACCCGTCGATTTCTTCCCCACTACTGGCGCGACACGGGGAGTGAGGAGGAGGCGGAGCCCATCGTCATCACCCCCGGTTCCACGCACGCCGGCGTCGACGCCAACCTGCGGATGGCGAGCGTGATCACGGGCCAGGTCGCGAGCGAGACGGGTCAACCGATCCCGAACGTGAGCGTGTTCGTGGAGCCTGTGGACGCCCGGTTCCCCGATGACGAACTCAACGCGTCTACGGACGCAACCGGCCGTTACATCGTGGTGGACACTCCGCCCGGCGATTACGTGCTGCGTTTCGAGGAGGCTCCTGCGCGCCAAGCGGCCCCCGACCGGTTCACCTCGACGTACTTCGGCAGCACGGATGACCGGCGCAGCACGGCGACCGTGGTCACGGTTACCGCCGGTTCGCGGCTCAGCGGCGCCGATGTGGTCATGCGCCGGCTTTCCAGCATCTCTGGGACCATGACTTACGACGAGGACGTGGTCGGCGGGGTGATCCGTGCGGTCGAGGTCGACACCGGCGCAACTTATAGGCAACGGGGCGACGCCCTGGGGGCGGGATCGCACCGCTACCGGATCTTGGACATCCCACCCGGCAGGTATCGCGTCCAGTTCCCCGTGGACGGCAAGTACGTCTACTTCGGAGGGGGCGCCGACCCGGATTCAGGAACGATCATCGTCATCGAACCGGGTTCGGTGCAGCACCTCACCGGGATCGACGGCCGGTGGCCGACAGACCCGCCGACCAGTTGGCCCGTCAACCCCAATAGCGTGGTGGCACGCGTCACGAGTCCGTCGGGGCAGCCTCTTCCCGGGATCCGCGTCGACCTCCTCGATTACGAGGCAATCGCATCCGACGATGACATCTTCGCGTCGGGGATCACGGAGACGGACGGGGTCGCGCGCATCCCGGTGATGACAGGGCACCTGCTTCTCGTGCGCTTCACCGATCCGAACCGGCTCTACGGACAACGACTCCTGACCAGAGCGAACGGGTCCCCCGCCGTCTACGAGACGTTCGAGAACGCGGGGCGACTGATCGCCGTCGAGGTGATTCTCGAGGAAGGGGGAACGATGTCCGGCTCGATTGAATCGCCCGCGACAGGCGAAGCCCGCGTCTGGACCGCGTACGTCCTCACCGCCGAGGGAGACGTCGTCTCCGAACAGCAGGGCCGCATGGAAGCGGGAGAGACCACCTCAGCGTGGGCGTCGGAGGTGTTGCCACCCGGACGATACCTGGTGGATGTGAACCTCCCAGGGCACGGCCGTCAACGCATCACGGCGGACCCCATCTCCATCGGCGCTCGGAGCGCGGTGACCGGCGTCGATGCCCTATTCGCTGCCGCCCCGTCGGCGGATCCCACCCCCACGCCTCCGCCGACGCCCGTGCCTGCACCTGCACCTGCACCTGCACC
>Ga0210040_10009849_pt1 | contig 11052 bp, 10 predicted proteins | sample CryGeyCG12114_NA_FD_185462 | JGI IMG/M metagenome (GOLD analysis project Ga0210040, IMG submission 185462) | Groundwater microbial communities from aquifer - Crystal Geyser CG19_WC_8/21/14_NA (SPAdes) (version 2) | ecosystem: Environmental > Aquatic > Deep subsurface > Groundwater | place: USA... | reverse complement strand
CTTCAGCAAGCCCTGCATTAGCCTCGCGCAACACGGTGTTCTCAGCCCGGGACGATGTAAGGTCAGCACGGTGCTGGACAGCCCCTGACGCCATATTGTCTGCCGGAATGATGTTGGAATAAACTAGGCTTTCCCGCGACACTTGGGCAGAGGATAACTCAAGCTTTAATGCAACAATCTCGGTTTCGAGCTGCCGCAGACGCTCTTCAGTGGTGACCGCTGCAACCTTACTACCGTGAGGTGGAGGGGGGGCTGACATTCGGCTTATCTTTCAATTCAAATTGGCGCCGAGCGCCGCGCCATCACCACGAAATTGGCCGGCACGGTTCTCAAACACCACGGTACGCTCCTATTACCTCTGCAGCGGAAAGCGGTTGACCGTCAGCGTAACCGTTCAGAGCACCTTTGGATGCATCATCACAGCTTCAGCATAATTCTTGCTCAACCACATTCCGTCCTTGGAACAGGTGCCGGAGCTATCCACAGCAGTTCAAAAAGGAATGTAACGACTCTGACTGAGTAGTCAGGATGGTGTTGGGGACGCTGGCCGGACCCAAGGTCCCGGCTGCATGAACCTTGGCTCGGTGAGCAGGTGATAGCGAGAGCAACTTGGTAACAAAGTAGGTGGTAACCGTGGCCAGATGCTTTTTACCGGTCAATGGGTTGACCACGATACACAATCTTCAAAGGAAGAACGGGTAAGTAGCTTGATCAGCGCTCGTGTTAAGAAAGGTCCAGAACGGACGGCCCGGATAGCCACAGCGCCTCCGAATGAATCCGGCTTGAAGGCGCGTACTCGCTCGCTCGGCACCAAGTGAGGAAGTCGTCCGGCGTCATGGGGCGGGCAAAGAAATAGCCCTGGGCTTCGTCGCAACCAATTCTTTCGACCAGGGCCAGTACCTCCTGCGTCTCAACACCCTCCGCCACCACTCGGTAACCGAGGTCGTGGGACAGCGAGGTCATCGCCAGGATGAGCGCTCGCTGGCGCTCGTCCGTGGCCAGATCGCGCACAAAGGACTGGTCAATTTTGACAACCTGGGCAGGAAGACGCTGCAGATAGGAGAGGCTGCTGTACCCGGTCCCAAAGTCATCGATGGCAATGTGGATCCCCGCCCCAGCAAGGACCTCTAGAGCCGCGAGCGCCTGCCCGGCATCAGCCATGAGGCCGGTCTCAGTCATCTCAAGTTCAAGGCAACTGGCAGGGAGCGAATGCCTGGCCAGAGCATTCAGCACGCAGACGGCGAAGTCGGGCTCCTGCAAGTTTGCCGCCGACACATTCACCGAGAGCTGCAGATTCAAGCCGAACTTGCGCCAAGCCAGAACCTGCTTCAGGGCAGCGTCGAGCACCCAGGCTGTTGCCGCCTTTGCCATTAAGGTCTGCTCGACGATCGGCATGAATTCGCCCGGGGAGATCTCACCGAGGCTTGGATGCTTCCAACGCAGCAAAGCTTCGGCGCCGACGCAAGCCCCGGATGGGAGATCGACCCGCGGCTGATATGCCAAGCTCAGCTGATCGGCGCTTTTGAGAGCCTCGCCGAAATCGTTGATCAATGTGAAGCGGCGTTGGTGCACGGCATCCTCGGTCAAGGAGTAGATGCCGACCTTGATGTTTGAACGGCGTGCATCCTGTGCCGCGCTGTGGGCCATCCTGAGCACGTCACGGGGATTGGTCCTGACAAGCGTGAAGGGCGCCACGCCGATCACCGCGGTCGCCACGAAGCGAGAGTTCGATGAGCTCTGCAGTTCCTGCAACTGTTTAACCAGCACAGCCGCGTAGCCTGCCTCTGAAAAGCCGGGCGGAGCCAGGAACGCGAACTGGGTGGCTCCCACATGGTAGGCTTTCCGCGCGGGCCCCACGACTGCCCTGATCGTCCGAGCTGCCTCGGTAACCAGCTCGTCGACGTAAGAGGAGCCCATCACCCGCGCCACGTCGCTCAGCTGCTCCGGGCCGGCGAGGTCAACGAGAATGGCAAGGCGCCGGTCGTCCCCGGCCTGGTCGCGGGCAAGGTCCTCGAGATCCTCGATGAATTGGGTGCGGTTCGGCATCCGGCTGACTGGATCAACCCGGCCAAAGGCGTGCTGCAGCTCGATCTGCGCCATCACCATGGCTCCGAGGTCAGCGAGCGACGCGAGCTCCGACGCAGAGGCCTGCCTTGGCTCGGTGCCAAGAACGCACATGGCGCCCAGCGCATAGCCATCGTTGGTAACCAGCGGCGCCCCCGCGTAGAACCGCACACCGGTTCTTGCCAGAGGGCTATCCCGGTAACAGGGGTCCGCCAGCAGATCTGGGATCACCAGGAGGGCTGAACTCTCCGCAACTTGGGCACAAGGCGCCTTGTTCCGGGGGATGGACCAATGGCTGACCCCCACGCGAGACTTGAACCACTGCCGGTCGCAATCTGTCAGCGAGACAGCCGCGATGGGCAGGTCGAAGAGCTGAGCCGCCATACGGGTGATGCGATCAAAGGCCTCGCTCGGATCGGTGTCGAGGAGGTTGAGCTGGTGCAGCGCACCCAGGCGCGCTTCTTCGTTGAAGGCTGACATACTCGCATCCGCTCCATCGAACCTTTAAGGGGATGTAAGGGTACTCAGCATTTTTGCATGTGAGGATCAGTGAGGTGCGCCTCATTCTGAGTTACGTTTGGGCCCTTCACCCCGCTAATTCGCTGGTCCGACAGGGCCTTGACAGTTTCGGACGTATCAATCCCAGAGCAGGAACACGAGCGCTTTGCGGTTCGGGACCGTCTGGATCTCCCAGCTTCTGCTGCTGTCCTGCTGCTGCACCGGGCGATTGGTTTGATGCAGCTTCGCGATTATGATGGCGGTTTTGTAATTCAGCACCATCGCCGGGATGGCAATGGCGGCCAGTGTTCCAGCGTAGTGCCTTTTTGCCACACCGCCCTTCAGAGGGTTGGCAGGAATCACGAGAACGCTATCAGTCCTCATCGAGAACGCCAACCGTCCAAAAGACTACCAGCACTGAAGCTGCCGGATTCAACTGGATCTGATCCAAAAGAGGCCAAGACGAACGAGGACAACGTCCGGCTCCTCCCCTTTGCTCCGCCGAGTGTCTAAGCTCGACTCGTATGAGGCGGATCGGCAAGTAGCTTTGTCATGGCGAGCGTCGTTTGGGCGGGGGTGAGCCGGGCAATAGCAGCGAAGGGCTCGCTACTTCACTCGTATACGGCGGAACATGGCGTTCCTACCAAGATGCCTCATTCAGGGCAGGCCGGCTCGGGGTGGTGGGACCTATCTTTGGCAACGGTTTTGAAACCCCGTCGAGCTCCGGTCACACACCACCCCCGCCCGGCACGACGCGTCGGACAGTGACGCCTCGGCCGAACCGTGTTGATCAGACGCTGGCCGTCTTCAGGCGCGCTCCCTCGGGCAGCAGGCCGGTTGTGACGTAGCGCCACAGGGCGACCAGCAGCTTCCTTGCCAGGGCAACGGCCGCAATCTTGCGCATGCGTCCGCGGATCTCACCGACCCGCCCGGTGAACCAGTGCGCGAGGGCACTCTCTGGTTGGTAGCGCAGCCAAGGCCAGGCGAGCTCGACCATGCTTTTTCGCAGGAGAGGGTTCCCCGCTTTGGAGATGCCCTGATCCCGCTGCCGATCGCCACTGGCAAAGTGGCTGGGCGTGAGCCCAGCATAAGCAGCGACTTCCTTGCGGTTGGCGAAAGAGCGGTACAGCGCCTCGCGCACCAGCACGGTTGCAAGTTCGGTACCGATCCCACCGAGCTTGGAAAGCAGCGCGACCTTCTCGACATCTGCGTCCTCCGCCACAGGCTGGGCGACCGCCGCGTCCCGCTCGGCCTCTGACGCCGCGATCTGCTCAAGGACGAGTTCCAGGCGCGTGAACTCGCGCTCGATCTCCCGGCGCAGGCGCGACGGCAGATCACGACCGTCCCCGGTGCGCAATTCCCCAAGCCGATCCCATCGGCCTTGGCGAAGGGGCTGAAAGTTGTAGATGCCCTGTGTTGCCAGTAGCCCCTTGACCCGGTTCACGTGCTGAACGCGCTCTGCGATCAGACGCTGGCGCTCGCGATGGGTGCGCCTCGCGTCCTCCCGCTCCACCGAGGGCACCTGCACCATATTACAAGCGGCCCGGTCGCCACGGTACCACGCCATGAGCGCTCGAAGCAGCATCGCCGCGTCTAGCCGGTCGGTCTTGGCCCGCCGTGCCCTACGGTCCACCTGCAGACTACCCGGGTCCATCACCCAGCAGGTGATCCCCTCGGCAGTGAGGCGGCGCTGCAGCCAAAACCCGTCGTATCCGGCCTCATAACCGAGGACGATCTGGACCTCCTCGCCATCTGCCGCCCGCTCACGGGCCTGCAGGCGCCGCAATAGCGCCAACAGGCCATCGGTGTCGCCTCCGTCGAGCCGGTGCGACGAAACCTTTCCGCTCGGCGCTGCCTGTGCGGCAAGGAGCCAAGCGCTCTTGCTGAGCTCCAGAGCAACAAAGACCACAGCACCATCCTGGGGTGCTACGACGTACTTGATCTGAGACATCGGCGAACTCCCTTCAGGTTTGGAGGAGCCCAGATACTGGCCCAATCCCTGGCGGCCTGCATGGTATCTTTGGGCATTTGAGCCTGGAAAGGCGGCGGCGCGGGCTGACCGGCTAGGGTGGATGCGTCCCGGCCAAGAGACGCCGCCATGCTTTTTCTGCCGACCCGCTTCGCCGCGGTGATCCTGAGCTTTGCGCCACTCTTTTTCCAGCGGAGTTGGCGCCACGCCGAGGTGCTTCTGATTGGTGCCATTCTGGCACCGGGCAAGCGCACGGTGACCAGCCTGCTGCGCGTCGCCGGGCTCGCACGGGAACGGCGCTTCGTGAACTATCACCGGGTGCTCAGCCGGGCAGCCTGGAGCTCCCGGGCGGCGTTGCGCCTCCTGCTGAGCCACCTGATCGAGACCTTCGCCGAGCGGGCCGGTGGTACTGGGCATCGACGATACGATCGAGCGCCGCCGCAGCAAGCGGATCGCCGCCAAGGGCATCTACCGCGACCCCGTGCGCTCCAGCCACGGGCACTTCGTGAAGGCCTCCGGCCTGCGCTGGATCAGCCTGATGCTGCTGGCACCGGTCCCCTGGGCCGGCCGGGTCTGGGCACTGCCCTTCCTCACCGCCCTGGCGCCCTCGGAGCGATACTGCCGGGTGCGCGGCCTCCGGCATAAGAAGCTCACCGACTGGGCTCGCCGGCCGGTGGTGCAGGCCCGTCGCTGGCTGCCGCAGCGGGAGATCGTGGTGGTCGGCGACAGCGGCTTTGCCGCTCTGGCACTGCTGGCTACCCTCGCCCACCACAAGGTCACCGGCATCACGCGCCTGCGCCTCGATGCGGCGCTCTACGACCCGGCGCCGCCCCGGTTGCCTGGGACCAATGGCCGACCCCGCACCAAAGGTGCCCGGCTCCCGAACCTGTCCGAGGTGCTGAGGGGCACCCACACGCGCTGGCAGCCGGTGACGGTCCCGGGCTGGTACGGCGAGGGCGAGCGCATCGTCGAACTCTGCACCGCGACCGCCGTCTGGCGTCACGGCGGCATGCCCATCGTGCCGATCCGCTGGGTGGTGGTCCGTGATCCCCAGCAACGGTTCGCCCCGCAGGCTCTGCTGTGCACCGACCTACACCGCGCGCCCGAGCAGATCCTGGGTTGGTTCGTCCAACGCTGGCAACTGAAGGTCACCTTTCAGGAAACACGCGCCCACCTTGGCGTAGAAACCCAGCGCCAGTGGTCGGACCTCGCTATCGCCCGCACCACACCATGCCTGCTCGCACTGTTCTCCCTCGTCACCCTTCTGGCCGCCCGGCTCAGGCCCGCAGAGCGAGAAGCCGCAGCCAGCAGTGCCTGGTACCGCAAACCACGTCCAGCCTTCAGCGACACCCTCGCCGCCGTGCGACGTCACATCTGGTGCGAACAGGGTTTACTCACGTCACGGCACCGTGTTGCATGGACTGGCGACTTGGACGCGGTGAGCCTTACGGGTAGTTCGGGTCAGGCAAGTCGGGTCCACTCCGGACGTCCAAGGTCAAGCATGCGGTTCAGGACGTTCGTGGCAATTGCCGCCTCGGCCGCCTGACGGCCATCTGTGCGCGAGCGCAGTGCGTCGCCGATCACACGCTTCCACCGAGATATGTCCGCCTCGATCAGGGCGCGATAGTTGTAACCAGATGCCCTCTGCCATCCCATACGCCCTCGCTCCGCGATGGTTCGAAGGTGCCGGTCACGTTGCGTCGGCGCCGTCTCGGCCGCCTCACTTGGCACGCCGCTGGAGCGCGGCGGTACGATGACGTCTGCGGCCGGATGCCGCTGGGCCACGGCAGCGTAGACATCGTCCCTGTCGAAGGCACCGTCGGCGGTGAAGGAAGCGACAGGTCCTCCAACTTGGTCGAGCAAGGGGCCAACCTGCGACCCGTCATCGGCATCATGGTTTGTCAGCACCGACGCGACGATCCGCCCCATGTCGGCGTCGGTGCCGAGGTGGAGCTTGCGCCATCCCCGGCGCGTCCCGGTGCCGTGTTTCTCCACCAACCACTCGCCAGGGCCGCATAGCTTTAGCCCCGTGCTGTCTACGAGCAGGTGCACGGGCATTCCACCCCCCTTTGGTGCTGGCTCGGGCACCACCAGGGTTTCGGCTTGGCGGCTCAGGGTGGAGTGATCAGGCACGGCCAGATCGAGACCGAGCAGCTGGGTAATGGAGCCGATCAGCCCCTCGGTTTGACGCAGGGCTAGGCGGAACACAGCGCGCAACATCAGCGCGGTGGTGATGGCCAGGGCGGAGTAGAGGGGCTGCCCACCCGGCGTGGTCCTTGGCTCCGCTTGCCAGGCTGAGATCGCTTCCTCAGTGAACCAGACGGTCAAGCTTCCGCGCTGCCGCAGAGCAGCGTCGTAGTCAGACCAGTTCGTTACCTTGTGCCGCTGCTTCTGGATTTGGTGCCGACGGCCAGAGTTGGTTTTGAGCGGCATGCTGGCATCCAAGCTGCTGGGACACAGACCTGCCCCCTAACTCCCCGCGTCTCCACCTCCAAGCCGCCGGTCCGTGCAACAAGGTCGCATGGCGCGGTGACTGGGCGGAGTATGAAGCGGCGCTCGGTGGCCGCGGCAGCTTGACGATCTGGTTCACGGACGCGGCGATCGCGGTTTGGCAGGCTGAACCGCGGACCACGCGGGGCGGGCAGCCGCGATACTCGGAATTGGCCATCACCACGGCCCTGACACTTCGGGCCGTGTTCCGCCTGGCCTTCTCGCCAAACAACTTGCCAATGCCGCTCAGGACACTCTAACCACCGCGTTGCCATTCCGAGGCCCACAATGTCCGATCGCCTGAAAGTCCTGCTTCAGCACGTGTTGCCTAAGCAGCATCTGACCACTTTCGCCGGCCGTGTCGCCGGCGCGCAGGGAGGATCGATGACGGCCCGGCTGATCCGCTGGTTTGTGGGCAGGTATGGCGTCGACATGAGTGAAGCTGAGAATCCGGATATCGCGAGCTATAAGAGCTTCAACGAATTCTTCACCCGCCCGCTCAGGGCCGGCGTGCGCCCGCTAGCGGCGGCCGATTTCATCTGTCCGGTAGACGGCGCGATCAGCCAATTCGGCGCTATTGACGAGCACCACATCCTGCAGGCCAAGGGCCATCGCTTCACGACGACGGAACTGGTCGGTGGCGACACCGTCTTAGCGGCGCAGTTCCGCCACGGTAGCTTTGCCAACCTGTACTTGTCGCCCAAGGATTACCACCGTCTACACATGCCCTGCGACGGCAAGCTCGCGCGCATGATCTACGTTCCAGGCACGTTGTTCTCGGTAAACCCAATCACCGCGCGCGGCGTGCCGAGCTTGTTCGCACGCAACGAGCGAGTGGTGTGTGTATTCAAATCGCCGCAATACGGTCCGTTCGTGATGGTGCTGGTCGGCGCCACCATCGTCGGCAGCATGGCGACGGTGTGGCACGGTGTGGTCAATCCAAAGCGCTCGAACAAAATGTCCGAGTGGTCCTATGCTGACCGAAATATCGGGTTGAAAAAAGGTGAGGAGATGGGACGTTTTCTTCTCGGTTCAACGGTCGTGATGCTGTTTAGGCAGGGCACCGTCGCCTTCAATGAAAACTGGCAGCCGGAACGGGCAGTGCGCCTCGGCGAACTGATGGGCAATCGCCCGGCGTGAGCATCTTCTGGCACGGTAGGCATGGCGTTGTGTGCAGTGGGTGCTGGTTAAGGAAGGGACGGGTTCCGGCTCATCGTAACCGTCAGGGCGTGGGCCAGAAGCTGGCGACACTGGATCCGAAGACGCGTGCCCCGCTTTTCTCTGAACCTCTGACTTGGAGCTTTTCATTGCTTCGTGGGTCTCAATGATCGCACACTCGGCCAGGGAGTGAAGCTGTGGTCCTGACCCTCGCAACTGGTCCGGCGTGGGTGCAAGTTTTTCGGGCACTGTCTCGCCGAGGTCGCCCGCGCCCCACTAGCCGCCGAGACGGTGCGCTGCATCGACCGGGTGTTCGATGCCGAGCACCAGGTGAATGGGCGTCCCGCCGCGGAGCGCCTGGCGCACCGCAATGCCATTGCGGCTCCACTGGTCACCGACCTCCACACCTGGATGCTCGAGACCAGGGGAAGGTTGTCGCGCCAAAACGATCTCGCCAAGGCGCTGGACTACGCCCTCAAGCGCTGGGAGGTGTTCACCGGGTTCCTGACCAACGACCGGATCTGCTTGACGAGTAACCCCGCCGAACGCGCCCTCCGCGGCATCGCCCTTGGCCACAAGGCCTGGCTGTTCGTGGGCAGCGATCGGGGGGCAAGCGGGCGGCCGCCATGTACTCCCTCATCACAACCGCTAAGCTCGACAACGTCGACCCCAGAGCGTGGCTCGCTGACGTGCTCGCCCGCATCGCCGCCTATCCCGTCTCCAAGCTCGATCAATTCTTTCCTTGGAACTGAAGGCCCAGGGTCACACCTCTCTTGGCCGCCGCCTGATCGTTAACCGCGGTACTCGGCGGATGAGTACCCACCAACCTGTGCTGCTTCGTCACACTCCTTGGGAGTGCCCGCGCGATTGCTTTCGAACGCGGAGTAATAAGATTGATCTCGCGAAAACCATCCCAGAGCATCGACAGCTCTGAACTGCGTTACCGCCCTTGTACAAGCCTCGCCACTTCCGACGGCATTTCGGCAGATTGGCTCGCAATGCAGGCACGATCGCGTCCGCTGCGCTTTGCCTCGTAGAGGGCAAGGTCGGCTTCCTCGACGAGCAGGCCAGCCTGTTGCTCCCGTTGCGGGTAGGCGGTCTTGATCCCAATACTCACGGTCACCCGCCAAGTCGGGCTTGCGGTGTGTGGGATCTCAAGGGCTGCAACAGCGCCGCGGATGCGTTCTGCCATGGTCCAGGCACCCACGGCATCAGTGTCCGGAAGCAGGACCACGAACTCCTCTCCCCCGTAGCGGGCCCCAGTGTCGACGGGCCTCAGCAGGGCTGCACGAATGCAGGCCGCGATGCTTCGGAGCACCTCGTCGCCTTTCTGGTGTCCGTAGCTGTCGTTGTAGGCTTTGAAGAAGTCGGCATCGAGCAGAAGCAGAGAAATAGGAGTCTGGTTGCGGACGGCTCGCCGCCATTCCCGATCCAGCACCGTGTCGAAGTGCCGCCGGTTCGCGAGCCCCGTCAGCCCGTCTGTCGCGGCAATGACGGAAAGCCGCTCAGCCACCGCGGTCAGCGCCTTCTCTGCCTCGATGCGGCGGAGCATCTCCCGCTTGAAGAGCAGGCTCAAGGCGATGGTTGCGCCACAGAGTAACAGCAGGACGGAGCCGAGAGTTCTCACCTTTCCCCACCAGGCTGCATAAACCTCAGCGGTTGATACGCCGACACTGAGGATCAGCGGCAGGTCGCCGACGCGACGAAAAGTATAGAGGCGTTCAACACCGTCGAGTGCCGCCGCGCCCACGAACTGCCCCGATGGTGAAGCGACAAAGTGCCGGAAGGTATCAGCCTTGCTAATATCGCGCCCGATATCCGCCTCGCGGAAGGGATGGCGCGCGAGCACGGTACCGTCCGTCCGCAGCAGGGTTACCGAGCCTTGGGAGCCAAGGTCGAGCTTGCTGAACAGGTGGCGGAAATAAGCGAGCCTCAGTGCGCCCATGACGACACCTCCGAAGCGCTCCCCTTCGCCGGGTAGCCGACGGCTAATCGCGATAGTTGAATCACCGCTTCGCAGGCGACTTTGAAAAGGACGGCTGATGTAGAGGCCAGCGTCGGGCCGCTCCTGGTGGATGCGGAAGTAGTCGCGGTCGGCGAAGTTGAGCCTTTCTGGCAAGATCGATGTGGAGTTCGCCACCACGGTGCCTTCCTCATCAAGCACGAGGACGGAGCCAAGGTACTCGGCGGTTCCGGCGCGGTCGAACAGGGCCATGTGCCGGACCGCGGGCGTCGCCAAGTCAAGGCCAGGTTGGCTGAGTGCCGCGGTGGCGCCCTGGAGCGACAGGTCATAGGTCTGAATGTTGCGTGCAATGTCCCCCTCCAGGGCACGCGTCAGGTTGGAGGACGCCTGCTTGGCTTGGTTCCATGCGTCCATCCGGGCATCCAGCAGCACGAGAGCGCCCAGCCCAAGCACGCCGACAGCGACACCAATCCCCGCGATGGTCAGCGAGCGGACAACCGCGATGGGACTCCAGGCGCGTGGGTGAACGACGTTCAGACCTGTGACTGCTTTTTGCATGCCTTACCCAGTGCTGCTTTGCACGACCGCGGTTGCCTCAGTGGCGGCTAAACACTACCACAGGTTGTATCACGATATCGTGATGATTTGTAGCGTGCTGACCGGAGGGATCGGGATGACCTACTGGAGGGAGCTGATCCACCGACCGGCAGAACCACGGCGACCCACTCCACAAGCGACGCAGTGGCCGAGGCGTGCAGCGAGCCGTGTACGGTTCTGTCGGCGCTCGCGCCACGGGTGCCCTGGTTGGCGAGCTGGGTTAGACGTGGATAAGCTCCTGACGGGTTGATGGGTGCTGGGGGCCTGAGATGGAGTGCGTGGACTGCGGTTCGGCGGAGATGACCGAGCGGCG
>Ga0210040_10009848_pt1 | contig 11053 bp, 11 predicted proteins | sample CryGeyCG12114_NA_FD_185462 | JGI IMG/M metagenome (GOLD analysis project Ga0210040, IMG submission 185462) | Groundwater microbial communities from aquifer - Crystal Geyser CG19_WC_8/21/14_NA (SPAdes) (version 2) | ecosystem: Environmental > Aquatic > Deep subsurface > Groundwater | place: USA... | reverse complement strand
AGCGGCGAGCCTGTTATTATTGCCGCTGCTGCTATTTAAAACAGGCGTCGGAGAACTGGTGTTGAACCTTACAGGCCCGGCAGCTACGGGTAGCTGGACAGAAGCTGTTCAATGGGTTCCAGTCGGGCTGTCATTCTACACGTTCACCTTAGTAGGATATGTGTCTGATGTATATAACGGGTATGTGCCGCCAGAAAAGAATTTGTTCCGATTGCTGGCTTTTGCCGGGTATTTTCCTACCATTTTAGCAGGCCCGATTGAACGGAGCCGTTCGCTTTTGAAGCAATTAAAAGGCCCTTTTCCCGAAACAACACCAACACAAATAAACCAGGGAATACTATGGTTATTCTGGGGCATATTTAAGAAAAAAGTCATTGCTAATAATATCGCATTTGTGATTAATCCGGTTTTTGCTGATCCGGCTTCGTTTTCTGGTTTTGTACTTTACGTAACTGCCTTGCTCTTTGTCGTGCAGATTTTTGCAGATTTCTCTGCTTATTCCGATATTGCTACTGGTGCAGCCAGCATGATGGGCATCCGGGTAATGCCAAACTTTCATCCGGCAATTTTTGCATCACCTTCGCGTAACATCTATTGGAAGCAATGGCATATCAGCCTGACAACCTGGTTCCGCGATTATGTGTATTACCCGTTATCAAAAGGTAAAAAGGCCGCGGCCGTTCTTTACTTCAATCTTGTCTTCGTTTTTCTTCTGACCGGCTTGTGGCATGGGTTATCATCTGCTTTTATTTTATGGGGGGTGTTAAATGGCTTATTGCTTACCGGCGAACAATGGTTTATAAAATGGCGTAAAAAAAGGCTGCCGGCATTAGAGCAAAACCGCATTATACAAGCACTTTATTTCGGCATTGGCATCCTGATAACCTTTCACTTCAGTGCATTTTTTGGTATTCTTTTCCGCATGGAAACCTTAGCGAACGTTATAAACTTCATGCACGCTTTCGGAAACCGAACGTCTGTAATGCCGCTTAGTGTAAACAGAAATATAGCCATCATTTCATTTGCATTGGTTGCAATGGCAATTCTAACAAGAAAAATTAATGCTAAGAACCCTTATTATTTCTACTGGCTTTTTACAAATAAGCAAATCTGGATTGTTATCTTTTTACTTATATCATTGATCCTGTATTTAGGTTATGATGGAAAAATTGCGTTCTACTACTTCCGCTTTTAGGTATGGACTGCGTTGCCTGGCAAAGCTTTGCATGCTGCTGCTTTTTTTAATTATTGGTAATGAAGCGTTCTTTTATATCATCCTGAAGACTTGGCCTGGCCGCGGTGATTATATAATCGAATTGCAAAAGAGATCCTACGGTTATGATCATTTTTTCTTAGGTTCCAGCCGGACCGAAGTAGGTGTAAACACACCAGTATTCGACAGCCTTCAGTCCGGAACCAGACAAAGCTTCAACTTGGGCAGCAGTGCCCAAACACTGATTGACCAATACTTAACTCTTGAAAATTTGATTGTTTCAGGGAAAGAAGTAAAAGAATGTGTGTTCGAGTTAATGGTTCCGGTTTTTAATAACAATTATTTACCGCTTTCGTATACGCAAACCCTTCCAAAGGTTTTCGATCTTACGCAGCAACTTCCCGTATTGTCGCAATGTGACTTTGTAATAAACCTGCTGCATAAAAGATTCCACTTGTTGGTTACACACTATGCCGATGATCTTGTTTTAGAAAAAGTCAACAGCAGGCAGGGATACTTGCCTGCTAAATTGCCATTTAAGGCATATCATGGAACAGACGACAGAAAAATGGATTTGTTACCAGCCACATTAACCACGCAGCAAATCGAAACCGTGCGGGTAATGAATATGGTATTACAACGAATAATAACACGGTGCCATGACCAAAATATAAGAGTACTGTTTTTACTTCCGGTGCAGATAACATTAAATGAATGGCCGGTTTTAGGAACCATCTGGAGAAGTTTGCCAACAGAATTGAAGTGGGAAACGTCGAAACACAAGTTGTGGTACAAACTGCGGCAGCCTGTATATTGGCGGGATTATTTACACACCAATGAAGCCGGTGCAAATCTTTATACCGCCATACTCGCGGCTACTTATCCTAAAAAAAGTATAACAAACAATTTGCGGCCAGAATTCTAATTTTAGAAGATGGATAAGAATACGGTGCCGGAACAAGTATATGAGGAATTGAAAATGTTGGCCTTAATGCGCGAAATCTGCACGCTGCAATTTCGCGCGGCAAACGGTGGCGTTACAATGTTGCAAACAAAAGTTTCAGACGTATTTGAAGATGCGGATGGCCAGTTTTTATTAACTGAAAACGGTTTGGTTCTGCAACTGAACCAATTAATTTCTATAAATGGGGAAACGCTGGAACCGTTTTGCTGAAACAGGCATGGACTTTTGAAAAAGTTTCCTTAATAAATATGACAAATGCCAAATGGCTGTGTCTTTTTGCAATTTCACTTTTTAGTTTTCCCTTTTTTTCTTACCTTCGCACTCCAAAATTTTTGAATTGTCATGGCAAGAGTATGTCAGGTTACGGGTAAAGTGCCAATTGGCGGCCACTATGTGTCGCATTCCAATATAAAAACAAAACGGCGCTTTTTACCCAATTTGCAAACCAAACGTTTTTTTCTGGCTGAAGAAGACCGTTGGGTAACGTTGAAATTATCAACCGAAGGAATCCGCACCATCAACAAGCGGGGTTTGTTAACTGTTGTAAAAGAGTTGCGCGCCGCCGGACAACATATTTAATTAATTTGACGATTTGATGATGTGCTGATTTGATAATTGCATTTCATCACTAAATCTTCAAATTACCAAATCATCAAATCAATCTATCATGGCAAAAAAAGGAAACCGCGTACAGGTGATTTTAGAATGCACCGAGCAAAAAAATACAGCCGTGCCGGGTACCAGCCGCTACATCAGCGAAAAAAATAAAAAGAACAACCCTGAGCGTCTGGAACTGAAAAAATACAATCCGAACCTGAAAAAGGTAACGGTGCATAAAGAAATCAAGTAAATGCGATAATTTGATGATGTGCAGATTTGATTGCATTTCATCATCAAATTTTCAAATCACCAAATTATCAAATCAACATCATGGCAAAAGCAGCTAAAACCGCACAGAAAAAAGATCCGAAGCAAGCCGCCGAAGCAAAGAATTATACGAAAGTAATCAAAGCCGTGCGCAGCCCCAAAACCGGCGCGTATACCTTTAAAGAAGTAATTCTGCACAAGGATAAGGTGAAAGATTTTTTAGCACAGAAATAAAGTTTTCAAGTTTTCTTATCGCCAACTGCCACAACGTTCTTGTGGCAGTTGGCGTTTGTGCTATGGGCTTTTGAAAAAGTTTGCTGCCTGCATTTGGGCCGAATCGTTGCATCTTTGCACCCGAACACGTTTGTATCTGTCATTTGTAAATCAATAATACGCATGGGTTTTTTCGATAAATTGTTTGGAAAAAAAGAAAAAGAAAGCCTGGATGAAGGCCTGCAAAAAACAAAAGATTCGTTTCTTTCCAAGATGTCCAAAGTTATAGCCGGCAAAAGCACGGTGGATGAAGAAGTGCTGGACAATCTGGAAAGCGCGCTGGTTTCGGCCGATGTAGGCATTGATACAACTGTACAAATTATTAATCGCATTGAAGAACGCGTGGCTCGCGATAAATACCTCGATTCCCGCGAACTCAATAGCATTTTACAGCAGGAAATAGAAGCGACGCTGGTAGATGCGCCTTCGTCCAATTCGTATGCCTTTGACAAAGACCTGCCGACAAAACCGTACATTATTTTGGTGGTTGGTGTAAACGGCGTGGGTAAAACAACAACGATTGGGAAACTGGCGCACAATTTCAAAAAGGCAGGCAAGTCAGTTTTATTAGGCGCAGCCGATACCTTTCGCGCAGCCGCTGTGGATCAATTAACCATTTGGAGCGACCGCACCGGCGTGCCCATTGTAAAACAACCAATGGGTTCCGACCCGGCTGCTGTGGCATTCGATACGGTGCAAAGTGCCGTATCGCGCGGCTCGGATGTGGTGCTGATTGATACCGCCGGCCGCCTGCATAATAAAGCCTACCTGATGGATGAACTGAGTAAAATAAAACGCAGCATTCAAAAGTTTGTACCCGATGCGCCGCATGAAGTGTTGCTGGTGCTGGATGGTTCTACCGGGCAAAATGCCGTTGAGCAGGCCCGCCAGTTTACGGCCGCTACTGATGTTACGGCGCTTGCCATTACCAAACTCGATGGCACCGCCAAAGGCGGTGTTGTGTTGGCGATTGCATCGCAGTTTAAAATTCCGGTAAAATTTATTGGCGTTGGTGAAAAAGCCGATGACCTGCTGGTTTTCAATAAACACGAGTTTGTTGATAGCCTTTTTAACCTGGAGCGGCGCGAAGCATAGCCCTTGCACACTTTTTCAAAACCTCATATACCCGGTTGCAATTTTTCAATAGCTGAAAAAAAAGCAACTATTTCAAAAACCCATACCCAAACATGACGGCGCTATTGATTATTGTTTTTGTAGTTGGGTATCTTGCCATTGCTTTCGAGCATCCGCTGCGGATAAACAAAGCAGCGCCGGCCTTAGTTACGGGTGTGTTATGCTGGCTCATTTATTTTTTAAATGCGCATTCGGTAGAAGAAGCCAACGAGCAGCTGGTTGTTCACTTAGGCGATATCGCTTCCATTCTTTTTTTCCTGCTTGGGGCTATGACCATTGTCGAACTGATCGATTCCTACAATGGGTTTGCTATTATTACCGGCCGTATAAATACCACGAGTATGGTAAAGCTGCTGGTTATTATTACCATCTTTACGTTTTTTCTTTCAGCCCTGTTGGATAATCTTACAACCGCCATTGTAATGACCTCTCTTGTTTCAAAGCTCCTGCAAAATAAAGAAGCGCGGTTATGGTTTGCCGGTATGATTATCATTGCGGCCAATGCCGGTGGTGCCTGGTCGCCGATTGGTGATGTGACCACGACCATGCTTTGGATTGGCGGACAGGTAACAGCGTTAAATATAATAAAAGCACTTATATTGCCGAGCCTTGTCGTTTGTCTGGTACCGCTGCTAATTATTGCCCTAAAGTTGAAAGGCAAAAAAGTGATTGCAAACACCGAAGGCAAAACGGAAGTAACCGAAGGCGGCAACATCATACTTTTTTCCGGTGTTGCACTTCTCATCTGTGTTCCTGTTTTTAAAACCCTCACACACCTGCCGCCATTTATGGGCATGCTGCTGGCCCTTGCTATTATCTGGATTATTTCTACCATCGTGCATTTTCGGAAGCAAACCTGGGAAAACAAAAAATTGAGCGTAGCTAATGCGCTGCAAAAGATTGATACGCCTTCTATTCTTTTTTTCCTCGGCATCTTATTAGCTGTGTCGGCGCTGCAAACGGTTGGGGTGCTCGGCAGCTTAGCCCAATACTTAAACACCTCGCTAAAAAGTGATTATGCTATTGGAACCGCTCTGGGTGTTCTTTCTGCAATTGTCGATAACGTGCCGCTGGTAGCCGCCTCACAAGGCATGTACACACTGGATCAGTTTCCCACCGATCATCGTTTTTGGGAATTTCTGGCGCTTACGTCCGGCACCGGCGGCAGTATGATTATTATTGGTTCGGCAGCAGGCGTTGCGGTTATGGGAATTGAAAAAATAAATTTCATGTGGTATTTGCGAAAGATCAGCTGGCTGGCAATGGCAGGTTTTGCCGCCGGCATTTTGCTGTACATTTTGCAGGAAGGCCTATGAGGTTTTGAAAAAGTTTGCAAGCAGCCATTCAAGTAACGGCTTTTTTAGAATCATACCCATATCACCCCGACTTTGTGGTGCGCAAAACGCCTAATCCGATAAGTGTAGCAAGCAGCGACGCCATCAGTACCGCTATTTTTGAAAGTTGAACAACCCCGGCATCTTCAAACGCCAGGTTCGAAATAAATATCGACATGGTAAAGCCGATGCCGCCCAAAAAGCCGGCACCAACAATATGTTTCCAGGTGGTTCCTTCCGGCAGCGATCCCCACTTCAGCCAAACCAGCAATCCTGCAAATAAAAGAATCCCAAGCGGCTTGCCTAAAACCAGTCCTAACAGTATTCCGGTGCTATTAGGCTGTAACAAATTTTCATACCAATCGCCATGTAAAAGAATACCGGTATTGGCTAATGCAAACAGCGGCAGTATAATAAAAGCTACAGGCTTGTGCAATGCATGTTGCAGTTGGTATGAAATATTCGTGTCGTCGTTTTTGCCAAACGGTATGGCAAAAGCAAGCAAAACGCCACTTAGCGTAGCATGCACGCCGGATTGTAACATTAGATACCAAAGGATAACACCTAACAAAAGATAAAGCCAGAGCCATTTTACCTTCAGCCGGTTAAGGAGCAGCAACACGCAAAAGAGACCCAGCGCTGCACCTAAGTAGCCCCACGAAATGCCGGCATTGTAAAAAATAGCGATGACAAGGATAGCACCAAGATCATCGATAATGGCTAAGGCTGTAAGAAAGATTTTAAGCGAGTAGGGGATGCGATTGCCCAGCAGCGCAAGCATGCCTAATGCAAACGCAATATCCGTAGCCATAGGTATTCCAAAACCATGTTGTGCGCTCGTGCCCCAATTTATACATAAATAAAGCAGGGCAGGAACCAGCATACCGCCAATAGCCGATGCAACAGGCAATGCCGCATTTTTGGCTTGAGACAATTCGCCGATATAAACTTCCCGTTCAATTTCCAAGCCTACAAGCAGAAAGAATATAGCCATCAGGCCGTCATTTATCCAGTGTTCTACAGAATAATCTAAATGGATAGTTGAAAAACTTAGGTTTATATGCTGGTGCCAGAAGTGCGTGTAACCGGCACCCCAGCTGCTATTGGCAAGTATTAAGGAAATAAGCGTGCAACCCAAAAGAATAAGGCCGCCCAATTTTTCGCTGTTAAAAAAGTCCTGAAATAAATTGCCAAATCGCATATATGGGCTTTTGAAAAAGTTTGCAAACAGGCCGCAAACATATTTAGACTTTCCTAAACAAGCCTGTCCGTTTTATAACAGTACTTTTGCGTTCTTTCGTTACGGCATGAAAAATAAAACACTTAAACGCGATAAAGTAAATATCATCACGCTGGGTTGCAGCAAAAATATGGTGGACAGCGAAGTGCTGAGCGGCCAGTTGCTGGCTGCTGAGGTAGATGTGGTACACGAAAGCGGTAAGCGCGATCACAATATCGTTATCGTGAATACCTGCGGTTTTATTGACAAGGCAAAAGAAGAAAGTGTAAACACCATTTTGCAACAGGTGGCTTTAAAACAACGCGGCAAGCTGGACAAAGTATATGTAACCGGTTGCCTGAGCCAGCGTTACCGCGACGACCTGGAGCAAAGCATTCCGGAAGTAGATGCCTGGTTTGGAACCATGGAAATGCCGCTGCTGCTCAAGAAATTTGAAGCCGACTATAAAAGTGAATTGATTGGCGAGCGTTTGCTGGCTACGCCGCAACATTATGCGTATGTGAAAATTGCTGAAGGCTGCAATCGTACCTGTGCCTTTTGTGCCATCCCGCTGATGCGTGGTGTGCATACCAGCCGCTCCATTGACGATATTGTACGCGAAGCCGAAACGCTGGCCAAACGCGGTGTAAAAGAAATTATGCTGATCGCGCAGGAACTGACATATTACGGTTTGGATCTTTATAAAAAACGCATGCTGCCGGACTTGATGAAACGCCTGAGCGATGTACCCGGCATTGAATGGATTCGCCTGCATTATGCCTATCCGCACAAATTTCCGATGGAGATATTAGACGTAATGAAAGAGCGCAGCAACATTTGTAATTACCTGGATATGCCGCTGCAACATGCGGCCGATGCCATGCTAAAAGCCATGCGCCGCCAGATTACACGTATTGAGATGGAAGAGCTGTTGCAAAACGTTCGTGAAGCTGTTCCGGGCATTTGCCTGCGTACGACGTTAATTGCCGGTTTTCCCGGTGAAACCTTAGACGATGTTGAAGAACTAAAAACGTTTTTGGAAAAGCAGCGTTTTGACAGGGTAGGCGTGTTTACTTATTCGCACGAAGAAGCAACGCCGGCTTACGGTTTGATGGATGCCATTCCTGCGGAAGAAAAACAACGCCGGGCCGAAGATATTATGGCGGTGCAGCAGGAAATCAGCTATGAAAAAAATCAGGAAAAAGTAGGACATACGTTTAAGGTGTTAATAGACAAACGCGAAGCCGGACGTTGGCTGGGCCGTACTGAATTTGATAGTGTGGAAGTAGATAACGAAGTGATTATACAAACCGATCAGCGGCTACAGGTTGGCTCATTTTATAAAGTGCAGATTACGCGGGCCTATGATTATGATTTGGAAGGCATTCTGGTAAATTAACGTAGCGCGCTATGGCCTTTTGAAAAAGTTGGTTTAAGTATTAAAATAAAAAAACGAAAAGAAAGCGTATTCTTTTCGTTTCATCTAACTTTTTCAAAACCTCATGTTCGCATACCGCGAAAAAATTAAGCAACATGTGCCAGAACAATCGGAAAGTCAGCATCTTCTTCCGCAGCCCATTGTTCTAAAAGCTTACTGGCAACCGGCTCATAAATATCTTTTTTATCCTGCTCGGAAGGCAGTTCACGCATAGGCACCAGTATAAGGGTATGCGGTTCAATATAATCGAAATGCTTATCAGCGGTAAGCCCTTTTACCTGCACGTATTTATAACCGGCATCTTCAATTTTGCGAAGCGATTTCAAGGTTAACGGAGTTGTTGCGGCCTGTCCTTCAGCAATTCCTTTACGCATATTTTTTGTTTTTAAAATTTACTACTTTATAAACAATAAAGTAAAAAATAAGTTGCCTTTTCAGCGGCTTTGTATTGTTAAAACTTGTTGAATATCAGCTAAAAAACAGAAGCGCGGGTTTGTATAAAAACCGTATGGAAATTGGAGCCTTTTCGAATACAAAGCAGCCGAAGTGGTGCAAATTTACGATTAAAGTTTTTTATGACCGCATATTAATAGGATTGCATTATGTTGCTTGCTGCGCGGTTCTGTTTTATCCATTATTTCCTGTAAGCTTAACGCGCCTGCAAAATGAATTCTTAGAGAAAATACACGCAAATGAACGGATGCATTACTTTTCTAAGTATCTTCAATAACCTTCGAAACTACATACGCCCATCATGTTTCAGCCCGAAAACAAGCGCTTGCTTAGCTTATTGGTAAAAGTGTACAACCGCTCCATCACAGATTATTATTATTTCCCCGACATCATCTTTGCCGGCAATCAAAAAATCGAGCGTGCCGATTTCGCATTACTTTTAACCGAAGGTTATATTCACAAGCAAAAACATGATTCTTTTGGCCGGTATTATACGCTTTCCAAACAAGGCGAAGCCGTATTGCACCAGCAGCTTGCGGCCCGGCAACAACGCAAAAAAGCGGCACCGGTTCCGCTTAATCAAGGTTGCTTTTATTTCAACCGTTTTAAAAATCCACATACGGCCGGCGCCCGCTGCCTTTTGTTTTTTTAGTTGCGCTTCTATTGCTTTTGGTTGCTGAAGTTTTTTTCATTGCAAGCAATAAGTAAAAACGCTTTTCTCATCCGAACTTTGTTCGCTAAACATCTTCATGACAACTTCCTATCCCGATGCAACGATTCAGGATGTCGATGCAGCTTTACAAGCAGCATGGATTGCCTTTACGGCTTACAAGCAAAAAAGCCTGAAAGAACGCGCGGCTTTTTTACATACCATTGCAGCAAATCTTGAAGCAACTGCTTTGGAAATAATTCATACGGCACACACCGAAACGCATCTGGCGGAAAACCGCTTGCAGGGTGAATTAAAACGTACAATCTTTCAACTAACCAGTTACGCCGATGCCTGTGCGGAAGGCACATGGCTTGACATACGCATTGATACAGGCAATATGGAACGCCAGCCGCCAAAGCCCGATTTACGTAAAATGCTGGTTCCTTTAGGTCCGGTTGTTGTTTTTGGCGCTTCTAATTTTCCATTTGCTTATTCAACAGCCGGCGGTGATGTAGCGTGTGCTTTGGCTGCAGGTTGCCCGGTTATTTTAAAAGCCCATCCCGCGCATGCAGAAACGTCTCAACTGGTTGCAGAAGCGGTAAAGAACGCAGCCTTGCAGTGCGGTTTGCCGGATGGTATTTTCAATCATCTGCACGGGCGTTCGTTTGAAGTAGGACAGGCGCTGGTACAACACCCGCTAACCAAAGCCGTAGGTTTTACAGGTTCGTTTGAAGGAGGCAAAGCTTTGTTTGATTTGGCGAATAAGCGGGCCGTGCCCATCCCGGTTTTTGCGGAAATGGGCAGCGTGAACCCCGTGTTTTTATTGCCGCAAAAATTGGAGAAAGAAGCCGCTGCGATTGCCACAGCGTATGCGGCTTCCATTACGCAAAGCGCCGGCCAGTTTTGCACCAATCCCGGTTTAATGATTGGTATCGCCAATGAAGCTTTGCAAAAATTTAAAAATGAATTAGGAGCACAGATAGAGAAAATAGCGCCTGCAAAAATGCTGCATGAAGGCATTGCTAAAAGTTTTCACCAAAAGCGCCAAACGGTACTTGCCGAAGCAGGCGTAAAACTTTTTGCCACAACTGAAATAGATGCAACTGCGGACGAAAGTATTCCAAGCGTTGCCGAAGTAAGCGCCGCAAACTTTTTCAAAAACCCATTGCTGCACCAGGAAGTGTTTGGCCCGTTTTCGTTACTGGTTACCTGCGCGGATAAAAATGAAATGTTGCGCGTTGCACAAAACTTGGAAGGCCAGCTTACCGCAACCATCATGGCAAAGGAAGCCGAACTTTCGAGCCATCCGGAATTGATTGATGCGGTACAAGCCCTTTGCGGTCGCATTATTTTCAACGGCGTGCCTACAGGCGTGGAGCCGGTGCTGGCGATGCAGCACGGTGGCCCGTTTCCGGCAACCACCGACAGCCGGTTTACAGCGGTTGGCGCCGATGGCATCAAACGTTTTGTACGGCCGGTCTGTTATCAGTCTTGGCCTGATGCGTT
>Ga0210040_10009847_pt1 | contig 11053 bp, 10 predicted proteins | sample CryGeyCG12114_NA_FD_185462 | JGI IMG/M metagenome (GOLD analysis project Ga0210040, IMG submission 185462) | Groundwater microbial communities from aquifer - Crystal Geyser CG19_WC_8/21/14_NA (SPAdes) (version 2) | ecosystem: Environmental > Aquatic > Deep subsurface > Groundwater | place: USA... | reverse complement strand
GATCTTGAAGGTGCCGAAGCCAAGCTGCGGCATCTTGCGCCCGTCGTTGAGGGTGAGCGTGGGCGTGGCGTAATCGGTCATGAGTGGATGTGTCTTCCTGGGTCCGTTGAAGATGAATGCGCCGCATGCGAGGTCTGGACGGCGGAGCGCTGCGTCCCTAACGCCTGGCCCGCGTGAGCTTTCCCGACAAGCAGAGGACCTGATGGCCAACGTCACCGTGATTGGCGCCCAATGGGGCGACGAGGGCAAGGGCAAGATCGTCGACTGGCTGGCTGCCCGCGCCGATGTGGTCGTCCGCTTCCAGGGCGGGCACAATGCCGGGCACACGCTGGTGGTGGGCGACACGACCTACAAGCTGTCGCTGCTGCCCAGCGGCATCGTCACCGGGACGCTGTCTTTGATCGGCAACGGCGTGGTCCTCGATCCATGGGCGCTGCGGGACGAGATCAAGCGGCTCGAGGGGCAGGGCGTCACGATCACGCCGGACAATTTCGGAGTTGCCGACAATTGCCCGCTGATCCTGCCGCTCCACCGCGATCTCGACGTGCTGCGCGAATCCGCGGCGGGCAAGGGCAAGATCGGCACCACGGGGCGCGGCATCGGCCCGGCCTATGAGGACAAGGTCGGCCGCCGCGCCATCCGCGTGTGCGACCTGGCGCATCTCGACGAGCTGGAGCCGCAGCTCGACCGGGTGTGCGTGCACCACGATGCGTTGCGCGCAGGTTTCGGCGAACCGTCGGTCGATCGTGCAGAACTTGTCGCGCAATTGCGCGAAATTGCACCATTCGTGCAGCAATTTGCACAACCTGTGTGGAAAAGGCTGCGCGATCTGCGGCGCGACGGATGCAAGATCCTGTTCGAAGGTGCGCAGGGCGTGCTGCTCGATGTCGATCACGGCACCTATCCCTTCGTCACCAGCTCGAACACGGTCAGCGGCACGGTGGCGAGCGGCAGCGGGCTGGGTCCCGCATCTGCGGGCTTCGTGCTGGGCATCGCCAAGGCCTACACCACGCGTGTTGGCAGCGGCCCCTTTCCCACCGAGCTCAACGACCCGATCGGCGAGCGGTTGGGCGAGCGCGGGCGCGAGTTCGGCACCGTCACCGCGCGCAAGCGGCGCTGCGGCTGGTTCGATGCGGTGCTGGTGCGCCAGTCCTGCGCCATTTCGGGCGTGACGGGCATCGCGCTGACCAAGCTCGACGTGCTCGACGGCTTCGAGACGATCCGCATCTGCACCGGCTATCGCCTGCGCGGCGCCGATGGCGACACGCAGATGGACTACCTGCCCGCCAGCGCGACCGAGCAGGCCAGGCTGGAGCCGGTCTACGAGGAGATGGACGGGTGGGAAGCGACCACCGCCGGCGCGCGCCGCTGGGCCGACCTGCCGGCGCAGGCGATCAAGTACATCCGCCGCATCGAGGAATTGATCGAGTGCCCGGTGGCGAGCGTCTCGACCAGTCCCGAGCGCGAGGACACGATCCTGGTGCGTGACCCCTTCGCAGAGCAGTACTAGGCGAGCGGAACGCGGTTTCGTGCGCGCCGCGCCAGGCGCTCAATGTCGTCCGCCTGACGCCTGTTCCGGGCGCCTGCGCAAACTAAGTCCTTGACCGGACCCTTGCCCCTCACGCACGGTTGACGCCTCGATCTGGTAATCCGGAGCAGCGTCAGGCGCTACAAGTGACCGATTCGACTGACTTTTCCTACGATGCGCCCGATGCTGCCGCGCGCACCGGCATGTCGATCTTCGCCAATCGCGCGCATGTCAGGCAGGAGATGCGCGAGGATGCCGACAGCGCCGGCTTCGCGATCCGCGAATGCGAGTCGCTGGCGCCGCTGCTGCAGGATGAACCGCGGCCCCAGGGCGAGGTGGTGCTGGTCGATTGCCCCGATGTGACCGAGAGGGGTGCCGAGGCGCTTGCCCGGCTCGACGGCCATGCCGCGCGCACGGGATTGCAGCTGATGCTGTCCACCACCTTCCCCTCGCTCGATGCGGTCTACGCCGCGTGCGGGCAGTCGGAGCCGGTGATCCTCGTCAACGCCACCCGCGCCGGGCGGGTCATAGCGTTGGGGCAGGTGTTTGCTACGGGCATGGGGTCCAGCGTCCGCGAACTGACCGACCACGACCGGCTGACGCTGCTGCGCCTGTCGGAGCAGGTGAGCCATCTCGCCCAGCGGCTGGAGGGTTTCGACTCGACAGGCGTGGCGGAGCCGACCGCCCCCTCGTCGCTGGCCGGGGGCGGGGCCGAGCAGGACGAGGCCCGTCGGGGGCGCGCCACCCGCGCGCCGCTCCCCGAGCCGCGGCTGGTGCGGCAGATCATCCACAACCGGCAGTCGCGCGCGAAGTTCTTCGGCGGCGAGCTGTTCGCCGACCCTGCGTGGGACATGCTCCTCGACCTGACCGCCGCGCGCGCCGAGCACCAGCGCGTGTCGGTCACCTCGCTGTGCATCGCCTCGGGCGTGCCGCCGACCACCGCGCTGCGCTGGATCGGGCAGATGACCAAGGCGGGCATGCTCGAACGGGTGGAGGACGATGCCGACAAGCGTCGCGCGTTCATCGCCCTCACAGGCGGCACGGCCGACGCGATGGCGCGCTATTTCGCTGCCATGGGCGGGGACGCGGCGCACCTCGTCTGATCGTCTACGACGAAGCGGAAGCGCTCAGCCGCCGCGTCTAGCGCTGGTCGAACGCCGCCTGGCAGGCCGCGGGATCGGTCTCGCCCGAGGCGATCAGCAATTGCAGCAGGATGCGCGCCTTGGCCGGGCCGAGCGCGCGGGCGGCGATGAAGCCTGCCGCCGCGTCCTCGGGCTCGCGGTCGACCAGACCTTCGTCCACCCGGGTCGAGCGCACGACCAGCACGCCCAGCCGCGCCGCATCGGCCAGCGCCGCGCGCACCCCAGCCGGAGCATTGCCTTGCCCGAAACCCGCCAGCACGATGCCGCGCGCGCCGGTCGCCACCGCCTGCTCCACGCACTCGCCGCCCATGCCGAGGAAGGCGTGGAGGATCGGCACCATCGGCGGCGCATCGGGCCAGGCGAACCGTGCCCGCTCCCGGGGTCGCCACGGGCGGGCGAACCATTCGAGCGATGCGGGTGTCGCATGTCCCACCGGGCCGCGCGGAAAGGCTACGAAGGCGTCGGCGCCGCTGGTGCGCGCCTTGCGCGCGTCGCGGGCGGAGAGCACCGCATCGCTCATCACCAGCAGCACGCCGCGCCCCGCCGCATCCCCATCGCCGGCCACGCGCACGGCAATCGCGAAATTGCGCAGGCCATCGCTGCCCACCGCATCGGCCGGATGCATTGCGCCCACCAGCACGACAGGCTTGCTGGTGGGCAGGGTCTGGTCGAGCAGGAAGGCTGTCTCCTCGGCAGTGTCGGTGCCATGCGTCACGATCACGCCATCGCAGGCCGGATTGCCGATCGCCTCCACGAGCGCGGCGTGCAGGCGCGTCAGGATCGGCCAGTCTATGTCCTCGGACCCGATATTGGCGACCTGCGTTCCCGACAGGCGCGCGCCGAGGCCCAGTTGCGAAACCTGCCCGATGAAGTGCTCGACACCGATCTGCCCCGGCCGATAGTCGCGGCGGATCGCTGATCCGGCGCGGCCGGCGATGGTGCCGCCGGTGGCGAAGACGCGCAGGTGGGGGAAGGCCATCGAAGGCTCGTAGCCAGCGAGCGCTTCGCTTCCAAGCGACTTGGCGCCGCGACTAGGCACGACAGATCGAATGAGCTAAGGGGCGCTCCGCTGCACGCAGGGGCGGTTAGCTCAGTTGGTAGAGCATCTCGTTTACACCGAGAGGGTCGGCGGTTCGAGCCCGTCACCGCCCACCAGTTTCGCTTTGCATCGAAACTCCCGGCCCGTGGCGACAGGCTTGCGGCTGGCGGTTCGGGTCGCGGCTGCTCAGCCTTCCACGGCGCCGTTCGTGTCCAGCGCCTCGGCGACGCGTTCGCGCGCCTCGTCGCTGGTCCAGTCATAGCCGCCGATCACGCGCCACACCTCGCGCCCGTCCGCATCGTAGAGAACGGTCAGCGGCAGGACCGCGCCGCCGCCATACGCGATGGCAAGGTCGTTCTTCGAATCCATCCAGCGCGGCAGGTTGGCGAAATCGTTCTCCTCGAAGAACGGCGCCACCGCCTCGGCGCCCTGCATGTCCTCGCTCACGGTCAGCACCCGCACATCGCTGCCCAGTTCGCCGGCCAGCTTGTCGAGCAGCGGCATTTCCACCACGCAAGGCGCGCACCAGGTGGCCCACAGGTTGAGCAGGGTCGGCTTGCCGCCCGTCTCGCCCAGCGCCAGCGTGGTGCCCCCGGGGTCGGTCACGGTCATTTGCGGGATCTGCTGGCCCGCGAAGGTGCGGTCGAGCGTGCCGGTGAGCTGTTCGCTCGCCCCCGCATTGTCGGTCGCCTCCTGTGGTTGCGTGGAGTCGGAGCTTTGCGTATCGCACGCGGCCAGCACGCCCAATGTCAGCAGGCACGGGGCCAGCGCGGCGCACGGAAGGGATCGGATTGCGGATTTGAGCACGGACAACGCCTCCAACAGCATGTGGGGCGGTCGGTTTGCCGAAGGCCCGTCCGCCGTCATGCGCGAGATTAATGCCTCGATCCCGTTCGACAAGGAATTGTGGCGCCAGGACATTCGCGCCAGCAAGGCGCATTCCGCGATGCTCGGGGCGCAAGGCATCGTCTCGGGCGAGGATGCGCGGGCGATCGCGCAGGGGCTCGACCAGATTGCCGCCGAGTACGCGGCCGGCGGCGTGCCCGAGGACTGGGACCTCGAGGACATTCACATGACCGTGGAATCGCGCCTGGCCGAGCTGATCGGGCCGGCCGCGGGCCGCCTGCACACCGCGCGCAGCCGCAACGACCAGGTGGCGACCGATTTCAGGCTCTGGGTGCGCGAGGCGATCGACGCGGCCGATGCCGGCCTCGCGGCCTTGCAGCGCGCGCTGGTGCAGCGGGCAGGCGAGCATGCCGGGACGATCATGCCCGGCTTCACTCACCTGCAGACCGCGCAGCCGGTGACGCTGGGGCATCACCTGATGGCCTATTACGAGATGATCCGCCGCGACCGTTCGCGGCTGGCCGATGCGCGCGTGCGGCTGAACGAGTGCCCGCTGGGCAGCGCGGCGCTCGCCGGCACGGGCTTCCCGATCGATCGCGCGATGACGGCCGAGACGCTCGGCTTCGACAGGCCGACCGCCAACAGCCTCGATGCCGTGTCGGACCGCGACTTCGCGCTCGACTACCTCCAGGCCGCGGCGCAGGTCGCGCTGCACCTCTCGCGGCTGGCCGAGGAATTCGTGATCTGGGCCAGCCAGCCCTTCGGCTTCGTGCGGCTGCCCGATTCGCTGTCCACCGGCAGCTCGATCATGCCGCAGAAGAAGAACCCCGACGCGGCCGAGCTGGTGCGCGGCCATGCCGGGCGCATCGTCGGCTGCGCGGTGTCGCTGATGGTGACGATGAAGGGCCTGCCGCTGGCCTATTCAAAGGACATGCAGGACGATAAGCCACCGGTGTTCGAGGCGCAGGGCCTGCTGGCGCTGTCGGTCGCGGCGATGACGGGCATGGTCGCCGAGGCGGAGTTCCGCACGGACAGGATGCGCCAGGCGGCCGAGCTCGGCTACGCCACCGCCACCGACCTGGCCGACTGGCTGGTGCGCGAGGCCGGCATCCCGTTCCGCGAGGCGCACCACGTCACCGGCGCGGCGGTGAGGCTGGCGGAGGGCCGCAATGTCGCTCTTGGCGATCTTTCGCTCACCGACCTCAAGACCATCGACGCGCGCATAGACGAGCGGGTCTATGATGCGCTGTCGGTGGAGGCATCCGTCGCCGCGCGCGCCAGCCACGGCGGGACCGCGCCGGACGAGGTGAGAAAGCGGGTGGCGCAGGCGCGTTCCGTGCTAGGGATCGCGCCATGATCCGCCCTGCCGCCGCCCTGCTTGTCCTGAGCCTGACGCTGCTTCCATCCTGCGCCCGCAGGACCGACCTGCAGCCGGTCGCCGGCGAGCAATTGCCGCCCGCGCCCTACGGCCGTGCGGTGCCGCTGACATCGGCCGAGCTGCTGGAATTGCCGCCCTTGGCCGCACCCGAACGCCGCATCGAGCTGAGGCGCGAATCCGAAGAGCGCGAGGACGATCCGTTCGACCTGCCGCCCGATCAATAGGGCGCAAGGAACAGGAACCGATGGATCATTTCCAGCTCAGGAACGGCGAGCTTTACGCCGAGGACGTGCCCCTTTCGCGCATCGCGGAGGAGGTGGGAACGCCCGTCTACGTCTATTCGCGCGCCACGCTGGAGCGGCACGCGCGCGTGTTCCGCCAGGCTCTCGAACCGCTCGGCCGCGTGCATCTGGCGTTCGCGGTGAAGGCGAACCCCAACCTCGCGGTGCTGCGCGTGATGAGCCGCGAAGGCTACGGTGCGGATGTCGTCTCGGGCGGCGAACTCGCGCGGGCCTTGTGCGCCGGAATGCCCGCTGGCGACATCGTGTTCTCGGGCGTGGGCAAGACCGCGCGCGAAATGGCGCAGGCGCTCGATGCCGGGATCGGCCAGTTCAACCTGGAATCCGAGGAGGAAGGCGTCGAGCTTTCCGCGCTGGCGCAGGCGCGTGGAACGTCCGCTGCCTGCGCGCTGCGGGTCAACCCCGATGTCGACGCGGGAACGCACGAGAAGATCTCGACCGGCAAGAGCAGCAACAAGTTCGGCGTGCCGATCCAGCAGGCGGCGGCGGTCTATACGCGGCTGGCCGGTCTGCCCGGCCTCGATATGCGCGGCCTGGCCGTGCATATCGGCAGCCAATTGGCCGATCTCGCCCCGCTCGAGAGCGCGTTCACGCGGCTCGGCGCGCTGATCGCCGAGCTCCGCGGCGCGGGCCATGCGATCACCCATGCGGATCTGGGCGGCGGTCTGGGCGTGCCCTACAAGGCCGGGGAAGTGCTTCCCTCGCCCGCCGATTACGGCGCGATGGTCGCCCGGGTGACCAGGGGATGGGACCTCACCTTGATGTTCGAGCCGGGCCGGGTGATCGCGGGCAATGCAGGCGTGCTGCTGACGCGGGTGATCCGCGTCAAGCGGGGGCACAATGGCGACCCGTTCGTGATCGTCGATGCGGCCATGAACGACCTGGCGCGGCCTGCGCTGTACGGGGCTTGGCACGATTTCGACGCGGTTCGGCCCACGAACGCACGGATGACCGCCAACATCGTCGGCCCGATCTGCGAGACCGGCGACACTTTCGCGACGGGCCGCGATATCGAGGCGCTGGAAGCGGGCGAGCTGGCGGTTTTTCGCACCGCCGGCGCCTATGGCGCGACGATGGCGTCGAGCTACAACAGCCGCGGTTTCGTGGCCGAGGTGATGGTGGATGGCGACCGCTTCGCCACCGTCGCCGACCGCATCGCGCCCGAAGCGATCTTCGCCGCCGAGCGGGTCCCCGACTTCCTCGACTGATGGACTCGCTGCCGCTGTTTCACCGGATCGAGGGGCAGCCGGTGATCGTGCTGGGGGAGGGGGCCATGGCGGAGCCCAAGCGCCGGCTCGTGGGCCGCGCGGGCGGCAAGGTGTTTGCCGACCTGCAGGAGGGCATCGACAAGGGAGCGCGGCTCGCCTTCATCGCGCATCAGGACGCGGCCATGTGCGAGGATGATGCGATCCGCGCGCGCTGCGCCGGGTTGCTGGTCAACGTGGTCGACCGGCCGGATCTGTGCGACTTCACCACGCCCAGCATCCTCGATCGCGATCCGGTGCTGGTGGCGGTGGGTACGGGCGGAGCATCGGCCACGCTCGCCAAGCAGCTGCGCCTGCGGCTGGAAGCGCTGCTGCCCGGCGATCTGGGCGACCTCGCGCGCAGGCTGCACGCGATGCGCCAGCGCATCCGGGGGCGCTGGCCGACGATGGTTGCGCGGCGCCAGGCACTCGACGCGGCGCTGGCTCCCGGCGCACCGCTCGATCCTCTGACCGTCGGCGCGTCAGACCGGGTGGAGGCATGGTTAGCCGGGGACGTAACGACCGACCCGATTGGCCTGTACTCAATCGACCTCTCCTCGAGCGATCCCGACGACCTGACCGTTCGCCAGATGCGCTTGCTTGGCCAGGCCGACGCGATCCTTCACGATCCGGCGATCCCCTCGTCACTGCTCGATCGCGCCCGAGCCGATGCGGCACGCTATCCGCTGCCGCATGACGGGCCGGTTCCAGAGGGGCTGGTGATCATGCTTCGCCTGCTCTGATCGGGGGTAAGCAAACATCCGCAAGTGCAGCGTTGTTATCCAGCGCTCGAGCAGATGTACCATATCGGGACAACTATTCGCGGTCGTGGGGAGTTTGCCTTGCGCAAAGCCCAACGCAAGCGCGGCTAGAGGACCCCTCCCGCCAGCCGGTCGATCGCGCCCTGCAGGATGATCGCGGCGGCGTGGCTGTCGACGCGGGTTGCTCGCTTGGACCGGCTCATGTCCTGCGCGATCATGTCGCGGGTCGCGGCTGCGGTCGACCATCGCTCGTCCCACAGCAGCACCGGCAGGCCGATCGCTGCAATGTTGCGGGCAAAGGCGCGCGTCGCCTGCGCGCGCGGACCCGCGCTGCCGTCCATGTTCAGCGGCAGGCCGATGACGAGGCCCCTCGCTCCGCGTGCGCTCACCAGCGCCTCAAGCGCGGCCCTGTCGCGCGCGAACTTGCCGCGCGGCAGTGTCTTGCCCGCGGTGGAGAAGCGCCAGCCCGCATCGCAGAAGGCGGTGCCGATCGTGTGCGTGCCCAGGTCGAGCCCCAGCAGCACGCCGCCCGCAGGCAAAGCTTCGCGAAAGCTGGCGGCGTCCTCGGTCACCAAGATCGGTGTCTGATCACTCGCGGGGGTGGCGCCGGAAGCTGGGCCGCTCATTCGCGTGCCGCCCACGACGCGAGCCGGCGCGCCACGTCGCGCCGCAGGTCGGCCCAGAACAGCGGAATGTCGTAGACGTGGTAATTGTTGCCCGGCAGCACCCCGTCTCCCATGTCGGGTGGATCGCCGATCAGGAGCAGCCCGGTCCGCGCATCGCAGCGCGCGGGCACTGCGCCAGCAACCAGCGTGCCGCTGGAGAAGTCCGGCGCCGGTTTCAGCGTGCCCAGATTGTCCGCCGCCGATGCCGAGCCGCCGCGCGTTCCGGTGATCGGGTTGACGCACAGGATCGGCCCGTCGCCGCGCGGTTCGCCATCGAAGCCCGGCGTGGAGGTGAAGCGGTCGAGCACCATGCCGGGATCGGCGGGCTCGGCAAAGCTCGACCAGGTCATGATGCAGGCCGCATCATCGGGTCCCTCGCACGCAGGAAGGCCAAGCGCGGGCAGGTCGTGCGCCACCGAGACGGGCCAGCCGACCGGATAGACCATTGCGATGCGCTTCTGGAGCGGTGTGCCCAGTATCTTCTCGCGCAGCAGGGTGAGCGTGTGCAGCGCGCCCTGGCTGTGCCCGACGAGCACGATCGGGAGATCGGCCGGTGCGTTCGCAACGAAAGAATCGAATGCCTGTGCAACGTCGCGATAGGCCAGGTCCAGCGCGAGTTGTGCCTCGGGCCGATCGGTGAGGAAGGCGCCGAAGCTCGCCTGCCGGTATTCGGGCGCCCAGATCTGCTCCGCCCCGGCGAACGGGCTGGCGAGCCCGCGCAGGAACAGCCGGGCGCGGCTTTCGGCCTCCGCATCGTCCAGCGGCGCGTTCCAACGCGCCTGGCCGGTCAGCGCGACCGGGATATAGCTTGTGGGGTGGACGAAGAAGACCAGGAAGGGGGTGGCCTGGCTGCTTGTTTCCTGCGCGGAGGCGGTCGCCGGCGGATCGCCATCGTCAGCTTCGCTCACCACGTCGCCGACGGCACCGGGCTCCTCCTCCGGCTGGTAGCGCGACGGATCGCGCCCGCGCTTGCCCGGCCGCGAGTACCACATCGCCGGGCCGTCATAAGCGTTCGCCGCGAGCGCGGGCTCGTCGACGAACTCGCCGCGCGGAACGAAGGCATATTCGGTCAGCTGGCGTTCGTAGAGGCGGTAGAGGATCGCGCCGGCGAGGAAGAGGAAGACCATCGCCGCGACGAAGTACAGGAACTTACGCATCGATTGCGGCGACGGCCTCGCTCTCTTCCGCTTCGTTCCGCCGCGAGCGGCGCTCCAGCGCCACCTTGATCATGGCCATCAGCGGGTCCGCCAGGAACAGGCCCAGCACGCCGAACAGGATGCCCATGACGAGCTGCGCGCCCAGCACCAGCGCCGGCGCGAGATCGACCGTCTTCTTGGCGATCATCGGCACCACGACATAGCCGTCGAAGGTCTGGATCACGAAGTAGACGGCGATCGTGAACAGCCCCATCTCGACCCCGCCCGAAAAGCCGACAAGCACCATCAATATGCCCGAGACGAATGCGCCCAGATTGGGGATGAAGGCGAGCAGGCCGGTGAGGATGCCCAGCAGCGCCGCCATCGGTACGCCGTAAAATGCCAGTGCAATCCAGGTCAGTATGCCCTCGAAAACCATGCCAACGACGCGGCCGAACATCAATTTGCGCATGGTTGCGGCCATTTGCGAACACGTCGAGTAGAACTCGGAGCGTTCGGCGCGGGGCAGCATCCATGCCAGCCCGCGTTCGTACAGGCGTGGCTCGAGCACGATGTAGATGCCGATGATCAGGATCAGCACCAGCGTGGTCAGGCCGCCGAACAGGCCGCCCAGCGCCCGCGTCACCGTGCCGAAGCCGCTGACCGCCTGGCCGGTCATGCTGCGGATGTCCGCGATCGTGATCTGGAAGCCTTGCGAGCGCAACCAGTTGAACAGCCGGGTCGCCTGCTCCTCGACGATGGAGGGGAACTGCGCGGCCTCCTGCGAGACCTGCGAGCCGGCGAAGTAGCCCAGCCAGAGGAAGAAGGCGAGCGAGCCCAGCAGCACGATGCCGATGCGGATGCCGCGCTTCACCGGCAGCACACGCGCCAGCAGGCGCGCGCCACCGTCCACCATGGCGGCGAACACCATGGCGCCAAAGATCACCAGCAGCGATTGCGAAATGTAAATCGCCAGCACCACCATGCCGACCACCGACACCCAGATGAAGGCCCT
>Ga0210040_10009846_pt1 | contig 11054 bp, 8 predicted proteins | sample CryGeyCG12114_NA_FD_185462 | JGI IMG/M metagenome (GOLD analysis project Ga0210040, IMG submission 185462) | Groundwater microbial communities from aquifer - Crystal Geyser CG19_WC_8/21/14_NA (SPAdes) (version 2) | ecosystem: Environmental > Aquatic > Deep subsurface > Groundwater | place: USA... | reverse complement strand
AGCCCCAGCAACTTGCTAGCGTCTCCATTCAAGCGCTCCGCCGCAGCCGTAAATTTCAGTTTCCATGTTGGGATGACTACTTCTACCACCCGCCACTCTGATCCGCCGCGGTCTTCTTACCATGTCCGCCTCCGGGCCCATGGCCCCTCTTCTGCTGCGCGGCCTCGTGCTTCCTCAGCTCCTCCGGCACGCGACTGATGCTGCTCTTCATGAGCATCTGCTTGAGATCATACAGGACGTCGGCGTCCTCGTTGCCTAAGAACGTGATCGCCACACCGCTCTTGCCCGCACGACCCGTCCGTCCGATACGATGCGTGTAGCTTTCGATGTTACCCGCCATGTTGAAGTTGACGACGAGCGAGACGTCGGGCACGTCGATACCACGGCCCGCGAGGTCGGTGGCGACGAGCACGTCCGTCTTGCCCTCGCGGACCGACAGCAGCGCCGCCTCGCGCTGTTCCTGCGTTTTGGAGCCGTGCAGGGTGACAGAGCTGAAGCCCATCGATTTGATGTCGCGCGCGACGGCGTCGCAGTTGCGCTTGATGTTGACGAAGACGATGATGGGAGGCCGGAACTCGCGTGACTGCAGGATCTCAGCCAGTCGCTTCTTGCGCTTGTCTTCGCCACCCACGAACTCGACTCGTTGCTCTACCGTCTCGACTGCTTCGCCGACGTTGCCGATCGTGACAATTGCGGGGCGGCGGAGGTATTTGCGAGCGATGCGCTCAACTGCTGAAGGCATCGTGGCGGTGTACATCATTGTTTGGCGGTAGCGGTCTTTGCCGCCTAGCGCCTGCGACATGGCTTGCGGGTTCTCGGCGATGTCGGAGTCGGGTTTCTCGTTGGCGACGGGGAGGGCGTCGAGAATTTTGTTGACAGGCTCCTCGAAGCCTAGATCGATCATGCGGTCGGCTTCGTCCATGATGACGTAGCAACATTGTGAGAGGACGATGATGCGTCGCTCGATGCAGTCGACGAGACGACCCGGTGTAGCGATAATGAGTTCAGCGCCATTACGGAGGTTGTAGGCTTGTTCTTCTATGGAGTGCCCACCGACGATGGAGACAACTGTAAAGCCTAGGGGATCTGCGAACTTGCGTGCTTCGAGTTCGATTTGTTGGGCTAATTCGCGAGTTGGTGCGAGAATGATGCCATAGGGTCCATCGTTGCGGCGGTAGGGGTGTTCTTCTAGAGAAGGAAGCTCGGCGATGTATACGAAGAGCGGGAGGAGAAACGCGGCGGTTTTGCCAGAACCAGTAACGGCCACACCAATAAGATCTCGGTTTTGCAAAGCGATAGGAATGGCGGCTCGCTGAACGGGCGAGGGATCCGTATAGCCGACTTGTTCGATAATGTCCAAGAGTTTCTTGGGAAGATGAGACTCACCCCAATTGCGCATAGGGTTAGGGATCCCGCCGCCTTTCGTGCTGATATTGAAGTCCTCTTTGAAAATACGCCAGTCGCGCTCACGCATGTGCTCCAATCTCTTCTCTGACCAGTGTTTGTCAATAGCCATACGCCCGCCTTCTTCCTTCCTTCTTCGCTCCATTTCCATAAATTCTTTCGCCCGTTCAGCGCCTCCATCGACATCGCGCTCCTGCAGTGCTTCTGCGTATTTTTTGGCGGCCTCCTCCGCGGTAGTTTCATCGAAACCGGCCAGCCGTCCACGGCCAAAGAAGTTTACTTCTGTTCTGTGGGCGTATATTGGGTTGTAGTCTGGTGTGGTGTCCTCCTCGGCATTCCATTCGAAATTGAACTTCTTTTCCGTTGTTCGTCGTCGCTTCTTGCTTGCTGAAAAAGTAGATACATTGTGGTTTGCGCCCATATAGCGCTGTTTGATCAAGTCCGCCTGCGCCTTTTCCGCTCGGTCCTCTTCTGCTTGTTTCTTCCCTGCTTTGGAATCTGATGCTCCAAATGCGATAGATTTAGGAGGGGCAGGTGGTGACAAATCTATGCCCCTGTTCGGTTCACGAGACCGCATAGCGGAGGGACCAGTAGGTGGACCACTTCTGTCTGCGCGGGGTCCTGTAGGTACGATACCCACACCATTTTGGGCAGGTCGTTTTGCCGTGCCATTCTCGGGACGTGGTCCGGGTCCATTTTCTGTAGAACGTCCTCCCACACCATTTTCCTTCACATCTCGCTCCGCAGCCCTTTCTTTCTCCAGTTTCTCAAGTGCCAGTCTCTCCCTTTCTGCCTTACTCAAGAACTTTGGACGGGAGGCTGCTTCATCTGCCTCCCTTTTCTTTCGTACCAACTCCTCGACGTTTAAAGGCGTGCTCTTCAGTTTGGGGGCACCCCAGCCGAGCTTACGCTTCTTCGGCGCAGGTATCTCATATTCCGGTCCATCGCGCAGTATTCTTGCCTCGGCAAGGACGCTTCTGACCGGCGGAAGGGGGGCAATGCCATCTGCAGGCGGTGGAGGTGGGAGACTGTCTGTGGGCGGCGGCGGAGGCAGGGCGTCCTCTGGAGGTGGCGGAGGAGTCGCCGGTCTTGCAATAGGGTCAGCAGGAGGTGCCGGCATAGTCACTCCGTGTCCGTTCACCTCAGCCATCTTCAGAGATTCGGGATATGAGAAGTACGCCTTTAGTCGACCAGCTTGCTGCAGTCGGGCATATGGATCTCGGGAGGAGCAGAAGTGCAAAAAAGTACCTACCTAGCATGACTGGGTGCCTAGGCACGTGCTAGGTAGGTAGGTAACAATCATGCCAAGACCTACACATTGACATGCGGGATTAAAGTCCGCGAACTATGACAAGCTGGTCATCCTTGAACCACAGCGCGCTCCTCGTTTCAATATATATGTTGGGTTGTCTGTTCGAGGGAGGATGACTCGCCACTCTTGAGCGGCTAAATGCTTGCCTACCTACGTAAATAGATACGCAGTAATCCTGGAAACCACCAAACCCAGTTAACTGAGCAGGTTGGAATTTAGCATCGGGCAGTACGATTCATTTCGATATACAATCTAGATTCATTGTCCCACGCTTCCAGTTCAGGACTCTAAGTACACAACTCATGCTATAACTGACATATTTGTACAAACATGTTTTTGTCGAACCTTGTGCAAGGATGGGCCCCAGCCTTTCAGCCAATGCAGCTCACTATGGCAGGACTTGTTGCCCAAGTATGTGCTGCGATTGCGGCATGCAGATGTTCTCAAAGAGGCCTTACATCCATAGCAGCATATAATGCGCCAATACCGGAATACCGGACGCCAATGCTTCAGGCTGACGACGTGTCTCTCGAGCTCATACTCTGCCATTAGCCCGTCCAGCACCTTTGCCGGCCTCAACAAGCTTCGACTTTGGCAATTTACGTACTGTGGCTGGCCCATTGATCTCTCTATCAAGGTTCATGTACTCCTTCGCAGCCTCCTTTGTGCCCCTGTCAAGCAAATATGCCATGTATGTAGAGACGAGCTCCCGGATGATGGCTTCTGGCAATCTGCTTTTGGTAAGGATGTCGTCTACAACTCTCTTGACCTGCTCGTAGTGTGTTTTCTCCAAGTTGACGTTGCTCGGTTGGTTGATCTCGAATTCCATGTAGTTTGTCCAGAATGGTCCACTTTCCAGGTACCAATGCTGGTTCTTTTGGAACACCAGTCGAGCTTCATCCGGCGAGCCTTTGATTTTCCACAGCAGCTTGGCCCATTCAGCCACCAACGCGGCTTTTGATGACGCATCGCATGTCTGAGATTCTATTTGCGACTTATAGACCGCAATCGCGGCGTCCAGGCCGTTGTGCCTTCTGCAGGTATTGGCCCACGATACAATTGTCTCGACGTGCCCAGGCATCTGGACCAAGATCGCTTCGTGGATGTCCTTAGCTACGTCAACCCTGCCAGTCATCTCCTCGAAATAGGCATACTGAAGCCTGGTGGTTGGTAGAGCTATGGGAACGTATAAACAAGAGGCCCGCTGGTAGATGTTGCGGACTTCCTCTTCCTTGTTTGGTTGACCCAGCATCCACCGGGCGTACCGTAGCCAAAATTCCTCATAATGAGCACAGGTGACGAGGCATCGTTCGTACAGAAACTGTGTTCGAGGGAAATCTCCCTCGGATTCCTCAAAGTCGAGATACTTACGCCAATTGGTTAGCTGCTCCTCATCAACGTCTGTGACATGGAAGTAAGGTCGCTTTATGCCGGATTCGTACGTCCAACGTTTAGTCGTTTCAGCCTGTGTTTTCTGGAATAATTCCAAGTGAACTATGTCGATTCGGGCTCGGAGCTCTCGCTCAACCTCCATCTGACTTCTTCCTGCTTTGTATCCTGCACCCTCGTTCTCTACTTCCATCTGAAATTGGGTCAGGGTCTGCGGTGGAACGAGGACGGTGATTGGACGCGATTGCGCTAGTTGGCGATATTTTTCGAAATACCTGGCATACTGGTGCATGGGAATGGCAACAAGGCGTGCCAGTAGGGCAAAGACTTTGTCGTACGCCTCACATCTTTCCTCGAACTCAAGGTATTTGTCCCAGAAGGGATGTGCCAGGAAATCGAGACCAACGCTGTTGGCTCCACGTTCAAATAGTCTGCAATCAAGGAATTAGTACATCCACTTCGAGCAGGACAGGAAGGTGGAGGGACTGAGGAAGGCAAACATGATATTTGTGTATGGTGAAATGCAATCTCCCAGCGACATTCAAGGAACGTCCTTCTGAGGTCTGACTGTGCTGGAAGCCGAACTTGAGATGCAAACAATGCGCCTGAAAGACATTTGTGAGAAGAAAACTCATGGGGACAGGCTCAAGACGATCTCACCCATCGTCTCTTTTTGTGGCATATGTCTTGTCCAGGTAATATCCCGTGCTGCGTATGAGTTGGAGGGAAATGTCCATGCTATACTTACTCTCGAATGACGTCGGAGTCGTGGCTAGTCTCGGTTTTGAACGAGCAATAGTTCGTCCATAGATCGACCGAGTTTGATATGCTTGCGACGCCGCGCTCATAGATCTAGCATCGGATTAGCTAGGCGCATGCTGTAATCTTGAATCGCTTACCATGTCCGCTGCTTCTGTGCCTGCAATAGAGAATTCGAGGTCGGCATACTTCTTCCAGTAACCGAAAAATAGAGGGAATTTCGCAAGAAATCGATCGTAGATATCTCGGACAGCAGTAATGGCCTGAGAACTTGAGTTTCGATTGATGCCGCCTTCAAGACCTTCCGCTGCGCGCACGAGCTTCTCCCATATTTCGAAGCTGTCGGGGTCGCCTTGCTGGGCAGAGATAAGCACCGCTCGACTTGTTGTCCGGCAAGATACATACCAATTCCGACAGCAATTTCCTCAGCTCTACGCTTTCTTCATCGTTGCCAGAAAAGGCGTCCATAGATACGCTCGAGAGTCACGACTTCGTTTGGTCTTAGTCTAGATTTGAGGCTGCTAGACTGAAATACGTGGAAAAGGGGCTAATCCTGTTGATGATTTTGCAATTGTGGAATATGGCGTTGGACCCAAGTGTACTGGTTGCGCTACAAAGTCGAGGCTACCATACAAACTCAGGCTGCGGTCGGAAGGAATCAAATATGCCAAGCAGGTCACAAACTTTCAAGCCTCGTCTGGCTCGCCACGTGCTCACCGGCTATTTTTGCTTCTGCGAGCGCTGCAAGCAATGCATACAACCTTAGAATTAGATAGTAATGATGTCGGTTACTGTGGCTAGGGTATCTATGGAAACTTGAACCTCAGCAGGTAGCCGCTGCACTTTGGACGTTCCGACTGGTGCTGAAGATGTGCCAGAATCTATTTCGTCTCGAGCCCTGTTTGTTTCTTTCACGTAGACCTTCAGAAGTCTCGTCCTCAATCTTCGATGATATCTCCACATACAGTAAGGCCATTATGCTGTGACTTTCGACCACTTCACCCAGAGCAGGCTCCAGTACGGTCAAGGCAGCGTTAAGTCTTCAGATATCCTGCTCGTTGCTGCAGGCCGAGCGCTGCGTACTCTGTATACTTTCACAGGTCAGGTCTTACTGATTAGCAACATTGCACTTAGATTATACAGCGCTATGTTGACGGTGTCGTAGCCAAGGTTTCCGCTTTGTGATGGGAAGGAAGAAGGTTAGGCTACCTCTTTTCACGTTTTGTCCAAGTAGTGGCTTAGAAGGACACTCCTTAGGTACTCTTGAATGTGTAACACACAAGTCCTAGAGCCAGCCCAGCAAGGTGTTGGCAACACTTCATGTTCTGCAACAATAACCCATGTTAAATAACCAGGTCACAGATGACATGACCCAAACGCCTGCTAATGCAGTTCAACTCCGCAAGGATGCTGTATCACAGACTAGCTCTCGCCCGTCATACGTCGGTACCCAGGTATACATGCTCCATCAATGCACTAATCCATGCAAGCCCAATGTCACTTAGTCGATCTACTTCCTCTCTTCATCTGGCCCAAGCCTTCCTAACGCAGCCACTTCATCTTCCTCATCCGAGGGATCGAACGTCTTATCATTCTGCTCGGCCCTCTTCTTATTTTCTTCGTTCATCTCCCTGTACGTCGCCCAGCTCAACAGCAAAAACGCCACAATTATGATACACCCACCAGCAATCGCCGCAGACGACATGGATTTACCCGTGATGAGCCAATCAACAATCGCGACAAGGAATATTGTCAGCAGCGCAGCAACGGAGCCCAGCACCGGCGAGGTCAAGGACATGAGAACCAAGAAGGCGCCGGAGAAGACAGCATTAGAGAGCGTCGAGATAGAGAGCATGAGTGCGACCTTGCCGCGGGGCATGACGAACGTCTCGAGGCCCGTGTAGTGGAGGATCGGGATGGGGATCCAGAGTACAGTCAAGGTGAAGAAGCCGACCATGCTACCAAATGTGTTGGCGAAGATCATGCCACGGCCTGGCGAGGTGGCGTCCGGCGGACAGGCATACTTTTTGTAGAGGACTTCGTAGAGGCCGTACGCGACGCTACCAACGCCAATGATCATGTTTCCAAGGGCGCGACTGTCAGGTTTGGAGTCGGAAGCCGATTTGTTGGAACCACCGGAGTGAGAGGAGTGGTTGGGGTCTTCTTTGTCACCGTAGGCGACGATGACGACGCCTACGATAGCGAGGGCGACGGCGATCATTTTGTCCCATCGGGCGCGGTCGTGGAGAAGGTAGATGGAGAAGACGTACGCAAAGAAGGCGTTGCAATTGTAAATTGCAGTGAGATCTGAAGGCGAGGTAAGGTCCACTGCTACGTACCAGGAACCGCCAGCTAGGGTCAAGAAGCAGCTGATAAAGATGGTAAATTTGACCATGTAGGGCCAGGGTGAGCGGGATAGGGTTTGTGGTGATAGATGAACGTCTTTGGAATGTACCATCTGGGCTGTCGTGCGCACAAGATGTTTGTGTCTTCGCCAGAACGTAGACCAAGGTAGTTTGCGTTTCTGCAACCGGAGGATCAAGAGTTGTACCGGCCACAGGACGGACCAGGAGCCGTGTGTGAGCCATAACATGCAATACGCTTTGTTCCACTTCAGCTCGTGCTGAATGTATACCGCAGTCTCCGTCTGCACGACAAATGATACGAGCGATATCATAAGGCAGATTCCAGCAAGCATGTATCTTCGCTTCGTATCATCTTCTGGATTGGCATACGTCGGGCTGCGTGACCTGAATGTGCTTCGATGGGTTGCGAATTCAGGTGTAGAGAATCCATAAGGATCCGCGCTTTCCGTCCTCCCTCGTTGACCATCTTTGTCATCTCCTAGGAGGGGTACGTGTGCTTGACGACCGGTGGGCCGGTGCATGGAGGATCGTCGGTCATCCATCTCGTAGTCTGAAAGTTCGATATCGCTCTCAGGATCCGGTGCACCAGGCAAGTGTTCTTCCCGTCTCTTCTGCTTCTGTGGGTGGAAGTGCTCCTTCACGTTCGAAGGCAAGGACGACAAGCGCAGTGGACTGGGTGAATAGGGACGCGAAGGACGTTGGGTTTGGTCGACTGGCGAGGCGGTACTCGCTGGGGTGTATGTAATGTCGCCATTGGAGTCGCTATCTGACGACTTTTCTCTTGCCTGCTTGCTCATCCATGCGAATTGAACGATGTATCCTTTGACTTGTCAACGGATTAGCTGTTAGTTTGGCCAACGTTCTCGTGATAGGGGTGGATCCAGATGAAGTGAGATAGTTGGCTGCCCGAGTGAGATCGGGCTAAAATTGGAGAGCACGTTGTCGTATCACGACGAGAGAAGAGATCCAAGCGCGCTGAATCTTCCACACTAGGTGTCGGTGAGGATAGTGTGGGAAGAGGACATGTGAGGAAAGGAACAGGTGGGCTTGTCATGCACGCGGTGCATACAATGCATGGGGCCTAAGGAGGCTAAGGAGGCTAACAAGGCTCGTGGTCAATTGCGCCATAAGTACAAGTTAAGTTAGAAGTACGCGCATGCAACGGAAACGGAGCGAGGAGGATCTCGGGTGCACGTGCATGTGCATGTGCAGGTGTACTGTACACTAACGTTAGGTGTACCTTGTACTCGAGTACAAGTACCACAGTAGGTGCAGTGCACCCCACGAGGGTTTTTGCTTTCGGTGCCCCTGAGTTCCCCTGTCGCGTCTTCGATGCCCCCAAAGGTCTTCCGTACCCACGATCTTGGCCTGGACCCTACCTAGGTAGGTAGATAGGGACCTGGTACCTATACAGTACGGTAAGTTATCTAGACCAGCCGAGGCGAGCCTGTCTTCTTGTTACAAGTACTCTCGTCGCAATTCCCCCGCATCACCAATGCTGCGGGCATTCTCCGTACTCGCACGGTTTTGGTACTTGTCCGACGTAAATGCATTAGACACAGGGAAAGTTCTCCAGCGTCTACTCGTTGCTATCTATCCCAAGCTCTGTCCCACTTCCATGTTGCGCATGCTTCCTCGTACTACTGCGAACCTGACAGCCACCTCTGCTACTGCTCGCTTGTCGTCTTTGTCGTCACATCTATCCTCCTCTACCAAGATGCCGCTTCTCTCATCTACCGGCACGCCGCGAGTGATCCTCGGTCTGATGACCTTTGGTCCTCCTGGTTCGGAAGACAAGGGCTCGCGGGTCACCTCGATCGATGACTACAACAAGTGTTTAGATCATTTCCAGCAGAATGGCTACTCTGAGGTGGACACAGCTCGAGTCTACATTGGTGGCCAGCAGGAAGCTTTCACCAAGGAGGCACATTGGAAGGAAAGAGGCTTGACCCTGGCTACAAAGTGTTTTCCCGTGAGCGCCGGTGTCCACAAGCCAGAGAGCTTGAAGGGAACGCTGAACAAGTCGTTGCGAGAGCTGGGAACAGATTGCGTAGATATCTTCTACTTACACGCCCCAGATCGATCTGTACCGTTCAAGGATACTTTGCAAGCCTGCAACGAACTTTTCCAAGAAGGGAAGTTCGTGCAACTAGGTCTGAGCAATTATGCAGCCTGGGAAGTTGCAGAGATCTGGAACATCGCGAACGAGCGGGGGTGGGTAAAGCCTACAATCTATCAAGCTATGTACAACGCCATCACCAGATCTATTGAGACAGAGCTTGTTCCATGTTGCAGAAAGTACGTGCACTAGGATGGAGTGCTCCGCAAATGAGCTAATGTGTCCAGATATGGCATGGATATTGTAGTATACAACCCTCTCGGTAAGGCGGTGCTATTGGCTGAGTGTCTCCGACTAACAAGCATCTAGCTGGCGGTATCTTCTCGGGAAAGATCAAATCAAAGGACGCACCTAGCGAAGGCAGATTCTCAGACACGAACAAGATGACAGGCACAATGCGAGTCTACATTTCACCGTTTCATAGTCGTATATTGACTGTTGGACATAGGTACCGTCAACGATATTTCACAGACGCCACCTTCGACGCACTAAAACTCATTGAGCCTGTGGCACAGAAGCACAATCTCACACTTTTGGAGACAGCTCTAAGATGGTGCGTACACCACTCTGAGCTGAAGATGAAGGATGGAGGAAATGATGGAGTCATCATTGGCGTGAGCAGCTTAACCCAACTCGAGGGTAATCTTAAGGACCTCGAAAAAGGACCATTACCAGAAGAAGTTGTGCAGGTTCTTGATGAGGCGTGGAACAACATCACCAAGGCCACTTGCCCCTCATACTGGCGATGAATGTAAGAAACAGGACATAGCTTAGCAATAGCCAGAGCAACCAAATCCACTAATCCAAAGCTGATCAGTTGTTATACTGAGGAGGATACCTAGGTAGGTATTGTCTCCCGAAGCGCGCCTTTGCTTCGGCATCGTCATGCCCACTGCAGTCGCACCTTCCATTTCTACAACCATCAGGAATTTGAATGACTCCTGGCTGTAGTCACTGCTAGGTACCTACCTAGGTAGGTAGGCATGGCCACTGGGTACACTCCCTTCTCTTCTTTCTTTCTCATCTCCATCACTTCACTCGCTCACCCATTCACTCCATCGCTCAATCAGTCAATTCAAGCTACCATCGTGCACAGCTCTCATACAATTGCAGCCACCCGTTCAAGCATCATGAAACACCTCAGCCTTCTTCTCATCTCCTCTCTCATCCTACTTTGCAGCTCCACCTTCGCCAACCCTATTTCATCATCCGCCCGTATCAACCCATCTCCCTGCACTTACACTACCTATAAGGAGCCCGTCTACACTCACGGACCGACGAGCACCTATTTCCCCATCACGAGTACTACCGCACAAGGCTACGACTGTCAAGGCTGCAATTACATCAATGTGATTCCACTCGGTCACGCCTTCTACGTGAGCTCTTACTATGATGAGTCTTGCCGCGCTAACCTACCTCACAGCCGGCCATCTACACCACCACCGTGACAGGAACTTGCCCAACGACCGTCACCATACCCACGTGCAGTCCAACTGAGCCGATATTTACCATTCAGACCTCGCCGCCCGCCCCAGCGCCATCTATCTCATTGCCCACTGCCCCAGGCCTGCCAATCGTGACGAAGCTCTTGCCATCGTTGGCGCCGGGGATCAAAGATGCTCCCCTGAAAGATCAGAGCACCCGCCTTCCGCGCACTACCGGCAACGAACCCTCACCGACAAACGCACGACGAGACGAGCTCGAC
>Ga0210040_10009845_pt1 | contig 11054 bp, 13 predicted proteins | sample CryGeyCG12114_NA_FD_185462 | JGI IMG/M metagenome (GOLD analysis project Ga0210040, IMG submission 185462) | Groundwater microbial communities from aquifer - Crystal Geyser CG19_WC_8/21/14_NA (SPAdes) (version 2) | ecosystem: Environmental > Aquatic > Deep subsurface > Groundwater | place: USA... | reverse complement strand
AAAGATTTGTCAAGTTTTATAAGTGGAGTTTTGCTCTTATTTAATTTTTCAATTGTTGTCATAAAACAAATTTAATATAATTTTCGTTTCACTAAAAATGCTTCATATTCTTTTCCTTTTTCAAATTTACGCCAAGTCTCGTCACTCAATCCAAATACTTCAAAGTCCTCTAAAATTTCTTCAAGATTAGTAGTAATTCCCATTCGATAAAGCCTTGTTCGAGCAGAATTGCTTCCTGTTGCATAAACCCAAACATTTGGATGTTTGTCAGTAAATACATATAAAGTGGAAGCAACAGTTGCTAAAACTTTTTGACTGTCATTATTATTAGTTATTACCGTGTCGTTAATTAAGTTCGTTTCTTCGTCATAATCTCCAAAGGCAAGGTTGTAAATGTCGTTTTCCAGCATTTTTGAATAAATAACTAATTTTTTGATTCTTCCTTTTACTCCGTCACTTGTAAACTTAAATAACTCTGCTTCGCTTTCTGTTAAATATTCATATCGTGGTAATTTCATTCATTTTATTTGCAAATATAAATGAGTAGTTTCCAAAGTGAGGGTTGCCGAAAAATTACCCACAACGCTAAAGTGTTTATGAAGTTGTGGCATTTGAAAAACGTCCAGTTCAATTAACCACAAAAGCAAAATAGTGATTTAAAGTTGAATACTCAACGTCCAGCCACAATTTTATAAACACACTGTTATATGCAGCCAAGGTTGTGTCACTGTAAGCGTGTTTAATTATTGTTTTGCTTTTGTCTTGGTGTCAATGTATGAAACGTTTATATCATTTTTTTTGTCCGGTTGATTGGTTTGTGGTTCCGAATTTGGCCCATGCTTTTGTTTTATTTGCTTTTGGGCTGGCGATAATTGTGATGACGATTGTTGGTTGTCATTGGTTCTTGCATTATTACAATCCTTTAGCAACGAGAATAAAGAAATGAAGAAAGCTAAAACCGCGATTATTGTTGACCATCGGTTATTAAATATCGTTGAGTTATGAAGTTCTGTCGCCCAGTCCAGCTTTTGGTTTTCTTTCAGATAGTAGTCTGTCTTGTATGCGTCAACGCCATGCTTTGTAAACTTAATTCTTTGGATTATGCCTTTATCGGTTTTCAGCGGTCAACATGGTTCTTCATTTCAAGATATTCGCAACAGTCTAAAATAAAATGGTCCGGTTCATTAAGTGTTGATACAAAATCGAAAGTTTCAACCGATGCAAAAAGTGTATTTGAGGTTATTTTTGCCTTTTATTTCCTATGAAAAAGACCCAATGGTACCTTCTCTAATTAATGGCGAAATCCGCTGATATAAAATGCGAAGGATTTTGTGGCAGCATTCGTTTCGCCTGTATTCAAACGATTGCTTCTTGTCCCGATTGATTCGCATGTTATGTCAATTAGTAAAGCAACTATAAATTTGGGAATTGGTTGCATATAACGAACAAGTATTGCCGATGGTGGGAGAGTTAAAAAACGTCCGCATGGCAACCGAACTTCATTATTTATTCAAAGATTAAAAATTTATTCTGATGTTCAAAAGCGTTCCTTCCTCCCTAACCAAAGCTGATAGCAATATGAAGCCGATTGCTCCAACGTCCAGCCTCACTATTGGCAATACTCATGCTAGCGGCTGCCTTGTTTGTCATTCCGCTGATATTCTATTATTTCGTGCCACGCTTTTTTCGGTCTGTTTGCAAGGTAGCTATTTTCAAGACGGTATTTTTTTCGTTCTTCGGTAAAGTCCCACCACGTTTTTGTCGTGTCATTTGTGTTCGCAAAGTTTACTACCAATCTAAATTGGTCTTCAATGCACGGGTCTATCCAATAACCTTTTTTTCGTTCGTATTCGTCTGTTAGTTTTGCTCCGTCTTTATTTTTTAATTCGTTGAGTGAATAATAACCTAGGAATACAAGGTCTTCAGCAAATTTTATTCCGATTGACGGAACGGATTGAAATTCTGCCAACGCATAAACTTCTTTCGCTCGTTCGGTTGTAGCGTTGAGCAATGCTTCTAATTCGTCAGTTGCGAAGTCAAGAATATTTGCAATTTTGATTTTGTTCTTTCTCAAATTTGCTTTTTCAATATCCGTCAGCGGCAGTTTGATGTTTGACTTATTTTTCATCTTCCGCAAAAGTCAGTAAATAACCATTATTATCTTCAATAGAAAATTCTGTCGCACCGTAAAATGTTTTTTCAAGTCCTTTAACCACTTTTACTTTGTCTTTAATTTGGTCAAAGAATTTTCTAATTTCAGTCGTCTGAATATACAAAAGTAAAGAACCTCCGTTTTGTCTTGAAATGATTGGTAATTCGTTGCCCAAACTTTCAAAAGTTTGAAACATAAAAGTTATGTTTCCGCAAGTCATCATTGCCCAAACAATGTCGCCTTATTCGGGAACTGTCGTAACAACACTAAATCCTAATTGTTCGTAAAAGCCAATCGTCTGTTTGATGTCAGCTACAAAAATGTTTGGTGATATTGTGTCCATACTTTTTTCTTGTTTTGTCTATTTGAGGCATTGTCTAAGGTTACCGCTAACGAACAAGTATTGCCGATGGTGGGAGAATTGAAAAACCTCCGCCTGGCAACTAAAGTTCATTATTTATTCAAAGATGAAAAATTTATTCTGATGTTCAAAAGAGTTCCTTCCGCCCGAACCAAAGTTGATAGCGAAATGCTGCCGATTGCTCCAACGTCCAGCCCCACTATTGGCAATACTCTTGTTGGCTGTAGTTTTACATTTCACGTAATATTTCCATTTTCATAGTTGTTGTGTTTAACTCAACTGAATAGTACTTAACCTTTCCTAAATGTGCTGAATTCGTTTTGACAAGTTCAACATTTGGCAGACTGCTATTTCTCCCAAAATAAATTGCTGTTAGTCTGCCTAAAAAGGGTTTTGCCTTACCATTTGAATTTACATCTTCATCAAGCACATAGGTTCTTAGCTCTTGCTCATAACTCCAATTTTTGAACTTTGTCTTTAAAAATTTTCCATTAGCAGTAATATTCAAGCTCAAATGTCCCAATGGAAGTCTTTCAACAGTATCAATAGAGGATATGTTGTCATCATAATTTATATCTAACAACTGCCCCTTTATGATTTCTTCGTCGAAAATTTCGAATTCCAAGCAAACACCTTTATGATTATTTGCATAATGTGACCACATCAGAATTTCATCCATAATCTTTGAAAAACAACAAACACATAAAGTCGAAGTAAAAGTTTTATAGATGTCGGAATTTGTATTATCGAAAAAAAAGCACTCGAATGGGTCGTTTAGTAAATGCAGTTTACAATACCAATTAGTCTCTTGAAGTAACGATTGCAATAGGAAAGTATTTATGGTATGATACTTATAAATCTTCATGCGATGAGCTTTAAAATTACAGCCAACGATTAAGTATTGACGATGGCAGGGCATTTGAAAAACCTCCAGCCCGGATGACCGAAGCCAAATTGTAAAACTTTTGATGAAGATAATACTAAAAGCTTAATTTATAACGTCCAGCCGGAGCTGAAGAAAAATAGCGAAGTGAAGTCGAAGGCTCCAACGTCCAGCCCTGCTATTGCCAATACTCTTGTTGTAGGTAGTTTCTTCTGCATTCAATATAAAGATGTCTTTTCAAATTTAGTAACTCTTGTTTTTGAAAGCTTGTCATGTATTCCTTCAACTGTAACTAAATATGAGAAATATTCAAAGGGAATACTTCTGCTTAAAGTTCTAATAATTATTTGCTTCACAGTTGGTCTTTCACCAGTAAAAGCTACAACCCTTGTTTTCGTTAATAACTTACCAACCGTTCTTTGAAATTTATATTCCGCAAACAAATAGTAACCCCAAAATGTCGGCAAAAGAATTATAAAGGGAACAATAGGAATTTGTTCCCCTGTTTCATCAATAAATGTCTGGTCAAGTCCTAATAACAATAGTCCCATGCTTAAAACAAGCCAAATTATAATAAATGTTATCATATCTACGACCACATTTATTACTCGCAATGCTTTTCCAGCAAGGTTCAATTTATTTTCTGTCATTGTGCTTTAAGCAGTTTTTTTGATATTACCTACAACGAAAAAGTGTTTATGAAGTTGTGGCATTTGAAAAACGTCAGTTTCAATTAACCACAAAAGCAAAATAGTGATTTAAAGTTGAATGCTCCATCCTCCAGCCACAATTTTATAAACACACTGTTAGTGGCATGCCCCTCTTCTTTCAGCAATGAAGCTCAACTATATTTTTTCTTTTGTTCAACGCTCTTCTGCTCGTAAGTTGTTTGGTAATTCCCGTCTTTGTCTGCTGAATGAATTTTGTAAGGTTCCCTGTTCTTGTTTTGTTCAGAACGTGTTTCATAAAACAAATTCAAGTCACCACGCAAAAATGTGTCAGCGTATTTTAAAAGTTCCTTGTTAGCATTTGCAACACTAAATTTCACTTTGTCACCAAACGGAAATTCAAACTCTTTTGCTTTGGCTTTTGGGTCTATTTTTGTTTTCAGTCGCCACAAGGCAATAGAGTTCCAGTCCCATTTGTAAAAATCTTCGCTGTCACCTTCGCCTAAAATTATATTGTAAGAATAAGGATAGTCGGTTGGATAAGTTGAACTACTAATTTTTATGTATTGTTTCTCTTTCCGAAATATAATAGTTGTGAACTGCTCTTCAATTACAGTTCTATGTCTTACAAAACCAAACTTCTTAACAGTCGAGCTAATCGTTTCTAAAACTGTGTTAGCAAACAAAGTTTGTTCAGGTGAAGGCTTTTTAGTCTTCACCGTTTCCGTCGTTGATTTCTTATTTAATTTAAAAAAGTCTAAAAGTCCCATGTAGTCTATTTACTGTCGGATTTCAGGGTTGCCACTAACGGTTTACAGCTTTGTGAAGGCAGGGCATTTCTGTTCTGTCGCTTAATTCACTTGTTGTTGTTGTTCAATAAAGATAAAAAGCATAATTGATATTCTTCAGCCCTGCTTTTACAAAGCTGATGTTAGCTGCAGCCTTACCTCTCTAAATTCGTAGTCGTCAGGAAAAAAATCAAGAAATTTTACTTGTATTATTTTCTTTGTTTCTTCTGAAAAAGTTAGTAGAAAATGAAATAAAATATAGTCATTATAGATCGGTCGTGCATTTTTATCAAAGGTCTCCATCTTGTAACGGTCTTTAAGTTTTGCTGTTTCCAGATGCTTCTTTAGCTCATCAATATTTTTTTCTGGTGAAAATATCATGTTGACTTTAACTTGGATATGAGCTATAATCTTAATGTCGTTTGCATCTACGTCCGTGTGTGAGTAGAAGCTCTCTACTTTTACATCTTGAATTTCAAAAACTTCTAGTTTAAAATTTTTTCTTGTACTGTAATAAAAGTTACTGATATGACTTGGAATAGAATTCTTGTCTTTTAAAAGTTCTTTTTTAATTATGTCAATTGGAATATATTCCAAAATAAAAGAATTTGTCAACTTTTCTGACTGGAAACCGTAGATGCTTAAAAAACCTGATATACTTTTATGAACTTCAATATTTTTTATTTTAAGTCTTTCTTTCATTTGCAGCAAATGAATATTATCAGTATATATTTTATCATCGTTTATTAGTACAATTCGGTAATCTGCATATAATTTTGAAGCAGCTATTGTGTTTAACCATATTAAATAATCCTGGTATTATCCTTCTTGTTTTCCTGCTTGTTGTCAATTAGAAATTTTATTAAATCATTTTCGTTCAATAGAAAATCAAGTTGTGGTTGTAACTTATGCTGCGTTAATTTATTTTTTACAAAATCTAACTGTTGCTTGACCATTTTACTAAAGTCGGGTTTCTTGATTTTTTGAAATCGGTCCAGCCTTTTAAGCTTATCAAATGATTTTTCTATTTCAAGTGTATTCTTTTCAATTATCTCCTTTTTATAAAAATCCAAGTACTCACTTAACACTGTTTTTGTGATTATTATTTCTGAACCCGAAGAATAACAGTAATCCTCAAGACTTTTATAGTCTATTTGCTCATAGAAGTGTGTTCCAAGCTGCCTATAAATATTTGTATCAAGAATTATTATGTTGTACATATAGTAGCGTCAAAAAAGGTTGCAGCTAACGTTAAAGTGTTTATGAAGTTGTGGCATTTGAAAAACGTAAGATTCAATTAACCACAAAAGCAAAATAGTGATTTAAAGTCGAATACTTAACCTCCAGCCACAATTTTATAAACACACTGTTGGTGGCAGTTTTCGTCATTCTACGCCAAGCCTTTTGCATAAAGTTTCCTCTGTAGGTTTAAAAACATCTTCAATTGGAATTAATAATTTGTCCAGTTGATTATTGTCAACCAGAACTTTTTGCTCTTTGACAAATTCCGTGATGTCTTCAATTGCCATTATTTGTCGTTGTCCGAAGTTTTTTAAAACATCTCCTTTCATTCCTATCTGAATTGCTCGCCTTGTTACTTTATTGCCGAAAGAGTCATGGTCCGGGTCCCACTGAAGTCTTACTTCTTTTTCATTAATTTCATTTTTCCATTGCTCATGACTGGAATAATAAGCAGGATTGAATGATGAAAAAGTAGCTTCGCTTAAAATGCTTTCGAAATCAATTTTACTTATCCAAATTGCAAGAACTCTTTCTTGATTTTCTTTCGAAGCCCAACCGCACCTATACATCATCCAAAGAAAATTCGGTTTTATCCATGACATCCTATTGTAACTATAATTACTTCCTCCGAATGCTTGATTTTTTACGGTATAATCAGCAATCTGTCGATTATAAGCTTGATAAACAACAATCTGTTCATTTTCCTGATGTCCTAAAATAATTTGTCCTGTACTTGGCAATCGTTTAATCGCTTCTGAATACAATTCTGTTTTTAATGTCATTATTTAAATTCTCAAATCCACCAAGGTGTATCATTGTAATAATCTTCCAATTCGTCAAAGTCTCCTCCATCTGCACAAGCAGTAACGTATTTTAATGCAGCTTTTGCTTCGGTATCATTTTGTGTTTCTAAAAAAGCTATCGTCTCATTTACGCCTGCAAAGGGAACTAATTGTATGTCTACTCCGCAATATGTATCGAAGTCAACTCTTTTAGCTTCCCACACTTTTAAACAGTCTTCTACTTTCCCGTGCTTACCAAGAATAAAACTTGCAAGCATCAAATCATTAATAGATATTTCATTTTTGAGGTCTTCCCGCAACTCAATAAACTTGTTCAGCAAGGCTAAAGCAAAAGGTCTGTCACGGTGGGTTCTAAAATGCTCTACCAATTCTGCCCGTAAAGTATCGTCTGTGCGTATTGAAAAAATTTCGTCAACTGAAAGAATTTGTTGTTTTTTGAAGTTTTCTAAGATTGTCTCTACGTTCATTTAAGCTTTCTACAAGTTAGAATTTAAAATTGCCACCAACGTTTAAGTGTTTATGCAGTGTTGGCTTCTGTGTTACTTCAGTCTGCAAACAACTACAGTTCAATAAAGATAAATAGTTCAAGTTATATTCTTCCGCCAACATTGCATAAACACACCTGTTGTACGCCGCCCTGCGTCCTGTCCACCAGAAGTTGTCTGAAAACAGTAAACAACATTGCAATAATTTCAGCAACAAAGCAAGTCTGTCCAACTGTAAGCGTTTATAAACTTAATGTTCTTTGTCCCGATGAAGCTGACGGTAATTTTATAAGCAGCTTTTGCAATTCAATTTTAAATTTCGACAATTGTCCAGCGGTTAGAAATTACAGACTAAATGTACTTTGTCCAGTTAAAGCTGATTTGTCAATGCAAAAAACCTCTTTGAATTTACTTTTTATAAAATCAGGAGATCTTCAACAGTAAACAGTTTAAAACAAAAAATCAATTATTCAGAAAATAATTTTCAAAAATAAAATTCGGATAATTAACAAATGCGTTTTGTCAACCGAATAAAACTTAGCATAAATAAAAAGCTTTTGAAAATTCCTCTGTCCACACAACACTTAGTCGAACAGTTTTAACCTCTGCGTTTTGTCCTGCCAGCACAATATAACTCTCAAAAAGGGTGGCGTACAACGAACAAGTGTTTATGCAGTGTTGGCTTCTGTGTTACTTCAGTTTGCAAACAACTACAGTCCAATAAAGATAAAGAGTTCAAGTCATATTCTTCCGCCAACATTGCATAAACACACCTGTTGTACGCCGCCCTGCGTTCCTGTCCACCGGAAGTTGCCCGAAAACAGTAAACAGGTTTGCAATAATTTCAGCAACAAAGCAAGTCTTAAAATCTATAAGTCCAGCTTGCGTTTTTGTCATCTGTCCAACTGTAAGCGTTTATAAACTTAATGTTCTTTGTCCCAATGAAGCTGATGGTAATTTTATAACAGCTTTTGCAATTCACTTTGAAATTTCAACAATTGTCCAGCAGTTAGAAATTACAAACCAAATGTACTTTGTCCAGTTGAAGCTGATTGTCAATTCAAAAAACCTCTTTGAATTCACTTTCTAAAAAATCAGGAAATCTTCAACATTAAACAGTTTAAAACAAAAATCAATTGTTCCGAAATCAATTTTTAGAAAAATAAAATTCGCATAATTAATAAATGCGTTTTGTCCAGGGAAATCCGTTAGCATAAATAAAAGACTTTTGAAAATTCCTCTGTCCAGACAACACTTTGTACAACAGTTTTAACCTCTGCATTTTGTCCTGCCTGAATTTAAACGTTGTGGTCAAAAAAGGGTGGCGTACAACGAACAAGTATTGCCGATGGTGGGGAAGGTGAAAAACCGCCGCCTGGCAACCGAAGTTCATTATTTATTCAAAGATTAAAAATTTATTCTGATGTTCAAAAGAGTTCCTTCCGCCCAAACCAAAGTTGATAGCGAACTGTAGCCGATTGCTCCAACGTCCAGCCCCACTATTGGCAATACTCCTGTTAGCGGCAGTTCATTTTTGAGAGGTCAGTTGTTTGATTGTAGATTCTATTAGGTTCATCTTATTGTAGTCTGGAAAACTTTTTTGTATGTCTTCATCTTTGCTTACTGGTAAAATTTGCACGCCTTTTTCAATTAAATCAGCTACTGTTGAAATTGAAAGTTTAAGCCTTTCAATTGTTTCGGGTTCGTTATGATTATACATCTTAGTTGCTACCGAATTTGCTTCGGCTTCAAGTATATTTTTAAGTTGAGCCTTTTGAGCATCAATGAAAGTTTCTAAAGCATCATTTTTTAATTCTAAAGTTTTAGCATGCTGTTCGAATATTTTAGCTTCTGCATTTTTCTTTTTTATTACTCCTGCCGACCAACAAATTGCCGCCACTAATTTTACCGCCACCATAGTTCCCAACGCAATATAAAGTATTATTGACCCTTCATCCGCACTTAAAATGGTTACTTCACCACCCACACTTTCGTCCAATATTGGAATTTCTATAGCTTTCTTAAAATCATTTACATATTTGGCTAAACTATCAAAGGATTGTATTTCCGGAATTTTAATTAATATGGTTTCGTCATTGTTATAAAGTTTTGACCGTTCAGCAATTTCTTTAAAAGCTTCAAGTTTAATTCTTAGCGAATTGATAGGTCTTTCCACTTCTCCGCTTTGAGCAGAAGTTATTTTTTGCTTTTCAGCAGAAGAATTGAAAAGCCATGAATTCTTTAATTCTAAAACTTCTTTTTCTATGAATGGAATAGCTTCGAGAACATTTAAGTAATTTCTTAAATTCGTTAGCTCACTAGCCTCATAACTAAAGTCTTGATTGCTGCCGCCTATATAGGAAGTTTTCAACCTTAAGTATGGTAACACCTCTTTTATTCTATCGTGATATTCTAGAAAATTCATTATTTAAGTTAAGTTAAGTTTCTGCTACCTTCATCCGAATTGCCGCTAACGTTTTTTGTGTTTATGAAGTTGTGGCAATTGAAAGACGTCCAATCAATTAACCACAAAAGCAAAATAGCGATTTAAAGTTGAATGCTTAACGTCCCGCCACAATTTTATAAACACAATGTTATGTGCAGATTAGTCAACCATTTGCTGCTGTATCCGATTTAATTCTTCTAAGTAAAATGGCAATCCTTTGGCTCTCGCTAGTTCATTAATCAGTTGTTGTTTTGCCACATCTTTATAACCATTAGCCCATAGAGTCTGTATCTGTGCAGACATGTAGTGAGACCTGTGACCTTCAATTAGAATATTTAGTATGTCTTGTTTTGAACAGATAGGGTCGAGATAAGGTATAATTAAATCTTCAAAATAGCCATTTAGCTCCTTGTACAATTCCTCTATATTAGTGGAAGGATTTACTTCAAACCAATCTTTATGGTTCTTTGGCATAAAGTCGCCTATTCGCTTTCTTACCACCGAACTTGCTTCAGCAAATCTCTCCTGTGCTTCTTTGCCGCAATGAAACTTTGAGACTTCAGGTAAATAAAATCCAATGTTAACAGCGAAACTTATTTTGTCTTTGTCTCCCCATTGACTTTTTCGAAAGTTTACAATTTTCCCCCATCCTTCGTTACTATAAAATCTGAAATTGTTACCCTGCTTCTTATAACCACGGCTCTTAAATGGTGTCCATAGTTTTGATACTAAATAGTCAAATGATTGCTCTATCTCGGTCTTTCCCATTTTTAAAATTTGCACATAACGATTAAGTATTTGCGATGTGGCGGCAATAGCGAACCTCCAGCCCAAATACTTGATGAAGCCAAATTAATAAATAAAAGTTGAAATTAAGAACGTCCAGCCGCCATATTGCAAATACTCCTGTTGTACGCCGCCCTGCCTCTGTTAACCGATAGCTAATTGAAAACAGTGAATAGCTTTGCAATCATTCCAGCAACAAAACAAGTCATAATATTAATAAGTCAGGCTTGCGTTTTTTGTCATCTGTCCAACTGTAAAGCGTTTATAAATTTAATGTTCTTTGTCCCGATGAAGCTGATGGTAATTTCATAAACAGCTTTTGCAATTCAATTTTAAATTTCGACAATTGTCCAGCGGTTAGAAATTACAGACTAAATGTACTTTGTCCAGTTAAAGCTGATTTGTCAATGCAAAAAACCTCTTTGAATTTACTTTTTATA
>Ga0210040_10009844_pt1 | contig 11055 bp, 9 predicted proteins | sample CryGeyCG12114_NA_FD_185462 | JGI IMG/M metagenome (GOLD analysis project Ga0210040, IMG submission 185462) | Groundwater microbial communities from aquifer - Crystal Geyser CG19_WC_8/21/14_NA (SPAdes) (version 2) | ecosystem: Environmental > Aquatic > Deep subsurface > Groundwater | place: USA... | reverse complement strand
TTATAACTGAATAAATATTTTGACATATTTCAATTTAATTATAATCCAAGTTATTTTACTTCGCGAAACGTTTATCTCAAAGATGGGGAAAGTAATCCCTGTTCCGACATCTCCAAATACAAATCTCTCAGGCTCATTTATTTTGCGGCCTATAATATTCTTTGGAAATATTCTTGGCATTTTCCCTTTTAAAATTGGTTTCAACGGATCCATCACCCCACGAGTTGTAAAGGTAATTTAAAATAGCCTTTTTTAACTTCCCAACCTCTTAAGCATTTTTGTTTATTGGTATTCTCAGATTTCGTCTTGGATATTAGTGGTAGCTCATGCGTTTAGTTCAGGTGCAGTTCTCCAATATGCATATGGAGGTGGATATGGATGCATTCCTTCAGCAGACGTAGTTCGCATGGTCCTCCTGACTTCTGAGCTTACTTACCGGCTATACATATACAAACTGCTGACGATATTCATGAAAGCTGGTCCTAATTTTTATCATTTGAACAAAATTTTGAATTCCGTGAGTGAACCCTTAAATGGAGATTCAGAAAACTTGAAATCTAAAAGGCTATTTGTAAGTTTAGTATCAAAAACAATACAATGGAAACTAGCCTAATTTTTATACAAAATGTTCTTTTTAAAAAGATCTGGATAAATCTTTTCAATTCAACTGGTGTTGTTCTGGGGATGGTAGAATGGATATTAACATTTGCTGTAATTCGTACTGTCAACTATACATATTCCAAGTCCAATCCGGAGTCCATATTTTATGTAATCTTCATGGATTTGCCATACTTTAAATTGCAAAGAACGAAACAGTTTTTCGAGAATATTCCAAAGATAGAAAGTTAGAAACCTGTTTTATAGCTGAATTTACATATTTAGCTTATTTAAAATTAATATGCATGCACATTTATTGAATCACAGATCTATTGAATTTCGTCGTAGCTGTAGTTCAACTTCACGCGTTTGTTTTACCATGGGTAATGGATGCAATATTGATTTCCACTTCATCCATAATTATTCAAAAGTTTACTGCATTGGAGACAAAATGGGAAACTGATTTTTTCATAGCGGATAACAATACTACCAGCTACGCAGTTAAAAATATTTACCAACAACGAATCATTCAACTGCACCTACAATTGATTGAATGTGTTCGAGTTTTTAACAAGATATTTTCTGAGATATTGATTTACGACTTTATGAGCACAATTCCGTATGTGTGTAGTCAACTTGGAGGGTTCATTCGGATTAGAAAAGACAAAAAACATGAAGACAATCTGTTGTCTATACTGATGGCTCATTACAGCTGGATGAGCTACTTCATTCGGATTATATTGGTCATTTGGTTTCTGGGTAAAATGCACAACAAAGTAAGCTAAAAATGTTAACCGTATCACTCTCGTGTTTGCGATTTTGTTGGATATAAATTTTCCTTTTGGAAGGCTTATGGAATTACAAATTGGTTGGAGCGACAAATGAACGATCATCCAGGACTAAAAATGACATCCCGAACAACAGGATTGCTTAATATCATCTATGGAACCCAGACTGTAGCTGCTTCTGTTGGAAGTTATATATGTGTGACCAAAATGACTATAATAACAGTGAGTTGATTGCAGTTTTTAAAATAAAAAATGTAAACAGTTTAATCCATTTACCTCTTTTTAGGTGATAAGTGTGATCTGCACTTACGCGTTTGTTCTACTCCAATATGAGGCAATGCAGCCTCTAACTGCTGTCTCAATTTCGAATACTACTACTTCTGTACCACCAGTCACATTTCCTTAAAACACTGGAATATGGATTATTTAAAACAAAAGTAATCTACATGTTTTAAAACTGTTTGTCAGCATCATATATCTTTAGAAACTCTAAAAATAAAAAAATTCATAAAATAAAGTAATTAACTTCATTTGAAAGTTGCGCAGACTGTAAATTAACTTAACTTCATTACATTTTGACTATGTTGTTCCTTGGGATACAATGCAAGCACAAACAAAGTCTATGCAATGATAGACGTTACAAATGGGTAAAAACCTAACCCCGACGAATTTTCAAAATTTAATGTTCTTTGCACAATGGCAACTGCCTGTTTCCAATCCTTGACTAAATTTTTCCTGGTCCTTTTGATTGTAAGTGGCGATAAAAAATGTGTAATAAACAAATTGCTTTGAAAAAGTCCTAACTTGTAACTAACTCACTAGGTATACGGGTTGGTTGGCATTGTATTGAATGGACGAGAACTGTCCTCATTGCCAAACAAAGGCAAATGGCCTTTCAATCAAAAACCAATACACAAAACTTTCATAGGAATTCAAGCGTTTTTCTTCCTAGCTGCTATTCTTGGTTTTGTTGGAATCCGCAAAAAAGACTGCATTTACTTTTACCTGGCCACTTTCACACTCTTGGGAATATTCATGAGCTTATTTGTCTTTGGCATAATTTGCTTACGCATTTCATCGAAAGATATGAGCACTGCAATTTTTTCAACATTTCGGAAAAATGAAAGCTCCTCTGATGACTACGATTGGCTTTCAGATATTCAATGGGAGGTATTGGCCCTTTCCTTTGTCGTGTTAAGCTTTCACATTGGTGCAGTAATCTAATTAATGTTTATAAATTTTAATTCCAGCACAATTGTTGTGGTATTTATTCTTTTTTGGATTGGAGAATCATAAAAAAACCAATCCCTAGTGAAGATGTCCCTGCCACATGCTGCATCACTCAGTTTCGAATTCCCCAATTGGACTGTGGAGTCGGTCTGTTGAAGCCAAATAAAACAATTGATGATATTCGAAATTTCATCAACACAGAAGTAGTTGCAAAAGATCCTTTTCTGTCTATATTATCACTAATTCAAATCTTATAGTTACGACTGATACTGAAACTGCAGTGTTGATAACTTTAGGGCTGTGGAGATAAAATAACTCCTGAAGTTCGTAATAATATCCGATTTATCGGCCTTGAGATGTTAATTGTATCTTTTGGAACATTTGGGGTCTCTTTATTCATTTACTGCGGAGTGTCCCGTCTCTTTTGTTTCCAAGATGAACCACCACTAGAAAATTCAGATAATACAGACATTCGTAATAGCGATAGACGCGGCCGAGCCAGTAACTTTTCAATCAGAAAAAGAAGACATAGATCTCAAAGTAGCAACAATAACAACTCTAATAGAAATTTATCTGTTGGCAATGCTAATAGAATTCCAGCTACACCCAAAAAAAGGTAATCGGTCAACGTACATTTCAACATCAGGTTGGAACGAAATTGTACAAAATTGTTTTTAGGAAAACAATGGGAAGTAAAAGGAAGAAAAACGGTTTTCCTCCAGCCAATAACTCTTCCAATACGAAAAAAGGTTCACCCAATTGGAGCAAACTGTCCACAAACATCAGTGAACATTTAACAACCAAGAAAAACTACACAAATGCAGTACACAATATGCGAAAGCATAATAAACTAAATAGCAAAAACAGGAAAGCAGTTGATGACCATACCCAAAGTATGAATAGGACTGTGACCACTAAACCTTTAACTAGCTACAACTCATCAAATTGTAGTGTCGCTGTAAAAGAAGATATGTTGCGAAACAAGTGTAAGCCTCCACCCGAATTCGAATTTCAAATTTTGATCAATTTCAACATTAGCAAGCCCTAAACCTATTTCTAATTCAAATTAAATTACGTGAAAAAAACAATTATTATATGGCGTCAAACTACTACTACTTCAGCTGCATGCAATTGAAGCCATTGCCCACAGCTATACTCCTGCCTGCGAGTATAGAACCTGCACCTTCCCTATAACAGATATCAAGATAGATAGACGTTGTAACTGCCCATGCGCCACAGAAAGATAGCGTCCTTTGAACAAAGTTTGCTGTTTACGAGTTTGCGCGGTCTTTCGTTTGGTTAGCTACAATTATGGTATATAGATAATTTAAACAGTTACCCAGAAAAGTATAAGATCTTCTTTTCTCACGTTCATTATTTCAAGAATGAAACCAGAAATTATGTAGAACTAGACTTACTAGACTAATTAGCACAGTAAGAGAATACACAACATCGATAAATCTCAAGTAGGTGTAGTGAAACGGACAGTTTACAGTTTACCGAAACCAACTTTTCAAATAGGATTGTGGCAGAGCAGCATTGTTCTTTCCTAATTAACTAAGCTAATATCTGTACGTTGTTAAAAGTATAGTAATACAGCAGATTTATTTTTAATTTATTGAACACAGTGGAAATGCTGTACTACTCAATCGAGAAAAACACTTCAGCCATCAGTACAACACCGAATCCTTCCGGATCAACACCATTTGCATCCTTGGGAGGACAACTCTCGAATGACGATCACCACAAGCAACTAGTCTGTTCCAACAATCCAGACAAAACTCTGGTAATTGCCCCTACCTTGGGACACTACTCAAGTCTCCCTTTGTTCCATCTGGTGAAACTACCTACTGGTGAATTAGGAACTTTGGGTCAGTTCAGCCCACATTTCCACAACCATCCGCACCAAAGACATACTCACTCATATGACACAAAACCATTTACGGAGGCTAATAATCCAATTGCCATCACACCTAGTGTGACAAGCAACAGCGGAAGTGATACTAATTGCCTGGGATCCGTGCCTATAAATGCAAATGTCACTTACACTCAGTCTAAGTTCCTATCTCACGAACATTCCTCCACACTAGCAACAATCCAAGAAGAGTCAGAAAGTATAAGAAGTGGTGGCGGAAATTCTCCTCAAAATAATAATATCAACAGTTCTCCACTGGGGGGTACAAGCCCTGCTGTACATGGATGTCAATCTCCAGCAGGATGTCCAAGTACAACAATCATAATTAATGACTTGTCCACGATGAAAAGCGAAATGGAAATGGACAGCGAGGATGAGATCTCAAAATATTTCAAATTGACATCAGAAAAAGGAGTTGAGGGAAATGAGAATGGCGTTCAAATTGACAATAATGGTGACTTGGTAACAAATCATAGAATTGGAGGAGATGCAGCAGTTTTATTTCGAAGTTCTAATGCTGTACCATCTTCTGGGTCTGTGAAATCAGAAGCGGATAGGGATAATCAAATGAATGAGATTGAGGCTGGGAAACCTAATCCACCTCCGGAAACTGTTATCATCATGGACTGGAACTGCGCATCTGACTCTAGTAGTTTCTATGATGTCAGCTAAAAAGTTGATTACGTTAGAAAGTAACAATAATAAATAATGGTCAGAAAGTGAATTAAATACATCAAGATTTCAAATCGGACATTTTCTTGGGATTTATTCACAGGTTTCATAATTTTTTATTTAATCAATATTAATATGAATGAACTAGTTTATTCAGGATAGAGGAAGAAGAATTTATTCACAAATATGAGACGTCTTAGGGTGACTATGAGAAAAGTAGCAAGGATGGCAACCTTTGGAACCTTTTTTAAAAATGTTTAAACTGTTAAAGTTTTAATTTTACCTTAACTATGCGAATCGGCTACAGTTTATTCTTACTATAACAAAGTAGTAATAATAAATAAAACTGCATGTATGCAATACATTGGTTGCAAACTAACTTATGCAAGATTCCGGAATAAACCGTATTTTATAGACTAGGACTAGAAGCTGCAGGGATAAAACATTACACATTGGTAATCAATGAAAAATCAGACTAGAGTAAACTATCCTCACATCATTACAAATAGCATAATAATAATTTTTTGTACCAGTAAATCATGGGATGACCCTTTAAAATACTACAATACTAACAGCTCAGGCACATCAAATGCATTTATTTTTCGATGGTTTTACACAAATATCAAATTATTATTACAGTACAATAGAGTATGCAAGTAATCTGTATCTTGTAATCATTATTTTTTTTAGTTAGACTATTCTGTTACTTCCAATTTCCAATAGAATAAACTAATATACTTTTGCTTCAATATAATCACAGAGGGGAACTAAATAAAGCATGCATCTGACCATTTAACAAGAAGCTAATACAAAAAGTATAATTACTACTCGATGACCAATAGTTTACGTTTCATGAATATCTAAATCATATTTATTTACATAGATGGATAGAGTTTCCACAGAGGGCAGGAAAATTTCCAGCTCCCATTGGTCTCCCTTCCTATGGACGGATATAACTGATAACAGGGCATTCAGGCTCACCCTTTGTCTCAAGTTACACCATTAGTATTGACGTTCCTCAACACTGACTACTGATATACAGCATTACGCAGTAACAAATCTGCCTACAATATGACAACACAATCTACCTAACCCAAGATATATGAAGAACAATATAAAATTTCGAATAAACACCAAAGGGTCAAAGAATCATTATAAAATCTACACTCAAGCTACATTTTTAAAGCTCTCCAAATCGCCAATGCTGATCAATTCATCTAAATCTAAAACCCCTTCCAAAAAGTTCAATGAAGCTGGCCCTTGGTTGCACCTCTCATCCCAACCAATTGCTGATAACTCGTTCGTCATACTAAACTGTTGACCTTCATTGCTGGGATGGCAAATAGCTTGAGCATTAGAATTCTCAATAACATGATGATAACTAGACATCTCTTGAATAGAATTGGCCAATTCGGTAAACTCGACCACTTGACCGGTTGCCTCACTGGGATCAATATTAACCATCTCCGTACAGCTCGGCACAGTGGCTTCCTCCGATTGCAAACTATTAGCAAACTGTTTGCAGTCCATGGGAATCTCCACAGTACTCTCCACCCTCATCAAACCAATATTCCCATCCGTATTGCTTCCACTAGCACTACTGTTATGACCATACACAGAGGACAGATGGGGAATCAATCCATTACTGATACTAGTATTTGTTGTAGTGCAAATTTCACGGTTTGCGGAAGTCATGACTAACTCTGAGCTCGGAGTCCCAATACTTTCGTGATGACTGAAGGATGTAGAATCTGTGCACAGCACGTACACATATTCTCCATTCTGGCTAATGAATTTTTCTGCATCTGCAAGATTGAAAATCTCACCAGATAATAGGAATTCAGTTCCATCTTGGTTGATTACATTGGAATTGTCACAAGTGCCATCAAGAGCAATAATTTCTTGAGAAATCACTTGATCACTACTACTTATTGGAGTTGAAGCGATATTTACTACACTACTATTCTGTTCAACATGATGAATAATGTTGGCAGGAGATGGCCCCAGACCCATCATATTTGCAGTGTTTACATGAGTTAAAAACGGTCCATTGTTTTCCAACTGAATCTCCATTTCTTGGGGCGGGATTTGGCTCCTTTGGTTTTCCAAGCAGGACAGATCATCACATGAATGCTGAATGAGTAGTGGCTGACTATCAATTTTTACGGAAATGTCCTCTGGGTTATTATTATTATTGCCTGTGTGAGACATTGATCCAACTATGGCCGGATTTGTGCAAAGAGGTTGTGCATTTTGAGCATTGTTGACAGCGAGAGGTCCTTTTTTGGGCCCCTTTTTATTCTTTGGTGGATTCCGTCGCTTTCTCAGTCTGTATATTTTTTCTCCATTCGCAATGCTTTCTGTGAATAGAGGATCAAGCCTCCAGAATCCGCCTTTGCCAGGCTCATCTTTGGAACGTGGAATTTTTATGAAGCATCGATTTAAGGAGAGATTATGTCGGATAGAATTCTGCCAGGCTGGATCAGCTTTGCGGTAGTAGAGAAAGTTTTCTCTAATCCAGGAATAGATTGCGCTTAACGTCATTTTGTTTTTGTTGGACTTCATTGCCATACAAATGAGTGTGGCGTAAGAGAAGGGTGGTTTGCTGGTACGAGTGGTCCTGAAATTGAGCAATAAAAGTTTATTGTTTACTTTGGTTCTAATTTCTAATTAATTCATTTGTCGCAGTAATTAGGGCATTGATCGGATTTGAATGCATTGTGAAAGGGAAGGAGAGAGAAATTAAAACTGTAGAATGTATGAGTTTAACGCCAACTGAATATTTTGAAATTCCCGAAGGTTTCCAGTGACGTGTGTTACAAGCTACATAGTTGCAAAATCGTACATAGATTAGAATAGTAGCATTTGAACAGAACTTAAATATTAATTGAATTAAGCGTGTTTTGGGATGTAGATATTGTTTATCAATCAAGTTCAGATGTACTCACTTGTATTCAATAACTTCAAAATCTTGAAGAACGGGTATTCTCGCTGATTTTCTGGAGCCTCCTGAATTGGGTTTTGGGCTTGCAGGTGGTGTTGGAGGACCAGGAACAGTGAGAATATTGATGTTATGAAGCCATGTCAAAGATGTGAGATCATCTGAGGAAGAATTTGATTTGAACAATTCCAGTCCATCATTCGAGTCACTACTTGGCTCCTCCGTCCCCATCTGGAATTATTGTTGATACTTTGATACAGTTTGAAAATAATGCATTATTCTTCGTTACTTTCCAGTAAATGCGGCCACTTAAGGTTAACAATGAGGCAGAGAAAGCACTATTACAATAATTGTCCAATTCCACTTGAATGCATACCAGCCCCAGTTTATGGGGACTAGGCAGGGCACGCACCAAAAGCAAAAATTAGGGATATTATGTAGATAGCTTAATGCTAAAAAAATCACGCAAAAACTATCTTGAAAGTTTAAATCTCTTCCAATTTTTTCATATTGTTTTTTCAAACTATACACATTTCTTCTGAAAAAAGACAACTTCAATCTTTAATTTAACAATGAACGTTAATATCAAACAAACATAAATAAAATTCAAGTCGTGAAACTGTGCTTTAAAAACTTCAAAATTTTAGCAATAGGTACAAAAAATATTGAATTTCCACATTCCACCATCCCTCTATCAATTATCTTATCAGGTGTAGCGAGAATTCAGCCGGTCACAAAAGCAATTCAACAATAGCTTGCATACAATAAAAGGAATCGATTATAATTGACAGGTAAAAGCTACTATACTACTCCCCACACGCGATAAATGTTTTATGTCCCTATCCACTCTAAATTCGACAATACGACATCACAGATCTTTATTTCCTTTCACTTGAATTTATGTAATGTACAAAATCCCTTGTTCGGTCAGTTCATTCTGATTTTTTACAAGCTCTTCTATATACGTGTAAAAACATGGCTCTTTTACTCACAGACCAAACTTGTTCACAATAAAGAGATGTTTGCATGCCATGAGCTAGAGTGAAAAAGTTGAAACATTTGCTCCACTAATGACACTGCCACGGGACCACTCTACCCTATCAAGTTTCGTTTCGTAATCCAGACCTGGCTCAGCTTTCGCATTACTAACTTCATTAAGCACGACTCAGTAACTTGCTACAATAATACATTACAGGTGATCGAATGCGGTGCTCTATGCGGCTACTGCATAGATGGGATCGAAGTATATATACTACTGACTTTGATGGGATGAATTGCATTTTCAATGTGAAAGGCTTCCTTTAATTTCCCCCCACTTGAGTTGAACATGCAATGCTGCGCTCAAGTTGAGTAGTTTACCTTGATTGCTATTATTCTTTACTGATTTAAGTCAATGTAAACGAATTTGTGGGAAATTAAGAAGTCCTGTATTTCCCAAAGGTTTTATGTTAGCATGAAGAAATCATTTGTTTGCACATTAGAAACAGTTATTTTCATCAGTTCAGTCATAACATTAGGTAAAAAGAAGTTGAGAAATGAAATGACAAATATCCTTTTTCAAATCATTAGTAAAACAGGGGAGTGACTGACCGACTAGACTACCTTTGCTGGGATCGATAACTAGCAGCAAGACATTTTTATGTCCACTTCCTAAATTTTGTACAGGGCACGGGAACGAATATTTCATCATTGTCTGTTCAATGCGGTTTCCTGCTCATGCTCCTGCTTCCTTTCAATAGTATTAAAAATTCATAGGATGGAGGGTGCTATTGTGAGAGCTGTTCAGACGCAAAAGCCACTGCGGTTCTTTAGTAAAGTAGTACATACTACATAACATGGTACCTGATGTTCTGAATTTACGTCTCTTCCCTTATTTAAATGAATGCAGGTAAAACAAGACCAAAGATGCAAAAAAAAACGATTCTTGGGATAAACTTTTTGATTCATAAACTAACTGATACTGCCTGGTCATTGTAATTATATCCTTATCGCTTATCCTTTCCAATCCATCTTATTCTTTGAATCAGCATTCAGTAAAACATGCAATTTTCTTCACTCGCATTTTCGCTTTGCGATGTTACAACGTCATGCAGAAGGTTCGCTCGTAAAATTATTTAAGTTACACCAATGTACCAATATCTTAGGTCTGAAGCTAGTCTGACGCTTAAGTTTGTGCTTCGATGGCGCAAATGGCAAAAAAGGAACTAATACATTATTTCTCTACTCTGTGCTAGTGCGAGCAGAAGAATAGGAGGAACACAATAGAAAAGGAAGGATGTGTTCTCAATTTTCATCCTCATATGTTATGAGCTAACATGCTACGTACAAGGCAAAGCACAAGTCAACTCTTTCACTCACTCGAGTTAGAATATTGAATTCAGTTCGATGTACGTATGTATTGTGCTGCAGGAGGAAAAAGCTGCAGAAGTGAAAGGAAGGTTGTCACAAGGAGGTTGCATATAAGCGTTAGCTTTTGTGGCTGGATGCGGGTGGCAGCCACACACTCTCCAAATCGGAATCCATGGTTGGCTCCCTGTTCAGGGAGAGGATGAATTCACACAAGATTTTCTCCTCCTATAGGCTGCTGCGTCGTACGAATCCAATGGGCTAAATTTAACTAACTAAGGAGCTGCATTCTTTATTTCAAACTAACCAGATTAAATCTTGATAAATTTATTGTTAATTGAGAAAATTATATAGGATTAAAATGCAATTCGCTTGAAAGCATTTTACAAGTATTCAAAGATTTGAAAAATAACCTACAGAAATTTCAAAAGCAAAGAGAAATAAATGCTTACTTTTGTAAAGTTACTTTTAATTCCGTTCATTGAATTAATTACATGAAAATTGATGGGAATTCCGTACCTTGAAATGTCAAATGATGATGAAACGAAAGCCCAATATTTTGTTTC
>Ga0210040_10009843_pt1 | contig 11057 bp, 7 predicted proteins | sample CryGeyCG12114_NA_FD_185462 | JGI IMG/M metagenome (GOLD analysis project Ga0210040, IMG submission 185462) | Groundwater microbial communities from aquifer - Crystal Geyser CG19_WC_8/21/14_NA (SPAdes) (version 2) | ecosystem: Environmental > Aquatic > Deep subsurface > Groundwater | place: USA... | reverse complement strand
CGACCGCCGTCGCCGCCCCAGGCGCGCCGCAGGTGTGGCTGCCCCAGCCGGTGGCCGAGGCGCTGGGCGTGGGCGCCGGCGACCCCGTCGTGCTGGGCGCCGGCGACCGCTCCGACCCGGCTGCAGTCCCCGTGCCCGTCACCGTGGGCGGCGTCTACGCGGTGGCCGAGGACGGTCGCCAGCCCGTCGACCCCGCGGACGCCGGCTTCTGGAGCGACCCGGACCGCGACCTGCCGCGCGACCCCCTGGCCGTGGCGCAGCGCTCGTCCCTGGTCGTCGCCGACCCGGCGACGGTCGACGCCCTGGCCCCCGCCGTCCACGACCAGGTCCTGTGGGCGGCCACGGTCCGGCTGGAGCCGCCGTCGACGCTGCCGGAGGCCGTCGACGCCAGCGCGGCGGTCGCGGAGCTCACCCACAACGCCTCCTTCCTCGTGACGGACCTCCCGGAGGTCGACCTCGAGGGCCGGCAGCCGCAGGTCCTCTCCGCCCTGCCCGAGGTGACCGAGGCCGCGCTGGAGGTGGTCGGCCCGGCGACGGCGCGGACGACGGCCACGCAGGTCGCCAGCGTCGTGCTGGGTCTCGCCGCGGTCCTGGGCAGCGTCCTGCTGGGCACGGCCGGCCGGCGGCGGGAGCTGGGCCTGTCCGCGGCGCTGGGCCGGCGCGCGCGGGTCGTCGGCGCCCTGGCCCTCGTGGAGGTGCTGCCCCTGGCGCTCGTGGCCACGGCGCTGGGCGTGGCCGTGGCGGCGGTGCTCGTGGAGGTGGCGCTCCCCGGCCCGGTGACCGCCGAGGCCGTCGCCGACGGCGCCGCGCGCGCCGGCGTCCTGCTCGTCGTCGGGCTCGTCGTGGTGGCCGTGGTGACCACCCTCGCCGCGCGCCGCGCCCAGCAGCAGGCCGGCACCGCTCGCTCGGGGCGCACCGTGCCGTGGGTGCCCCTGGTGGTGGTCGTCGCGGTCACCGCCGGAGCCGGCGTGCTGACCCGCCCGGCGGGGCAGCCCGGCGGCCTGGACCTCGCCGTCCCGCTCCTGGGCGCCGCAGCGGCCGGTGCGCTGGGCGGTGCGCTGCTGCGCGCCGCGGCGCGGGCGGCCGGCGCCCGCTCGGCCCGCCGCCAGGTCGCCGGCGGCGCCGGGGGCTCGGGGCGGCTGTCGCCGGGGCGCGCCACCGCCGTGCTCGCCCTGCGCCGCCTCGGCGGGCCGGGCGAGGAGCGCCTCCTGGTCGTCGTCCTCGTGGCCGCGGGCCTCGGCCTGACGCTGCAGGTCCTCGCCGGCACCGTCGCGGTCGACCGGGCGGTGGACGACAAGACCGCCGTCCTCGCGGGGGCGGAGACGACGGTCCGGCTCCAGCACACGTCCGACGTCGACCCGACCCTGCCCGTGGAGGGCACCGGGCCGGGGCGCGACCCGGTCGTGGCGCCCGGGGACAGCGTCGTGTGGCGCGACGAGCTCTACCTGGGAGGCGACGAGCGGACCTCGGACCTCATCGTCGTCGACACCGCCACGTTCGCCGACGCCGCCGCCTGGGGCGCCGAGGGAGGCCCCCTCGCGGCCGGCCGCGCCATGCTGCCCGAGCTCGCGCGGCAGGAGGCCGAGGTGGCCCCGGCCGTCGCCCGCCAGTGGGCGGTCGAGCAGGCCGCCGCGGCCGCCGGCGTCGACCCGCAGCGCGAGCTGGGCGTGCCGGTCCCGGTGCTGCTGGCCGGTGACTCCCACGGCTACGCCGTGGGGGAGGAGGCGGTGCTGACCGACCGGGGCGCCCGCAGCGTCCGGGCGGTCGTCGTCGGCACGGTGCCGATCTTCCCCGGCCAGGGCCGGCGGAGCGCGATCGTCGTCGGCTCCGAGGCGTACCTGCCGCTGCGCGAGGTCGACCCCCGCACCACCCCCGTGGACCCGCTGCGCGAGCTGGAGGAGCAGGCGGTGCTGTGGTCCTCCCGCCCGGACGAGGCGGTCGTCGCGGACCTCGCCGTCCTCGGCGTGGAGGGGGAGGCCCTCACGCGGGCCGGCGTCGCCGCCCGCAGCGACTTCGCCGTGGCCGCCCTGCTGCGCGACTACCAGGTGGGCCTGGCGCTCGCGGTGGCCCTGGTCGCCGTGCTCGCCCTGTGCCTGGCCGCCCAGCGCAGCGCCGCGCGGGCGCGCAGCACCGGCGTCCTGCTGGCCCGCGCGGGCCTGGGCCGGCGGGGGCCGCTCGCCGCGCTGCTGCTGGAGTCCGCGGCGCTGGTCACCGTGGGGCTGGGCCTGGCCTTGCTGGCCGTCGTGGGCCTCCAGCCGCTCTCGCCCCGGCTGCTCGACCCGGCCCCGTGGTTCAATCCGGCCCTGCAGCCGGTCCTGCCCGCCTCCGCGGTGCTCGCGGTGGTCGGCCTCGCGGTCCTCGCGTGGCTGGCGGCCGTGGCGACGGTCCTCGTCAGCGGACGCGGCGCGAGCGACGAGGAGGTGCTCCGTGCGGCGGAGTGAGCAGCGGAGGGATGCCGAGCGGCAGGCGGCGCGCAGCGGTGAGGCGGCGCGCAGCGGCGAGGCGGTGCGCTGCTCGGGGGTGGTGCGCATCCACCGCTCGCCCACCGGCGAGGTGCACGCGCTGCGCGGGGTGGACGCCTCGTTCGGCACCGGGACGGTGACGGCCGTGGTCGGCCCCTCGGGCAGCGGCAAGTCCACGCTGCTCGAGGTCCTGGCGCTGCGCGAGCGCCCCAGCGGTGGCGAGGTGCTGCTCGAGGGCGCACCCACCTCCGGCCTGGACCGGCGGGGCCTGGCCGTCCTGCGGCGCTCGCGCGTGGCGTGGGTGCCGCAGCGCCCCACCCACGGGCTCTTCCCCCACCTCAGCGCCCGCGAGCACCTCGCCGACGTGGCGGCGCTGCGCGGTGTCCGCGACGACCCGGAGGAGTCCCTGGAGCGGGTGGGGCTCGCCGAGCGCGCCCGCGCCCGGCCGGGCTCCCTCTCCGGCGGGGAGCAGCAGCGGCTCGTGGTGGCGATGGCGGTGACCGGCGCCCCGGGCGTGGTGGTGGCCGACGAGCCGACCGCCGAGCTGGACGACGCGTCGGCCGCGCTGGTGCTGGCCGAGCTGGAGCGCTGCGCCCGCCAGGGCAGCTGCGTCGTCCTGTCCACCCACGACGCGCGGGCCGTGCGGGCCGTCGACCGCGTGCTGCTGCTGCGCCACGGGGTGCTCTCCAGCGAGCAGCACCAGGGCGCGCAGGACGCGACGGCGGTGATCGACTCCACCGGGCGCCTCCAGTTGCCGCCGGAGCTGCTGGCGCGCTTCCCCTCCGGGAGGGCGGTGCTGCACCCCACCGCGGACGGCGGGGTGCGCCTGGTGCCGGTCGAGGCGGACGGCGGCGCCGCCAGTGCTGCCACCGGCGCACCCGGTGGGGGCGCGGCGTGAGCGCCCCCGTGGCGGTGGCGCGCGGGGTCACCCACCGGATCTCCGGGCGCGGCGGAGCGGTGACGGTGCTCGCCGACGTGTCCGTCGAGGTCGGGTCCGGTGAGCTCCTCGTGCTCGCGGGGCGCTCGGGGTCGGGCAAGTCGACGCTGTGCCACCTGCTCGCGGGCATCTCCAGCCCCACCACGGGCCAGGTGCTGGTCGGCGGGCGTGCGGCGGCGGGCGTGCGGGACTGGCGGGAGGTGGCCGTGCTGCCGCAGCGGCTGGGGCTGGTCGAGGAGCTGTCGGTCGTGGAGAACGTCGCCTGGCCCTGCCTGCTCAACGGGCTCCCGGTGCCGGCCGGCCTGCTGGAGGACCTCGCCCTCGACCACCTCGCGCACCGGCCCGTCCACCAGGCGTCGCTGGGGGAGCAGCAGCGCACCGGGCTGGCCCGCGCGCTCGCCGTCCGCCCCCTCCTGGCCGTGCTCGACGAGCCGACCGGCCACCAGGACGACGCGAACGTCGACCGGGTGCTCGCCGTCCTGGCCGCCGCGGCGGCCGCGGGGACCGCCGTGGTGGCCGCGACCCACGACGAGCGCGTGATGGAAGCCGCCGACCGCGTCGTCCACCTGCGGGGCGGCCGCGTCGTCAGCGGGTGAGCCTGGCAGGGCGCGTCAGGTCAGGAGCCGTGCCGGCGGCAGCGGCGCGGGGGCGGCGAGGAGGGCGGTGAGCTCCGCGGCGGGCAGCGGCGGAGCGAACAGGTAGCCCTGGGCGAGGTGGACGCCCAGGCCGCGCAGGGCCTCCGCCTGGGCGGCGGTCTCCACGCCCTCGGCGAGCAGCTCGAGCCGCATCGTCCGGGCGAGGGCGGCGATCCCGGGCACCAGGGGCAGGGACGACGTCCCGTGGGCGCTGATGAGCGACCGGTCGAGCTTGAGCGTGGTGATGGGGTAGCGCTCGAGGTAGCTCAGCGAGGTGTACCCGACGCCGAAGTCGTCCAGGCTCAGGCGGTACCCGGCGGCGACGAGCTCGTGCATGGAGGTGCGGACCTGCGCCTCGTCGGGCAGGGGATCGTGCTCGGTGATCTCGAGGTGGAGGCGCCCTGGGTCGATCCCGCCCGCGGCGGCGGCGTCGTCGACGCGGGTGAACAGGTCCGGGTCGCGCATGCTGGAGAGCCCGAGGTTGACGCTGAGGACGAGCCGGTGCCCCTCGCCGTCCCACCGCGCGAGCTGCTGGACGGCGGTCCGCAGGACGGCGTCGTCGAGCCGCCACCCGAGGCCCTCGCGCTCGGCGAGGGCGATGAACTCGTCCGGGCTCACGAGTCCGCGCTCGGGGTGCTGCCAGCGCACCAGGGCCTCGACGCCGACGACGCGGTGGTCGCGGAGGTCCACGACGGGCTGGTAGTGGACCTGCAGGGACCCGGCGTGCGGCGCCGCCCGGTCGCCGAAGAGGGCCCGCAGGTCCTCGACGGCCGAGAGGTGCCCCAGCAGCTCCTCGCGCAGCCGCGGCTCGAAGGTGCAGGTGGCCGACCCGCTCCGGCGCTTGGCCGCGTACATGGCGATGTCGGCGTCGGCCAGCGAGCGCTCCAGGTCGTCGCCGGCCACCACGGGGACCACGCCGGCGCTGGCCGTGACGGAGAGGGCGTGGCCCCCGACGTCGACGGGCTCCCGGAGCGCGTCCAGCACCGCGCCGCCGGGGTCGCCGCGCCACCGCGCGTCGTCGTCGGCGCCGGCGTCGACGAGCACGATGAACTCGTCCCCGCCGTGGCGCACGACCACGCCCGAACGCCCCACGGCGCTGCGCAGGCGCCGGGCCACCGCGACCAGGAGCGCATCGCCCGCGCTGTGTCCGAGCCGGTCGTTGACCCGCTTGAAGTCGTCGAGGTCGACCATGAGCAGCCACCGGGCGCCGCCGGGCACCGGCGCCGTCGCGCTCGCCCTGGCGTGGGCCGCGGCCAGGCCGCGGCGGTTCAGCAACCCTGTCAGGGCGTCCCGCTCGGCGCCCAGCTCGGTCTCGCGCAGGGCGAGGACGGCGCGGGCGAGGACCGCCAGCGCGACGAGCACAGCAGCAGCGGCCACCAGGGCGGTGGGCAGGAGCACCTGCATCCCCGAGGCGATCGCCAGGAGGGCCAGCGCGGGCGCCAGGGCGCACGGCAGCAGGAGCACGAGCTGCACCCACGAGCGGCGGGCCCGGACCCCGGCGTCCGAGCCGCCGAGCGAGACCATCGACGGGTGCCGGGCCGCGAGGCCGAACAGCAGCATGTTCGCCACCCCGAGCGCCTGGAGCGGCTCGTCCGTCAGCGCGACCCGGTGGCCGTCGGCCGTCACGAGCAGGTCGTAGGACAGGCAGCCGAAGCCCCCGGCGACCGCGAGGACCATCGCCGGCAGCAGGCGGGCCCGGGAGAGCACCAGCCACAGCAGCGCGGCCAGCAGCACCACGTCGACCACCGGTGCCAGCACGAGCGGCCAAGGGAGCCCGTCCCGGTCGTGGCGCAGCACCCCGTTCCAAGCCATCTCCGTGGCCGCCAGGACGGCGACCACGACGAGGACGATGAGGTCCAGCAGCCCGCCCGCGGAGGACCTCGCGCGGCGTCCGCCCCCGAAGAGGCCCGGCACGGCGCCGGCGGCTGCCAGCTGGGCGCCCGTCGTCAGGGCGGCGGCCGCACCGTCGTGGCCGGCCAGCACCGAGCTGGTGTTGCCCGCTGCCACCAGCGCCACGAAGGCGGCGACCAGCCACCACGTCAGGCGCCTGGGCGGCCGGTGGCGCCGCACGCCCAGGACGACGAGGACGACCGCCGACCAGTTCGTGGCCAGGAGCAGCTCGGACCGGGCCCTGGGCAGGAGCAGGCACAGCACGACCAGTGCTGCCACCGCGGCCAGCTGCCCCTGCAGACGCATGTGCCCTCCCGATCGTGTCGGGAGCCCATCGGCACGTCGGCCGCCGAGGTGGAGCGCGTCGCCCAGGTGGAGGAGCCTCAGCCCGCGAGGTGGAACCAGACGGACTTGCCCTGCGCCTGGCGCGGCAGCCCGGGGATGGCCGGCGGGGGGCCGTCGGCCGGCACGCCGCCCTCGCGGACGCCCCAGTCGTCGCTGATCATCGCCACGAGCGCCATGCCGCGGCCGCTCTCCTCCATCGGGCCGGCGTCGCGGGCGACCGGCCAGGTGGGGCTGGAGTCGGTGACCGTGACGGCGATGCCGTCCGGGCTCTCGCAGTCGACGTCCATCGTCACGAGCGACCCTCCGTGGAGGACGGCGTTGGTCACGAGCTCGGAGACCAGCAGCTCCACCTCGTCGCGCGTCTCCTGGGAGTGGTCCTCGCACAGGGCGTTCCGCACGAAGCCGCGCGCGAGGAGGGGGGCCTTGGGGTCCTTGGGCAGCCTCAGACGCACGAGCACCTGCTTGCGAGCACGGGATCTCCTGTCGTGGTCGGTCCGTCGGCGCACCCCGGGCGCGCCGACGGTCGGGCGGCCCCTCCGCGTCGTCGACGGGGGAGGAACTCCCGACGGGAGAGGAGTCAACCCTGCGACGGCGGATCGCGCCCGGCGTTCGCCGTTCTCGGCCCCGCCGCAGGCGTGCGCAGGCTTGCGCCGCGCCCCGCGCGGGCCTGCAATGGTCCATGACCAACGGCGGTCGGGTGCAGGACGACGTCGACGTCGTCGACCTCACCGCGGACGCCGACGTCCGACCCCTGCGGGCCACCGGTGAGCACCCCGCCCACCACCCCGCCCGCCACCCCGACGCCCACCCCGACGACCGGCTGCCGGGGACGGCGTCCCGCGCCGCACGCGCCGCGCTGGCCGTGGCGGTCGCCGGCGTCCTGCTCGCCGTCGGCGGCCTGGCCCGCACCCACCCGCCCCCCGCGCCGGCGGGGGCCGCGGCGGCGCCGTGGCTGGCCGCCGACGAGGTGTACCAGCGCGCCGCCGACCGCGCGCTGGCCGAGGTCGCCCCGGGAGCGGACCTGGAGTGGCGGCTGAGCAGCGTCCACCGCCGCGGCTCGGCGCAGGCGCGACCGCTGGAGCTGGAGCAGCAGAGCTCCGTCGTGACCGGCCTGGCCGCCGTCCCCGGCAGCGTGCGGGTGCTGCGGCTGGGCTACCGGATCACGGCGGGGCTGCCGGCCGGCACCGACGCCGACCCGTGCTCGGCGCCCGTGATGGACGTGCACGCCTGGCCCAGCGACCCGGCCGGCCGCACGCACCTGCCCTGCACGGAGCAGGCGAGCGCCGACGGCCTGCGCTGGGCCGTGCGGGAGGTGCGCGAGCGGGTGCCCCCCGACGTCGACCGCCGGCTGGACGAGCCCCCGCCGCGGGGCACGGTCCTCATCCGCTCCGTGACCCTGGTGGTGGGGGAGTGGTCGTGCTCGGTGGCCGCCTCCGCGGTGGTGCGCGACCGGCGCTCCTGGGAGCCGCCCACCGCGCCGGTGCAGCCCCCGCTCACGACGTCCCAGCTGCAGGAGGTCGCCCGCGCCCTCGCGTGGGCCACCGCCTGAGCGGGCGCGCGACCCCGCCCCCGCCTCTGCCACGATCGGGGGGTGAGCGAGCACCCCCGCGACACCGCGGACGTCCTGACCCTGCCCGGCTGGCGGCCGCTGCACTCGGGCAAGGTGCGCGACCTGCACCTGTCCGAGGCGGACGAGACCCGGGTGCTCGTCGTGGCCAGCGACCGGATCAGCGCCTACGACCACGTGCTGCCGACGACGATCCCGGACAAGGGCGCCGTCCTCACCGCGCTGAGCCTGTGGTGGTTCGAGCGCCTCGAGGGCTGGGAGCTCGGCGTCGGCCACCACGTGCTGGAGACCGCGACCGGCCCGGGCGGCGTCCCGGCAGCGGTGGCCGGCCGCGCCATGGTCTGCCGGCGCCTGGAGATGCTGCCGGTGGAGTGCATCGCCCGCGGCTACCTCACCGGCTCGGGCCTGGAGGACTACCGGGCCACCGGCGCCGTGGGCGACACCGAGCTGCCGCCGGGGCTCGTGGACGGCGACCGGCTGCGCGCGCCGATCTTCACGCCCACCACGAAGGCCGAGGTCGGCCACCACGACGAGGCGGTCAACCTCGCGGCCGTCGCCGAGATGGTCGGCGACGACCTCGCGCACCGCCTGCGCCAGGTGACCCTCGCCCTCTACGCCCGGGCCGCCGAGCTGGCCGCCGAGCGCGGGATCCTCCTCGCCGACACCAAGCTCGAGCTCGGGCTCGACCCGGCCGCCGGGGACGCGCTGACCCTCGGCGACGAGGTGCTCACCCCGGACTCCTCCCGCTTCTGGCCGGCGGAGACCTGGTCGCCCGGGCGCTCGCAGCCCAGCTTCGACAAGCAGTACGTGCGCGACTGGCTGACCTCGCCGGCCTCGGGCTGGCAGCGCGACGGCGCCGAGCCACCGCCGGAGCTGCCCACCGAGGTCGTCGAGCGCACCCGCGAGCGCTACGTGGAGGCCTACCAGCGCCTCACCGGCCGCACCTGGTCGTGATCCTCTCGGGATGACACCGTCCCGGTCGGGTGCGAGCCTGCCCGGGTGACCGCCTCCCACGTCCACGACCGCCACCTGCCGACCGAGCACACCGTCCCCGCCGGCGAGGTCGGCGAGACCGACGTCATCGTGATCGGCGGCGGGCCCACCGGCGAGAACGTCGCGGCCCGCGCGGTCGAGGGCGGGCTGAGCGCGGTGCTCATCGAGTCCGACCTCCTGGGCGGGGAGTGCTCGTACTGGGCCTGCATGCCGTCCAAGGCGCTGCTGCGCCCGGTGCACGCCCTGGCCGCCGCCCGCCGGGTGCCCGGCGCGCGCGAGGCCGCGACCGGCGAGCTCGACGTCGCCGCCGTCCTGGCCTACCGCGACTCCTTCACCTCCGGCTGGGACGACGGCGGCCAGGTGGAGTGGGCCGACGGCGCCGACATCACGGTCGTCCGCGGCTTCGGGCGCCTGTCCGGGGTGAGGCAGGTCGAGGTGACGAGCGCCGACGGCTCGGTCGCGACGATCACCGCCCGCCACGCCGTGGTCGTCGCCACGGGCTCCACGCCGTCCGAGCCGCCCGCCGACGGCCTCGCCGACACCCCGCACTGGGGCAGCCGCGAGGCGACCTCGGCGAAGGAGGTCCCGGCGCGGCTGGTCGTCGTCGGCGGCGGGGTCGTGGGCTGCGAGCTCGCCCAGGCCCACTCCCGCCTCGGCGCGCAGGTCACGCTGCTGACGCCGGGCCGCCTGCTCGGCCGGATGGAGGAGCGCGCCGGCGACCTCGTCGCGGACGCGCTGCGCGCCGACGGCGTCGACGTCCGGCTCGGCGCGAAGCTCGCGGAGGTCTCGCGCGAGGGCACCGACGGCCCGGTCACGGTCACCACCGCCGACGGCGAGGGCCTGGTCGCCGACGAGCTGCTCGTCGCCACCGGACGCCGTCCGCACACCGCCGACATCGGGCTCGACGCCGTGGGCCTGGAGCCCGGCTCGGCGCTGGAGGTCGACACCACCGGCGTCGTCACCGCGCTCGACCAGGGGCTCGACCAGGGCGAGGAGCCCTGGCTCTACGCCGCGGGCGACGTGACCGGCCAGGCGCCGCTGACGCACATGGGCAAGTACTCGGCGCGCGCCACGGGCGACGTCGTCGCCGCCCGCGGCACGGGGAAGCCCGTCGACGCGCAGCGCTGGGGGAAGCACGCCACCACCGCGCAGGTCGCCGCGGTGCCGCAGGTCGTCTTCACCGACCCGGAGGTCACCGCCGTCGGGCTCACGGCGAAGGAGGCCGAGGACGCCGGACTGCGCACCCGCGTCGTCGACCTCGACCTCGCCGTCGCCGGCTCCTCGCTGACCGCCGAGGGCTACACCGGCTGGGCGCGGATGGTCGTCGACGAGGACCGCCGCGTGGTCGTCGGCGTGACCTTCGTCGGCCAGGACACCGCCGAGCTGCTGCACTCGGCCACCGTCGCCGTCGTGGGCGAGGTGCCCCTCGAGCGGCTGTGGCACGCGGTGCCGTCGTACCCGACGATCAGCGAGATCTGGCTGCGCCTGCTGGAGGCCTACGGGCTCTGACCCGGCAGAGCACTCGCAGACCCCACGCGGGCGCGCTCAGACCCCTGCTGGTCGGAGGGGGTCAGGCCTCCAGGACGCCGGAGCCGCCGGTGTCGTGCAGGTGCGTGCCCTCGGGGGCGAGCGAGGTGACGTTGCGCAGGTAGACCGCGCGCCCGGCGGCCGAGAGCAGCGCGTCGTGCACCGGGACGGCGACCCGCGGGTGCACCGCGCGGAGGAAGTCGACCGTCTCGCGGCTGGCCGCCCAGGGCGCGCTGATCGGCAGCGCCAGCACGTCGACGCCCTCGGGGGCGCTGGCGTAGGAGTCGCCCGGGTGGAAGACCACCGGCTCGCCCGTGGCCGAGAGGAGCAGCCCGATGTTGCCGATCCGCGGCACCGCGTCGTGGATCAGCGCGTGCGTGCCGCCGACCGCGCGCACCCGCAGCCCCGCGACGTCGAGGTGCTCGCCCGGGTGCAGCGGCGCCAGGTCGACGTCGGAGCTCGCCACGTCCAGCCCGCTGTCGGCGAGCGAGGCGGCCAGCTCCGGCTCGGTGCGCAGCAGCGCGCCGTCGTTCGCCTCCAGCAGCTGCGGCAGCCGCTCCACGTCGACGTGGTCGGGGTGCGCGTGGGTGATGAGGACGGCGTCCAGGTCGGTCAGCTCCTCCCAGCCGGTGGAGAGGGTGCCCGGGTCCACGAGCAGCCGCGCCGTGGCGGTCTCGACGAGGAGGCAGGAGTGGCCGAGG
>Ga0210040_10009842_pt1 | contig 11059 bp, 7 predicted proteins | sample CryGeyCG12114_NA_FD_185462 | JGI IMG/M metagenome (GOLD analysis project Ga0210040, IMG submission 185462) | Groundwater microbial communities from aquifer - Crystal Geyser CG19_WC_8/21/14_NA (SPAdes) (version 2) | ecosystem: Environmental > Aquatic > Deep subsurface > Groundwater | place: USA... | reverse complement strand
GACGTAGCGCCCGCCCCAGGCTGTGGCCAGGGTGGCGTTCACGTCGCTTGGAGAAAGGCCGTAGGCGCTGAGGCGCTGTGTATCGAGATCCACCTTGAGCGTCGGAACGTCTGGCAAGTCCCCAAGACGTACCTGCGCCAGCAGAGGGCTGGCATTGGCCTGCGCGATGAGCCGATCGCGCGCCTCGGCAAATTGGGTGCGCGTAAGGCCGCTGGTATTCTGAAACTGCATGCTGAAGCCCGCATCGCCCAGTCCACGCACTGCCCCGGGCACCTGCGTGAACACTTGTGCATCGCGCAAGCCCGCAAACGCCCGGCTCGTCCGGTCGGCGATCGCCTGAGCGGTGTTTTCCGGTCCGGGGCGATCATCCCAGTGCTTGAGGTTCATCCAGCCCTGACCGGTGTTCTGCCCCGACGCTCCCCCACCGCCGCCGCCCGCGACAAGGAAGGTGGAGTCGATGTTCTCCGCCTCCGGGCCCACCATGTACCGCTGGATAAGGTCGCGCACCTCCAGGGTCCGCGTCTGCGTGGCACCGGCCGGCAGGCGGAACTGGACCTGCACTCGGCCCTGGTCCTCGAGCGGCAGGAACCCGCCCGGCAAACGCAGGAACAGCGCGGCCAGCAACACCAACGTGACGAGATAGATCGCGACGAACAGCCACTTGCGATCGACGACTGCCCGCACTGCGACGAGGTAGCGCTCCACCATGCGCTCGAAGTTGCGGTTGAACCAGTCGCCCGCTCGGCCGAGTTGACCACGCACCTTGGCCAGAGGGCCGCGCGGCTGTGTCGGATCCGCCCCCCCTTCAGCATGGTGCGCCTTCTTGGGCTTGAGCAAAGTGGCGGTAATGGCCGGGCTCAGCACCAGAGCCACCATCACCGACAGGATCATGCACGAGATGATCGTGATGGCAAATTGGCGATAGATAACGCCGGTTGATCCGCCGAAGAAGGCCATGGGCAGGAATACTGCCGAGAGCACAAGTGCGATCGCGATCAATGCGACGTTGAGCTCGCGCATCGATTCGATCGTCGCCTCGCGCGCGCCCATGCCAGGGTTTTCTTCCATCAGGCGTTCGACGTTTTCGACCACCACGATGGCATCATCGACGAGCAGCCCGATCGCCAGCACCATGCCGAACAGGGTCAGCGTGTTGAGCGTCAGCCCAGCGACGTAGAACACGGCCAGAGTGCCCAGCAGCACCACCGGCACGGCGATTACCGGGACTAGCAGCGCGCGCCAGCTCTGCAGAAACACGAACATAACGATCACGACCAGCACGATCGCCTCCAGCAACGCCTTGACCACCTCATCCACCGACAGCTGGATGAAACTGGTTGAATCGTTGGCGTAAGCGTATTCGATCCCATCAGGCAGGTCGCGCGCGAGGATCTCCATCTCGGCCTTGACCAACTCCGCAGTCCGCAGCGCGTCAGCGCCGGGAGACAGCGAGATGTTCATGCCAGCGCCCGGGTGGCCGTTCATCTGCAGAACGGTGTTGTAGCTCTGCGAACCGAGTTCCACTCGCGCTACATCGCCAACCGTCACGGTGGATCCGTTCGGGAGGGTCTTGAGGATGATGCCCCGGAACTGATCAGGCGTCTGCAGCCGCGACTGCGCCGTGACTGTGGCGTTGAGCAACTGTCCCGCCGGTGCCGGCAGGCCGCCCACATCGCCTGCCGCGACCTCCGAGTTCTGGGTCTGAATGGCGCCAATGACATCACTGGGGATCAGCTGATAGGCGGCCAGGCGGTTGGGGTTGAGCCAGATCCGCATGGCGTAAGGGCTACCGAACACGTTGACCTCACCCACGCCGTCCACGCGCGAAAGCGGATCCTGGATGTTGGAGGAGAGGTAATCAGACACGTCCTGGAAGGAGCGCGTGTCTGTCACGTCATAAACGGCGACCAGCAACAGCGCATCCGGGTTCGACTTGCTGACGCGCACGCCCTGCTGCTGCACCTCGCCCGGAAGCCGTGCGATGGCGCTCTGGATGGCATTTTGCACCTGCACCTGGGCAATGTCGGGGTCTGTGCCCTTGGCAAAGGTGACTGTGATGCTCGCCTGCCCGCGTGAACTCGATTGCGAGCTGAAGTACAGCAGCCCGTCCAGACCGGTGAGCGTCTGCTCCAGTACCTGCGTGACGCTGTTCTCGATCGTCTCGGCGGAGGCACCCGGGAAGGAGGCGTTGACGTTCACGTTTGTGGGCGCAATGTCCGGATATTGCTCCACCGGCAACATCCGCAGAGCTCCGACCCCTGCCAGCATCACGATGATGGCGAGTACCCAGGCGAAGATCGGCCGTTCGATGAAAATCCGCGACATGGAGTTGATTAGTCCGCCCGCGCTGCCGCGGAGCTTCCGCTGGCGGGAGCTCCGATACGCTGCGGTGCGCCCTGCGGCACAGGACGTACCTCATCGTCATGCCGCAGCGCAGTCGGCGTCTGAGTGATTACCCGGTCGCCGCTGCGCAGGCCTTCGGTAATTACCCAATTGTTGCCCTGCGAGTTGGTGGTGGTGACGGGCCGGCGCAGAGCCTTGTTGCCCCGGCCGACCACGTAGACGAACGCGGACCCGTTGAAGTCACGCTGGACCGCGGGCTGGGGAACCACAAACGCGCCGGGCTGCACTGCCTGATCGAACACCGCGGTCACGAACATTCCGGGCAGCAGCACGCCTTCGGGATTGGGGAAGCGCGCGCGTAGCGCCACGGTGCCGGTGCTCACATCTACCGCAACTTCCGAGAATTCGACCGATCCCGATGCGCCATACGTGCCGCCATCTTCCAGCTGCAGCCTGGCCGTGGTGCTGCCCTCGGCCACGTCGCCATCGCGCAGTGCGCGACGCAAGGATGTCAGTTCGGCGCTCGATTGCTGCATATCGACAAAGATCGGATCAAGCCGCTGGATGACAGCAAGCGGCTGTGCCTGGTTGGCATTGGCGAGGGCGCCATTGGTTACCAGCGAGCGGCCGATGCGTCCGCTGATCGGCGCATCGACCCGGGTGAAGCGCAGGTTGATCCGCGCGGTCTCCAGCGCTGCCTGTGCCTGCGCCACGGCGGCTTGCGCCACGCCTGCCTGGGCCTGCGCATCGGTGTAGTCCTGCTCTGCTATCGCCTCGATCTCGGCCAGGGGCTTGTAGCGGCGCGCCAGTGCCTCCGCCCCTTCCGCGGTGGCGCGCGCGCTGGCAAGGTTCGCCTCCGCTTGGCGAACAGCGGCGCGAAACAGTCGATCGTCGAGTTCGTACAGCTGCTGCCCGGCGCGGACAAAGCTTCCTTCCACAAACAGTCTGCGGCGAATTATTCCGCTTACCTGCGGGCGGACCTCGCTCGTTTCATAGGCCACCGTGCGGCCGGCGAGCGTGACCGGAATAGGCACGGCGACAGGCTCGACCGTGACGAACCCGACCTGGGGGACGGACCCGGCGCGGCCACGCTCCTCGGCATCCGAACACCCGCACAGCAGCGCAAGGCTGGCGCTCAGGCCGCCAACAAGAACAACCCGAAGAAGCCTCATCGAATTCAGTGGTTCCCCGTGCATAATCGGAAGGGCAGCGCGCACTTCCGCAAAGCGGAAACATCACTGCAATCCATTGCAGCATGAGGCCTTCGACAGCGGGCGTCAACAGTGCACCGGCAGATTGATGGCCACGCAGCTGGCGCTGCAGTCATCAGCAAGCAGTCAAACCAGCTTCAGCTACGGTGTGCAGATGAAGGGCTCTCGTGTCAGCGCCCCCCACAACCACTTCGCGTGCCGGGAGCCCGCAGTGGTAGAGCAGGCGCGCTACGCTGCCCTGCCCCCCCGGCTGACGAGTCCGCAGCCCCGCCTGTTCGGCCTGGGAGCGAGGCGGCCATGGGGCGCTGTTGCCCTTTGCGGTGCGGGTTACCGGCGCCTAAGCGAGACTCCCTGCACGTTGGACTCCTCCAGCGCCGCGGCGAAAGCCGGGTCCGGAGCGGCTTGCGGCCGCGGGGCCGAAGGGTTCGCGGGCCGCGGGAAAGTCGAGAAGTAGAACCAGAGCTGGCGCTGATCAGAATAGTTGATGGCAGCATGGATCGTGCGTCCGTTCGGCGGAATCACCAAACCCTGGTCCTTGCGCCATTGACGGATTTCGCTGCCGACTTGCAGCAGGGCGGGGGCATCGGTGATCTTGACCCATGCTTCTTCCGTGCCGGGAACGTGGGCATGTGCGCCCGCGACGGTCATTGGCGCCATGTATACGAACAGCACCCGTTCGCCGATGTCACGGAAAGGCGCCTTGGAGTAATTCGTCCAGTGAGCGCCCTGCTCCACGTACAACATCTTGGCCGTGTCGCGCACCAGCACCGACGAGGCCGATCCGGCCTCCGTCGGCGGCCCCGCCAGGATTGTCAACTCCATCGGGGTATCCTCCGAAGCGGACAACCGATGCGCTGCATTGGCTGGGATGAAGAAGGTGACACCAGGCTTCAGGTCCCAGCTCGTCTCACCATCGTCGAGGCGGCCGGTGCCGAACCTTACGTATGCCACCAATTGGTCCGGCCGCTGCATCATGCTCGTGGCTTCGCCCGCTTGCAGGCTCGCCGCGACGACCTCGGTCTTGTGCACCAGTACCGCGCCGGGTGCGCCCGGCTGCGCGGGGTCGCCTTGCGTCAGAATAGCGCGCGTCAGCATGGCGTTGCCCACCATCCTCGGTGGGGACAGCGCTGCATCGCCCACGAATCGTCCAACTGCGACGCCCGTTACATCGTTTGGCTCGGTCTCCCGCGGGACGGGCGGTGTTGCCGGAGCAGAGACTTGAGAGGACGCCGGAACTGCCACCGTCGTAAGCAGTGATGCGGCGATCAGAATGAAATGACGATAGCGCATTGAACCACCTAAAAAGAGCGGCCGGGCAACGGAGCCACAGGCAGCAGGGAGAACCGGGAAAAACGGCAATGATGCCGCTTCTGACAATGACAAACGGGGCACAGCCGGCGAAGACATCAATCGACGACGTAACTTCATGGCTATCCCCTCATGGCAAGCTTGCTGATGCGCGGCTCAAGATCAACAGCAAAAGTCAGTTTGGCATGCACTTGCCCCAGCAGCGCTGTGGCTGACCCCGCCCGTGCAGTTCGCCGGCCGTGTGAGATCGCCATTGTGCGTCGCACCATGAAGTGGATTGACCGTCGGCACTGCCCGGTGCATCATCGATCCGCAGGGGCTCCCTCCTCGTATAGATCGTTTTCGGAAAGGTGGATGGATGCGGGCCGGTCGGGCCGAAACCTTTTGGTGGGTGCTGCCGTTTGCGGCGTTGATTATCCTGACGCTGGTTCAGCTCAGCCGCGGCGTCTACTTCCACATGTTCCTGCACGACATGTTTGTGCCGCTCGAAGGCGTCCAGCACCTGCGGCACGGTCAGTTGCCACACCGCGACTTCATGACGCCGATCGGGCCGCTCTACTACTTCATTCACTTCCTTCCGACGCTGATCGCGGCGCCATCGGCGAGCACGTTGGTCTATGCCAACCTGCTGCTGGCCAGCGTTGTGGCGCTGCTGACCTTGATCTACGGTCGCAGGCGACTGCCGCTCTGGGTAGCCTCGCTGGCGGGGCTTTACCTCGCATTGGTCGCCTCCTCTCCTCGCCAGATCGGGGAGCCGTTCCCGATCATCACCTACAATGCCGCCTATAATCGCTTCAGCTGGGCGCTGATCGGAGTGCTGGCGTTGATTGCCGCCTGCCCTGTGACTCGGGATACGCCAGAGGAACGGCGAAGGTCGGATATCAGCGACGGGGCGGTGGTGGGCGCGCTGCTGACGGCGCTGTTCCTGATCAAGCTGACCTATTTCGGGGCTGCCCTGGTGCTACTAGGGGTGGTGCTGGTGACCACACGCCGACTGCTTGACTGGCGCTTCCCGGCAGCGGTCGCGGCGGTGCTGGTCGCGGTGCTCGCCGTGCTGGAGGCGACGACGGGCCTGGTCCATCTCTACCTCGGTGACGTGGCCATGGCGGCAGAGGTGTCAAGCGATCCCTTCCGTTTATCGTTCGCCGTGCGCCTGCTGCTCTTCAGCGCGGGTGGAGCCGTTGCGGTGCTGGTCGTTGGCGTTCTAGGCGAGTGGGATGAATGCAGGTACCGGTTCTGGCCGGCGCGCACCTTGCTGGGGCTTGCAACCGTCCTCGCCGGGGTCGCCATCGGGATCCAGAACCATCCCGAGTTCGAGAATCCGCTGCTTCCGATCGCAGTGCTGATCGCCGGGTTCCCGGGCTTGTGGGCCATCGCCGGCGGAGCGACTGCCGCGGCCGCTGCTCCGCAGCGGGTCCCGTCGCCGGGCAACCGTGCGGGCGAGGCCCGGCGCGGTCTGGGCCTCGCATGTGCCGCCGGGTTCCTGGGGTTGGCGGCGGTTCCGGCAGCGCAGGACAGCGCGGCATCGCTGTGGACCGTATATGCTCAACGCGGGAGCGCCCCCGCCACAGCCTGGCTTGCCGGCACCAACTTCACCGACCTCACGCCGGCGGCGGCTCCCTCGGCACCACCACAAGCCGCACCTCCGACTTACAACCTGGTCAGCGATATCGAGCTTGTGCGAGTGATCGGTGAGGCTGCTGCCCTGCTGCGCCAGCACCTGCGCGGGCGCGACGATGCGGTCGTCTTGCCGATGACATTCAGCAATCCGTACCCCGTCATGCTGGGCCTGCCGCCCGTACCGCATGAATTGGCCTGGTGGCATCTCGACCGCTCGTTCACCCGCAGCGTCAAGCCTGACGGCGATCTCCTGTTCGCCGGGGTGGATTATGTCCTGGTGCCCAAGCGCTACCACAATTATGTGACTGTCCTGGCGATGCGCCAAGCCTATGCCCCGCAACTAACGCGCGACTTCCGTGAAGTGGGACAGTCGGCCAACTGGACGCTGCTGGCGCGCCGCAACTGCCAGGTGCGGGCGTTGTGCTGATGGCGGGGAAGGCTGAGCCGCCCCAGCCGTCCGTGCGGGTGCATGCCTTTGCCCTCATTTCCGGCATCGGCTGGCTGATCGACTTTTCCATCTTCAACCTGCTTGCGCTGGCGGGTGTGCCGATGTTCCTCGCGAACCTGGTCGGCGCGGCGGTGGCAGTGTCGCTGGTGTTCGTGGCCGGGCGCCGCCTGATCTTCAAGGACAGCCGCACCACCCTGCCCATCGCCATCGCCCTTTACGTCGGGTGGAACATCATCGCCATCATTGCCGCATCCGCGGCCGTCGCTGGGGTTGCGCGATTGCTGGCAAGCCCCGCGGTTTTGGAAAGAAGCGACCTGGCGTTCAGCGCGATTGGATTGCCGCTGCAATCCATGTACCTGGTCGCGCCGGCGGCCAAAGTGGCGGTGACACCTTTCACCATGTACTTCAATTATGTTGCGATGGGGATGATCATTGAACGACGTCTTCACCTCTGGTGAAACCGGCGGCGCTGTCTCGGCGCGGGTCGACCGGTTGGCGCGTACCCGCGAACGCATTTTGGTCTTCATCCCCATGTATCGGTGCGCGCCACAGATCCCGCGCGTGATCGACCATTTCGCAAATGTGCCGGGCCTGCCCGCCGATCTTGCCGTGCTGTGCGTCGACAACCAGTCGCCGGACGATACGCTGGCTGCGGCAGAGGCAGCGCTGGATGCGAGCCCGGTTGCCGAAAAGTATCTGCTGCGCAACGAGCAGAATTACGGGCTTGGCGGGTCGCACAAGGTGGCGATCGAGTTCGCCCGCACCCACGGGTTCGACTACCTCGTCGTGCTGCATGGCGACGATCAGGGATCGATCGCCGATCTTCGGCCGCTGCTGGCGGCTGGCGAGCATCGCAAGTGGGATGCCTTGCTCGGCGCGCGCTTCATGCGCGGCGCCACGCTGCAGGGCTATTCCGCGCTGCGCACGGCGGCGAACCATGTGTTCAACTGGATCTTCTCGGTCATCGCTGGCCACATGTTCTATGACCTCGGTTCGGGCCTCAACATGTTTCGGGTCGGCATGTTCGACGATGGCTTCCACCTGAAATATGCCGACAACCTGACCTTCAATTACTACCTGGTATTCGGCTTGGCCGATCACGGCCATGCGTTCCGCTTCTTCCCGATCAACTGGCGCGAAGATGACCAGGTCTCCAACGCGAAGCTGTTCAGCCAAGGTTTGCGAATGCTGAAGCTGCTGCGGCAGCGCGCGTGGTCTCAGCGTAAGTTTCAGACCGGGGAACATCGCGACGTGCCGCATGCCGCATACCCTGCCAAGCTAATCCGTTCCTGGCAGGCGAAGCAGCCCGCGTGACGAGCCGTTACGGGATCCTGGCGCGGTATACGCGCTGGCCGGCAACGGCGCTGTCCGCAATTATCTTTGCCGTACTGCTGGCCCGGACAAGCGTTACGCTGCTGACCGGTGAGTGGGCATTCGCCGGTGGGGCGGTACTTGGCTGCCTGGCTGCGGGCATCCTCTACATCATCGCGCACCTGATGCGCGCCTTCCGCCTAGCGGTGATCGCCATGCCGCTGACTGGCGCCAGCTTCCGCACCATTGTACTGCTGCACCTCTATGTCGCGCCATGGTCGCTGATCATGCCGTTGAAAATCGACGAGATCATCCGCTTCGGCGAGCTGGCGCGCATCAGCAAGTCGTGGTCGCGCCCGCTCATTGTGCTGTTGATCGACCGCAGCATGGACGGTGCCATCCTGATCGGCATGGCGCTGCTGCTGCTCGCGTCGGGAGGATGGAGCGTCGCAGCGCCGGTGGCGGTGATCGGCGTCTGCCTGTCGCTGCTCGTGCTTGCCTTCTTCATCCTGCCCGTGCTGCTGCAACAGGTGCAGCGCCATATCTTCGTCAACCACTACCAGGAACGCGCGCTGCGCGCGCTGGCGCTGGTCGCAAAGGTGCGCGGCGCGCTGGAAATCAGCCGTCAGGCAATCAGCGCCGCCCCGGCCTTCCTGGTGCTGGGCACCATCGGCATCTGGAGCATGGAACTGGTTGCGATGGCCGTGCTGCTGGCGGTGTTTGAGCCAAGCTCCATCTCGCTCCCCGAGACGATCGAGGTTGCACTCGCCCGCGCGGATGCCAGTTGGCGGGTGATGCTGCTCGGGCAGCAGCCCAGCGCCGCGATTCAGCTGGCGACCTTTGTTTTCTTCGATGCACTGCTGCTTGCCTGGATCTGGGTGCCCTTGCCGTACATCCGCCGCCAAGTAGGCGAGCCCCGGCGCCTGCGCCTGCCGACCGCAAAGAGCGGCTTCTCCTTTTCCACCATAGAGCAGGTCTGACCCGCAATGCTGTTCCTGTATGACGACGGCGATCCGGCACCGGCGGCGGTCCGCGAAATCATCGGCGTGGAGCGGTTCGGCGATGTGCTGAAGCGCAAGCAGCGCCTGAGCGACCTTATCGAGCGGGCGGTGACAAAGGAGCCCGATCTCGAGTTCGCCCGCGTCACCGATTCCAGCTCGCGCGAGGCGCTGGTGGACATGCTGACTAAGCGGCGCGGCGACGAATGGGTCGTGCGTCTCCCAAGCGGGCTGGTCCCGGTCAATATCGACATGTTCGTTCGTACGTTGCGCAAGCTGCCTTATGCGCCGGGTGCGGCGATTTTCGGCGGCCGCTTCGATGACGAGGCGATGACACTGCTGAGCCGGGCAGATACGGTGGCCCTGCTGGGCACCCGCGACCCCAAGCAGCGTCGCAGCTTCCTGGACAGCGTAGCCGAGAGCAGCCTTGGTCTCGGCAACGCCATGGGGCTGGTGGACCTGCGCAGCGTGTCCAGCTTCCTTGGCTACATGATCGGTGCAACCGAAGTCCGCTTCTTCAACTCCAGCCAGGTTTCGGGCGGTGTCTTCCGCAAGTCCTCCAGCGACGTTGCCAAGATGCGGGGTGAACACGGCTTCTTCCATGTCGTACCCGACGCAATGAAGCGCTTCCTGCTGCCGACCTTCGATTTTCGGGAGGAAGGCGGCCGTGCGAGCTACGCAATGGAGAACCTTTCGGTGCCGGACGCGGCGCTGCAGATCGTGCACCACAGCTTCGATCCCGTGAGCTTCGCCCGCCTGCTCGATTGCTTTTTCGAATTCATCGGCTCGCGCGGCACAGCGGAAACCGGGACGGACCAAGTCCGCACAGTCGCACGCGATGCCATTCTGGGCAAGATGCACACCCGGCTCGACAATCTGCTGAGGACCGATGCCGGCCGGCAGCTCGACGCGCTGCTCGCCGCCACCGGGCCGCGGGGCGACATCGTCGCGATGGGCCGGAAGGCCACCGCCCTTATCGAGCGGGCGATCGCTGCCGACCGCAGTTCCGCGCTGGCGGTGGGGCATGGCGACCCGTGTTTGTCCAACATCCTGTTCAGCCGCAATATCGGCCTGTTCCGACTGATCGATCCCCGCGGGGCGACCAGCCTGGAAGAAGCGTACATGCACCCGCTCTACGATCTGGCGAAGTTCAGCCACTCGATCCTGGGCGGGTACGACTTCGTCAATAACGGCCTGTTCGAATGCCGCGTCGGCGATGACCTGAAGCTGGTGCTGGAGCTCGACGGCCAGGGACCGCCGGCCTGGATGCGCGCGGCCTTCACCGAACGAATGGCCGCCGCCGGTCACGACCTCGCCATCGTGCGCGCTTATGAACTGTCGCTGTTCCTGTCGATGCTGCCGCTGCATGTCGACACACCGCGCAAGCTGCCGGGCTTCTGCCTGACCGCTGCTGCCATCATGGACGAACTTGAAGGGATTGTGCGTTGATAGCCAAGGACCGTGTGCTCGTGGTGGATATTGACGGGACCCTGTGCAAGATCAAGGGCCCCGAAGAGGACTACGCCACCCTCGCTTGCGACCCCCAGATGAAAGCTCGCCTGACCGAACTGCATGATCAGGGCTGGCGCATCATCCTCGCCTCCTCTCGCGGGATGCGCACCTATGACGGCAATGTGGGGGAGATCTACCGCAACGTCTTCCCCAAGCTGACCAGGTGGCTGGACGAGCATGGCGTGCCCTATGACGAGATCACGATGGCGAAGCCGTGGCCGGGGCATGACGGCTTCTATATCGATGACCGCACGGTCCGCCCGCGCGAGTTCCTGAACCATTCGCTGGAGGAACTTGCCGCCATCTGC
>Ga0210040_10009841_pt1 | contig 11059 bp, 3 predicted proteins | sample CryGeyCG12114_NA_FD_185462 | JGI IMG/M metagenome (GOLD analysis project Ga0210040, IMG submission 185462) | Groundwater microbial communities from aquifer - Crystal Geyser CG19_WC_8/21/14_NA (SPAdes) (version 2) | ecosystem: Environmental > Aquatic > Deep subsurface > Groundwater | place: USA... | reverse complement strand
AATTTTTGTGCATGATAATTTTTATGATTTTTTAATAATTCCTTATTGTAATTAAAGCATAAACATTTATTTATAATTATTTTTATCTGTTTGTTTACTTTACTCTAGCATGCCAATTTCCTTCTGGGCGACGTAAAGAACCGCGACCTAAAGATTCGGCGACCTAAAGAGTCGGCGACCTAAAAACGGCGCCGCAGAGTAAGACGACCTAAAGAGAACGACGTCGCGATACGCAACGGTATTATAATATGGGTGGGAGGAGGGAGTCACCAATGTTTTTATACTTGTAAATCCAATTTATTTGGAACACTTGAATGTTTTACAGCCTCAAAAATTTTCAATAATGTCTTCACATGCAAGGAATTAAATATGAATGAATTTGTGAGCATGTCATTACTAATGGCTATCTAATAACTTACAAAGTCTGAAAGAATTTGTTAATATTTTTGTGAGGTTATGTGAAGTCATGTGTTTTTTGGCAAGGGAGCCTGTGCAGGATTCTTTATTGTAGCATTGGAATGAAATAATTTTGTGAGTTACAAACGTTTCTAGCCACCAATTTAGAAATGGAGGGAAACGATTGGGAAAGCAATAGAATGCAAACTGTGCCAGATACAAATATTTTAAAACACATTGAGAGAATATGATAGTGCATAGATATATGACAGAAAAAAAGTTGCAAAGACATAAAATGATAGTGATATCTACTAAAAGTCAAAGTAAAAGTCATGTCTTAATAGTGTAAAGTCCATCCCCTTGAGTGTAGAGAAAAAATGCCATCTATAATTTTTAATCCAACTTACAGCCGGACTAACCAAAGTCCATATCGTGTCTCAGTAAATCTTTATCAATGGTATTGAATTAATCTAGCCAACTTTATATAGTTAGAGTTAAAAATAGTTGACACTACAGCTGTTCAAATGAATTCCATGACTTCAGCTCTATTTAATACTATAAAAGAATTGAGCCACATTGAAACGTCAAAAGTTAACTTTCATATGTATTACTGACTATACTAAAATAGCACACTTCATTTCTTTATTTGTTCATACCTAGTTCCCAACAACAAATTTAGAATTTACAACTTTGCTAATGACAAAGTAAAAGCGTATAAACTTTCTCCTGACTTTCCCTTATATATATATGTAGTTTCATCGTTTTTTCGTTAACCCTCTGAAATAATGCTTTTCCCAACATACGGTGCAAACTAACTACTAACTACATAGTAAGTAACTAACTAACTACTAAACTAAAAAGGGCTCTATGCATCTGCACTATTCTCTAACCTTTCCATATTTCATGAACATATTGTATCTCCATTACACACGGGAAAAAAACCACTTCATAATTCCCTTAACATGGAATTAATGAACAAAGGGAAATTATATTTGTGCTCAACTATTAGTTAGTACCAGTGAAAAAAATTGCAAAAGAGATACTCAGTACTTACTAGCCTTTGTATTATACCTTGTGCGCAAAAAGGAAGTAAATTTTATCCTATCCTACTACACAAATTTATCACACACAGGACAGGAAAAATTTACCTCCTTTTTCCGCACAAGGTATACTAACTGTTTAACTAACTAGTCCTCATAAACTTGACTGTGCGTGTCAAGGGTTCCATTTAGCTGGCACAAACGGACCTCCTCAAACTGAATATCATTTACTTGGCACGCTCTGCATTTTACTCGCTCGCTGCAAATATCTAGTCGGTACGCAGGCACGGTTCAAACAACCCGCTCGAAAGCTTGCAAGTTTTGATTCAGCACGCTAAAAGGCTCAAATAATTTAGACAGCCTAGTCGCACGCTTCAAAAATATTTGTCTTGCCCCCTTTCACGTTCTTATGCTTTGGATATTTTAGACAAATACGGTAACCATACAAAACTAATTACTGTTAAATAAAAAAATACTAAAATTCAACTTTACGACTCTCACACACAAGATACACTTAAATAGAATCATGCATCTGAACTCATATCATATAATATGACGTCATACTGTACTGTATGATGATTAGTTTTATTTTAAAAGCTATATATTTGGTTGAAAGCATATTTTTATTAAATATTTAAAGAATAGGAACATGCGTGCGTGCTAAACCAGAACGTGCAAACGTGTGAGTGGGCGACACAAATGCGGACCGAGTATAAATTGTATTGGATTTTAAATGTTATTGAACTGTCACTACGGGTAACTAGCTAACTGAATATTTGGGAAGAGAGCAAATTCGGCCACCTTTACTGTTTTCCATGAAAGCGCACAGATGCCCAAGCCCAAGTAAGTAGTAGCGCTACTAACTATCTAACATACAAAGTGCATACTGTAACGCAGACTGAGACGGAGCAAGCAGTGAGCATAAAATATCCAGACGGGCCTCTCATTTTGGGAGAAAGTGAACTGAAGATCCCCATGACAGAACGCACTTGGATTCATTTGCTTTCATCTGGCCCAAGTGAGTAGAACGGACAGAGTTCGAAAGAAAAAAGTCGGTTCCTCACAACTTAATTAGTAGAACAAGCCATATTCTCAACTAGGGTTCACTATTTTTTCCTATGGTTATGTGTACATTCTCTAGTTTATTTACCATACATGTGTGTGCACCGTGGGAAACAATCACGCATTGTAGTTGGCTAGTTAAACAGTTTATTTGCTTGCAGTAAAAATCTACTTGGTCTGGAGGGAGAAGATACAAAAATTTATGAACCCAAATAGAGAATTGTGTGCTCCTCAAGGATAAAAAAATTACAAGTGTTTAGTGAAAGGGAACGCTAAGGAAGAATCAAAACTTACAGTTTCTCTTTGTCATCCCAACACAGGCGGAAAGTATTTGCTTCTGCCCCAGTTTCCAGTTGCCCCATTTGGAAGAGAAGGTCAGTTTCCCTTGCATGTATTCTCGTTGCATTGCTCTATAACATCTTACATTGCAGTGCTGACGTACAACAGAGATATAGACACATGTCCAACTAGATTAGTTTCTACAGGATGCATGATGGCTGTCCTAAAACTGGGACAGTTATTTATGAATTCGGAACAATAATATAAGAAACTCTTGTCTTGTTCAGGGTAGCACAAGTTTGAAGACATTTAATTTCTCATTTCCTAACTTTTTCGAGAGTGTGAACAAATGCGTTTGATTAGTTTTATCATTTGTACATTATGTGAAACAATGGTGTAGTTAGGAAGAGTGAACTTTTATGGGGGAGAGTGACGTGTGCCCAGGAGCGAAAAATATCATTTATTTTAGTTATTTAGTTTGTACTAGTGAGTGCGCTAAGCCAGCGATTAATTTCTTACCAGTTTGCTATAGTCCAAAACTCTTTCATGGTCCCATGTTTAAATGCTCGTTTTAATGACATTTTGGGAACAAAAGAGATATGATAAAAGCGGCATTTTTCTTTTCCATCACATTGTGACCCCAGTCCCCAGATTATAATAAAAATATTCCAGCTTCTCAAGGGAACTTGTCGTCTTTTCCTATTAGCTGTACTCCTCCTTGCATAAAGGGAACAGGGTGACAGGATGATGCATACTGTCAAGGAAAATAAAGTGTCAAATGCTGACATTTTGAGCACCCACTACAGTAGTAGTGTCTAAAAGCGACTTGTGGTTTTTAAGGTCTAGCACTAGTTGTTCACTCGACTTTTAATGAGTATTATGCTATCTTATTACAACTATACTATAGCGAGTTGGGGATGGTGATATCGCTTAAAAAGTGATTTGTTCACCCTGCTTTTCTCATAATATACTTTCTGTACACCGTTGCTGAACTAACTAACTACTTTCGTTTATTTTTTGCCTTTCACACCGCGTATACCATGAAATGTGTATATTTAGACTTGTATGCTATCGAATATATCTCAGCTGTCGAATTTGGCATCACGAATCCAAATTGCTAGCCAAACTATAAATTTTGTAGTTTCGAAACATACGGAACATTTAATTTGTTGGTTACTTAACAATGGACGGTGAACTTTTCCTCATACCGTGGTTTGACGTCGTTTGACGGTTTCATATACAAAATGAAAGGCAAACATGCGTGTAGTAATGATATCGATGACACATTTTTATTGTTAGTTCAATCTTGTTGACATTTGATGTGTTATATTTTCCACGTTTCTGTTATTCTTGCATCTACCCAACTATTAACCATATGAATATTGAAGGGAGCAGTGAAAAGAGTGTGAATTGGGTGAGCTGGAACAACGAACGGGCAATTTTCATCCTCGTGATAAAAGCAAGCATCATAAAACATTTTATCGTCATCGTCAGCTGCATGTATAACCAAGGAACCAAACGAAACCACAATTTGAACCTTAGGTGTCTACTGTCTACATATTTAGATCTGGAATCATTTGAACTCATAGATAGTCAGGAATTGATATTTACTTGTCTCCATTGACGTATATAGTTGCAGTTTGTTAGAAGCCAAATTAACTCTATTTCTGTCCCGAGTCGCTTTCCCCCAGTTCCATTCCAAATAGAAGTTTCACCTTATATTCAACCAGGTAATATTTTTCAATTTGCATTTGTCCCCTCTGCTTGCTTCTCTCTCCGTCAGTTTTGGAAATGCCATATATTTCAAATCAAATCAGTAAAGTCCTGTCACCCTGCCTCCTAAACAAGTAATGGCTGAATTAGCCCCGTGGAACTTGACAGCATTGGCTTTCTCACGCTGCACGGAAAGACGGCTGTTTCTCCCATGTATAGTTCACAGTACAAATATTTTTCAAACCATATTCGGTAGTAATAATTTTTGGGCCCGCAATTTAACAAAAAAGTACTTACAGGTCACACACTTTTTCTGATTCTTTATGATACTTGAAGTTTTTTTAAGAGTTACAGAAAAAAATGTTGCGCCCGCTTAGTACTTTTAGGATTTTTGTTGCGCTTAAAAATCGCAACATTGCATCTCTTTTTCACAAAAGCATACCAGACTTTATGAAACTCAACGCTTTGACATGCAATAATAAATGGTTGTTAATTCAACAATTATGCATTCATTGAATTTCATTTTGCAAAGTAAAATGTCTTCATTGCAGTGTTTTTTAACCAGTCAACATTTAAAATTTTTTGTTCGAAATTACTTGAGTTTTCTCTCCTATTTGTTATTTTTTGTTCGTTGAAATTAAAAAATTCATCAATATTATGCTTAATTTTTTCTACATTATTTGTGCACGGAAACTAGCCACACAAAAAAGTTGTTAGCTATGAGTTATCACAACCGTCTATACTGTCCAAATTGATCACATTTCAAAATGTATTCAACGTGTTTTACCCTAAGTCTGGAAGTTTGTGTCCATCTTGCCGATTGGCGATTATTATATGAAAAAAAGTAAGTTTAGGCCAAGTTTAGTCTAGCCGCTCAAATATATGGTAAAATTGGTATTGTCATGCGAAATATTTGATGCATGTAGCATAGCCTGTAATATTAATCTTTGGAAATAAATTTTGAAAAACTGGAAATCACTCCAGTTATAAATTTTGTCTCTTTTCTTAAAAAGTAATGAAAAAAAAATCCATTGAGCCGTTTTGCAGCTATTCTTAAGTCCCGCATGTTACGGGGCTAGCTGCTTGAGTAAATGGGACGGGTGAAGTACACAGCAGATGATACAGCAGTCTCAGTCAGAAGTGTAACGTGTGAGACAGCAAATGCAGTCTACGTGGAACTGCATTGTCTGGAAAGCAATTTGTTCATGTGATGGATTGAGTTTTGTTAGAATCTAGCTTCTACACTCCCTACCTGTTCAGGTACACCTTTTCGATAAGATAAGTAGAGACACAAACTACATTTAGGAGACTTGGTTTCCTTGCCTATATACCAATACTATATGGGGGACATTATTTAGAGACCAAGTAATACATAGTTGTGAATGCAATTTTTTACGAGCATCATATAAAATAGATAAACAAAAAAGGGTTTTCACAAAGCAAAATTGCATTGGAGACTGACGCTGGGAGGACATAGCCATGATATTTATGACACAGCACAGATTATTGTTTCCTTGGCCTATGAGGATTTAGTTAAGATAGTATGAATTTTGCAATGCTGATCTACACATACCATGTATGGACGGTTATAGTTGAGACCCAGGTGCAAAAAATAGAATTTCATGTCAGATCCTTTGAACTTTGAGAATGTTTTTGGCCCAAGTTAAATAACGTTTTCACATTTTAACGTTAACAATAACACTTTCATCCTATTTTTGGAATATGTTATGATGATGTTCATACAGCTAGAGAGTCAGAACCAGTTCATATGGCTTTTTGCACTGCGTACGAAGTTGGAGTTTCTAGCTGCAACCAGACAGCTTCTACACACTAATATAGCCGGACGCTTTTTTCCCCACAGTTAAATGACATTGACCACACATGGATGCATCACTCACTACACGCTAACACAAAAACAAATAACAGAATTTTATGATGTTTTCGATGGGAGGTGTGTTTGTTTTCAAAAAGAAGACCTTATCTCTCGTAAAAAATACTGTTTGAGTCACCGACTCGGGAAATCACTGCAATAATTCCAATGCATAGGTTTGACTCCGCTCGCATGTTTTAGAATGTTCACAGCTCAGGACTGATATTATTGACATGTGGGTTTGGTATTGAACCAAAACTAATTCACCTCATTCCACGGTTTCCACAGTACGAAATCATTAGGCTTCGCGAGATGAAAAATATTCAACCCCTTTGAATAAATAAAAAAAGTAATCCATCCTTAGTTCTGGCAAATTCGTGGAAATGGAAATGCAAATCGAACTGGTGAGGCCAAAAGTATGTTTGATTGGTTCATTTCCCTACCTCCATTCTCGAAGAAAGTTGCGGCTTTAATGTTCACAGTTAAAACTCTCAACCGGCTTTCGATATAGTAGTTTGTAACTAACAGATCCGTAAACTTTTTCGTCGTCTGTTTTTGAGTAATAGGAGAGAAAAAAACAGTTTCGTGTTCCCTATTCCAGTCACATTGGATTCAGACAAGAACAGTTGAGAAAATTTCCGTTTTTTGCACACAAGGAAATTTGGAAGCAAGTAAGTGGTTATAATGTAGCTGTCACGTCTCATGTATCATCCCTCTTTAAGACCGCATATCCGTGTGTGTACAAAAGAGTATTCATTTTATGAGTACTTAGCATGCATGGAAGGAATATGAAAAATATTCAGTTTGCGAAAAATATCGGCACAAGTTTTTAGCCACTTCTTTTGAAGTTTATCAAGTCTTAATATATTTGACTGTTTATTTCTACAGTGCCCTACATTAATAATTTTGTGTACACAAGTAAAGTGTATGAACAAGTGGCAATAAAATAAAAACCCGTAAAATCCAATTACACAGATAGGCAGGATATGTAGTGCTACGCAACTCCCAAAGTGAGTGTTTTCATACTTTTTGTGCTTATTTGTGGAAGAAGTAATAATGATTTGAGCCACTTTCATGTACGCGCTTGAGTGAGTGAGTGGAGAGAACACAAAAAGTGTTGATTCACGTTCCTTTCGTGGTGCAAGCCCATGTTTACACATTCTTCATAATTCATGTCGACAGATTGTCTGTACTCAACTAGCGGAGAGAGAGAGAGAGTGAACAAGACTCCTTTTCATCCTAATAATATGATAAACATAAATAAGCTTGCGGTTCTTTATGAAACATGGTGAAAGCCGATTCGGACGGATGTGTGAGTTCTGATACAGGTACTAACTAACTTGAGTAACCAAACTAATGCATTTTATTCATGTGCCCCTCACTCACTCCTGTGAATTGCACAGCCAAAAAGATAAGTGTTCAAACTCATGAAATATTTTGTTTTTTCAACAATTTACTCACTCAATACGCAAAAAAAGTATCTGCGTAACTATAACTGTTTGAAAGTACCACTTTAATCATAAATACTATCTCTCAACATAAAATCCAGAATGTCTATTTCCATGTCCTGATATTATTAGTTCTTTGATATTCTCAGTAATCTGCCACGTGTGTGACCAAAAACCAACTAAGCAAGAAAAGTGATTAATGTCTATGAATTAAATAATTAAAAAGTGATGAGGGTTGGGAGCTTGCTCATTTGGAGCAGGCCAAGTCTTGTAAGATTGCTGATACTATAAATCTTATATGTATGTTTGGAATTTTACTCAAAGCTAAAGTAGGCAGGTAAGGCGAGTAAATAAGTTGTAGTCCTGAATTATCTTTTTGGTAGCATGAGTAGATACCATGCATTTAATGTGGTTTATCCATAGTTAGTGTAATCTAAAATTGCCCTTATGAAGACCACAATTTTTTCAGATCTTAACCCACATCTCAACCTAAGTTTTTACGTTACGTTTTTGTGACCAAAATTACATACTATGTAATTCTCGACCATTATATACAGTATGTTTGTCAAGTTTGAGAACTTTTGGATATTAGTTTATTCATAGTGCATTGAGGCAAGACGATTTTTTGGTTTCATGTCATTCAAGTGATATTTAGCTTGTCAGATATACTAATTTAGTAAATGCATTGCAATGATTTTATACAAGAAAGTGATTTTGTTTTCCTCCAATAATGATTAAATCCATTCCATTCAGAGTTGAGTAAAGTCTTGAAATCGTATTATTTTCTTTGTAACCTCTTGAGCACTTGAATAGTTTTAATATCCAACAGACATTATCCATTATCGTAGATCTCGACTGTTGTTATGACAGGATTTTCATGCAACTCCGTGTATAAGACAGACTTTCGTTTTATTCTTGAGACTTTCAAGTATAATTTCTTTTGTATAACTTATTTTTTCAGTAAGGAGAAAACGAGGTTTGCAATCCTTACCTAAAATTTATTACTTAACATTTAGGCTCTTATCCCGACACAGACTTGCAAACATATATTCCTCTCCAAGATGATAAATGTACCATTAGTGTCTCAAATGTTTTATAATAACTGCCCTAAATTGTGTACTGTTGGGCCATGTCGGAAATATAGCATTATTTGTCAACACTATGAGATAAAAATATGTTCAAACATAAATGATATTACACAAGGCCAGACTTCATCTGACTGTTTTGGGCTCTTGAATGAAATTAATCACTGACTTTTTAACCCACTCTGTTTTATAACGGAAATGTCTCATTTTCTTCATTTCATAATGCATCACTTGTGGATATTGCAATTCCAAACTTGATATTTCCTCTTATGTCAAGTTTTTGAAGCTATTTGGAAAAACTTAGTCCTTTCGGGAATATTTTTTAATCCGGCTACTTCTCTCGTTCCTGTGAACTGATAATGTAATTCCTATTCCAATATTATGAACTAAATTATCCTTGATTTCAACCCATAGGAATGGTGAAAGTCATTCACATGTACAGGATAAGAGAGAATGCATTATGTATAACTTTGTCCTTGTCCGTAAAACACAATATGTGGAAAGAAAGAAACTCTACTACACTTGTAAGCAGCATATTTAATCAATTCCGCTATTGAGATGAGCTTGAAAGTAAAAACAAAAGACAACAAGCTTAAATTTGGATTTCTAAAAAAACCTCAGCTAGTCAGTGACGGAAATGTAATCCAATAGAAAGAGGAAATAAAAATAGAAGAAAAAAATTTTCATCATCAATCAAGTGCACATCAGTAATGTCTCATCTTTTTTCTCCATCATCTGAATGCTGGTTTAGGACCCATCTATTAGTGTTCATATAGTGTGTAAGTTAATCCATCCCCTCCCCAGATATTAAGAAGTCATAGTAAGTGTGGTTCAATCACATTTCCAACTTACTGGGTTAAAAATATTTTAAAATTAATGATTAAAAAAGTAGACTTTAGATATTTCATACGTAATATAATACAAGCTCAGACATAAGCTCAAAAAATTTAACACACATCTTTCTTAAGTTACCTGCTGAATTAAAAATACGTTTTTAAGAACGACTGGTTGACTTTTTGATTGACTTAAATCGATGGGCTCAAGCAGTTCTCTGCGTCTATGGTTTGCATTCGAATAACATTGTCTGACAACTCGTATGTAATAAAAGAAAGCACGAGCATTTCAACTTTCCGGGTACAATCAGCTAAAATTATTAGTTTATCGATTTATTATGTCTGTCAAGAAACATTTTTCATCATTAACAGTATCTCATTTTCAATAGAAACCTTGTATGGATGGATCTCTACTGAATTATTAAATGGATGGCAGGACTTGTGCACATCATTGTCGAAACGGCTCCTCTAGTTAACACAACTTGCGCAATTGAAATCCCATTAGATGGGAACTGATAACATTAGTAACTTCACTAATTATTTATGCATTACCATAAGCTCAGCAATAAGTAGTGGATAACATGAAGCAATCCAGTAGTGGCTCAGTCAGTATCTCAGTCAGTATATACTCGCTTCACTACTTATTCCTTGTTCTGTACCGTAGCAGATTATACTAAAGCTAAAGACTTTACAGATGAGAGTCAAAATATGTAGCGTCGCAGTTGTACAAATAATTTAATGAACTAGCTATCGATAACCATCCTGTTCTCGGCGAGTTAGTTAGTTGACATTGCCCAACAATAATTATCTGTAGCAAGCATGCATTGCCAATAGATAAAAAACGGATTGATGTCACTATGTAATGTAAAGAAAGTATTCCAGATTGCATAAAAAATGGCTCACCATACGATGGTTATTTGTACATAATACAGATTTTGTTAGCCGCTAGACTGAGCAGTTGTATGTCGGCAATACGGATTGTACATAATATTGCAGTCAGTCAGTAAGTCAGTCATTGAAGAAATTGTGAGAAAAGTTAAGCTCAAAAGGAAAAGTACTGTGGCTAAAAATTCGTGATGTTGTGCACATAAAATGCGTTGCATATCGCGACGTCGTTCTCTTTAGGTCGCCTTATTTTGCGTCGCCGACTCTTTAGGTCGCGGAATCCTTAGGGTGCGGATCTTTACGTCGCCCAGGAGGAAATGGGAATGCCAAAGTAAACTAAACAAACGGATTAAAAATAATCATAACTAAATGTTTATTCTTTAATTAAATTAAGAATTTTAAAAAAATAATAAAAATTATTGTACACAAAGGTCAGATCACTTTGCTC
>Ga0210040_10009840_pt1 | contig 11060 bp, 5 predicted proteins | sample CryGeyCG12114_NA_FD_185462 | JGI IMG/M metagenome (GOLD analysis project Ga0210040, IMG submission 185462) | Groundwater microbial communities from aquifer - Crystal Geyser CG19_WC_8/21/14_NA (SPAdes) (version 2) | ecosystem: Environmental > Aquatic > Deep subsurface > Groundwater | place: USA... | reverse complement strand
TATAACTAATAACACATTCAACATTCTTGCCGTCGAATAAATATATGTATCTCTGCGAGCATTTAATTTGTAGTCAGTCAGTTAGTTTAGTTAGTAACTTAAGTACTACTGTGTGTACTCCTATACTGACTACAGTTAGTTAACAAAGTAGGAGTCTAGCTAACTAAAAGCCCCAGAATATTTTCCTCTGGATTTGTGTTTGTAGTCAGATAATAATACACTCTTCATTAGGAAACCACTCAACGGAACTATTAAGCTAACTGTAACAAAAACGTATGATCATTGCAAGAGCCCATCATTTATCAACTCTTGTGTTGCGTATGTAACTTTGTTGAGCACAAGCAATTATTATTAGTAAGGGGGATGTTTTTCCATTTTTCATCCGTCTGTAGGTTTATTTCTACAGCGGATAGTCCCACGTGTGATTGTGTTCAATCCATTTGTAAATAAATAAAAGACCCTGGTGGAATCATGTGTCATTGATTTTTGAAGCAACACTTTGAGATTTGTAGAGCTAAAAGGATATGAGCTGATCTTTGTGACGTTTTTTGCATTCTTTATGGGATGTAAAATCGTGTTCACATCTAATTTGTTTACAAAAAGCTGAATGATGTAACTTTGGTGTATTATCCCATATGTGAATGGGAAGCTACTAGGGAAAAAAGGCAAATGATTGGCAACCTGAGAGGGGGTACTACATAAATCGCAAGAGAGTTCAACTGCTGAATGCTCCCCTTGACATTTTTACTGCTCCAAAATCCATGTAGTGGAAGATGCTCTTGGGTTATTTATTGGCAATTTGACCATGAGGTCGATAGCGTGTGAAGTGAATGATTGCAAACCTCATGCTGAGAGCTTGTACTATTAAAGCCACAACAGCATAAGGCAATGGCTGTAAAGATGTGTGGAATCCTGAGATCCCCTGGTTGTATAGATAAGAAGACGCGGGTGAAAATTAAAGCCCTTTTGGCTCATCTCTAGTTGAGTTAAAAGTCAGTAAAATTTGGTGGCTGGAAGCATTCCAGTTAATTTATTGGTTCTTTTGGAACTCTCTAATTTTTCTTCCCTGGCATATCTAGTGATGGATGGAACAGCTTACATTTTGCAATTGGATGGGAGATAGGGATGTATAACTGATTTTTTCCGGTATGGTCCAAAAAATCTAAAAAAAATAAAGAAACACTATAAAAGAGCCCAACACCCATCCATAAAGCCATACCACACAGGCTTCAAAACAAGAAGATTTAGAATGTTGAGGCGAAACTCAATAGGCTGAATGTGAGGTGTTTCTTGTCCATTTTACAGCCACCCACTACCATATATTTCTCTTTTATTGATCTCTGTCTTTTTCTATACTCATTGGATATTTATGTGCTCCAAAAACCACGTGATTCATTGGTTGTAAACAGCAAGTGATTTCCCATTTTTTTCAGTTGTGTCATTTACAGGTGGGCATGCTGCTTGCTTGATTATAGTTCCAGCACAAAATCTTTACCTATCTGTACACTGTAACCAACTAACTAACTAACTTTACCTTTTACATTGTGCTGGATCGCATAGTCAGTCCCAAATACATTATTTTGAAACATAAGAATCACAAACCCATGTAATTCGTGGACAAAAACTAACAAAGTGACACTTTATTGGAAACAATAGGCCATTGAAATAAAGAGGCCACACATGTTCTCCTGAGAGGGTTACCAATTTTACTGTCTCACAGTCAGCAAGTAGTTAGTCAGTGAGTTACTAGGTTTACATAAAACCTGGTGGTAAAACTAACCCATGTACCGCAAACCTGGTTTTAAAACTCCAGTCTAAATCATAACTTCACCCTATTTTACTCCTCAAAGGTAATCGAAACCGAAGTAATACAAAATTTACGGTCACAATAATCGTATTTCACAAAGCCACACACCAAGAAAAATACACTTAGAATCTACTGTCATTCATTATTCTCTTTTTCTAAAGTCACTATTGTCACTTTTTACTTTCAATTGACACCTAGATAGATTTTTGTCTTGAAATTCCCCTGGAAATCAACTTTTGTCATACGCTGTGCATTTAAGACTCATTACTTGTCATTTTAATGTCACCACTTGACTCGTCTGTCAGACGACAGCTTTGAACTCACAATGGTGCATTGATTATGATGATGATGATGTGCATTTTTGTACTACACACTGAATAGGTCGTTACTGTATTATTCCCATTATGGTAGCAGAGCCAAGGTTGCCAGGGATGACATGACATAACGAAAGAGTGACAGCGGGTGGCTCCACTGTCTCTTCAACGGGAATGACATTTGTACACAGGCAGATAAAATCATAATGAACATGAAGTGCTGTGGAAAAAGTGACAACGGAGATTTTAGGTGTGCACTAGTTAAGCTTCATAAGCATGAGTCAGAGTCACCTACATATGGTTATCGGATGCAAGTTTAGATATAAATATTTGTGTCCGAATACCCTCCATTGTTACGATAATTTTTTTCTTCTAAAAATGTTTGAGCTGTAGGTCAAATAGGTTAGTTAGTTATAGAAGCATAGATATAAATTAGGTAGTTAAGTTAAACTATTTACAACATTATACTAACTAACTGGGAAGAATAATATTTCAATTCCATCACAAAATGGTTGGACGACACTCCGTTCCATCCGTACGAAATGAGACACATTAATTATATAAAATGGTATGCATTCTTTTTTCTTGCAAAAAATAAATTCTGGCAACCCTATTTGTTTGTCACCATATATCATACAGGGTTGTACTCCAGATATGACAAATGTGTGCACTACATAGAGTTTCCTGCTGTATGCATTTTTATAAATTATCCATACGGGTACGTAAGCACGTTTGTATGTATGTATAAGCAGGCATACACGCATCATGTAAAGTCAGTGGCAAAAAAAAGTGCAAGAAGTAGGGAAAAAATTCTAAAAGATGACTAATGGGAACAGGAGTAGCTCTCACTCTCACTCACAGTCAAAATGACTGACTATGAAAAATTATATTGCAAGAAAAATTGGTTCCTGTCTCCCTTGTCTTCTGGAGGGAGGAAAAACACAAGAGAAATGGCCTTCCACACTATTTATTAGCCTTTTATTTCCCCCGCTTTTCCCTGTGTACGCAACCATGTATCAATCTAATATGCCTGTGTGTGTTGTAATTCGTGTCCGTTTCTATTTATTCTGTCTGTTTGCTAATATTTTATCGTGTGCTAGTTAGTTAGTCTCACCCGTTCGTCATTAATTTCATTTGGGAAGGGTTGCTGACTTAAATGCTATGAAATTTTACTAACTAAAAATTCTAAATGACTTAAACTAAATATTTCATTAACTGAAAATATTTTATTTTCCAGATTGTCTCCATGAACATAACAGTCTATTGGATTTTTCAACGGTTTGTGTGAGGATAAAGAAGAGCAGATAAATTTAACTTTAGAGTCCCATAATGGCACAGGAGATGGAAAAAGTAGCCTCTACAAGATTTCATCAGCAGTTGGGAGGGTGTTGTAAATACAGGGCTGGACAGCCTAATGGCAATTAGTGTGTTGATTAATGGGAGGTTGCCGTGATAGGAGCCACTTTTAGTTGCCAACTAAAGGTAACTAATGGAACATCTCTGGTTTATGACCAGCCATCATGTCACGCCATACGTGTGAGCAAGAACTGATTCTTAAACGCTTTGATAGCAAACTAACTAACTATTAAAAGGGGAGAACACAGAAATTAAGCTATTGTGTTTTTATATCTGACTGACTGGCTGAGAAATTACTTATTTTACAGCTTGGATTTTACTATATAGAACTTCTGGCAACTAAAATGCTTTTAAGTGTTTTAACACTAGCATGAGGAAATTGGAATATTTGGATTTTTTTGTATATTAGTTCATCAATCAATATTGGGCTATAGATAGACAGTGAGTTAAAGCCGTTAAATCTAACTAACCAAATGGAACTGCTATAAATTAAGGCTACAAACTAACTAACTAACTAACCTCATTGATTAGCTGTACAAAGCAACTACATATATCCAAACTAATGAATAGATTGGTTCATTCTACTTTTAGTCCAATAGTATCATTAAGCAATAAGAAAAAAGCAAACTACAGTCTATCTTTATATACAGACACAAATTGGCAACCCATGGGACAAGTTCGCAACAAGACACAGCGGTGACCCGCCGACCCGATATAGTTAGTTATGTAGTTTGAGTTTGGAGCACATGTGCAAACCTCAACACTGTACCCAGTTAGTTAGTTCGTAACATTTTCGTATGCGGTTATTTGGCATGGCTGGGAGATGAAACAAATATACTACAGGGAAGGGAAGCACACACAGATCTTCTTTGGCAATGGCAAAAGAGAGCCCGAAAAATTTATGATGCTTCAGATAGAAGAAGATGAATGAGTCTCTAGACAGCTTTATTTATTCATCTACGAATGTTCGGTACCACATCACTCTTCTTCTCTCCTTGGGTTCAGCCCACAACCTCTGATATCACGACTCACGAGTTAGTTTTATAGTTGCATGACAAATCTCTGTCCGTAGTACTTTTACACTCAGCTCCACTGGATGTTGGCTGGCACAAAGTGGACCAAAAAGTAATATATTGCGGATTCATTCCATCATCTGTTCATCTGTGATTCAGCGTGACTTGAGAGGCATCAATCTTTTAAACTTTGTTTTCAATCTACATCATATGGACAGGCTGAAGGCAAAGGAATATTCTCTGTATGCAATTGACTACCATGGTGACGATGAGTGGTTTTGTCGACATGGCAACCATAGGGTTTAAGAAGGCACCTTTTTTTGCACAGCAGCACATAAAAGCATGGAATACTGCGATGATAATGTAAGTAGACGATATGAAAAAACAACAATTTCCGTCGTCAGTATATATTTGGAGCGGGATAATGTACGATTGGAATGCAAAAAACCTACATCTGTATGAACTAACTAACTGCCTGGCTGACTATATGATTATGGTGTGTGGAGATTAAATAGATTCTTTGGCCTCCAATAAATAATGACAGAATTGGCCATATCTCTCTCAGGCGTCCTCATTACGTCACTTTATCACCAACATTTTATGACTTTATGAATTTATGGAGAGATTTACTGGGGCTGCTGTAAGGCGATAAAAGATGGGTGAACTAGTGCACCATTTAGACATAGAAGAGCAATTTGAAAATATATGTATAACAGACGGTCCATTCCATTTTCTGGGATAATCAAGAGGGGAACTAAATAGTATCTCTCTCAAATCAAAACTACTCTTATCTTTATGAGGGAGCAATCAAAGATTACAGTGCACAGTTTATAACAACAACCATCTTGTTAAAACATAATATATTTATGACACAGTTGATCCTTCATCGGCCTCTTTTAAAGCTGCATAAATTACACACGATATTCATATGGGGATTTTCACCAACTCCAATTTATGACAGTGTATTATATGCACTTCTATAGAGAATGAGTCGTGGCTTATTCTCATTATTATGATGATTGGGATCACTATCATCGCCGCATCTCATTTCACTAAAAAGCGTTCCACATATAATACTGCATACATTATATGAATCCCGCTTTATTTACGACTCTTATTATTCATTGCGTACATATGATGACCTCTTACTGCAAGTCATAAACTTTCTTGTCCGTGATAACCAGTCGTAAATAAATATGTACTGACAGCCACATTTGACTCGGCGATTTGGCCACATGGAACTTTGTACGCTAGATCAATCTTGCTTTTTTTGTACAGAATTTAACACAGAGTTCAGCATTTTTCTTTCATCATGAAAGTCAACTTGATTAGTCAGTACTAACTGTTTGCTCGTACAAAAAAATAGATGCAAGTTATAGAATCTATCGAATCTTTCTTATGTAGAAAACATATATGTACTCATATTTCCTTTAAACGGAATTTTACTACTACTTGTGTTTGCACATTTCTAAAAATTGTATTCACTATTGTTGTAAATGTTCTCAAAACTGAAAAAGCCGACCTTCTCCCCATATCATTTACGACAGATGATTTAATTGCAAGTGCAAACTGTAACCTGAACCAAAACCCGAATGAATTTTTGATGAAACCCAGTTTTTTCCCAATTCTTTTGTAATTGATGGTGACAACAGCATGTTTCCCTTCTTCCACGATTCATCAAAGCCTTAATTACGACTGCATTGTCCACAGATATACTCGACGTGATGTGATTCATGCACATTAGAGCCACATGACGTCCCCAATGAAAAGAATCAGAGTGATTGATATCTCTGTATAGTTAGTTAGTAAAGTGCACAACACAAACACGGACCGAGTGAGAAAACAAAAAGATGAGGATTCCCATTACATTCTGTGTCTGTACCTACTTTTTCTTAAGCCCTTTCCCTTTCAATGAAGAAAGCTGCTGTAAGTAACTTTAACTATCCATGTAGCAAGAGGGGATGAAGAAATTCTATTGTATTCCACGTTAGTCTTTTATCGTCATCAATTTATCATCAATTTCGAGTCATAAAGATGACGCCTGTACCATTTTAAGGCATGTTTTTACACACGGGATTGGATAGTGATAGACAGGTTGCTGTGTTGTGCCGGATTGTGTAATGGGAATGAGATGGAGATTTTTAAGAGAGAAATGTAAATAAGGAAAACTTCAATCAGGTGCAATAAATGGATGTGCCGTTAAACAGCATTTGTACGAAATCACAAGTGTAAGAAGTAATATTACTCACAGTATTCAGTCAGTATTTTTTGATTTTTATAAAATTTTATATTTTTACAAAAAAGGTGGTCTAAATTATATTTTTTTATCAAAACATGTTTTTTTAGGAAAATTGAACTCATTTCACACATGTATTCCGCTGCGTGGCTGTGCCTTGTAATCCTAATGGAAAAGAGAGTGTATGTGGTTAGGGATTTTTAATATCCATTTTACGGACTGAAGACTGATGATGATCCCGTGTAGAACTCATCTGTCTGTCTTTCTCATTCATTTCTTTGTCTTTTTGGGTGGAGAAACATCTCATCTTGTTCACAGCAGGAGGTGGACATTTTCACAGCAGGGAACCACCTCAGCAAAAGGCATGTCAGTCGACCACCGACAAAGACTTGATGCATTTTCTTTTCTCCTTCCTTGGCTTGGTTTGGTACTTTTCAGTTTCAGATTGACTCAAGAAATGAGCAACCACTTCATTTCCAAGCCCCTATACAGTCCATTACTTTACTTACAATGCATTCTACAGCCTATTGTTAGTTACCTTTATCTTGTAGTTACTTACTGCTTGTACACTTATTTCTGAATTAGTTAGTCTGCCACTGCTATGATAATTTATGGAAAGTACCGGTAAATTCCATGTTTAACCTGTATACTAAAACGCTCTATCTTTAACGCCTGACTGAGTTAGCAGTAACTACAAACTGACCAAATAGAGAGATTTTAAAACCATACGTAAGGCTAAATATTTTTTTTGCATGCATTTAACGCCTATGTGAGCACAGATAAATAAACTTTCAGCTGTGCTTCATATTTTTAACTTGATTCACAAAAGACAATTATTCCCAATTATCCGGTATTTTACTACAAACCAAAATGAGTGATGAATCGAGCAGGCTGAAATGGTTTGAGACCCGCCTCCTGTCTTTTATTTTTTCTTCCTCTCAAATCAATCTTGTTCTTTTTTCCACCTTTTGTGCTCCAAAAAATGCTCTGCATTCCATTTAAAGTAGTATGGTAGCTTTTGTTTGCTCACCAAGTGGTGGCTCAAACTAACTAACTAACTCACTGACTGGGCAAATTATCAAAGCTTCCAAACAAAACTCTTGCATATGCTATCACGCTATGTGCTTTGACGAATGTATTGAGAATTTTTAAACCAAATACTTCTGCAGTCCTTTTTCTCACATGATATGATGGCTGGGAATAATGAGCACTATTGTTCGCCAACTACCTGTCACAATGGTACGTTTATGCTCATATTTCAAACAAGGAAAAAGCGCATTAGTTGGCTTACAAGAAGAACTAACTATGGCTTCGTTTCGTGAGGTAATTTATGAATGCGGGAAACTTGTATTTATTATGAAATCTTGAATAATGATTGCAAATGAGTCGTGTTTGAGTAATCGTTTATTCAAAATATTTTAAACGTTTTTAACTATGCAGAGCAAGTTATAATACACTTTCCTCAATGTACTATGTGTAGTGTTCACTATATACGGTAAAAAATGTTGTTGACCACAATGCAGGCAATTTCATTCCCCATAAATGGACAAGTTCATGTTCACATGTTAATTGGGAGCAGATGACAAACAAGTTGACCAGTGTGTGGGTGCAACAATAGAGTAATAATAATTAATTAACTGGAACCAGTGTCATCATCATTATTCTTTGTCAAAATGTTCGAGCTTGGTTAGGTTCGAGTTCAAGGCAAATATACAAATATAGGTAGGAAAGAGCTCGACTTGACACAAGTTATTTAGCTAGTTAGTTATTGGACGGCTTTTTTGTACACAGCAGCTAGGCTAAACTCACTGACCATACAATTTTATAATATTCCATATAAAGAAGTTGTTGAAAACAAAGTATCATGTGCAGTGATTTAAGAGTCCATTTGCGTACTGCTGTCCAAATCGTCATGCACAAACAAATAATGATTTATAGTTAGTAGTCAATGTTTTGTTTTTGTTCTGATGATGAGATGTGACATTCTTCCTTTGTTTTAGTTAGTTAGTTATCAATCTTGTGTGATCAAACGCAAGATAAAATAATTCGCTTCATTTCCTCGTAAATATTTAAATTTAGACGATCAAACTTTACTATTGCCAACGAAATAACTTGAATTTTGGATGCAAAAAGTCAACTACAGATTGTTTTTCGCCCTGGTCGAAAGTTACGCCGCTTTCAAAGTTATGTTCTCTAGCACTTGAACTAACTTGATAATATGTGGTGAGTTGACGATATACAATTTTAAAGCTTCTGTATTCACTGTTTCGCCCGACCGACTACTACTATATAAAAACATTTTGACTTGAATTTTTATTCACCGTTTTTTTTACAGACAAATGGACAAGTACTTGGTTTTGACAGCCAAGTGAAAAGGTGTGGCAGCTGTTTTACTTGTTTTTTTCGTGTAATCATTATATGAATAGATGCCGGCCTTTTTTAAGTGTATACTGTTTTAGAGTTCCACCCTCATTATATGGTATCGGCAGGAGAAACATTAATTCTTCGATTGCCGTGACAAGTGTAATGAGGTGATGATGCAGATGAAAAAATTCAGTGGTATAGTTGGTTTACATAACGTCCATAAACATTAGTTAGTTAGTAGCAATGCAAGTGGATTTGACAGTAGTATGGAGAACACAAGGGACAGCTAGAAAAGAGAACCGGTAGCTTATATTCCATGATGTCATCTCATCAATCAAGTCCATTTGCTACTGACTGTCATTGTGGGGATAAAAAGATGTCTTGTCCAGATATCTTGGACAATGAATGGGACAAGACTATGTTTGAAACCGGTGTGGGAAATAAAGACATTTTTGGCGTCGAATTAATTCATTTTTTTCTCTGGGACGTTGATATCATTCCTTAAGAGAATTTGAAGCATAGTTATATTATATTTTGAAGCTGAAATCCCCTGAGAGCATTCTTTTTTTTCAAAATTGCATGGACGGAGTTAAAAAGAACTCAAGATGCGACTGGGAAAACCAACTGCAGAATTTAGTAAATAAGCGCGATAAATACTAGAGTGAAATTGTAAACAGCTTCTAATGGTGACTTTCCAGCCCCAATTTCCAAACTTGGGTTTTGTCAATGACACAAAAAATTGTGTACTATTATCGTCCTTTGCTCTCATATATCAGAGCAAAGGTATAATTAACAACGCATGGGACCGAAAACTCGTTACCGACTCAACTAATTTAGTCTACAGAGACTGCAAACAACCCATAAATTGTTCCAACTGGCTTTTTCCCCTATGGGCGGATACCAGGGCCTGTGCTAAGTACTTCGTTAGCAATAAGAATCTAGAAAAATCACTTATTTATGAGCTACTTACGGATAAAATAACGGAGAAACTGCATTTTTCGGCTTGTAAAAGAATTACTCTCCTTTTTTCTAAAGCTGTGTATACTTGTTAACGAGTTACTTCGTTACTAACTTTAGTGGTGACATCAGGACATTCAAAAACATATGTGATGACACCAAAGGAGTGCCAGTTTTAGTAGTGTGTATTTGTGTATTGATTTAAATGGTAGAAAGAAAAGTCTAGCTGTGAATATTTTTTTTAGCGACAACGACATTAATTTTCAAAATAAATTCACACATTTTAGCAATTTACTAGATTCACTTTCTGATTCTGAATGTTTAAACTTCCCGCGATTTATAAAATATTAGCTGTACAACTTCCTAAACAATTCAATGTACTGTGAAAATTCTCGTTTTTGCATTTTATGAAATAATTCTAATTACTATTGCAAACTGAATAAAATATCGGAAAAAACCAAGCCTTTCTCAACAAAAAAGCGTCAACAATACGCTATTGTAGTGCGGCCTAACCATAACTTTGGACTAAAGTAAACGAATTTCTCAATGACTCGCATTCCAGTAACTAACTAACCAACTTAGGCACTCTCACGTGTACTACTTATCCTCATGGAGAAGGCGGAGGCGAGAAAGGATGATGGAAGATGTCAAGTCTTGAAATAAAATATGAGGCAATCTGTAGAGCATCCGAGAGGTCTGACAGGAATGAATGGGTCCATTTGTGAGCACACTCATCAATTATAATGACTGCATGTCCAACTCCCTCTATATTTGTTTGGGAGTGAAACCTGACTTTACACATTAGCTTATGCTGCTGGCAGTACAAAATGCTCTTTTCATTGTGCTTTCAAGCTCCAGATCTATAGTTGTACTTTTGGACTCCTTTGTATGTGTTTTGACTGCCATTTGTAAGTCAACAATTCACTTCTGAATTCGTCAGTTTTAAAATCTGTCGGTGAAATTATTTGTTAACATTTAGTTGCAGTAACTAACCACGTAGCAGAAAACAATTC
>Ga0210040_10009839_pt1 | contig 11061 bp, 6 predicted proteins | sample CryGeyCG12114_NA_FD_185462 | JGI IMG/M metagenome (GOLD analysis project Ga0210040, IMG submission 185462) | Groundwater microbial communities from aquifer - Crystal Geyser CG19_WC_8/21/14_NA (SPAdes) (version 2) | ecosystem: Environmental > Aquatic > Deep subsurface > Groundwater | place: USA... | reverse complement strand
CAGGGACAGCAGGGCGGCAACGACAACAAAGGCAACGGTGGTAACAACGGTGGTAACAACGGCGGTAAGGGTCAAGGCCAAGGCCAGAAGAACGGCGGCGGCAACGGTGGCAACAACGGTGGTAACAATGGTGGCAAGAACCAAGGTCAGGGCCAGAAGAACGGCGACGATAAGGCTCAGTACCCAAGATGGTAATCGGTTGAGCACCATCATGCCCACACTGGCGACGGCAAGGACATCCAAGTCACCAGCAACAGCCCACCGCTCCGCCACGGCCGCTGTAAGAGCCATACTGGGCTGTGCTGGATTGTGGTGTCCATTCGCAATGGTCGGGACTCACTCTCTATCCCAAGCCATTGCTTCGGTTCAGTTCAGCTGGTGCGGTTTCATTCTGTATAATACCAGATAGCTCTGAGCTTAGTCAAATGATGTAAATCATTCTTTAGAACCCTTTTTTCATTCGTTGCCATTCGCGTAGAGAAATTGTTCGTGCTGTGGACAAGTGGTAGAGGCTTCTGTATACGCTGGGGGCATTGTACGGGTCCACGCATGTCCTGCAGCAGAGCAGATGCCGGTTAGTGGTGGTACTGATTGAGCGGTAGGGTAGCTTAGGAGAGGGTTTGGATGTGCGTCATTTGTGGTAGAGGTGAGAGACTAATGCTGATGCTGACATTGTGGCACCTGCTGATGTGCCTGATATTGCAGGATGAAAAGGGCTTTGGGTTGATTTGTCGTGCTAGAGCAGAAGGGAGGACGGTTGTTGTTGCTGTGAACTCGGTCGATTCCTTCGTTGTCAAAAGACATCAGACCACAGTAGGGACCTCTAAAGTAGGAGATGTAGATAAAGATTTAGAAGTATCTGTGAGAGATGAAGTGGGAGGTATCATCTGAGATGGGTAGGCATCTTCCCTGTCTGCGTTTGACATCGAACGGACGCGCTTCCAGCGTGACGACTCGGTACATCTTCTGTTTGTTGGGTGGAAAAACAGATTACCACAGCTGGCATCAAGATTTCACATCATCGTTTCCTGTCTATCCCTATGTTGCCGCCACCACCAATAGAGCTTCGTGTTATTCTACCTTTGACACGTACACGCGCATAGGCTAGGTCAGGCAGCGATATGTCCAGCGCCGGGTTCGCAGCGGCTACCACCGCAAACAACTGTTCTGGTGGGAATAATTCCAGTGGGACGGGGAGCGGTTTTGCTGGGTGTGGTGCAATCAACACGAAGTGAATGATGCTCTAAGCTAGTGCTGGTAAGTAGTACTGCGCTGCTGTCCGTTGTAGGCTGCGTACTGTGGATGCGACATCGTTGTGGTTCAACCAAAAGTGGGACTAAAGCTCAAAAGGCTCATTTTTATCTACTCCAAGATGGCTGCGATCGAGCGCGTCTTTTCCTCCACCAAGGAGCTAGTTACACCTGCACAATTCCTTACTACTAACTCCTTCGACAACTACGAGTTGTTACGTAACGAGTAGCGAGGGGATGTGACGTTACAGAGGAAGCCGACGGTACACCAGAAGAAACAGAAGGCAGCGATAGCGAGGTAAGCGACGAAGAGTGCTAGCATAGCAGAACGCACTGCGGTACTGCTGGCCAGCACTGACTCCAAGCAGGCAGGATGGTTCTTGAGAAGACCATAGTTGGCTCAGTAACGGCGAGTGGAAAAGCGAAAGCAATGCAGAAAGGCGCGGTGGGCATTTGGTCTATAAGTTGGGCTTGGGTACTCCTGGCTAGGGCATCAAGGTAGTTTACAGACACTCATTTGATTGAATATTGTGGAGTGACTTGTGGTAACCGTGTCAGAGGTAGCTTCAAGATCACAACATATACTTGCTCATTAGCAGTACCTGCATGCCTGGGAATGACCTGATGAAGATCGTCCTTATCTGTGAAGTATATATACAGTTGGGTTGCTCGCTTGCGTGCTCAACGCTCAAGATGTTGAAGTCATTCTCATGTTGATCAACCCGACCACGCTGTACTTTGTACCGTAACTCCAACCGCCTTGACCCTAAACATTATGTTGGCATTGGTGCCTGATGACCTGTAAACTGCTCCTGCTCGAATCCTTCCACCGGCGTGCAACTACAGAAAAGATTAGTATCGCCATATGCGTCATCAATCCGTGCCACACTTGGCCAGAACTTCTTCTTTCTCAGGTACGGCATCGGATAAGCAGCCTGCTCTCGGGTATATGATCTATCCCAATCAGCCCGAAGCAGATCTTCCTGTGTGTGCGGTGCGTTCTTAAGCAGATTGTTCTCCTTGGGTACTTTTCCATCTTCAATGTCTTTGATCTCCTTCCTGATGGCGATGAATGCGTCGCAGAATCTGTCGAGTTCTTCTTTTGACTCGGACTCTGTCGGCTCAATCATGAGAGTGTTCGCGATCGGCCAGGACATTGTGGGTGAATGGAAGCCATAATCCTGAAGTCGTTTCGCAATATCAATCACTTCGATGCCGCATGTCTCTTTCATTTGTCGGGCGTCGAGGATGAATTCGTGGGCACAACGGCTGTTCTCGTTAGTGTAGACGATGGGATAATGTGGTCTCAGTCTCGACATGATGTAATTTGCATTCAGAAGCGCGATCTTGGTCTGGTAGGTCAATCCCGCACTACCCATCATAACGATATACAGCCAAGAGATTGGGAGAATGAGGGCGCTACCGAAGGGCGCAGCGCTGACTGGAGATATTGCTGTTGATGAGCGATCGCTGTTTTCGGCAGATGCGTGAGGATCCATGAAAGGATGGCCAGGAAGGTGCTTGGCAAGGTGTTGTTTGACTGCGATAGGTCCAACTCCTGGACCGCCGCCGCCATGCGGGATGCAGAAGGTTTTGTGTAAGTTGAGGTGGCAGACATCGGCGCCAATTTCGCCCGGGCTGCACAACCCTATTTGTGCGTTCATATTGGCGCCATCCATGTAGACTTGTCCGCCATGTTCATGTACCAGTTCGCAAACACGCTTGATTTCTGGTTCGAAGACACCAAAGGTACTCGGGTACGTGACCATGATGGCAGCCAGGCTATCAGCGTGCTTCTTGCATTTCTCTTCAAGATCTTTCAGATCAAGGTTGCCTGTTTTGGTGTCACATTTAAGTGTGACCACTTTCATGCCCGACATTGCCGCGCTCGCAGGATTGGTTCCGTGTGCCGATACGGGTATGAGACAGATGTCTCGTTGCTTACCATCTGCTCGGCTTTCTTGGTATTTCTTGATTGCTCGTAGTCCAGCAAACTCTCCTTGTGCTCCAGAATTAGGCTGTAAGCTGATATCATCCATACCTGTGATCTGCACAAGCAATCTCGAGAGGGAGTCAGTCAACTTTTTGTAACCCTCTGTGTGGGAAGGCGGAGCAAAAGGATGAAGACTTGCCCATCTCTCTAGCGTAATTGGTAGCATCTCCGTGGTAGCATTCAATTTCATGGTACAAGATCCGAGCGGAATCATTGAGTGAATGAGAGAAAGATCTTTGGAACCCAAGTGGTGAATATACCGTAGAATTTCGGTTTCTGTGTGGTGTGTGTTGAAAACAGGGTGCGTTAAGTATTGTGATGTGCGGCGGAGCTGTTCGGGAATTGTATTGATGTATTGTGGTTGCACTGAGCCTTTGATGGCCTCGTCAACGACATCCCGAGGGACTCCAAGCACCTTCATGATCTTATTCTTGAACAAGCTCCAATGGATATTCTCACCGAAAGACATTCCTATACGAGTACTGCTCAACGGGCGAAAGTCCACGAGTTCCCTTGCGGCTTCTTTCAGTACTTTCTTGATCTTTTCTTCTTCGGCTTCAACAACAAGTGTGTCGAAAAGCACCGCACCGTCGGCACCAAGACCGTCCGTCACAACTTTGTACCCATTCTCTGACAATAGACGCTGGGCTAGATTGGCCATAGTCCAGACCTTGTTGGCAATAGCTTCGAGTCCCTTTGGTCCGTGGTAAACAGCGTACATAGCGGCCATGTTCGCTAGCAAAGCTTGAGCAGTACAGACGTTGGAGGTGGCTTTCTCCCGACGAATGTGCTGCTCTCTGGTTTGCAGAGCAAGTCTCATGGCGGGATTACCCAGGCGATCTTTCGATACACCGACCAGGCGTCCTGGGATCTTGCGTTTGTGCTGTTCACTGCAGGCGAAGAAAGCAGCATGGGGACCTCCATAGCCCATTGGCACACCGAAACGTTGGGCACTTCCAAACGCAATGTCCGCTCCGAATTCACCTGGCGGCTTCAAGTGGGTCAATGCAAGCAGGTCGGTGGCAACAGCAAAAGTAGCCTTCGCTTGGTGTATCGTATCGGCAAGTGGTTTGAAGTCATAGACGCCACCGTATGTGTCCGGGTACTGAGCGAGCACGCCTATGAGCTTCTCGCCTTGGTCCTTGACGAGTTTACAGTCGTCAGCAAGAACATCTCCGACGAGAATATTAATGCCGAAGCCATTCGCTCTCGATTCGAGTACAGCAATGGTCTGGGGATGACACTTGTCTGACACAACGAAGGCTTTGTCCTTGTTCTTCTGCCGAGCAAGGGGGAGAATATTCATGCTCATAGTCATTGCCTCAGCAGCAGCAGTCGCCTCATCCAGAAGCGAGGCATTGGCAATGTTCATTCCAGTCAGGTCGGTGACGGCGGTCTGAAAATTGACCAGTGACTCAAGTCGACCTTGACTGATTTCGGCCTGGTAAGGGGTGTAACTGGTATACCAGGCCGGGTTTTCCAGCACGTTCCTCTGGATGACAGGCGGCACGATTGTACCGTAATATCCGCAACCGATCAGTGTAGTTGACAGCTTATTTCTTCCTGCTGCTTTTTGAAGAACCATAGTTGCTGCATCCTCACTCATGCCCCAATGCGCTTTATCTCCGTCTCTCACTATGTCGTCCGGGGGAAGCTGAAATCTCAATTCAGATTTGGCACGAATATTGGGGGGTAGAGACTGCTTGATGAACTCGTCAATATCGCTAACTGGAGGATCAAGCGCTTTGAGCATTTGGTCGACCTCTGACGGTGATGACCCCACGTGACGTTCGACGAACTTCTCTGTCACTGGGATGTAATGCGTCGAAACAGCTTCTTGGATGTTCTGCGGTAGAGCATTCTTGCGACTAGTGATGCTTGTGCTTGTGAACCTCCTTCGCATGGGAACCGGGGTTAGGTAGTTGTAAGAATACCTCGAGTGCTTCAGCTGCTTCAGGCTCACACTGGCAGAGCGCCAGCTGCATGCCCTTGTTGCCATCGCTTGACGGGCCAAAGCCTGACTTTGTTGACCTTGTGCAACCTTATTGCCACCAATCTGACATGTTTGCTCGCAGGCCTATCTTGACTGATCTGGTCTATTCCCGTAGATTGGAGGAGCGAGGACTGATCGTTGCTCGTATGCTGAGACGACGAAGCTGCAATCACAACTCTTCAGTTCTGTGCAACTTGAAGTGGTCAATATGGCAGTCACGAGTTTCGGCAGGAACTGCGCGCAGCTGTTCACCGCACCAATAATTTGCTTATCGATAAGTGGACCAGCGTTGATTGGTCCATCACGCGTCGCAGCTCGTCATCGTTCTCTCCGTCCATGGCCCGCCTCGACTCGCGGGCCGTGCACCCTTCTCGTATGCACACATGGTGTGTTAATGATAGACCTTGCCAGTGTTGCAGTAGCGACGAGCGACGGTCATGGTGATTAGAAGCTTCCATGCCGATCAAGAATTCAGCCCAGGTAAAGGTGGCTCTTGAGGCTTTAACACGTACGTGATGTACAGGTCCAACGATAAGAAGCGACGCGAGAAATTTGGGTTTCCTTGAACGCTCAGTTTGGTGGTAGCAGGTGTTAATGAACGATTCAGTGTGGGGGGAACCATCAGCCTTTAATCTGATCGTGCCGAATGCAGATGCCGGCGAGACTGTGGATCTCCACCATGTTGGAGTTGCCTCCTCCCGTACTAGTGGCTTCAGCTTAGAGCACCTGGCCGCCTTCAAGTTCAAGGGTCGCCAGGAGTTTCGAAGTGTACTGTGATACATTACTTGGCCCCAACTCCCCCTCTACAATATGATCAACAACCCTAACAAGCAGCAAAGCTCACCAAAGACGAATGCCGACGTGATCATCGTCGGTGCTGGGCCTGTTGGTCTCCTCATAGCTCTCGGCCTTGGCAGAGCAGGTATCGATACCCTCGTGGTTGAAGCTCACCATGAGCTGCTTCCTACAACGAGGGCAGTGGTGTATATGCCGGTCGTGCTACCAGTATTGAAAGCGCTAGGCATACTTGATACTGTCCTTCAAGCAGCGTTCCTTAACACAGAAGGTGTGAGATGGCGTGACATCGACGGTAAAGAACTGGCACATTTGCCTCTAGGCGGTGACAGTTCAGATGAGTTTGGTGGCGTGCTCCTGATAGGACAATGGAGGATGAATGAGCTTGTTCTAGATGAGCTCAATAAGTACCCTTCGGTCGAGGTGCAATTTGGTATGAGATGTGTTGGCATCGACGATACACCAGGGCATGAGAATGTGAGAGTCATGGTCCATGGTAGCTCGATGCTTGACGAGGACACCTTCATAGAGGCAAAGTATTTGATTGCCACAGATGGAGCGAATAGCAGCATACGGCGTATGTTGTGCGTGCCATTCGAAGGCTTCACCTTCCAAGACTTCAAGATGATTGGCACAGATGTGATATACGACTTCATCAAGCAGGAGGATTTTACGCCTTTGAACTTCATTGTGCATCCAAAGGACTGGGCGGTCATTGCCTACACTGGCCAAGAGGAAGACCGACTACCTATCGGATCTGGAAAACCACAGTGGCGCGTCGCCTACGTAGAAGACCCGGACCTTCCCGATTCAAAGCAGGACTATCTGAAGCGAGCTGAAGAGCAGGTTAAGAAGTACACCAAGAAAGGAGATGGCAAGTTCCGCGTCATTCGAGCTGAGCCGTATCTCATGCAGCAAAGATCAGCTGCTCAACCAAGGAAAGGGCGAGTCATGCTAGCAGGCGATGCACTGCATTCCAACAACCCCATCGGCGGGCTGGGCTTGACAGGCGGAATACTGGATGCCTATTGCCATGCGAACGCCTTGACGAAAGTCCTCAAACAAGGTGAGCACGACAACCTGCTGACTACGTGTGCCTTGGCTCGTCGAAATGCTTGGAGGGGCATCACGGATAAGCTCTCTCAAGATAACATGCGGCGGTTGTTCTCCGAAGACCCCAAGACCGTGGCCGAGCGGGAAGCCTTTTTCCGAAAGCTCAACGATCCTGAAGACGGCAAGAAGTTTGGAGCTGCGGTAGGGAAAGGTTTCGGCAACATGATGCTCGAGGACTTTTCGAGTCTCACGATATGATCGAGCAACTTACATCTCGACATCACCAACCGCGACTCTGACGCGATCCGACTATGGTGATAGAACTGGCGCGGTATAGGTCAGTAGGATCTGCTGGTCGTTGCTGCTCGTCGGGTCGCCCTCACACACACGTGCCAACATGCACATTCGGCAATTTCCGCGTTGGTCGTAGGTTAGCCCCTCTCCACAGGGCCGACAAACGTGCCACTTTTAGTTTCGAAATTCCACACAGCGTTTTCTTCGTGCCGTTGTAAGCACGAGTGCAAGAGCTTCTTCCCGCCCAGGCCATCGCCGCCGTCTCCCCGAATTCTGGAACACGATCGTCTATTGTGACAAGCTACATCCGTTGAGATTGTCAACGAAAGGGACGCAATGGAGGTGCCTAGATATCAGCTCGATGGAAGTCCAGCGGCCGGGTTTCGATCTTGGCGACACTCTGATCGCGATGGAATGCTGGCGGCTTCATTAGCAAGACTCATGCTAACGGTCAGCTCGTCGGGCTGCTCCTGAAGGCCTAGATGAATAGGCACAGGCAGATGCACGTCAAGTATTGCCTGAGACGGCCACATTCTCGTCGATATTGAACATTTCGAAGACACACCGATCACTGTTCGCTAGCCGGGAGGGCGGCCGAGCTTGGATCGAGCACAAACATTGTGACAGATCCTTACTGTCAGATGTCGCTCGACAGGGAGATATTCCAGGACCGCGAGAACGTTTACTACCCGCGTTCCGGGAGGTCGCCGGTGAGCCGGATAATCCTACATTGGAGTTACGGGAGATGAATATGTGCTCGCTTCTCCAGCACTGCCGGCTAATCTTTTCTCGCGTCCGTTGAGACATGCACATAGAGATGGTCTTGATGGGCCAGGATAGAGTGGGATCAGCGCATCTGGAGACTCGGGCGCAGTTGAGAAGTTGACGGGCGGCGAATTCGCTGGTTGCTCGAAGCATGGCCCATGGATGGTATGCCCCAAGTTCTTCGTACTTTGAAGTTACAGCGGTGTGCTGGTGTGGTCTGGTCTGACTCTGATGGGAGCCCACCCGCCAGGGCCTCTCACAAACAGCTGCTGCTTTCACTGTTCGTATTCCGTATTGAAATGTCCTCACATACAGTGCACGATGTGCTTACCACTCTGTGCCGCGAGGTATCGGACTCAGACTCTCCAGCGCACACGTCAGAGATCGAGTATACGAGACGCAATTGATGTTCCTCGACTCCCTAGCACGTCGCACTAGCCCTTCATCCCTTCTCCTGCGTTTTGGTGGCCCCTCATCGACTCTCGGTGCGTGCGTACACAGTCATAACTTCCACATCCAAATTTCTAGTATCTAGAAGCGACACCCAGAGACACCCAGCCCGACGCGTCCGTCCAGACGCAATAGCGACCGTACCGTGAAGCTCACGATGCATGTAAAGGCCACGCGAGCGCGACGCTTTTCCTGACGACTCCATACTCACGCAGAGTCTGTAGCCCGCTCAGCCGGCCGTCACAGACCACCGGTGTGCCGCGCAGTATATGTACTGAACGATGAGCCTGAACACTTAGCCCTCTATCAGCCACGGACTCCGGAAACCCATCGTCTGAACCATGCTAACCACGCACAAGCCGTGCAGTCCGGACACCATAGTAGACCGAAGCTCGATCATTTATCCCTGGCCAATACCTACAACGCAACGCGCATGGCAGCTTACCAGATGCACGGTAGGGTTGCATGTTACCGTACCGTATCTTGTGGCGCTCGCTTCGAGGCAGCAGCGCACCACATGCCGCTCATGCAACCGATGTCGTGCGCTTGAATAGTCTGAGCGAGGGTCTAGACCCGCCTTCGGAGCCAGCTTCTTCTGAGTTCGTGGAAATATGGCAGTGGCTCAATGATCATGTCAAATTCTGCTTCGTTGGTGAGAGGAAGCTGCAGGAACTCACAACTGCATCACCCTATTAGCAGTCGACGGCATTACGCTTGCAACCCGTTATTCGAAATCATCATGCTCGCGGCCCAACTACACTATGTCCAGGTGGAGCAGTAAGCTTCATGGCCGGAATCGCTTAGCATACACGCATGAACAAGCACGCGGAACATAGTTATGGCTTGCTTTCCCACAGATCTCGCATGCATCGCACCGCTTACTATATGACCTGCCGAAAGCAGATATCCGTGCAATCCACTAAATAGCTAGGACGCAGACCGCCGTCAGTACAGTACAGTACTTGCAAAGCAGGACCAAGCCCGCAACGGCGACGTAGAAATAACCCGAGGTTACATGTGATGGTGTAGAAGCTACCGCTTAGCGTAAGTACTTATTGTATATGGCTTATATAAGGCTAGCCTTATCTTAGCTAGCGTACCCCGTAAGGCTACGATTAATTACTAGTGCTTATAAGATTATAATAACTTATAATTCTTTAATATTTCTTATATATAACTACCGACTATAACCCTATAAGTTTTACTATTCTAGCTTAATCTAAGGCTTAAATAAAGGCTTATTAATACTTATAAGTAATTATAATCGAGTTATTCGCGCTATACGAAGAGTAGTAAGATCTTAAAAAAATTATACCTTATACTTATAGCTATTTACGATTACTAATAAGTACTTAGTCGCTATAGTTATACTAAAAAAGTCTATAAGCTAATAAAAGAAGGCCCTCGAGACTTCGTAGAAATTATCTTAAAAGACTTCTTATAAGAAGCTTAAGCGAATACCTTTAAAGACTTAAAAGGAATTAGAGGACTTTAAAGTCGACTATAAAGATATAATAAGAGAGTTTAAGCTAACTAGTTAAAATACCTTTAAGTTATATAATAAGTAAGTAGCTATAAGCGCTTATACTTATCCGATAGCTTATAAGTACTTAGGTATACCTACTCGCCTTAGAAGATTAACAATACGAATAATTAATTCGAGTTATAGCTAATAAGCTATATAGAGCGTTATAAGATTTATAGTATAAGTAAGATCGTTCGTAGCTACTTACGGCTACTTACGCGTATAAGACTAATCTAGTAAGAACTTATATCGATATATAGTAAATAATTACTAGTATAAACGCTTATAAATACTTATATATTCCTAAATACTAATAAGTACTTATTAGCTACGATCCTACCGGTAAGCGTAAGGACTTACCGTAGGAGTTCTTATATAGTAAACGAGTCTTCTCTATTAAGATAGTAACGAAGGTAAAGATAAATAGCTAGCCTAAGTAAGTAGTAGTAAGTATTTACAAGCGAACGCGAGCTAACTTAATTAATAGGTACCTACTTAATTAAGGCGATAGTACCTTATTTACTCGAGCTACTATCCTAACTAGACTTAAGATAGTTAAGAAGTAAGTAATTACTTATAAGGATCTATTTATTTATTTCTAGCTACTTATAAGTACTTATAGCCTTTACGTTCTTAATAAAGTCGAGATAGCTAGAGTTAACTAAATAACTTCGAAGTAGTAGATTAAGTAAGCTTATAAGTACTTATTTAATAAATTAACTAATATATTCTAGCCTATTAACGAGGTTAGAGAGGCGTAAATATAAGTAAGTTAAAGTACTTATATTAAATAACTATAGATACTAATAACGACTTAGAATTACTTAGAATAAAGCTAAGAAGGTGATAAAGTAAGTAGCTAAGGTAGCGGCTATAGCTACGAACTAAACGATTATAATAGGTTATAACGAGTCTTAAGGACTTATAGTATAGTAAGGTATTA
>Ga0210040_10009838_pt1 | contig 11062 bp, 6 predicted proteins | sample CryGeyCG12114_NA_FD_185462 | JGI IMG/M metagenome (GOLD analysis project Ga0210040, IMG submission 185462) | Groundwater microbial communities from aquifer - Crystal Geyser CG19_WC_8/21/14_NA (SPAdes) (version 2) | ecosystem: Environmental > Aquatic > Deep subsurface > Groundwater | place: USA... | reverse complement strand
AAGGTAAAGTGAGTTTACTTTTCCGCATCAATTTTGTCCGGCGGGAATGAAATCCAAAACGAAAAGCAAACAATTTTTAAGGAATTTTCGTGATTTGTTATGAACATTTCGCTAAATTAATGTACAGTAAAAAGCTGTGTGATTACGGATTGAGGTTATTTGATCTTTGTATTGCTGAAGAAAAAGAAATCTAGGATGGATTAATTTTATGCAAACGCCTTCTTAAGCTATACGAGGTTAGAGAAAACAAACCTACCTGCAATTTACTTTTATTTTAGATTTGTGTGTCTTAACAGTCGTGAATTCATTATTTTGTTCTGTTCAATCTGATTTAGCTCGAGTTCATGCAGCAGTTTGCGGTAGCACTGTGATTGGACTTCGGCGTATAGGACATAATGCGTGTCTGTGGAATTCCCACTTGCCCGAACTCCCGTAAACCCGGCGGGGGAAAGAAATTTCCTGTAACCATTCATGTATTTCCATCAGGACCTCAGAGAGCTTTGCAAAGGCAATTATGGGTTGAAACATTTGCCTGCGTGACAGAAGAGAAATTAAATGTTTCACTGAACAGTAGGGGCATTTGCGCCTGTCATTTCACCCCATATGACTACACGAACTTGAGACTGAACGAAACAGCCATTCCCACCCAAAATTTACCACCAGGTAAGGAATCTTTATATGTAATCATAATCGTAATTATTATTATATGATGTCATCTAAGAACACGTCAGAGTCAGATTGTTGATATTCATGGTTTAGAGGAATTAAAACTCGGCAGAAGTCCTTCTCCTAGTCCGAAGAAATCGAGCCAGTCTCAAAATGCAATCAAATCTAAGAAGAAAAGAGAGCAAGCATTTACCCCAAGTCACTATTCTCTTAAGTCATCATCTGGAAGTTCTTGTAGCAATACAAAAGAGTCATCAAATGCAAGTCCCATAAGTAAGCATAAGCATAATAATAATGTTATCAAACCTTCAACTTCAACTGCCAGTGGCTTCTTTTGTGGACCCAAGTCTAAAAGAAAAATATTAAAAATCAAATGGGGTGGAAACGCACAAAATGCAATTCAAAAGCCAAAGTCTAAAGGTCCAAGAAAAACGATTCCAAGTGTTCCTATCAATGCTGGCCATGATCCTGATTCGAACTCGGATTCGGAGTCGTTTCCCGTCTCTGATTCTGAAAGCTACTCGGATGTTTTAGAGCGCTTTGGACTCTCACGAAACCACCGAGTGCAAGTAGTGCTTACTCGAAGATCCTGTGGTTTATGCTCAAAATGTGTTGGCTCGAACGGAAACTTTTTGTTGCATGGGCGGTCTTGCATTAGGAGATTTAGTTCGGGTCCAGTAGTGAAGAAATCACCTCAAATAAAGCAAGAGTTTAATCCATATACTAGTAGTGAAGACGATAGATCAAGTGTTACAAGCCAAATGACTGTACCTATTATGACTTCACTTAGAAAATCTCTGAAGGGAAACAATAATGCTACAGAAAATGTTGTCATTGGCTATAAAGTTGACCCCTTGGACAACGAGCATGAAGCTGTTGCTTTGAAAGTGCCAAACCCAACTGCCTCAAATTCCAACTATTTTTCTTCAGGGAAAATACGAAGTCCTGATAAATTATCTATGCTTGATAAAGCACTACAAAGCTCTAAAGGTAGTCCGACTGAATATTCGAGAGCGAGGCATCTACGCTCTACCGGAGGAAATGACTTGAGTGTCAACACAAAATGTGACCAAGATTATGAAGTCCGCAAACATAAATCAGAAATAAAATCTAAAGTAGAAGATATAGCCAAAGACTTAGTGTGCACCGTTCAACCAGCTAGTACCCAACCAATACGAACTGACAGTGACAAAGATTCTGATTACGAAGAAACTTCTTCTGACGATGACCAGGAAAAGCTGGTTGTTAGAAAAGGAAACTACACAGGTTTAGAAGATGAGTCTCGTAAATGTAAATCCGAAGTAAAATCTAAAGTAGAAACTATAGCCAATGACCTGTTATGCAAAAAATCGGAAGACCCGTTAGAATCACAGAAGCCAGACAACGAAGAAGATTTTTCCGACAATGAGGATAATGAACTTCACATTGTCGAAGAGTTAACGTGGAATGAAGACGATGAGAGCAGTGATGAAAAACCCTCGCCAATCAAAGTAGCGAAGGACCCTGTAGAACGGTCATCCTCGTCAGAAGTTCATGAAACCTTGTTACCCCCACCAACAAAGCGATCGAGAGAGATGCAAGGACTGAGAGATGAGAAAGGGAATTTTCCAGTTGTCCTCAATTCCGTTCGGAAGCGAAATAGTCCGCGAGAAGATAAAGTTGTAACACCTGAACCCGATCCTCCTCGAAGGCGACGACGAAGAAATGAATTCGGAGTTTTGGTGTACAAAAATCAGGATTATAATGATTATCATCCACCAAGTCATGCAGTTAGTCATTCAAGATCAAGTGAAAAAGTGGCACAAAAAAGACTAATTTCAAGTAGTACTACTGTAAATAACAGTAGTAATAAAAAAAGAAGTCTTAAAAGTTTGTCCAAAGCATCCAATCCCCTAAGAAATTTTAAAATGGCTATAATGGCCGAAGAGCAGCGTCGCAAAACATCACTTATGCGAAAACCAACTAATTTAAGAAATGAAATCGCTCGGAGAAGCATGGCTGAAAAAGTTAGACGGGACTTGGAGCTATCTGAAGATGAATCAGAACCACATATCGAATTCCAAACTCGTTTTGAAAGTTCAAATGCGCCTACATCCACTGTAGTTAAGATGGAAGAAGTTATGCTAGACGCAAATGATGAGGATTCTTTCAACAACAATGCAGATGACTCTGAAGAGTCCTTTCCTTCCAGATCTTTGCTTGACAACTTATTAGAACGTGATAACAACAATACGGAGATCCAAAACGAAGGAAATTCCAATTCATTCGAAAACTTATTCAGCCGAATAAATGAAGAAGATCTAGAGGATACGGTGGACCCATTGGCAACACCAGATGAAGGCGACAACAGTCCTGACGAGCAGCCTGAAATTCGAATCTCAAATGTGTGTTCTGTGGTAAATGTGGACAAAAATGAATCTGAACCTACTCCCACTAGTTCTACCAGTACTAAAGATAAAATACCTTTCAAATGTGACGTGTGTAGCAAGGGATTCGTTTCTAACGTGCATTTGAAAGTACACAAGTCTGTGTGTCATGGAAATCGCGCGGTATCCAATGTCACATGCGATATCTGTGGCAAGAAGTTTATAACGAAATACCAGTTCGAAATTCACTACAGAGCTCATGCAAAAGACAATGAAAAACGGCAGAATCAAAATACGAACAACCATAATAATGAAGTTGTTGAAATAGTGCAGCCACAACACCTGAATAATACGCAATCTCGTTCTTCAGACAATAATGCTCCAAAAAATGGGGTCAGACGGCCATCTTGTCGATATTTTTGCAGTCATTGCAAAAAGTGGTTTTTGGATATGAACTTGTTTCATTTACATCGAAGCATGTACCACATAAATGTGAAAGGAGAGCGATTCCGTGCAAATGAATGTGAAATTTGTTTGACTGAATTTCATGATGTGTTGACTTTACAACAGCACGTGGATGAGATCCGACATAAGCCTGAAGATGGTAAACGGTACCAGTGCAGTGTCTGTCGCAAATGTTTCGCTCAGAAGAAAAATATGCGGACGCACAATCGTATGCATGTAGGTCAAAAGCCGTTCACCTGTGATCTCTGTCCAGCCTCTTTCTTTTGCTCCAAAGGGTTGAAATCGCATAGGGAGAAGCACAAGTCCAACCAATTGACATACAAATGCAGCGCTTGTGGTCAAGGATTTGTTCTATTCCACATGTATGAGGCGCACATTAGAAGCCATATTTCGGAACCTAAGGAAAATGACTATGGGGAGACTGCAACCTCTTCGCATGTGAGGCCGTCGTCTATGAAGGAGTTTTCTACTTGTGGGACCTGCTTTTTATACTTCTATGCACAAGTGGAGTTTGAGGCTCATCAGCGATTGCATCATAGCAATCAAAGTGATGCGGTGGAGCAAGTTTTGTTATGCAGTATGTGCTCAGATACGTTTCCTTCATCCCTACATGTTGAAGTTCATATGCTGGACCATGAAGCTAAAAATTCTATCCCGTGTAGTCTATGCAAGAGGTTATTTAAAGTGCAGGCCTACTTGGACAAACATTTGGAAAGGGCTCATGGAATTTCACAAAATATTCCTGAGGATTATGAGGGTATGGATGGAGATGGCCCAGGATTCCTGCCTCCAGGTATGGTGGAAGCTGTTCTGGGTGATGGTAATGAAGTCCCCCCTCCAACAGAAGTGGTTACTTTGGATGACCAAAGCAATAGTAGTGGAAGTGGTAGTCTTCTTATGCGGATGATGAGCAATCTAAATAATGGTGGAGAATCGCAAAGAGCGAGTCAAGAGGATTCGAATGAGGGTAATTTGGATATTGATCCACTGGCAGAGGATCAACCATCTCAACAAGAAGATGATCAGGAGGAGGCTGTGTTTTCTATTATACAAGTAGTGTCTCAGCAGGGCGAAGGAAATAGTAAAGATTCTCAAGGAATCCGAGAAAGCAGTATCAATCGAGGTCAAGGAACTTCAGATTCTTTAACATTTAGGGACACTAACGGCGAAACTGTGAATATTGTTCGAAGACCCTTGCCTAAGAAAAGAGTAGTTGCGAGGAAATTAACAACATTTCCTGTCAATGCTGTGCGCCAAAAAAATGTGGAGCGAGCTATCCCTGTTGTGACTCTAGAAGAATCTGCACCTTCCCCCATTCCCGTTGCTGCCTCTGTAGTTGCTGGGATTAAATGTTCCATTTGTCAAGTTGGGTTTTCCTCTCAAGCCAGTTTGGATGTACATGTTCAAGAAGATCATTACAAGTTTTTCAAGTGCAGTTTCCCTGATTGTGGAGGACTTTTTACGTCTGCTGAGGCAAGAACAAATCACGAAAAAATCCACGGCTTGATTTTGAAGAATTGTGATCTTTGCGGGTATGAACCGACTAGTGCCGAGCAACTGACTTTGCATATGAAAATTCACATCAGGGATGATGAGACTAAGCCTCATTATTGTGAACTATGTCCGAGCTTTTTTGAGTCTTTGCCCAACTTGAATGCACATAATTATCAGATGCACACGATAAAGCAGTGCAAACTTTGCGGTCACTGTTTCGCTAGTTCGTCAGCATTGAATGCTCATGTTCTTACATGTATTCAGAATACGATTCCCAAAGCAGTGAATGTGAGAATTGTGGAAAGGGGGAGATCGACTTAATGTTTTTGATTGGTTTTTAATAATGTTTACAAATGTTATTGTTTGTCTTGTTTCTGCTGTTCTGTGATAAGCAGCTAATGCTACAATTTAATCACATTGTATTGTTTTGTGTAGTGTTTAATTTAGTTAGTTTTTTGGATTCATTATTTGATTCGATATACAGTTAAATTGTATTTATGGTATGTAAACGTATTAAAGACGTGGTTAAGTATTTTTACGGCTATCACAATATTAAACTAAGGTATGCTTAGGTTTTGACGAAAAATCCTAGAAAAATTAAGTGATCATTCCAACGTAGTACGTAAAATTTCGTATTTTTGCCATACATGAATTCATGGATATATTAATTTAAGTACGATAAAATGAGAACAGAGTTATCCTTTTTTGTCCAGTTTAATATATTTATGTTCAGGATTTCATCGCACACATCATTAAACGTCTTATGTTCAACGTAAATGCTTGCAGTTGTGTAATAACATTTTCATTGGCATAAATACAAAAAGAAGGGAAGAATATATGCATTTCAAATGCATCCAAAACCAATAGTAAATAATTAATTCCAAAAATATAATTAAAACTCAATCATTCTCTGTGTATGAGGACATATCCTGCTAATGCTGCTAATAGGGCGTACTTTACTTTTGGATATTCATTCATATAGATAGTGACCATTCCCACGTACGGTAAAAGACCTCGAGCCCGTCCCACTATGTCCTCTTTGGTCAGCCAAAGTTGACCGGGTGCGTACAATCCGCGATCGTCCACCGAATTGTTGTCACCCTTTGTTAGGAATTTGACAGTCCCGTTTTCCCTGCAAAATGTAATCGATTAATTCACATCTTTTCTTACTCCTATTGTCCTATTGAAAGATGCATCCAAAATTATCACCCATACTTTTCATGTAATTTGAGTACACGATGAACAATGGGAATGTCTCGACCCTGAACTTTGAATACAACGATTTCCCCAACCCGGATTGGGTCTTCTTCATAATTGGTTAAGAAAAGAAGATCTCCGCGATGAAATGCTGGCTCCATAGAACCGCTAAAAGACAGTAATTTCCTCCATTAAAGTTATCACTAATTAGTTGCTGTATATGGTCATAAGTAAATAAGTTCAATAGAAAATTGTACCTAAGAACAACAACTATGGGTGATTCCGATCCAGTAACCACCATTAGCCCTTTCCAGATCATTAAAGCGGAGCTGACAATCATACCAAAACTGAGCACTTGGTACAAAAACTGAAAATACGATTCATATTTTAATCATATGGAAGACAGTCAAAAAACAAAAGCATAACCTCATTTGGATACGAAAATATACCTGCCGCTTATTCATCCTCTTGATATCATCAAATATGGAGGCTAACATTTTGGATACTGAATACTGATTATAGTCCAAGCTTGTAGCAAAAATAAGAAGCACCTTGACTCTTCAACTACCTTAACTATACCCGGGACAATCTTTGAGCATTTATCTAAAATAAAAGAAAGGTAAATCCTATATCATAACACTGAAGTTTACTTGAATTGGATAATTATGGAGAAAAGTTAAAAAATTATTTGAAAATATGGACAGAGTCTGGAAAAAGCCCTAATGACAGTCGCTGTCGCTACTCTCAAATTCTCAACAGAACAGATGAGCCGATTGACTGCACTGAATACACACGTAGATTTGAGCGGGAGTTCACTTTTAAAAGCTAAGTCGTGTGACCGGGTTTGAATTAGTTTGATTGAAAACCTTTACTACGATTTTGCCTTCTTTAATCTTAACTTTCACAAACATAAAATAGTGAATCAAACAATTACTTTCATACCTCAGTCGCTAGTCTCGCAAGTTTTTCTGCGTGATGATCGTACGGGTTACCTGTGGGCTTTAAGCATGGTTTATTAAATAGTTGAGGCTCCATCGATTAAACGAGTAAGGGAACTTGACTTGGAATTTCTAAAAATCTGAATTAACCCAACATGGCTCGTGTATTGGCAAAATGTCCGATTAGTCCGCATCGTCTTCAATCGCTGGTCTACGTTAACAGCTACACACAGCATCGAAGTAAAAGTGGATCGAAACCTGCTGAAGGAACAGGCTATTTTGTTTTGTAGGTTCAGTTTGTATTTTACCGAGTGGTCTCATTTATTAGTGTTATTGCATATTGCTTATGATATATTTCGGTTGGCGGGTGTAGATTGCCTGAGGTACCCCCAGAGACTCCTGAAACTTTACGCTTATTGGACATCAAGGCAACTCCACCATTTGACGTGTTGACAAAGGAGAGTTGTAGGAATGCGATTGCGAAAACGGCATTAGATCTGGAATCCACGATTTGGAGGGTAGAAGAAAGTATAAATGGTAAAGCAAATTATGCACTTAAATAATGTACTATTTGTGTATTTATTATGTGGCATCGTGGCATGTGATCCAAATGAATAAATTTTGAACATTATTTAAACAACAGAGGTAAACAGCACCAAGACGTACGATTCGGTTATTAAGCCAATGGAAGAATCAAGCGCACCATTTGAGTATGCTTGGAGTATTGCAAAAACGCTGAATGTTGTTAAAAATGATTTCATTCCCACGGAAGGTTACAGAAGTGTACATGAAAGTGCATCAAAAGCTAGGAGCAAGAAATTTCAAAATGTAGCCCTATACCATGCTTTCAAAGAAATCAAGTCGGATAACAAAGACCTAGATGAACCTCAGCAAAGAATCGTAGAAAAGTACTTGCTGGAAGGAAAGCTATCTGGCGTTGATTTGACTGGGAATCGAAAGAATCATTTCATGGAAGCTTCTAAGCAACTAAATGAAAATAGAGTCAAATTCAGGAAAAATGTAGAAATGATGACCAAACGGTTTCGACAACTGCTCATTGATCCAAAATATATTGGCGATATGCCCACGCATATGCTGAAAAACCTATCAAAAGACAAGTATGATTTATTTTTCGTTAATTTATGCGAACTTATTATCTTTTACTTTTACATTGTATGCTGTATTTTTCCGGAAGTTGTAAACATTTTTGCTCTCGTTAGGTCCCAACCTACTAAAGGACCTTGGCTAATTACGCTTACAAATCCAGTGTATAAAAACTTTTTGGAATATTGTCCGGAGCGAGCGTTAAGGTGGAATACTTGGGTCGCTTATAATTCGCGAGCATCCGGTCACAGCGATAAGGACTACAGTAATAGTGTCAACATTGAGAATATTAGAATGCAAAGGTAAGTGCATTTCGTTGGACTTTAATTAATTAAAAACCATATTTTAAAGAAGTTATTTTTCACAGGAGAGATCAAGCCGAGCTCCTAGGTTTCAGCAACTATGTTGAACTTTCTATGCAGACAAAAATGGCTGGTGATATTTTCAACGTGAATTCTTTAATTGCCACTTTGTACACACATGGTAAATAAATGTATAACATAGATCATCGTGCCTACGTTTAGTATTGACGGAACACTTTTTTACTTGTATCTCAGCTAAACCGAAACAGCAAGAAGAAATAGAGGAACTAAAAGATTTTGCAGCGTCTCGTGGATTTGACTCCAAGCTTCAACCGTGGGATGTTGATTACTATAGAAGAAAGCATCGCATGTCTTTATACAAGTATAAATATCTCATAGTATGTAAAGAGTTGCGTCTGCCTGGAGATCATATTTTAATTTTACTGAATTAGTGTGGATGCTCAAGAACGTTCGGAATATTTTCCATTTCCACATGTCTGGAAAGAATTGTGTTCCTTTGCTGAAGAGTTGTTCAATATTCGAATCACTCAAAACCAAGTCCCAGTTTGGCAAGAAGATGTAAACTATTTCGATGTCAGTGACGCTACCAGTGGACGGAAATATGGAGGATTTTATTTGGATCCTTATGCTCGGTAAGTTAATATTAAGTGCTGCGTATTAAGTGTATCTGTGTTCAGTATTTGAATATTTTATGCATCATTTGATATGCGTCTGGTATGGCTATTTAGGCCTGGCGATAAGTTAGCACATGGCTCATGGATATTGAATATGAGAAACCGTCAGGACACATTAGGAATGAAACCTCTCACTTCTTTAGTTTTTAATTTTGAACCACCATTGTATGGAAAACCATGTTTCCTAAGCTTCCAGGAACTTTATCCTCTATTTGAAAAGGTAAATTATTGAAAAATTACAAAAATAATTATTTAAAATTGATTTGATTGATTGTTATAATTTTCTCTTGATAGTTTGGGCATATGCTGCCACAAATTCTTACTGAAATGCCATATAATGATGTAGCTGGAACTAATAATATTGAGTGGGATGCAGTAGGCGTTTCCTCCAAATTTATGTCCATGTGGTAAGTTAAACAAGAAAGACAAATTACATCGGATAAGTTCTATCGACATTTAATATTTAATTTTAATTGTTGCAGGTTGGGAAATAAACAAATGATCAAACGTATTTCTCGTCATAATGAAAATGGAAATCCTATGCCAGATGATCTAATAAAGAAATTTTTGCGATCCCATAAGCACATGACTGGATTTGATTTAAGTCACGAGCTATATTTGTCCGCTTTAGATATTGAGTTGTACACCAAGTAAGTACATTGAACGAAAACAAACAGTTTAATTTTTTTTTTCCTTTATCTGAATTAATACTGCGGTGATGATTTTGGCTAAACCTGTTTTCAATTTTGTCTTTAGGAGAGAATTCTGGATGGATATTGTGAAACAAACATGGGTTATGTACAAACAGCCTTTGACTTTGGACAAAAAGGATGCTCATCCGTGCGCATTTCTTCCAATATTTAGTGGTGACTATGCTGCAGCCTATTATGTTTCATTGTGGTCTCACATGCTTGCGGCTGATTTATATTACTCATTTGTTGAAGATTCTGCAGTGAGTAGTGAAGAAACCAAATTAAATGGTCAAAGGTAGATAATATTGTTTGGCTTATGCTCTCTATCTGTGGCGGTTTATTGATGATTGAATAGGGATAAAATAAATTTTCTTCTTTGTGTACTTGGTTTGGTGTATAGCCCATAATAATAGGGATTGATTTTTTAACTATATTTACAGATTCAGATCTAGCTTCCTTGCTATGGGTGGCGGATATCATCCTAGCAAAATATTTAGGCAATTCCGAGGACGCGATCCTTGTCCCGATGCTTTTCTGTGGTCCATTGGATTGGCTGATAAGCCGGATATTATAAATATTGCCAGCAAGGAGGGAAAATCTGCTGAACCTGAAGCTCGGGAAAAGTCTGCCTCATAAACTACTGTAGTTAATCTATTCACGCTGTCTAGGCTAGAAATTATAGGCGATTGCTAGTCCACTTGTTAGATTTTTGCCTGATTGACCTTAAACTTTTTTATTTCTGAAATTTGCTGACTGAATAAAAATCATACTGTTATTTTTTGTGGTAAAAAAGTAACCTGAATTATTTACAAATAATATTAATAATGGATTCATTTTAAATATACGATGAAATCCCGATCGGCTCTTCAAATGCACTGATTATCTTTGGACCAGCAAATACATTTTTGTCCTCAGTATGGACAGGTCCATATAAACTGCTGGTTTCAGTAAAGATTGCTCTTGCTGGCTCTACACTTTGGGCTTCTAGCTGTATTGGATATGAGCTCCGTGATCCTTCCAATTGTAATTTTGTTGATGGCCCTTCGTAGTTTAGGAAATTATTGTGATCTCCAAGCAATCTTGAGATCATATTGCGGACTACGGTTACTTGGGGACCTCGTTTTGTGGCTAAAATTGCAAAAG
>Ga0210040_10009836_pt1 | contig 11062 bp, 9 predicted proteins | sample CryGeyCG12114_NA_FD_185462 | JGI IMG/M metagenome (GOLD analysis project Ga0210040, IMG submission 185462) | Groundwater microbial communities from aquifer - Crystal Geyser CG19_WC_8/21/14_NA (SPAdes) (version 2) | ecosystem: Environmental > Aquatic > Deep subsurface > Groundwater | place: USA... | reverse complement strand
GGCCGACGCCGACACCGACGCCGGCTCGGCCAACGAGGCGCCGCACGCGGTCGACGACGGTCCGGTGTCCGTCGTCGCCGGGACGTCGGTCACCGTCGCGGTGCTGGCCAACGACACCGACGACGGGCTCGGGGCCGACGGCGCCAAGGCGACGCTCACGGTCGGGACGCTCACCGGGCTGTCCGGCCAGGTGGCCCTCGACACGACCCGCACGAAGGTCGTCCTCACCTCGAAGGCGTCCGACGCCGGTCACACCCTGACGTTCGGCTACACCGCCACCGACGGCGACCTCAGCTCCGACCCGGCGACGGTGACCGTCAAGGTCACCGCGGCGCCGGTCACCCGCGCGGTTACGCTGACCACTAGCGCGACGATCGTGGCGCTGCGCAGCTACCAGCTCTCCGGGACGGTGCGCCCGACCACACCCGCTCCCGTGACGGTCGCGGTGCAGCGACGCGTCAGCGGGAAGTGGACGACGTACAAGAGCGTGAAGGCGGGCGCGGCCGGCACGTACGCCGTGTCGTTCAGCACCAACGACCCGGTGCGCCAGGTGTTCCGCTCCGTCGCGACCTGGAAGGACGGCACGAAGCTCACGAGCGCGTCGCTGGCCCGGACCGTGGTGGCCCGCGCGGACGCTGTCGTGTCCGGTCCGCTGACCCGCAGCGCGGTGCGCTGGTCCTACCGCGCCGGCTGCCCGGTCACGCCCTCCGGCCTGCGCCGGATCACCATCAACCGGTTCAACTACAGCCACCAGGTGGCCCGCGGCAGCCTGGTGGTGCGGGCCAGCGCCGTGAAGCCGCTGCTCGAGGTGTTCCGCAAGGCGTTCACGCACCGGTTCCCGATCCACTCGATGAAGCCGACCGACGCCTACTACGCGAGCGGACGACGCACGCCCACGCAGTCCGACCTCGCCGCGATGCGCGCCGACAACACCTCGGCGTTCAACTGCCGCCCGGTCACCGGCAACCCCTACCGGGTCTCCCAGCACTCCTACGGCAACGCCGTCGACATCAACACCGTGCGCAACCCCTACGTGGTCGGCTCGCGGGTCTACCCCTCGTTCGCCCGGACCTACCTGCACCGCGGGAACGTCCGCACCGGGATGATCACCCGCAGCGGCACGATCGCCACCACGATGCGCGGCAACGGCTGGCCGTGGGGCGCCCGCTGGGCGCACCCGGACTACCAGCACTTCTCCTCCAACGGTGGCTGAGCCCGTCCTCGACACCCCGGTGGGGCGACTCACCCGGCGGCTGCTGGTGGCCGAGGTGGTGCTGGTGCTGGCCCTGTCGCTGGGCCGCTCCGGCGTCTACGCGCTGGTCGACCTGCTGGAGTCGGCGACCGCGCCCGGCGCGCTGTCGACCCAGAAGGCCGTGCTCAACGGCAGCCTCGACCCGGGACGGCCGTGGTTCGACCTCGTCTACCAGCTGCTGTCCCTGGGCTTCGGGCTGGTGCCCGTGCTCCTGGTCCTCTACCTGCTGGCACGCTCGCACGACGACCCACGCGGACTGTGGTCGACCGGCGCCGAGCAGCACCGGCGCGACGTGCTCCGCGGGCTGCTGGCGGCCGCGGTCGTCGGCGGCACCGGCCTGGCGTTCTACCTCGGCACGCACGCGCTCGGCATCGACCTCACCGTGGTCGCGGAGGCGCTCCCGCACGAGTGGTGGCGCTACCCGGTGCTGGTGCTCTCGGCGGTGCAGAACGCACTGCTCGAGGAGGTCGTCGTGGTGGGCTACCTGCTCACCCGGCTGCGGCAGGCCGGGCTGTCGGCCCCGGTCGCGATCGGCACCAGCGCCCTGGTGCGCGGCAGCTACCACCTCTACCAGGGCCTCGGCGGGTTCTTCGGCAACGCCGCCATGGGCCTGCTGTTCGGGTGGCTCTACCACCGCTGGGGCCGGGTCACCCCGCTGGTGGTGGCACACACCGTGCTCGACCTGGTCGCCTTCGTCGGCTACGCCCTGCTGGCCGGGCACGTGTCCTGGCTGCCCACCTGACCGCTCAGACGGCCTGGAGCCGCCGGCTGGGCCCGTGGTGGCCGGGCGGCAGCACCTCGAGCAGGTCGAGGCTGGCCAGCACGCTGGGCAGCAGCGCCTTGGCGGCCCGCCGGTAGCCCGCCCCCGACGGGTGGAAGCGGTCGACGGCGAACATCTCCTCCGCGCGGCTGCGGAACACCGGCCCAAGCGCGTCCGCGAGCGACACGGCGTACGCCCCGGACCGGACGGCCGCGTTCCGCTGGGCCGCGGCCAGACGCCGTGACGCCTGTCGGCCCAGCCCCCGCAGCGGCTGGGGTACGGCGGTCAGGGCGCCGAGGTCCGGGCAGGTCCCCACGACGACCCGGCTGCCGCCGGCGCGCAGCGTCGTGATCGTGCTCTCCAGGTGCGCCACCGAGTCCGAGAGCTTGAGCCGGTGGATCACGTCGTTGCCGCCGACCACCACGACCGTGACGTCGGGGTGCACGTCCGCGGAGAGCCCGTCGACCTGGGCGACCAGCTGCCAGGTCTCCGCACCGACCTCGGCCGCGCACACCAGCCGGACCGCCCGGTCGCTGGCCAGCGCCAGCCGCTTGGCCAGCTGCACGCCGAGGCTGCGGCGCCGCCGGTCGGCGCCCAGGCCCGCGGCGATCGAGTCACCGACCAGCAGCAGCGTGATCGGGTTGCCGCGGGAGCGCTGGTAGACCCGGTCGACGGGGTAGCCCTGCTCCCCCAGCGGCTTGCCGATCGCCGCTCGGGCCAGCGCCGCCTGGCGCAGCAGCAGCCGGCGGCCGCCCAGGACCCCGGCGCCGGCGCCAACGCCGGTGACGGCCAGCGCGACCGCGACGGTCAGCACCGCCCGGGACGTCAGGGGTGAGCGCCTCACGCGGCACGCTTCGCGGTCAGGGCGGGACGCAGCAGCTCGGCGTAGTGGCGGTCGACGAGCTCGTCGACCAGCGCGTCCCAGCCCCTCGAGCCCACGGCCTCGGCCCCGGCGCGGGACAACGCGGCGCGCAGGTCCGGGTCGCCGACGAGCGCGGCGACCGTCCGGCGCAGCGAGCGCGGGTCGCCGGGGTCGTGGAGCAGACCGGTCCGGCCCGGGTCGACGAGGTCCAGCGGTCCGCCGACCGCCGGCGCGACCACCGGCACGCCGCTGGCCTGGGCCTCCTGCACCGTCTGGCAGAAGGTCTCCGCCTCGCCGGTGTGCACGAACACGTCGAGGGAGGCGAACGCGCGGGCGAGCTCCTCGCCGTGCAGCAGGCCGGTGAAGACCGCGTCGGGCAGGTGCTCGCGCAGCCAGCCCCTCTCGGGGCCGTCGCCGACCACGACCAGCCGGGTGCCCGGGATCCGCGCGACCTCGACCAGCCGGCGCACGCTCTTCTCCTGGGCCAGCCGCCCGACGTAGCCGACCACGACCCGAGGGTCTGCGGCGGGTCCGGCCCAGCGGTCGTGCAGCTCGTGGTCGCGACGGTGCGGCCCGAACTGGTCGAGGTCGACGCCGCGTCCCCAGGGGTGCAGCCGGGGGACGCCGAGCGCCTGGAGCTGGTGCAGCGACGCCGTCGACGGCACCAGGGTCCGGTCGGCCCTCGTGTGCACAGCGGCCACCCACGCGTCGACGCGGCCCTGCACCCGGCCCTGGACGAGTCCGGCGCCGGGCACGGCGTACCGACGGGCGAAGCCGGCGACGTCGGTCTGGTAGACCGCCAGCGTCGGCACCCCGCTCCGCTGCGCCGCGCGCAGGCCCCACGCGCCGAGCAGGAACGGGGACGCCAGGTGCACGACGTCAGGGCCGAACTCCTCGAGCGCGGCGTCGACGCGGCGGTCGGGCAGCCCGAGTCGGAACGAGCGGTACGCCGGCAGCCGGACCGACCGCGTGCGCACCACCGGGACCCGGCCGTGGTAGTCCCGCCCCGGTCCCGGGGCGATCACCAGCGCCTCGTGGCCGGTGCGCAGCAGGCGGTCCGCGACGCGGGCGACGGTGCCGCTGACACCGTTGACCTGCGGGAGGAACGACTCGCTGACCAGGGCGACTCTCATGGGGCGACTCTCATGGTGCTCACCGTCGCGGGGCCGGTCGACGGGCGGGTGAACGCACCGCGGGTGTCGCGCGAACGCTCCCGGGCGCCGCGGCGAACACCGGGTGACACGCCCACGACCCCGAGTCGACCCCGAGTTGTCAGAGATGGAGCGGGCCAGGGCCCACTCAGGCTCTGACAGGTCGGCGCTGGCGACGCCGTTGGAGTGGCTCCCCCGGTTGGACTCGAACCAACAACCCTCCGGTTAACAGCCGAATGCTCTGCCAATTGAGCTACAGGGGATCGTGCGGGCTCAGGTTAGCAAGGAGGAGAGGTCGCCGCTAAATCGGTTCGCCGGCCGTCCCGACGTCCTGCTGGGCGGCTCGTAGCCCCGCGGCGGCGGCCTCCCGGACGAGCGGGTCGTCGGGGTCGAGGCCGGCGTCGTACTCCCACGCCCAGGTGATCGGGCCGGTGCCGCCCGGCGCCCGGCGGGCGACCACCGACAGGCCGCGGCGACCGTGCACCGGCACCCGGCGCTGCAGCAGCACGCTGGCGCTGACCCGCTCGCGGACCATCGGCAGCAGCCGGCCGGGATCGGTGACGGTGAGGGTGTGCACGGGCTGCTGGTCGCCGAAGTGCGCGACCTCGACGACCCGGAGCCGCTCCTCCTCGCGGTCCCAGTCGGCGGTCTCCACCCGCTCCCACGGCACCGTGGTGACGGGCCCGTCGGCCGGCACCAGCACCAGCGCGTCCCGGGTGCCGACCAGCCAGGTGCCGTCCGCGGCGACGGTCCCGGCCAGTGCGGCCCCTCGGCGCAGGCGGGCCCGGTCCAGCACGTCGCCCGGGACCGGGGTGGGCCGTCGCAACGGCCCCCTCACGCCTCGCCGCCGATGGCCTTCTCACGCAGGGTCCGGCGGTGCTGCTCGAGCGCCACCAGCTCGCCGAACATCCGGTTGTAGTCGGTCGCCTGGTCGACGGGGTTGGTGCGCTGCAGCCGCGACTTGAGGTCGGTGATCCGCCGGAGGGCGGTGACCTCCTGGAGCCGGTAGACGTGCGCGGCGACGTACGCCGTGGTCGGCTCCTTGGTCGAGAGCAGCGGCTCGACGGCCAGCGCCGACACCGCGGAGGCGACCGCGGGGGCGCCATCGGAGTCGCCTGCACAGTCACGGAGCTTGGCCACCCAGACCTCGCCGCTCGGCGCACCGGCCGGTCCCCCGCAGGCGGTGACGACCTCCCAGACCCGGCGGTACGTCGGATGCGTGAAGTCGTCGCCGTCGACGTCGCCGGCCATCCGCCCCACGGCCTCCGGGTGCTGCACCACGAGCTTGAGCGTCTCGCGCTCCAGGGAGAACCGGGGGTCGCGGAGGTCGGGCAGCGGTGGCGCCGACGGCCGGACCTCCACGGTCTCGGCCGGCCCCGGCGTGTGGACACCGGGCTGTGCCGGTCGGCCGCCCCGGCTCGCGCGACCCGCGGCTCGCCGGATCTCGGTGCGGGACTCCTCGACGTCGACCCCGACCATGCCGGCCAGCTCACGGGCGAACGCCTCCACCTTCGACCTGTCGCGGATCGCGGTGACCAGCTTCGCGGCCTCCCGCAGGGCGTCGACGCGACCGTCGGCGCGGTCGAGGTCGTAGCGCGCGACCACGTTGCCGAGCACGAACCGGTAGAGCGGGATCCGCCGGGCGACCAGCTCGCGGACGGCGGCGTCGCCCTCGCGCAGGCGCAGGTCGCAGGGATCCACGCCGGTCGGCTCGACCGCGACGTAGGTCTGGCCGGCGAAGCCCTGGTCGCCCTCGAACGCGCGCAGCGCCGCCTTCTGGCCGGCCGCGTCGCCGTCGAAGGTGAAGATCACCTCGCCGCGGAACTCGTCGTGGTCCTGCAGCAGCCGGCGCAGCACCCGGCCGTGGTCCTCGCCGAACGCCGTCCCGCAGGTGGCGACCGCGGTCGGCACGCCGGCCAGGTGGCAGGCCATCACGTCGGTGTAGCCCTCCACGACGACGGCCTGGGACGCGCGGGCGATGTCGCGGCGGGCCAGGTCGATGCCGTAGAGCACGTGGCTCTTCTTGTAGATCGGCGTCTCGGCGGTGTTGAGGTACTTCGCGTCGATGCGGTCGTCGTCGAAGATCCGCCGCGCCCCGAACCCGATCGTGTCGCCGCTGGTCTCCCGGATCGGCCACAGCAGCCGCCCGCGGAACCGGTCGTAGTGGCCGCGCGCGCTCTCGCCGACCAGTCCCCCGGTGACCAGCTCGGCGTCGGCGAAGCCCTTCTGGCGCAGGTGCTTGTAGAGGTCGTCACCGCCCCGCGGTGCGAAGCCGACGCCGAACCTCTCCGCCGCCGCGGCGTCGAACCCGCGCTGGTCGAGGAACTGCCGGGCGGCGAGGGCGGCCGGGGTCGCGAGCTGCTCGGCGTACCACTGCTGGGCGACCTTGTGCGCCTCCAGCATCCGCGGCCGCAGGTTGCTCTCCCGGCGCTGGGGGCGGTCGCCGCCCTCGGTGTAGCGCAGCTGCACGGCGTACTTGTCGGCGAGGCGCTCGACGGCGTCGGAGAAGGACAGCCCGTCGATCTTCATCAGGAAGGAGATGACGTCACCGCCCTCCTGGCAGCCGAAGCAGTGGAAGAACCCGCGGCTCGGGTTGACGTTGAACGACGGCGACTTCTCGTCGTGGAAGGGACACAGGCCCTTCTGCGAGCCGCCGCCCGCGTGCTTGAGCGTGACGTAGTCCGAGACCACCTCGTCGATGCGGGCCTTCTCGCGCACCTCCGCGATGTCCTCGTCCCGGATCAGCCCTGCCACGGCGCCGAGTCTACGTCCGCGGGGGTCGCCGCCGGTCCGGTCCCGACCGGCCTGGGGATGCGCACCGCAGTGGCGCCGGGGTCCTACGCCGGTTGACCTCTGACCTCGCCGGCACCGGTTCGTGCAGACTGCTTGACAGGTCCCAAGACACGAGTGAGGGTCGTCACACCTGGCGCCGGCCCCCACGGTGCCGCACCCCCGGGAGATCCATGTCCACGCACGTCACCACCTCGCCCGTACGTCGTGCCGTCCTCGTCCTGGTCGCGGTCCTCACCCTGCTCGCAGGTGTCCTCGCCGCCGCGGCGCCCGCCTCCGCGCACCCCGGCCACCGACCCGGCCACCGACACGGACACGGACACGGACACCACCACCCGGTCCGGCACACCTACCTGGCCCTCGGCGACTCCGTGCCGTTCGGCTACCGGCCCGCGGCGGTGACCCCACCGACCGACTACCTCGACGCGTCGAACTTCGTCGGCTACCCGGAGGTGGTGGCCCGCCGGCTGCACCTGCGCGTGGCCAACGCGACCTGCCCGGGCGAGACCACCGCGAGCTTCCTGACGGCCGGCGCGCTGAGCAACGGGTGCGAGAACTCGCCGACCTCGCCGTTCGGCTACCGGACCGCCTACCCGCTGCACGTCGCCTACACCGGCACCCAGCTGTCCTACGCCCGGCACTACCTGCGCACGCACCCGAGGACCCGGCTGGTCACGCTCACCATCGGCGCCAACGACCTGTTCATTTGCCAGTCGACGACGGCCGACCACTGCACCGGGTCGGACCTCACCGACACCGTCGCGACGGTGGAGCAGAACGCCGACAAGATCCTGTCCGCGGTGCGGGCCACGGGCTACCGGCACCGCATCGTGGTCGTCGACTACTACTCCGTGGACTACGCCGACCCCGTGCAGACCGGCGGCAGCCAGCTGCTCGACGCCGCGCTGACCCGGGCCGCGGCCCGGCACCGCGCGGTGGTCGCCGACGGGTTCGGCGCGTTCCAGCGGGCCGCCGCCGCCTCGGGCGGGGACAGCTGCGCGGCCGGGCTGGTGATCGCGCTGCCCACCGGCGGCTGCGACGTGCACCCGACGGAGGCCGGACGTGCGCTGCTGGCCCGGGCGGTGCTGGCGGCGGTGCACCGGAGCTGACCGCTCCGGCTCCACCATGCTGCGCTTCGGCCCGGCTGTGCTCAGCGCAGCCGGGCGTGCCAGGCGAGCGCCGAGGAGTCGGTGAGGGCGGCGACCTGGTCGACCACCACGCGCAGCCGGGCGGCGTCGCTCCCGGCCGCCTCGAAATCGGCACGCAGGGCCGGCATCAACACGGCCGGCCCGCGCAGCCGGAGCTGGGAGACCAGCTCGGTGACGACCTCGCGCTGCCGGTCCAGCAGCGCCACCCGGTCGTCGGCACGCATCACGTAGTGCGCCGCCACGCCCTTGAGCACCGAGATCTCCACGCCCGTCGACGCCGGGACGACCAGGTCGGCGGCGTGGCGCACCAGCGGCCGGTCCCCGCAGACCCGCGTCGCGTCGCGGACCTCGGAGCAGAACCTGCCGATCAGGTCGCTGGTGAGGTCCTTGAGCGCGGCCTGGGCCGCCCTGCTCCCGTCGTACGGCGACGAGGGCCAGGACCCCACGCGCCGCAGCCGGCCCAGGCCCTCCTCGAGCTCGGCGTCCTCGACGTCGGGGAGGTACCAGTCGCGCACGGTCTGCCACACCGCGGCCCGCTCCCCGGCGTCGTCCAGGTCGGCCAGCTCGACGCGACCGGCGACGACCCCGTCCTCGAGGTCGTGCACGGAGTAGGCGACGTCGTCGGCGAGGTCCATCACCTGCGCCTCGACGCAGCGACGGGGACGACCGTCACCGTCCGGGACCCCCTGGCGCAGCCAGCCGAACACCTCGAGGTCGTCGTCGTAGACGCCGAACTTGCGGCTGCCGGTGCCGGAGTCGTCGGCGCTCGCCGCCGCGACGGGAGCCGCCGAGCGGGGCCACGGGTACTTCGTCGAGGCGTCCAGCGTTGCGCGGGTGAGGTTGAGTCCCGCCGACCGGCCGTCGGCGTCGAGCGTCTTGGCCTCCAGGCGGGTCAGCAGCCGCAGCGTCTGGGCGTTGCCCTCGAACCCGCCGCACGACGCGCTGAGCTCGTCCAGCGCCCGCTCGCCGTTGTGGCCGAAGGGCGGGTGACCGAGGTCGTGGGTGAGCGCCGCGGTCTCCACGATGTCGGGGTCGCAGCCGAGCGTGCGGCCCAGGTCGCGCGCCACCTGGGCAACCTCGAGGGTGTGCGTCAGCCGGTTGCGGACGAAGTCGTCGGTCTCCGGTCCCACGACCTGGGTCTTGCCCGCCAGCCGGCGCAGCGCCGCCGAGTGCACGACCCGCGCACGGTCGCGCTCGAAGGGGGTCCGCTCGGGTCGCTTGGGCGGCTCGTCCACCCACCGCGCACGCGCGTGCTCGTCGTACCGGCTCGACCCCACGCAGCGACCCTACTGACGGGCACCGACCGTTCGTGGGCTCTTCAGGTCCGTCGGTGGCCGCGCCTACCTCGCCGGTCGTCACGGCGTCGCGGTGACCCGCGACGATTCCGGCACGCTGGCCCCAGCGAGTGGATCTTCGCCCCCCGCACCTCCGCTTTCCTCGAGTCACGGGGGTACCTCGTGGAACAGGGGCAGGAGCGGCTGTTCAGCTCGCTCGCCGTGCTGCAGCGCGGGGTGGTCGACCGGGCCGGCGATCGGCCGACCAGCTGACCGGCTGACGCACCGTGACCGCCGGGGCATGATGTGGCCCGGTGGGAGGAGCAGCGGTGGAAGACGGTCCCGAGGTGCTCGAGAGCCACGCCGGGCGGCAGCTGCCCTGCGGGTTACGTCGCGCGTTGACCGCGCTGGTCGTGCTCGCCGCGGCGGTCGCCGGGACGTCGTACGCCGTGACGCACCGCCCCCAGCCCGCTCCCCGTTGCGGCATCTCGGGGCACGCGTCGTGGTGCCGGCAGCCGTCCCAGCAGATGACCGACCCGGGTCTGGCCAGGGTCGTCAGCTCCTACTGCCGCGCCCTCGCCGGGACCCGCCTCACCCCGCAGCCGATGCGGCTGCTGAGTCTCGCCGAGGGCCCGACACGGGCGATCGACAGTGGCCGACCGGGCACGGAGGACGCCCTGCTCGGCAACCCGCGCTCGTTCGCCCGGGTGACCCTGTGGAGCGGCGGCCGGTACGACGGACGCGTGACCGTGCGCTGCCCCGGCGGCACGCGCGTCGTACCGGTGCTGGACCTCACCCGCGACCAGCTCATCTCGACGGTCTCCGCGCTCGGTGACGTCACGCACCGCTCGATCGACTTCGCGGGGCTCGGAGCGGCGTCGGCCCGACGTACCTCCCCCGACCTGGGTGCCTCGCTCGGGACCTTCTCCTGCGACACCGCGGGTGTCGATCTGCGCGCGCTGCGACCCGGGCAGAGGTTCGCCTGCCAGGTGGAGATCTTCCGGTTGATGGGCAAGGGCATCTACCCGCTGAGCTACGAGGTGACCCGGTCCAACCCCTACGCCCGGTTCGTCGCCCCGACGGGCCGAGGCACCGGCGCGGGCAGGACGGCCGTCACCGACCAGACCCGGCCATCCCGAGGCACCAGCAGGGCCGTGACGCGCATGGGCCGGCGGTAACGAAGATCCACCCACCCCTGGCTGCGTCCTCTCCCGGCCATGAAAACACGCGTCGAGAAGGGTTGTGGATCGTGTACGACCCTGCATACGATTTTGTGACCCGCGACTGCGGGTGGCGAGGCCGCCGATGTCCTGCGTCTCTGGAGTCCCTGACGGCCCGATCACTCACATGAAGGGAACGACAGTGACTCGATCAGACGAAGACTCGAACCAGCGCGACGACCAGGGCGGTCTCTCCCGCCGGTCGATCCTCGCGGGAGGTGCAGCGACCGCGTTGACGGCGGCGTCGGTGACGTCGGTCGCCGCCCCCGCTTTCGCGGCGCCCCGGTCGAAGGGAAGGGACGAGCTGCGGGTCGGCGCGGGCAAGGCGGTGCTGACGGTGCCCGCGGCGACCTACCAGGCGGAGCAGTACCACGACATCCATGACGACCTGTACGTCCGGGTCGTGCTCGCCAAGACCAAGACCAAGAGCCTGGTCCTCGTGGTGTTCGACCTCACGTCGATCAGTGCGGACGCGATCGCCGGCGTCCGCAGCGCCGTCACCGCCGTCAGCGGCGTGCCAGCAGCCGACGTCGTCGTGACAGTCACCCACAACTTCTCGAGTCCTCATGTGAACCCCGGGCAGGCGTCTGACGCGTGAAGTTGTG
>Ga0210040_10009835_pt1 | contig 11063 bp, 9 predicted proteins | sample CryGeyCG12114_NA_FD_185462 | JGI IMG/M metagenome (GOLD analysis project Ga0210040, IMG submission 185462) | Groundwater microbial communities from aquifer - Crystal Geyser CG19_WC_8/21/14_NA (SPAdes) (version 2) | ecosystem: Environmental > Aquatic > Deep subsurface > Groundwater | place: USA... | reverse complement strand
TCCCGCGAGGAGCAGAAGAAGCGCGTCATGGCCTCGGCCAACCCGCCCACCCTCGCGGCGCTCTACACCGACCCCGACCTGGTGAAGAAGTACCCCTACCTGCCGACGCTGGAGAAGGTCATCTCGAACGCGAAGCCGCGGCCGAAGGTCGTGGCGTACGGGGACCTGACGCTCGCCGTGCAGGACTCCGTCTACGCCGCGCTGCAGGGCACGACGCCGCAGGACCAGGCCCTCACCGACCTGCAGGCCAAGCTGCAGACGCTCACCCAGTGAGCGCCGCAGTCACCACGGCGCCGGCATCCGTCCCGACGGACGTCGGGCGCCGGGCGCAGCAGCTCGTCTACGGCTGCATGGGCCTCGGCGGCAGCTGGGACGCGACGCCCTACGGCGCGACCGAGGTCGACCAGGCCGAGGTCGTCGTCCGGGCGGCGCTCGCGGCGGGGATGACGGTCTTCGACCACGCCGACATCTACCGGGCGGGCAAGGCGGAGGCCGTCTTCGGCGAGGTGCTCGCCAACGACCCCGGGCTCCGCGCCCAGGTGCACGTGCAGACGAAGTGCGGCATCCGGCTCGGGCAGGACGGGCTCGCGGTCCACTACGACCTGAGCGCGGCGGCGGTCCGTCGGCGCGTCGAGGAGAGCCTGGACCGGCTGCAGGTCGAGCGGATCGACACGCTGCTGCTGCACCGCCCCGACCCGCTGACCGACCCGGCCGAGACCGCGGGCGCGCTGCGGGCGCTGCAGGACGAGGGCCTCGTGGGCGCCGTGGGGGTGTCGAACATGGCGGCCCCGCAGCTGGTGGCGCTGCAGCGGCACCTGCCGACCCCCCTGACCGTGAACCAGCTCGAGCTGAGCCTGGCCAAGCGCGACTGGGTGGAGACCGCGATCGGCGTGAACGGCGACCAGGGCGTCGCGTCCTCCTTCGTGCCCGGCACGCTCGAGCACTGCGCCGCGACGGGCGTGGTGGTGCAGGCCTGGAGCCCGCTCGCGCGCGGCGTCTACAGCGGCGCGGCGACGCCGGACGCCTCCCCCGCGGAGCGCGCGACGGCCGACCTCGTGCGACAGCTGGCCGACCGGCACGGCACCTCGGCGGAGTCCGTCGTGCTCGGGTGGCTGATGAAGCACCCGACCGCTGTCGACCCCGTGGTCGGCACCACCAGCCCGGATCGGATCCGCGCCTGCGCCGACGCCGCCCGGGTGGCCGAGGCGCTGACCCGGACGGAGTGGTACGCGCTGCTGGTCAGCGCGCGGGGGCTCGACCTGCCCTGAGGACGCGGACGGGCTGGAGGGGCTGGCGGACCGGTGGGTCCGTCAGCCCTTCTTGCCCTTCTTGGCCGGCTTCTTGGTGTCGGCCTTCTTCTTGCCCTTGTCGTCCTTGCCGGCCTTGGCCTTGCCCGGCTTGTCCGACACCTTCTCGGCGACCTTGTCAGTGGCCTTGTCGACCTTGTCGGCGACCTTCTCCTTGACCGCCTTGGCCTTCGTCCGGGCCGGCGAGGCCGGCGCCTGCGGCGCTCCGGCCCCCGTGCCGAGCTCGTCGGTCGCCGTCCGCCGCGGGCCGCGGGTCGCCCCGCCCCGGCCGCGCAGGCTCGTGCCGGATTCCTTCAGCACCCCGTGCACGAAGCCGTAGGAACGCCCGGTGTCCTCGGCGATGGAGCGGATGCTCTCCCCGCCCGCGTAGCGCGCCCCGAAGGACTCCGCCAGCGACGAACGCTGGTCACCGGTGATCCGCGCACCCTTCGTCAGGCCGCCCGTCGAGGCCTGGCTACCGCTCGGTCCGACCGCCATGGGCCACACTCCCCCTGCTCTGAAGGCGCCCGTGCGCGGCTCGCGTCAGCGTCCGCCGGCCCGGGCGTCGCGCTCCACCGTCAGCAGCGCGATCGCGAACATGTAAGCACCCGCGTCCCGGCCGACCTGCGGCGGGGGCGTGCCGGCGCAGCACGAACAGGCCCGACGCGACCCGCCCCCGAGGCGAAGTGGTGGCTGGTCGGTGGCTGGTCGGTGGCTGGTCGGTGGCTAGGCGAGGCTGACGAGGTCGGCGTACTCCGGGCTCCAGAGGTCCTCGGTGCCGTCGGGCAGGAGCAGCACGCGGTCGGGGTCCAGCGCGTGCACCGCACCCTCGTCGTGGGTGACGAGGACGACGGCGCCGGCGTAGGTCTTGATCGCGTTGAGCACCTCCTCACGGGAGGCGGGGTCGAGGTTGTTCGTCGGCTCGTCGAGCAGCAGGACGTTCGCGCTGGACACGACCAGCGCGGCGAGCGCGAGCCGCGTCTTCTCCCCGCCGGACAGCACCGACGCCGGCTTCTCGACGTCGTCGCCGGAGAAGAGGAACGAGCCGAGCACCTTGCGCACGTCGGTCTCGTTGAGGTCCGGGGCCGCGGTCTTCATGTTCTCGAGCACGCTGCGCGAGGTGTCGAGGGTCTCGTGCTCCTGGGCGTAGTAGCCGAGCCGCAACCCGTGACCGGGGCGCACGCCGCCGGTGTCGGACTGCTCGACGCCGGCCAGGATGCGCAGCAGCGTCGTCTTGCCGGCACCGTTCAGGCCGAGGATGACGACCTGGGACCCCTTGTCGATGGCGAGGTCGACGCCGGTGAAGATCTCGAGCGAGCCGTACGTCTTGGACAGGCCCTCCGCCATCAGCGGGGTCTTGCCGCAGGCCGCCGGCTCGGGGAACCGGATCCGCGCGACCTTGTCCTGCCCGCGCTCGCCCTCGATGCCCGCGCGCAGCTTCTCCGCGCGCTTGGCCATGTTCTGGGCGGCGGTCGCCTTGGTGGCCTTGGCGCGCATCTTGTCGGCCTGCAGCATCAGGGTGTCGGCCTTGCGCTCGGCGTTCTGCCGCTCGCGCCGACGCCGCTTCTCGTCGGTCTCGCGCTGCTGGAGGTAGCGCTTCCAGCCCATCGCGTAGACGTCCATCTCGGAGCGGTTGGCGTCGAGGTGGAACACCTTGTTGACCGTCGCCTCGAGCAGACCGACGTCGTGGCTGATCACGAGCAGGCCGCCGCCGTGCCCGCCGAGGTAGGTCCGCAGCCAGGAGATCGAGTCGGCGTCGAGGTGGTTCGTCGGCTCGTCGAGGAGCATCGTCGTGGCACCGGAGAAGAGGATGCGGGCGAGCTCGACACGGCGCCGCTGACCGCCGGAGAGCGTCCGCAGCGGCTGGTCCAGCACGCGCTGCGGCAGGCCGAGGTTCGCGGAGATGCGGGCCGCCTCGGCCTCGGCGGCGTAGCCACCGCCGGCCGCGAGCTCGGCCTCGGCGCGCGCGTACGCGGCCATGGCCCGGTCGCGCTCCGCGTCGTCCTCGCTCGCCATGGCCATGCCGGCCTTGTCGAGCCGCGCGATCGCGGTGTCGAGCCCGCGCGCGGAGAGGATCCGGTTGCGCGCGAGGACGTCGGGGTCGCCGGTGCGGGGGTCCTGCGGCAGGTAGCCGACCTCGCCCGTGCGGGTGACGGTGCCACCCGCGGGGGCGGTCTCGCCGGACAGGATGCGGGTCAGGGTCGTCTTGCCGGCGCCGTTGCGCCCGACCAGGCCGACCTTGTCACCCGGCGCGATCTGGAACGACGCCCGGTCGACCAGCAGCCGCGCTCCCGCGCGCACCTCGAGGTCCTTCGCGACCAGCATCCGTCCCGCCCTGCTCTCGTCTTGCCGTAGGCCGGCCAGGTGCAGCGTCGCGGGGCGGCTCGTTGTTCCCGGTCCTGCGAGGGACCGGCGGCCGGGTCGCGCGCTCGCGACCCCGGCAGGGCCAAGGATAGGCCGCTCAGCGCGGCGGCGGCGCCGTCGAGCTGCGCAGGACGAGCGCGGTGGCCAGCTCGACGTGGTGCGACTCGAGCTGCTCGCGCGCGGCCAGCCGCAGGGCCGTGCGCAGCGCGACGCGACCCATCTCCCGCAGCGGCTGGCGCACGGTCGTCAGCGGCGGCGAGAGGACCTCGGCGACCGCGGTGTCGTCGAAGCCGACCACGCTCAGCTCCTCGGGCACCCGCAGGCCGCGCCGCCGGGCCGCCTCGATGACCCCCGCGGCGATCTCGTCCGTCGCCGCGAAGATCCCGGTCGGCGCGTCGTCGAGGTCGAGCAGCGCCGAGCCGCCGGCGACGCCCGCGGCGAAGTCGTAGCTCCCGATCCGCAGGTGCTCGGCGGGCACGTCGATCCCGGCGGCCTCGCAGGCCGCCCGGAAGCCGTGCATGCGCGCCTGGTTGTACGCCGAGGACGGGTCGCAGCCGAGGTAGGCGACGCGGCGGTGACCCAGCTCCAGCAGGTGCTGCGTCGCCGCCAGCCCGCCGGAGAAGTTCGTCGTGCCGACGCTGGCCAGCTCCTTGCGCGGCGGGCTCAGCGGGTCGATGACGACCAGCGGCATCCCGGCACGCACGAGGGCCGGCAGGTCGCCGTGCTGCGCGTCGTCGACCACGTCGATGACCGCCCGGCGGTTGCGGTCGGCGAGCTCGCGGGCCCAGGCGGCAGGGCGCGAGCCGGGCCCCGGCTGGCTGCGCGGCCGCACGCTCAGGCTCACGGACACCTCGAGCTCGCCCGCGGCGTCGAGGACCCCCTGCAGGATCTCGGTGGTGTAGGCCGTCAGGGGGCCGTGGAAGACGAGCTCGACGATCTCGTCGACGTGCGCGACGGCCTCCGCGCGCCGGGCGACGTAGTCGTGCTCCGCGAGCAGGCTCTCGACACGGGCCCGGGTCGCCGGGCCGACGTCGGCGCGGCCGTTGAGCACCTTCGACACGGTGGCCACGGACACGCCCGCCGAGGCCGCCACCCGCGCGAGCGTGGGTGCAGCACGTCGCTGCGTCGTCACGCGCGCCTCCTCCGCGAGCACCTCACCGGACCGTCCGTCTCCCGCTAGCGACGCTGCTCGACGTGGGCGACGAGGTGCCGGTCGTGACCCACGACCCGCACCGGACCGGTCAACCGTATCGGGAGCGTGTGCGGCAGGTCGCCGGCCGAGGTCCCGATCCGGACCTCGAGATCGCCGGGCTCGACCACCCGCCGCAGGTCGCGGCCGGTGAAGGAGGTCAGGTCCGCGTGCAGGTCGAAGACGACCTCTGCGCTCTCCCCCGGCGCCAGGTCCAGCCGGGCGAAGCCCGCGAGCTGCTGGACGGGGCGGGTGACGCTCGCGAGCACGTCGTGCAGGTAGAGCTGCACCACCTCGGTGCCGGCGCGCGCGCCGGTGTTGCGGACCCGCACCGAGGCCGTGAACGAGGCGTCGGTGCCGACCTCGGTCGCGCTCGTCCGGGCGCCCTCGAGGGCGAAGGTGGTGTAGCTGCGGCCGTGGCCGAAGGCGAACAGGGGCGTGGGGTCGAGGTTGCTCGCGCCCGAGTTCTCCACGCCCAGCGGCGGCTGGAGGTAGGTGCCGGGCTGCCCGCCCGGGAGCCGCGGGACCTGCACCGGCAGGCGGCCGCTGGCCTCCACCCGCCCGGAGAGGACCCCGGCCAGGGCCGCGCCGCCCTCCTCGCCCGGCATGAAGGCCTGCACCAGTGCGGCCGCACGGTCGGCGTACGCCCCCAGCGCGTACGGGCGGCCCGAGACGACCACGACGACGACCGGGGTGCCGGTGCCCAGGAGTGCCTCGAGCAGCTCGCCCTGCAGGCCGGGCAGGCGCAGGTCCTCGGCGTCGCAGCCCTCGCCAGAGGTGCCGCGGCCGAAGAGGCCGGCGAGGTCGCCGACCAGGGCCACGCAGACGTCGGCGTCCCTGGCGGCGGCCACGGCCGCGTCCAGGCCGGAGCGGTCGTCGCCGGTCACCGCGCAGCCCTGCGCGTACGCGACCTCGACACCCTCGAGCTCCGCGCGCAGCGCCGCGAGCGCGGTCGGGACGGCGACACCGGTCCCCAGGTCGAGGTCGGGGTAGAGCGGGAGGACGTGGTTGGGGAAGGAGTAGCAGCCCATGAAGGTGCGCGCGTCGTCGGCGCACGGGCCGACCACGGCGAGCCGGTGCAGCGCGGGCCTGCCCTCGCCGGTCAGGGGCAGCGCCGTCCCGGCGTCGAGCAGCACCACCGACTCCTCCGCGAGCCGCCGGGCGACGTCGCGGTTGCGCGGGCTGTCGAGGTCGTGCTCGGCGGCACCGAGGACCGAGGCCTCCGGCGTCCAGCCGTCGTCGAGGAGGCCGAGCGCCACCTTCTGGGTGAGCACCCGGCGCACGGCCGTGTCGACGAGCGCCTCGTCGAGCTCGCCGCGACGGACCCGCTCGACCAGGTGCTGGCCGTAGCCGGCGGTGTCGGGCAGCTCGACGTCGATGCCGGCCTCGAGGGCCAGCACCCCGGCGTCCTCGACGCCCGACGCGACATGGTGGGTGGAGGCCAGGAACGGGATCGCCCAGTAGTCGGAGACGACCGTGCCGTCGAAGCCCCACTCGTCGCGCAGCAGCTCGGTCAGCAGCCATCGATCGGCACCGGCGGGGACGCCGTCGACGTCGCTGTAGGAGTTCATCACCGAGGCCGCGCCGGCCTGCAGCGCAGCCTCGAAGGGCGGCAGCACGACGTCGGCCAGCTCGCGGCGGCCCATCGGCACCGGCCCGTGGTTGCGGGCGCCGCGCGACGCGGAGTAACCCGCGAAGTGCTTGAGCGTGGCGAGGACCCCGGCTCCCTGCAGGCCCCGGACGTACGCCGCCCCCATCAGCGAGACGAGGTACGGGTCCTCCCCCAGCGTCTCCTCGACGCGGCCCCAGCGGTAGTCGCGGACGACGTCGAGCACCGGCGACAGCCCGTGGTGGACCCCGAGGGCGGCCATGTCCGCACCGATGGCGGTCGCCATCTCCTGGACCAGGTCGGGGTCGAAGGTCGCCGCCCAGGCGAGCGCCGAGGGGTAGACCGTGGCCCCGAGAGTGGTGAAGCCGGTCAGGCACTCCTCGTGCACGACGGCCGGGATGCCCAGCCGGGACTGCTCGAGGACGACGCGCTGCTGGCGGACGAGCTCCTGCGCGCCCTTCGCCGGGGTCACCGGGGTGCTGCCGTAGATGCGCGTCAGGTGCCCGAGACCGTGGCGGCTCGCCTCCTCCAGGCGGGGTCCGGTGGAGAACTGCTCCTGCATCGGGGCGACGTTCCGGGAGCCGTCCGCGTCGTCCCCGCCGGGCGGCGCCTCCGCCGCGCCGCCCACAGGGGCGAAGTCGGAGTCGTCCGCGTCGTGGTCCTCGCGCCCGAGCCAGCGGCTGCCGAGCTGGCCGACCTTCTCCTCCAGGGTCAGCTCCGCCATCAGCGACTCGACCCGCTCGCTCGCCGGGAGATCGCTCCGCCGCCAGCGATGCTGGACACCGGCGGGGGCCGGCACCGTGCTGGTCTGCGTCATCGCTCCTCCTCGTCGCTCGGGTACCGCTCGAAACTTTTCGGACTCGGACCCATGGGTTTGTCCTGACCATAGCTTGCGAACCCGGAGAGGGCCATGCCCCTTCCGTCCGTGCGTCGCCCGCCAGGGACCGTTCCCAACCGAGCCTGAAACGTGACCACGGAGTCCTTGACAGAGCCGGATGCCCCACCTACGTTTCTTGCGCGGGCTTACGAAAAGCTCCGAAAGATTAGCGACGCCAGCAACCCGGGCTCGACCCGCAGCCCGCCCACTTCAGCGGCGCAGCCGCTTGCACGCAGGGAGATCACCGTGGATCCCAGAACGACTCGACGAGGCTTTCTTGGCCTGAGCCTGAGCGCCGCAGCGCTCGGCACCCTCGCCGCCTGCGGCGGCGGGCAGGCCCCGACCCAGACCGGCGCCGGCGGCAGCAGCGCGAGCGCCCCGGCCGGCGGCGGAGCGGCGGGAGCCGCGACCTACTGGTTCCTCTCCGGCCAGCCCGGGCAGGGCATCCGGGAGGACAGCGTCAAGCGGTTCAACGCCGCGAACGGCGGGAACGCGATCACCCCGACCGAGTTCCAGAACGACGCCTACAAGACCAAGGTGAAGGCGGCCATCGGTGCCGGCCAGGCGCCGACGGTCATCTGGGGCTGGGGTGGCGGCGGGCTGCGTGAGTACGTGCAGAACGACCAGGTCGAGGACCTCACCGACTGGTTCGGGCAGAACGCCCCGGTGAAGAACCGGCTCTTCGCGTCGTCCTTCGGCGCGGCGACCGTGGACGGCAAGATCTACGCGATGCCGGCCGAGACCGTGCAGCCGATCGTCCTGTTCTACAACAAGACGCTCTTCGACAAGGTCGGTGCGCAGCCGCCGCAGACCTGGACCGACGTGATGAACCTCGTCGACACGTTCAACAAGAACGGCATCGCACCGTTCTCCCTGGGCGGCCAGTCGCGCTGGACGAACATGATGTGGCTGGAGTTCCTGCTCGACCGCATCGCCGGGCCCTCGGTGTTCCAGAACGCCTTCGAGGGCAAGACCGACGCCTGGTCCGACCCGGCCGTCACCGACATGCTGACCAAGGTCCAGGACCTGGTGAAGGCCAACGGCTTCGTCAAGGGCTTCTCCTCGATCACGGCCGACTCCAACGCCGATCTCGCCCTGCTCTACACCGGGCGGGCCGCGATGATGCTGCACGGCTCCTGGACCTACGGGACGATGAAGAGCTCCGGCGGCAGCTTCGTCAGCGGCGGTCACCTCGGCTACATGAACTTCCCGCCCGTCGAGGGCGGCAAGGGCGACCCGAGCAACACCGTCGGCAACCCCGGCCAGTACTACGCGATCTCCTCGAAGGCCACCCCCGAGGCCAAGGAGACGGCGAAGAAGTTCTTCTCGACCACCGTGCTCGACGACGCCGAGGTCTCGGGCTGGGTGAAGAACGGCGGCGTCCCGATCGTCCAGGGTGCGGACGCCAAGTTCGGCACGGGTGGCGACGCGGACTTCCTCAAGTTCATCTACGACGTCTCGAACAACGCCAAGACCTTCGCGCAGTCGTGGGACCAGGCGCTCCCGGCCAGCGCGTCGGAGACGCTGCTCGACAACATCGCGAAGCTCTTCCAGCTGTCGGTCACGCCGGATCAGTGGATCGACAACATGAACAAGGTCACCAACAAGTGACGGCGCTCGCCGCCCCGGCCGCGGTGCGAGCAGCACCGCGGCCCGGCGGCGGGGGTGGCATCCGGGGCGCCAACCTCACCTGGATGGCGCTTCCGGCCCTCGCGTTGTTCCTGCTCTTCGCCATCATCCCGCTCGTGGGGGTGCTGGCGCTGTCCTTCACGTCCTGGGACGGGATCGGCGTGATCCGCCCGGCCGGCCTGGCGAGCTGGCGTACCGTGCTGAGCGACCCCGGCCTGCCGCACGCCCTCTGGGTGACCTTCGAGGTGATGGCGCTCAGCTGGGTCGTGCAGACGCCGATGAGCATCCTGCTCGGGACCTTCCTCGCCGGGCCGCAGCGCTACCGCGCGGTGCTCTCCGTGATCTACTTCGTGCCGCTGCTGCTCAGCTCGGCGGCGATCGCGATCACCTTCAAGGCGCTGGTGGACCCGAACTTCGGTCTCGGCGCCGGGCTGCACATCTCCGTGCTGACGCAGGACTGGCTCGGTCGCCCAGGCCTCGCGATGGGCGTGCTGATCTTCGTCGTCTCGTGGCAGTTCATCCCGTTCCACTCGTTGCTCTACCAGGGCGGGGTGCGGCAGATCCCGGTGACGCTGTACGAGGCCGCGCTCATCGACGGTGCCGGGCGGGTGAAGCAGTTCTTCAACATCACGCTGCCTCAGCTGAAGTACACGATCGTCACGTCCTCGACGCTGATGGTCGTCGGCTCGCTCACCTTCTTCGACCTGATCTTCGTGCTCACCGCGGGCGGTCCGGGCGACGCCACGAGGGTGCTGGCCGTCGACATGTACTCCACCGGGTTCCAGGCCGGTCTCATGGGTCCGGCCAGTGCGATCGCGGTGATCCTGGTCCTCGTCGGGCTCGCGCTCGCCCTGCTGCTGCGCCGGCTCGGGGGCAACGGCACCGACAGCCAGCTGGAAGGGGCCTGAGATGGCGACCGTGACCTCGCCGACGATGCCGGCCGTCACCGAGGGCGACGCCCGGACGGGTCGCCGGAGGAAGCGCGGCGGCGGCGCCGAGCGTGGGACCGCGCTGCGCAGCACCGGCAGGCCGAACTGGGTCGGCGGCGTGCTCAGCGTCGTCTGGCTCGCCATCGTCGTGCTCCCGATCTACTGGATCCTCGTCACGAGCTTCAAGAGCCAGGACGTCTACTTCCTGGCCAACCCGCTCGCACCGCCCAGCGCGCCGACGGTCGAGAACTACGTCGCCGTCGTGCAGGCCGGCTTCGTGCGCTACTTCGTCAACAGCGTGGTGGTGACCCTCGGGTCGGTCGTGCCGGCGGTGCTGGTGAGCTTCCTGGCCGCGTACGCGATCATCCGTTCACCCGGGCGCCGGCTGCTGCGGGGGATGAACTCGCTCTTCCTCATGGGTCTGGCCATCCCGCTGCAGGCGACGATCATCCCGGTGTACCTGCTGGTGATCAAGCTCGGCCTCTACAACACCCTGGGCGGGATCGTGCTCCCCTCGATCGCGTTCTCGATCCCGCTGTCGGTGCTGGTGCTCAGCAACTTCATCCGGGACGTCCCCAAGGAGCTGTTCGAGTCCATGCGCACCGACGGCGCGAGCGAGTGGGGCACGCTGTGGAACCTCGCGTTCCCCCTCACCCGCCCGGCCCTGGTGACCGTCACGGTCTACAACGCCCTTGCGGTGTGGAACGGTTTCCTGCTCCCGCTGATCTTGACGACGTCGCCCGAGAAGCGCCTGCTGCCGCTCGCGCTGTGGACCTTCCAGGGCGAGTACGGCGTCAACGTGCCTGCCGTGCTCGCATCCGTCGTGCTGACCACCCTGCCGATCCTCGTGCTCTACGTCGTCGGCCGGCGCCAGCTCCTCAGCGGCCTGACCGCAGGGTTCAGCAAGTAGCTCGAGCCCGACGCCGCCCTGAGCCTGTCGAGGGACCCCGGTGCCGAGCATCGTGCGGTCCCCGGCAGGCTCGGGGCACGTCGCCCGCCGCGCAGGCCGACGACCACTCAGCCATCCCGCCCTCGCCCGAGGGCACGAAAGGAGATCCTCACCATGGAAGCCGCAGCACCGGAAGCGTCCGAGCTGGACCGCACGCCGAAGCCCGAGGACAAGTTCAGTTTCGGGCTGTGGACGGTGGGCTGGCAGGCCCGCGACCTGTTCGGCGAGGCG
>Ga0210040_10009834_pt1 | contig 11065 bp, 11 predicted proteins | sample CryGeyCG12114_NA_FD_185462 | JGI IMG/M metagenome (GOLD analysis project Ga0210040, IMG submission 185462) | Groundwater microbial communities from aquifer - Crystal Geyser CG19_WC_8/21/14_NA (SPAdes) (version 2) | ecosystem: Environmental > Aquatic > Deep subsurface > Groundwater | place: USA... | reverse complement strand
CCGTGATCCGTCTGACGCGCCTCAACGGCGAGCACTTCGTGCTCAACGCTGAGCTGATCCAGCGTGTGGAGGCGCACCCGGACACGGTGATCACCCTGGTCGACGACACCAAGTACGTCGTCGTCGAGACCGTCGACCAGGTGGTCCGGGAGACCCGCGACTACCGGGCGGGCATCCAGGCGGTCGCCTTCACGATGGACCGCGGTGAGTACCGCCCGCAGGTCCACCACACCTCGGACGGCGCGACGACGGACTCCTCCGTCGTCCCCTTCCCGACCCGCGAGGAGCGCTGACCCATGGACCCGGCCACCTTGATCGGCATCGCCGTGGCGATGGGCGCGATCCTGCTCACGATGATCCTCGAGGGCGCGTCCCCGATGGCGATCATCCTGATCCCGCCGCTGATCCTCGTCTTCGGTGGCACCTTCGGCGCCGCCATCGGCGGCCTGTCGATGAACGACGTGAAGAAGATCGGCAGCTGGTTCAAGCTGGCGCTGATGGCCCCGGCCGTCCTGCCGATCAGCGACCGCATCCAGACCCTGGTCACCCTGGCGGAGAAGGCCCGCAAGGAGGGCCTGCTGGCCCTGGAGGCCGAGGTCAAGAAGATCGACGACCCGTTCCTCAAGCGCGGCCTGCAGATGAGCATCGACGGCACCGACCCCGAGGACCTGCGCGCCATCCTCGAGGGCGAGATCGGCGCCAAGAAGGCCGAGGACAAGGTCGCGGCCAAGTTCTTCAACGCGATGGGCGGCTACGCGCCGACCATCGGCATCATCGGGACGGTCATCGGGCTGATCCACGTGATGGAGAACCTGTCCGACCCCGAGTCCATCGGCCCGCTGATCGCCAGCGCCTTCGTCGCCACCCTGTGGGGCGTGCTGTCGGCCAACGTCTTCTGGCTGCCGATGGGCGCCAAGATCACGCGCACCAGCGACCTGCAGGCGTCGTCGATGGAGCTGCTGGTCGAGGGCATCGCCGAGATCCAGGCCGGCACCAGCCCGCGCACCGTCCGGGCCAAGCTGTCCGCGCTCGTGCCGCCCAGTGAGCAACAGCGCGAGGCGGCATGAGCAAGAACGCCGCCAAGGGCGGGCACGGCGCGCACGGCGGCCACGGCGGCCGCCGGGCCAAGAAGCACGAGGAAGAAGAGCACGAGAACCACGAGAGGTGGCTCGTCTCCTACGCCGACATGCTGACGCTGCTGTTCGCGCTGTTCGTCGTCCTGTACTCGATGAGCCAGGTGGACATCACCAAGTTCACCGCGTTCTCGGAGGGGCTCCAGGAGGGGTTCGGCACCCCGGTGACGATCCTCAACGACGGTGCCGCCATCGACGCGCCGACCGACACCAACACCCCGCTCATGCCGGTGCAGGTGGCCGAGGACGCCAGCATCGACGGCACCGCGCAGACCGAGGCGGAGAAGGCCGCCGCCGAGGCGGCGGCCGCGCAGGAGGCCAAGCAGACCGCCGCCGAGGCCCAGGCGGCCTACGACCAGCTGGCCGCGGCCCGCGAGGCGCTCGAGGCCGCGCTGGCCGGGGCCGGGCAGTCCGGAGCGGCGCAGTTCGTCATCGACGAGCGCGGCCTGGTCGTGCACGTGGTGTCCGACCCGGTGCTGTTCGCACCCGAGTCGGCCGTCCTGCTGCCCCGGGGTGCGACCGTCCTGGACGCGCTGGCCCCCACCATCGCCACGCTGCCCAACCTGCTCCGGGTGGAGGGGCACGCCAACTCCCTGCCGGTCACCGCAGGTGGGCCCTGGCCCTCGAACTGGGAACTGTCGGCGATCCGCGCCACCACGGTGCTGCGCCACCTGTCCGAGTCCGACGGCATCCCCGACGACCGGATGTCCGCCGCCGGCTACGGCAGCACGCACCCGCTCGTGCCGGACAGCGACCCGTCCTACGTCACGGTCAACCGCCGGGTCGACGTCGTGGTGCTCTCCACCGCCTCGGCGGACGCCAACGCGCTGCTGCCCGGGCTCGAGGCCGCCGCGCAGGCCGACACCACCACGACCACCACCGGGACCGGCACCACGACCGGGACCGCAGGCACCACCGACTCCGAGGGAGGCCACCCGTGAGCGAGCTCGCGAGCGAACCGACCAGCACAGCAGCGGCGCGAATGCGTCGGACGAGCGCCAGCGAGGAGGACTCATGAGCAAGGACAAGAAGATCGAAGCGCCCGAGGGGGAGGACGCCCCGAAGGGCAAGAAGAAGCTGCTGATCATCGCCCTGGTGGCCGTACTGGCGCTGGGCGCGGCGGCCTACTTCTTCGTGTTCAGCGGCAGCGGTGACGCCGAGGCGGAACCGGCGCCGGAGGCGGGCACCATCCTCGCGGTCGACCCGGTGGCCATCAACCTGGCCGGCGGCAGCTACCTCAAGCTCGGCCTGGCCCTGCAGTACACCGCCGAGTACGACGCGGGCAGCGGTCACGGCGACCCGGTCTACGACGGCTCCCAGGCCCTCGACCTGGCCATCGCCCAGTTCTCCGGGGCCGCGCTCTCCGACGTGCAGACCAACCGCGAGGCCATGAAGGCGGCCCTGCAGGAGTCGATCGTGCACGCCTACCACGACGCCGTGATGTCGATCTACATCACCGAGTACGTCACCCAGTAGGAGAAGGACCCCGCTGCCCCCCGCACCTCGCAAGCTCGGCACGGGTCCCTGCAGCGGGGCCGTTCCAGCAACTCACCGCGCTCCTCCCCCACTGCCCCCAGTGGGCACACCGGCACCGGCCGGTGCCGGTCCGATCCGGCACCGGTCGGTCCCGGCGGTCAGGGTCGGCCCGGCCCCCGCCGATGAGGACATGCGTGAGCCTGTCCGACATCGCGGCCGACGCGCCCAGCGTGCCTGTCCCCCGGAACCCCGAGGGCCAGGGCCGCTCCCGTCGTCGTGAGCCGCGCACCTATGACTTCCGCCGTCCGACGAAGCTCTCCCGGGAGCACGTCCGGATCCTGCAGATCACCCAGGAGTCCTTCGCCCGCCAGGCGACGACCACGCTGACCTCGCTGCTGCGCACCGGGGTCCGGGTGGAGCTCGTGGGGATCGAGCAGTTCTCCTACGACGACTACATCGCCACGCTGCCGGTCTCCTACTTCGTCGCCACCTTCACCCTGGAGCCGCTGGCCGGCAAGGGCGCCCTCGCGTGGCCGCTGGACACCGCGATGGCGATGGTCGACCACATGCTCGGCGGCTCGGGCGCGGGCGACCAGCCCAACCGGCCGATGACCGGCATGGAGAGCACGATCACCGGCCACCTCCTGGACCGGCTGCTCGACGAGCTCGGTCAGGCCTTCGCGCCGGTCGCGCAGCTGACGCCGGCGCTGGACAGCGTCGAGTACAACCCGCAGCTCGCCCAGGCGGCCGCCGGGTCCGAGACCGTGATGGTCGCGACCTACTCGATGCGGATCGGGGCCCGCGAGCCCAGCGTCACGCTCGTGCTGCCCTTCTCCTCCTTCGCGGCACCGCTGAACAACGCCGCCTCCCCGCAGCTGTCCGACACCGCCAAGCACAAGCGGCAGCGGGCCCTGGAGGCGCTCACCGAGCGGCTCAGCGACGTCCCCGTCGACGTGAGCGTCCGCTTCAACCCGCTCGAGGTGCCCTCCGGCGACCTGCTGAGCCTCGCCGTCGGCGACGTGCTGCTGCTGCGCCACGCCCAGGACGCCCCGCTGCAGGTCACCACCAACGACGTCACCTTCGCGCACGCCCTCCCCAGCAACCACCGGCGCCGCCTGGCCGCCGAGATCGTCCCTGACACCGCGACCGGCGGAAAGGACCCCGCATGACCACCGCCTTCGGTACCGATCGATCCTCCGACTCCCAGACCATCGCCACCGCGTTCGCGGCCGCGGCGCTGGCCGCGGCAGCGGCGATGCCCGCAGAGCTCGACCTGCGCGCCGGGGAGACGGTGGCCGACCCCGAGTCGGTCCCGCTCCCCCCGGCACCCGGTGTGGCCGTGACGGCCGCCCTGGGAGGCGAGGTGAGCGGTGACATCGTGCTGGTGCTCTCCGAGGAGATCGTCAGCGCGCTGACCAACTCCCCGGTCGGGCCGATGGACGTCGCCACCGCCCTGCGGCCGGCCCTGGAGGCTGCGGCCTCCGCCCTGGGCCGGGTCCGGGTCGCCGCCGAGCGCGTCGAGGACGTCGTCGCCGCGCTGGACGGGCTGCGGGACAAGGGCGTCTTCCTCGCCGTCCCGCTGATCAGCGGCTCGGAGATCTCGGCCACCCTGGCGCTGCAGGTCGCCCTCCCCCGGCCGCGCGAGCGTCGCGGCAGCCTGGACCTGCTCCGCAACGTGGCCATGGAGGTCACCGTGGAGATCGGCCGGACCCGGATGACGGTGTCCGAGCTGCTCTCCCTCTACCCCGGCGAGGTCATCGAGCTCGACCGCGCCGCGGGCGCCCCGGCCGACCTGCTGGTCAACGGCACCCTGATCGCCCGCGGCGAGATCGTCGTCGTGGACGAGGACTTCGGGCTGCGGATCAGCGAGATCGTCACCGAGGCCACCGAGTACGGAGCGCCCAGCGCATGACCGCGGGGACGAGGGTCGAGCGGGCGTCGCAGGGCGTGCCGGCGACCGAGGAGCGGAACGAGTCCGGGGTCAGGTCATGACCTGGATGATCATCCGCCTGGTGCTGTGCCTGGCCTTCGTCGGCGGCGTCCTGCTCTTCGCCAGCCGGGTCGCCCAGAAGCGAGGCATCGGCGGCGCCACCGGCGTCATCGAGGTCGTCGCCCGCCAGCGCATGGGGCGGGCGAGCAGCGTGACCGTGCTGCGGGTCGCGGGCCGGGTGCTGGTCGTCGGCTCCACCGAGGAGCAGGTGACCCTGCTGGCCGAGGTGGAGGACGACGAGCTGCAGACGTCCCTCGCCAGCGTGGTCCCCGCGCATCGGGCCGCAGGCGAGCCCCTCACCGGTGAGATGCCCGCCGCCCGGCCGGCGCTCCCCCAGCGCAACGGGTCCGGCGCCCTCGCCGGGTCGGTGCTCGACCGAGGGACCTGGACGACGGTCGTCCAGGAGCTGCGTGAGCGGACGGTGCGCAGGTCATGACCACGCTCCCCACCCTGCTGCCGGCTCCCGGGTCGACCGCAGGTGCCGCCGCCATGCCCGCTGCCGGGGCTGCCCGGCTCCGCCGGATCGCCTGGGTGCTGCCGCTGCTGGTGCTCGCGGTCGTCGCGGCCGTGCTGCTGCTGGCCGACCCGGCCTCCGCGGCCCCCACCGCCCCGGTCGCCCCGACCGCGCCCATCTCCCCCGTGGTCGACGACAGCGGGGTGAACATCTCCGTCGGCGGCGACAGCCCGAGCACGGCGGTCACGCTGATCCTGGCGATCACCGTGCTGTCGATCGCCCCGTCGGCGCTGCTGCTGGTCACCTCGTTCACCAAGATCCTCGTGGTGCTGGCGCTGACCCGGAACGCGCTGGGCCTGCCCACCTCGCCGCCGAACCAGGTGCTCACCGGGATCGCGCTGTTCCTCACGATCTTCGTGATGGGCCCGGTGTTCGGGGACATCAACGACCTCGCCGTCCAGCCCTACCTCGACGGCACGATCACCGCCTCGCAGGCCTACGACGCCGGCTCGGCCCCGCTGCACACGTTCCTGCTGGACAACACCCGTGACGACGAGCTCAAGCTGATGATCGGCCTGTCCGGTGAGGAAGCGCCCGCCGACGCCGAGTCCGTCAGCATGCTGACCCTGGTCCCGGCGTTCGTGCTCTCCGAGCTCAAGAGCGCCTTCATCATCGGGCTGGTGGTCTTCATCCCCTTCCTGGTGATGGACATGCTGGTCAGCGCCGCGCTGATGGCGATGGGCATGATGATGGTGCCGCCGTCGGTCGTCTCGCTGCCGTTCAAGCTGCTGCTGTTCGTCGTGGTCGACGGCTGGGGTCTGATCGCCACCGCGTTGGTGGGGTCCTACTCATGAGCGACGCCGACGTCACCGAGATCGCCACCCAGACGATGCTGGTGGGCGCCAAGGTCGCCGCCCCGATCCTGCTCACCGCCCTGCTGGTCGGTTTCATGATCTCGCTGTTCCAGGCGGCCACCCAGATCCAGGAACAGACGCTGTCGTTCGTGCCCAAGATGATCGCGGTGGCCATCGCGCTGCTGGTGACCGGCAACTGGGCGCTGGGACAGCTGGTCTCCTTCACCAACCAGCTGTTCGAGTCCCTGCCGCGCTGGCTCGGCCAGGGCTGAGGCGGTGGACCTCCAGGTCCCGTCGGCGACGCTGGCGGCCCTGCTGCTGGCGAGCGCCCGGGCCACCGGGTTCATCGCCCTGGCCCCGCCGTTCAACTCCAACGGCATCCCGGCGGTGGTCAAGGGCGCTCTCGGCCTGGCCCTGTCGATCGTCGTCTTCCCGCACATCTCCGGCACGCTGCCGGCGATCACGGCCGGCTTCCTGGTCACCGCGGCGGTCACCGAGGCGATCATCGGTGCCGCCCTGGGCTTCCTGGTCCAGGTGCTGTTCACCGCCGTCCAGGTCGCCGGCGACATCATCGACGTCACCGGTGGCTTCTCGCTGCAGCCGGCCTACGACCCGCTGTCGCTGTCCACGCACGGCGTGATCGGGAAGCTGCACTACCTGCTGGCCATCACGCTGCTGTTCACCAGTGGCGGGCACCTGCTGCTGGTCCGGGGTTTCGTCACCTCCTACGAGGGACTGCCGGTCGGGGCCTCGATCCCCACCGACCAGCTCGGGTCGGCGATGCTCACCGCCTTCACCATGATGTTCCTGGCCGCGCTGCAGATCGCCGGCCCGATGGTGGCGGTGCTGCTGCTGTCCGACGTGGCCCTGGCACTGCTGAGCAAGGCGGCCCCGGCGCTCAACATCTTCGCGATCGGCTTCCCGGTCAAGATCATGGTCACCCTGGCGCTGCTGGGCCTGACCTTCCCGCTGCTGCCGTCCGCACTCGACTCGCTGCTGGGCACCGCGGTCGAGGGCATCACGGCGCTGAAGAGCGGCTGACGTGCGCGATCCGGGAGGGAACTGATGGCCCAGGACGGTCCGGGCGGTGAGAAGACAGAGAAGCCGACACCGCAGCGCCTCAAGAAGGCGCGCAAGGAAGGGCAGATCCCGCGCACCCAGGAACTGGCCACCTGGCTGGGTGCGGCCGCGGCCAGCGTGCTGCTGCCCATGCTGGTGGGCAACGCCTTCGACTCCGTCCGGCAGCTCTTCGTGCAGGTCGGGGCGATCGCGAACGACCCGGAACCCGCGGCCGTGTCCCAGCTGCTCGGTCAGGCGCTGTCGGTCTTCATGACGACGCTGCTCCCGATGGCGCTGAGCATGATGCTGATCGGCACCCTCGCGTCGGCCGCCCAGGGCGGGGTCACCTTCGCGACCAAGGGGATGAAGCCGACCCTCAAGAAGTTCAACCCGTTCCCCGGCATCAAGCGCATGTTCGGCACCCATGGGATCTGGGAGGCGATCAAGGCGCTGATCAAGACCGTGGCGCTGGCCGTCGTCATCATCACGACGTCGGACCAGGCTCAGAGCCTCGTCTCCTCCTCCGGCGCGCTCCCGCTGTCGGAGGTCGCCCGCGTCTTCACCGACTCGGCGGTGTCGATGTTCCGCGTCGTCGGGTTCACCGGCCTGGGGATCGCCCTCGCCGACTACATGGTCGTCCGCCACCAGACGATGAAGAAGCTCAAGATGAGCCAGTACGAGATCAAGCAGGAGCACAAGCAGTCCGAGGGCGACCCGCACATGAAGGCGCAGCGCCGGGCCACCCAGATGGCGATGTCGCGCAACCGGATGATGTCGGACATGGCGGACGCCGACGTCCTGCTGGTGAACCCCACCCACGTCGCCGTGGGGCTGAAGTACGACCCGATGAAGGGCGCCCCGCGGGTGGTCGCCAAGGGAGCCGGCGAGGTCGCCGCCCGGCTGCGCGCCCGGGCCGAGGAGTGCCGGGTGCCGATGGTCCAGGACATCCCGCTGGCCCGTGCCCTGCACTCGTCCTGCGAGATCGGGCAGGAGGTGCCCGCCCAGCTGTTCACCGCCGTCGCCCGGGTGCTGGCCTTCGTCATGCACCTCTCGGCCCGCGGGGTGCGCGGCGGCACGCACCGGCCGGGCTTCGAGGCGCCCGCCCTCGCCGGGCTGCCGAAGGCGGGCCGACGCCGCTGATGAAGGACCCTCCCGCCCCCCACCACTCGCACGCCCGCGGCGGGCCCCTGCAGAAGGGGCACCTGCCTCGGACCTGAGCCTCGTGTGACGCGCGGGGCGATGACGCCTGCCCGCGGTACGGACCGTTCCCCGGACTGCCGAGAACGGCTCTGAGGGGCGCACCGGCGACCACCTCACCGCCGGAGCGCAACCGCACAGGAACGAGGTCTCGTGGGAAAGCTGACGAAGGCCGCCGTCCCCATCGGGGTCGTCTCCATCGTCCTGATGCTCGTGGTGCCGCTGCCAGCCGCCGTGCTGGACCTGCTGATCGCCGTGAACATCGTCGGATCGCTGCTCATCCTGCTCGTCTCGATGCAGATCAAGCGGCCGCTGGACTTCGCGATCTTCCCCTCGCTGGTGCTCATCGCCACGCTGATGCGGCTCGCGCTCAACGTCTCCTCGACCCGCCTGGTGCTCACCGACGGCTACGCCGGCAAGGTCATCGAGGCCTTCGGGCACTTCGTGATCGGCGGCTCGCTGATCGTCGGCCTGGTCATCTTCGTGATCCTGACGATCATCCAGTTCGTCGTCATCACCAACGGTGCCGGCCGCGTCGCCGAGGTCGGCGCCCGCTTCACCCTCGACGCCATGCCGGGCAAGCAGATGGCCATCGACGCAGACCTGAACGCCGGCCTGATCAACGAGAAGCAGGCCCGCAAGCGCCGCACCGAGGTGACCGCCGAGGCGGACTTCTACGGCTCGATGGACGGTGCCAGCAAGTTCGTCAAGGGCGACGCCATCGCCGCCATCATCGTCACGCTGATCAACCTCATCGGTGGCTTCGCCGTCGGCGTCATGCAGCGCGGCCTGGCCCCCGGCGAGGCCGTCTCCACCTACTCCCTGCTCACCGTCGGCGACGGTCTGGTCTCCCAGATCCCGGCGCTGCTCATCTCCACCGCGACCGGTCTGATCGTCACCCGCTCCGCCTCGCAGGGCGACATGGGCAGCGACCTGATCAGGCAGCTGGGCCGGAACAAGCAGCCGGTGCGCATCGCCGGCATCGCCGCGATCGCGCTGTGCCTCATCCCCGGTCTGCCCAAGCTGCCGTTCCTCCTCGTCGGTGGCGTCTTCCTCTTCCTGGCCACCAAGCTGACCGACGAGGTGCCCGAGGACGACGAGGCCCCCGAGGCCGCGGCGCAGGGCGAGCTCGAACCGCTGCCGGACTCCCCCGAGGCGATCGCCGACCGGATGCGCGTCGACCCACTGGAGCTCGAGGTCGCCTTCGACCTGGTCGAGCTGGTCGACACCGCCCGCGGCGGGGACCTGCTGGAGCGGGTGAAGGCGCTGCGCCGCAAGGTCGCGATGGAGACCGGCCTGGTCATCCCGCTCGTCCGCACCCGGGACAACCTGGACCTGCCTGCCTCCCAGTACGTCATCTGGCTCAACGGAGTCCCCGCGGCCAAGGGCCTGTCCCCGGCCGGGACCGTGCTCGCCATCGGCGACCACCTGGACGGGCTGCCCGGCAAGGCGACCCGGGAGCCGGTGTTCGGGCTCGCCGCCAAGTGGGTGCCCGCCGAGCTCCAGCGGCAGGCCGAGATGGCCGGCGCCACCGTGGTGGACCGCTCCTCGGTGATCACCACGCACCTGGCCGAGGTCGTCCGGCAGAACGCGGCGGCACTGCTGGGCCGCGAGGACGTGAAGGTGCTGGTCGAGATGGTCAAGCGCTCGCACCCGGCCGTCGTCGACGAGCTCACCCCGAGCCTGCTCAGCCTGGGCGAGGTGCAGCGGGTGCTGCAGGCGCTGCTCGACGAGGGCGTCTCCATCCGCGACCTGGTCCGCATCTTCGAGGCGCTGTCCCTGCGGGCCAAGGTCTCCACCGACCTCGACGGCCTGGTCGAGGCGGTGCGCGCCGCGCTGGGCGCCGCGATCAGCCACCCGTACGTCACCGAGGACGACCGGCTGCACGTCATCACCCTCGACCCCTCGTTCGAGCAGCGGCTGCTGGAGTCCGTCCGGCAGACCGAGGGCGGTCAGGTGCTGGCGCTGGACGGCCACACCGTCGACGCCCTGGTCCGCGGCTGCACCGAGATCCTCGACGACGCGGAGCGGCTGAACCTGTCCCCCGTGCTCGTCTGCTCGCCCCAGGTGCGAGCTGCCCTGTCCCGCCTGGTCCGCCAGGTCCTGCCCCGCCTGACGGTCATCTCGTACAGCGAGGTGTCCCGCACGGCACAGATCGAGTCCCTGGGAGTGGTGAGCGGTGCCGTCGCAATCCGTTGAGGCAGCCACGCGCGATGAGGCGATCGCCGCCGCGCGCGAGCAGTTCGGCCCCACGGCGCGGGTGGTGGGTGTGCGCCGGATCCGTTCCGGCGGCATGCTCGGCTTCTTCGCCAACGAGCGCTACATCGCCGAGGTCGAGGTGACCAAGGACGCCCCGGCGCCCGCGGCTGCCGAGCCCGGCGCGAAGGTGCCCACCAGCACCCCCGTCCAGCGCCCGGTCCCGTCGCTGGACGACCGGATGCAGGAGCTGGCGGAGCTGCTGGGCGGCGCGGCGCAGGAGTCGCCGGCGGTCGGCCTGTACGGCCGCACCGGTGCCGCCGCGGAGTCGGCCGCCCCGGCCTCGCCGTCCCTGGCCTCCCTGGTCGCGTCCCGGAGCGCTCGCGACGCCGGCGGGGCCACGCCCCGTCCGGCCGGCGGGGCGACCCCCCGCGGGTCCGCCGGCAGCACGGCGCGGGCCGCTGGGCCGTCGTCGTCCCGGGCCACGGCTGCGGCCGCGGCGCCGGCCCGGTCCGGCGGCGCAGGGGTCACGCCCAAGCGCTCCACCGCCAAGCCGTTCACCCCGGCCCGGCAGACCCTGATGCTCTCGCCCGAGGACCTCGTCGCCGAGCGGCCCGAGCCGGCTGCCGCGAAGGCGGCCGGTCCGTCTCCGTTCGCCGCCGCGCTCACCCGGATGGTGGCCTCCAACCCCGTCCAGGCCGCCGCC
>Ga0210040_10009833_pt1 | contig 11065 bp, 12 predicted proteins | sample CryGeyCG12114_NA_FD_185462 | JGI IMG/M metagenome (GOLD analysis project Ga0210040, IMG submission 185462) | Groundwater microbial communities from aquifer - Crystal Geyser CG19_WC_8/21/14_NA (SPAdes) (version 2) | ecosystem: Environmental > Aquatic > Deep subsurface > Groundwater | place: USA... | reverse complement strand
GGCCTGTCCACTTCACTTAGTTGGTTTCGGCTGTTGATGCTTTGCGTTCATTGGCAATCAGCCAAAGATTTCGAACATAAATGAAAAGTCCCATGCCCTGGCCGGCAATAAACACCGGGTCCTGGCGCTGGATGGCGTAGATCAACAACAGGGCGCCCCCGCCCAGCGAAAAGAACCAGAAGGCGACAGGAACAACCGATCGCTTGGCGCGCTCGGATGCCAGCCATTGCACGAGAAAGCGGCCGGTAAACAGCGCCTGGGCAACGAAGCCGAGCAGGATCCAGGCGTCGAACTGCGCGACAAAGGTGTCGTGCAGCCAGGTTCCAAGATGGGACAGCGTGTCGGTCATGAGCTGAGTTCCGTCACTTTCGGCACGCGCTTGCGGCGCCGGATCAGCCACCACACGCCAAACAGATCCAGCACGCCGCGCAGGCCGCGATCAAAGATGCCGTAATTGGAAACGCCGTGGCGGCGCGGCCGGTCGACCACGTCGAGATGCACGACGCCGCGCCCTTCACGCATGACCAGGGCCGGGAGATAGCGGTGCCAGCCGTCGAAGAAGGGGAGTTGGCGAAACAGTTCGGCATGCACCGCTTTCAAGCCGCAACCGGTGTCGGTGGTGTGATCCTGGAGGATGGATTGGCGCAGACCGTTGGCGAAACGCGAGGCCATCTGCTTGGCGGTGGTGTCCTTGCGGCGCACGCGCTGGCCGGCGGCGATGCCGGTTGCGGGCCCGCCGGCTACAAGCGCATCGGCAAGCGCGGGGAGATAAGACGGGTCGTTTTGCCCGTCGCCATCGATGGTGAGAATGATCTGCCCGCGGGCAAGGAGAACGCCGGAGCGCACCGCCGCGCTTTGGCCGGCGGACTGCTCGTGGCGGAGGTGGCGCAGGGTGGTGCTGGCCTTGCGCAAACCGTTCAGCACCGAAGGCGTGCGATCGCTGGAGCCGTCGTCCACGACGATGGTTTCGTAATTGCGGCCTTGCATGGCCTGGTCGATTTCCGCCAACAGGATGGGCAGATTGTCGGCCTCGTTGCGACAGGGGATCACAACGGACAGCATCAGGTCTTTGGCGGCGGCGGACATGCGGCGGTCGATTCCGGAAAGAAGGTGGCGCCTTCTAGCACCGGAAGGTCTTGCCCGTCACGCCCTGCGTGATGGTTGGATTCGCGCAGCTTTCACCGCTTTCGGCGAGGCTGAGTTATGGCTCGATCGGCCCAGTCGCCGAAATCCGCCATGATGATGTTTCGGTCGATCTCGTTGAGAGATTCGTGGCGCACGTGCTCGTAAACCGTTGTTTGGAGATTCGAAACGCCGTGGCGGGTCAGGCGATCACGCAGCATGAGCACAGCTTTGCCGTTGTCGGTTGCCGGGTCCTGCGCGCCACCGACGAGGTGAAACGGCATGGATTTAGGCACGCCAGCGAGGTTCGCGTCATCGGCGCCGGCAAAGATCAGGGCGAAAAGGTCCTGCCAGAGCGAGATGCTGGCATCCCAGCCGCAAAGGGGATCGGCGAGGTAGGCGTCAACGGCGGCGGAATCGTGCGACAGCCAGTCGAAACCGGTGCGGGCGTTCGGGATTGCCTTTCCCCAGGCTTGGAAGGTGAGGCGCGGCAGGATCTGCGAGGGCACGTCCGAACCCAAGCGGAAACGTTCCCAGGCGAGCACGGCGCGGGCGAGGCGCCCTTGAAATCCGGCGGAAAAGTTGGCGTTCCAGATTGCGGCGGCGTGCGTCTTGTCGGGACAGCGCTGCACGAGGTTGAGGGCGATCAGCCCGCCCATGGAATGGCCGAAGGTGATCACCGGCAGGTCGGGATAGTGTTGAGCTGCAAAATCAAGCACGGCGGCGGCGTCCTCCACCACGAGCAGGGCGCCATCGACGGGCGCAAAGCGGGTGAGCGGCACGCCCGGTGCCTTGGTTTGACCGTGGCCGCGATGATCATGCGCCAGCGTGTGGTAGCCTCGGGTGGCGAGAAAACGGGCGAAATGGGCGTAGCGGCCGGCATGTTCGGCCAGGCCATGATTGATCTGCACCACGCCGCGCGGGTCGGGCGCTTCCGTTCGATAAAGATGCAGGATCGCGCCGGTTGCTGTTTGCAGCGCTTCGACCCGATCGAACGTCGTGTTCATCGCCGCATTGCCCCCATCCTCGGTTTGGCTTACATAACGCCCAATTCACCGCAAGATCAGGGATTGGAATAGCGCGCGATGGCACGCCAGTTCATCTACCATATGTCGGGCCTGTCCAAGGCCTATGGCACCAAGAAGGTGCTCGAAAACCTTCATCTGTCTTTCTACCCCGAAGCCAAGATCGGCATTCTCGGCCCCAACGGCGCGGGTAAGTCGACCGTTCTCAAGATCATGGCTGGTCTCGACAAGGACTGGACCGGCGAAGCCTGGCTCGCCGAAGGCGCGACCGTCGGCTACCTCGCGCAGGAGCCCGATCTCAATCCGGCGCTCGACGTCAAAGGCAACGTCATGGAAGGCGTCGCCAAGAAGACTGCAGTGCTCGAGCGCTACAACGAACTGATGATGAACTATTCGGACGAAACGGCCGACGAGGCCGCCAAGCTGCAGGACATCATCGACGCGCAGAACCTGTGGGATCTGGAAAGCCAGGTCGAGATGGCAATGGAAGCGCTGCGCTGCCCGCCTTCGGACAGCGATGTGACCACGCTTTCGGGTGGTGAGCGCCGCCGTGTGGCGCTGTGCCGTCTGCTGCTGCAGCAGCCGGACCTGCTGCTGCTCGACGAGCCGACCAACCATCTGGACGCCGAAACCACGGCTTGGCTGGAAAAGCATCTGCGTGCTTATCCTGGTGCGGTGATGATCATCACCCATGATCGCTACTTCCTGGACAACGTTACCGGCTGGATCCTCGAGCTCGACCGCGGCCGCGGCATTCCTTACGAGGGCAACTACACCAAATATCTCGATGCCAAGGCCAAGCGCCTGATCCAGGAAGGCCGCGAAGACGATTCGCGCCAAAAGGCGATCTGGCGCGAGCGCGAGTGGATTTCGTCCAGCCCCAAGGCGCGCCAGACCAAGTCCAAGGCCCGCATCAAGGCCTATGAGGATCTCGTGGAGGCAGCGGATAACCGCAAGCCGACTGACACGCAGATCGTCATTCCGGCCGGTGAGCGGCTCGGTCAGGTCGTGATCGAGTTGACGGACGTCGACAAGAGCTTCGGCGATCGCTTGCTGATCGAAGATCTCACGTTCCGGCTGCCTCCAGGTGGCATCGTTGGCGTTATCGGGCCGAACGGCGCTGGCAAGACCACGATGTTCAAGATGATCACCGGCCAGGAAACGCCAGATGACGGCTCGATCCGCGTCGGCGAGACGGTCAAGCTCGGTTATGTCGACCAGAGCCGCGATGCGCTCGACCCGAACAAGACTGTTTGGGAAGAAGTTTCCGGCGGCGCCGAGATCATCAAGCTCGGCAAGCACGAGGTCAACAGCCGTGCTTACTGCTCGTCCTTCAACTTCCGCGGTGCAGACCAGCAGCAGAAGGTCGGCAACTTGTCGGGTGGTCAGCGCAACCGCGTCCATCTGGCCAAGATGCTGAAGAATGGCGGCAACGTGCTGCTGCTCGATGAGCCGACCAACGATCTCGACACCGAAACGCTCGGCGCGCTCGAGGATGCCCTGGAAGCCTATGCCGGCTGCGCGGTGATCATCAGCCATGATCGCATGTTCCTGGATCGTATGGCCACGCACATGCTGGCCTTTGAAGGCGACAGCCATGTGGAATGGTTCGAGGGCAACTTCGAGGAATATGAAAAGGACAAGATCCGCCGCTTCGGACCGGAAGCCGCGAATCCAAGCCGCGTTACCTACAAGCGGCTGACGAGGTAATCGATGGCACGCGATTGGTCCGCTGCGCAGTATCTGCTTTATGCCGATGAGCGCACGCGGACGGCGCGCGATCTGCTGGCGCAGATCCCGATCGGCGATGCCAGATGCGTCGTCGATATCGGCTGTGGGCCAGGCAACTCCACGGAGCTGCTTGTTGCACGCTGGCCGGACGCAAAGGTCAGCGGGTTCGACACGTCGCCTGCCATGCTGGCGGATGCGCGCAAGCGTTTGCCGGGTCATGATTTCTTCGAAGCGGATGCCCAAAGTTGGCTGCCGGACGAGGCTGTCGATGTCTTGTTCGCCAACGCCATTTTTCAGTGGCTGCCGGATCATCTGGACGTTCTGGCCAAACTGCTCGGCGCGCTGAAGCCCGGCGCCGTTCTGGCTGTGCAGATGCCCGACAATCTGCGTCAGCCGACGCATCGGCTGATGGATACGGCGGCAAAAGCCATGCCCTTTGCGGACAGGCTGATCGGCGCTGCCCGCGATCCGCTGCCGCCAGTCGCCAGCTACTACGATGCGCTAAACGCTTGTGGTGCCACGGTGGATATCTGGCACACGGCTTACAACCACCCGATGGCGGATGCGCGCGCCATCGTCGATTGGGTGAAGAGCACGGCATTGCGGCCCTTCCTTGCGCCGTTGGATGACGGCGAGCAGGCGATGTTCCTGGAAGCCTACCAAGCGGAAATCGACCGGGCCTATCCAGCAACCGCGAGTGGACCACGTCTGCTGCGCTTTCCGCGCATGTTTGTTGTCGCGCAAAAGCTTTAGTCGGTTCTGGCGTGGCGCATGCGGCCGGCGTAGAGGTTGATCGATCTGTCCGAGGTGTTCTTGCGATGCGCTTCCGCTTTGTTTCCTTGACCTTTCCGGCTCAGGCGAAGCCGGCGTGGCTTCGCCAGCGATGACGGCGCATTTCCTTGCCGGTTCATCCCGGCTTGATGATGCCGGCAGCTTTCGCATCGACTCGCCTCACGCGCCGAGCTTTAGTGTCTGGGTCGAGGAGCCGGGTGTCGCATCGGTCACCACGCAGTTCGGTTCGCGCGGCGTGCCCGCTGCCGGGCTTTTATCTCCGGCAAACGGATGATCCGGCATGCTAAACCAATGCGGAAACCAAACCAAAAATTGCGCTTGGTAGATTTGTGTGCGCTGCAACAGAAAGTGACAGCGTGCATCAGCTGTTTGTGAAATAAGATGCCTCCTTGTGACATCCGGCGACCCCTGGCAGATTTGTGAGACAAGCATGAAGCGCGTGGTTATCAGCGGGATCGGGGCTGAAATTCCCGCGGCCTCCATCAGCAATGACGAGCTGGTTGCGGTTTTCAACAGCTGGGTGGAGCGTGAAAATGCCGGCCGTGTCACGCGCGGCGAAGAGCCGCTTCCCGGTTCCACCAGCGCCTTCATCGAACACGCATCGGGCATCCGCGCCCGCCGGCTGCTGTATCCCGAAGGCGTGCTGGACATAGACCGCATGGCGCCGATCGTGCCGGAACGTAGCGATGACGCGATCTCGATCCAGGCAGAGTTCGGCGCGGCTTCGGCGGTAAAGGCGCTTCAACACGCAGGCGTTGCGCCCGAAGATGTGGACATGGTGATCTGCGCCTCCTCGCATCTTCAGCGCATGTATCCGGCCATCGGCATCGAGATCCAGCATGCGCTCGGCGCTTCGGGCTCGGCTTTTGATCTCAGCCTTGGCTGCTCGTCGGCCGCCGGCGGGCTGCATGCCGCCTTCAACCTCGTACGCTCCGGTGCGCAAAAGCGGGTGCTTGTTTGCACGCCGGAAATCATCACCGGCCACCTCAACTACCGCGACCGGCAGACCCATTTTATTTTCGGCGACGCATCCGTGTCCCTGCTGGTGGAAGTTCTGGAAGAGGGCGACGAGCGGGACGGGGGCTTCGAGGTGCTGGACACGCGGATGTGGACGCAGTTTTCTAGCAATATCCGCTCCAATTTCGGTTATCTCGCGCGCCTTCATCAGGGCCATCCCGGCGTGGTGGATATGGAAGGGCTGATGATCACGCAGCTCGGCAACAAGGTGTTCAAGGACGTCACCCATGCCGGCCACGAATTCATCATCGACTTCCTGCGCGACAATGGCCGCACCACCGACGACATCCGCCGCTTCTGGCTGCATCAGGCCAATGCGCGCATGAACGGCATGATCTTGCGCCTGGCGCTGGGCCACGACGCCGATCATGACCGCGCGCCGATCATTTTGGGCGAGCTGGGCAACACGGCCGCGGCGGGGGCGATTCTCGCGCTGGAAATGAACCATCGCGACATGAAAAGCGGCGATTACGGGCTGATCTGCGCGTTTGGCGCGGGTTATTCGATAGGCGGGGCGCTTTTGCGCAAGATGTAAGATCGCGTAGGCTGGGTATTCGCCATGGATGATTTGTTTCCGCGCAGCCTCCATGACTTTTCCATCCAACCGGGAAAGCGGCTCACCGGGCGTGTCGCCGGCTTGTTTGTGGCGCCGGAGCGCGACTTCGTCACACGGCAAGTGACCAGCCTGGAAACGCGCTTTGGCGGCATTCCGGGTGACTTTCACGGTGGTCCGACGCGGCGCTCAACCGGGAGGGAACCTTGGTATCCGCATGGCACGGAAATCTGCAACGACCGCCAGGTGTCCATCGTCGCGCCCGATGAACTGGCAGAGATTGCGCGGCGCATGGAGCTGCCGGACCTGCGTCCTGAGTGGCTTGGCGCCAACCTCATGATCGACGGTGTGCCGCATCTTTCCATGCTGCCGGCCGGTACGCTGATGTTTTTTGCAGGCGGCGTAACGTTGAAGGTCGATGCGCAGAACCACCCGTGCAAGGCTGCCGGCAGGGCGGTGGGCAAACATGCCAGTTTGCCGGATATCACAGCCGGCTCGCTGCTTTTTACCACCGTGGCGAAGCGGCTGCGCGGGATCGTCGCCTGGGTGGAAAAGCCCGGCACGATCCAGGCAGGCGAAACGGTGTCGCTTCGCCTGCCTGAACAGTGGATCTACTGAGCGAACTCAGTTCTTGCGGTTGCTGCCTGCACCCTGGGCCAGAACCGCGACATGGTCCCATTCTTCCCAAAGTGCGATGCGCTTGGCATATTCCTGCTTGATCATCGGCAAGCCGACGTCGCCGAAGAACACGCGCAGCGGCGGTTCGGCCGCATCCACGATCTCCAGGATCGCCGCACCCGTTGCTTCCGGATCGCCTGCAACTGTGTTGCCCCGACGCGCGCGGCTTTTCTCGCGTACACCATCATAGGCCGGCAGCTGCTTGGCATGGCTCGCCGACGGGCCGCCCCAGTCGGTCGAAAAGCCCGAAGGCTCGACGATCGTCACATGGATGCCGAAATCTGCCACTTCCAGAGCCAGCGTCTGGCTGAAGCCTTCCAGCGCCCATTTGGAGGCATGATAGAGGCCGACATTCTGGAAGGCGTTGACGCCGCCGATGGACGACACCTGGATGATGTGACCGGAACCCTGCTCGCGCATGAAGGGCAGGGCAGCCTGCGTCACCCAAAGCGCGCCGAACACGTTGGTTTCGATCTGCGCGCGGGCGTCTTCTTCCGACACTTCCTCAACCGCGCCGAACAAGCCGTAACCGGCATTGTTGATCACGACGTCGAGACGGCCGAACTTGGCGTGCGCCTCGGCGATCACCGCATCGACCTGCGCCTTGTCCGTGACATCCAGCTTCAAGGCCAGAACGTTGTCGCCGTACTGGTCGACCAGCGGCTGCAGCGTTGATGCGTCGCGCGCCGTTGCCGCCACCTTGTCGCCGCGCGCCAGCGCTGCTTCCGCCCAGATGCGGCCGAAGCCCTTGGACGATCCTGTAATGAACCACACTTTCGATGATGCCATGATGAAAGGCCTTTCTGAAAGTCGCGCCTAGGAGGGCGCATGAGAATGAAGTCTATGAAAAGCAGCCTGGGCCGCAGTCCCTAGATGCGGCCGTCTCCAAGCGGTTCAAGAGGGGAGTGCTGCTTGCTCAGCGTCAGCTGTTGTCGTCGGCATAAAGCAGGCGCGTGGCACGCCATCCCGTCAGCACCTCGTTGACGGCGTCCAGCACGAAGAAGCGCGCCGCATCGCGGTCATAGCCCTCATCCATCAGAGCATCATACTCGGTATGCTGGTGGCGCACATGGGCAAGCGTGGTCAGCCATACGGCGATCGACGGCGGCAGATCGGCCATGCGCCGCTGGCTCGCTTCCGCGCGGATCGCCTCGATGTCGGCATAAGGCGCGCCGGGAAGAAGCAGCGTCAGCGCCTTGCCGATCGCCTTGTGCCGGTTGGTGGCGAAGCGCGGCATCAGTCGTCCAGATCCGGACGATCACTGGATGCGAAATAGGGCTTGATGTCGATCACCGGCGTGCCGTCGAGCACATCCAGCCCTTCCAGCACCAGCCGCCCCTCTGCCTGATCCAGCGACACCAGCCGCGCGACATGCAGGCCGATCGGGTTCGGGCGAACCGGCGAGCGCAAGGCAAAGGTGCCGCGCGGCTCAGTGGCATGGCGAGGCTGCTGCACGATCAGATCGCGGGCGCTGCGATGCAGCCAGGTGAGGATAATGACATGGCGATAACCTTCCAGCCCGACCAGCCCGTCTCGATAGTCCTCATCGACCAGCACCTGCGCCTGCACATTTCGCTCACGCGCTTGTTCCATATTCTTCGGGCAGCTTTCGCGTTCCGCCCAGGCCGTGGTCGCCTTGCCGATAAACACCAGATGCGCGTCCGTCGCGTGGCCGGCGGGATCGAAGGGCAGGACGCGTTCTCCCGCCCGGATCTTCGTCAGAACCGTAGTGTCAGGATCATGCGTCATTTTCTGCCTGTGCCGCGACATTGCCGTTGAAACCTACTTCGATATGACATAAACATATCTTTATGTCTCATGTTGAGGCGGGAGATCGACCATGGGCGACAAGCTCGAATTGCTGACCCTTGTAGATACGTTGAAGGCGGCCGCTGAATCCAGCCGTTTGCGGATTCTGTTTCTGCTGGCTTCAGGCGATCTGACGGTGAGCGATCTCACTGCGATCCTCAACCAGTCGCAGCCGCGCGTGTCCCGCCACCTCAAGCTGCTGCAGGAAGCCGGCCTCGTGGATCGTTATCAGGAGGGCTCCTGGGCTTTCTTCCGGCTCGCCGAATCCGATGGCGCGCGTGAGCTGATCCTCGGGCTGCTCGCCCGTATCGCCGATGACGATCCGCTGGTCGAGCGCGATACCGAGCGCCTGTTCGGCGTGCGCCAGAAGCGGCAGGAAAAGGCGACGCATTATTTCCGCTCCAACGCGTCGAGCTGGGATGAAATCCGCTCGCTGCATGTTCCCGACAAGGCCGTCGAGGCAGCACTGCTTGAGCTGATCGGATCGCGCCCGTTCCAGGCGATGGTCGATCTCGGCACCGGCACCGGTCGGCTGCTTGAACTGTTCGCGCCACTTTATCGTCGCGCCGTGGGCATCGACATGTCGCGCGAAATGCTGGCCGTTGCCCGCGCCAATCTGGAGCGTGCCGGCATCACCAATGCGCAGGTGCGTCAGGGCGATGTTTACGCACCGCCGGTTGATCGCGATGCCTTCGACCTCGTCACCATTCATCAGGTGCTGCATTACCTCGATGATCCCGCTTCGGTGGTGAAGGAGGCCGCCAAGCTGCTGCGTCCCTCCGGCCGGCTAGTGATCGTCGACTTCGCCCCGCATAGCCATGAGTTCCTGCGCGAAGAGCACGCCCATGCCCGCCTCGGCTTTGCCGACCGGCAGATCGAGGACTGGCTGGTGGAAGCGGGGCTCGAACTCGAAGACACGCTCAGCTTTGCGCCTGACAACGGCAGTCAGGGCCTCACCGTCAAGCTTTGGCTCGGCCGCGACCGCCGCCTGCTGATTGCCGATACTGCCGCCGCCCATTCAGCCCGCCCCCATTCAGCACACGAGACGGTTTGATGAACCAGCCCAGATTTTCCCGCCGCCCGGATATCGGCGATCGCATCCGCGTTTCCTTCGAGTTCTTCCCGCCGAAGACCGCAGAGATGGAAGCCCGTCTTTGGGATACGGTGAAGCGGCTCGAGCCGTTGCAGCCACGTTTCGTATCCGTCACCTATGGCGCGGGCGGTTCGACGCGCGAGCGCACGCTGCGCATCATCAAGCGCATCCTGGCCGAAACCACGCTGATCCCGGCGGCCCATCTCACCTGCGTTGATGCCTCGCGCGGCGAAGTGGATGAGGTGATCGCGAGCTTCCTCCAAGCCGGTGTTTCGCGCTTCGTCGCGCTTCGCGGCGATCCGAGTGCGGGCGTCGGTGCGGCCTATGAACCGCATGCTGATGGCTACACCAATGGTGCAGAGCTCACGGCCGCGCTGAAGCGTCAGGGCGCGTCGGATATTTCCGTGTCCGCCTATCCCGAGAAGCACCCGGAAAGCCCGGATTTTGCCACCGACATCGACATGCTCAAGCGCAAGGTCGATGCGGGTGCGACCCGCGCGATCACGCAGTTCTTCTTCGAGAACGATGATTACGAGCGCTATGTCGAGCGCGTCCGAAAGGCCGGCATCTATATCCCGATCGTGCCGGGCATCCTGCCGATCGAAAACTTCCGCCAGGTTGCCAACTTTGCCGGCCGTACTGGCGCGACGATCCCCGCCTGGGTCGCGCAGCGCTTTGAGGGACTGGACAACGATCCCCGCACCCATGCGCTGGTTTCGTCCGCTGTCGCCGCCGAACAGGTGGTGAATCTGATCGAGCGCGGTGTGGAGGATTTTCACTTCTACACGATGAACCGTGCCGAACTCAGCTTTGCGATCTGCCACCTGATCGGGGTGCGCGCAGCGGAAATGGCGGCATCTGAAACCGAGGCCGCGGCCGCCTGATTGGCCAAGTCGGCAAAGCAGGGTCGAAAATTACCGTCCGCGCTTTATGTTCACTCGGACTGAAGCGAGGACGACCTTGATCTGATGCAGCGTTTTTCGACCGCGCGGGATGCAGCCATGAAGCTGCGTCCCGATGATCCTATTTACTGCTTTCACCCTGAAGTTCTGAAAGCCGACGCCCGGCGCTTCATGGAACTCTTCCCCGGCAAGACCGCTTATGCCGTGAAGACCAATGGCGAGGAACTGGTGCTCAAGACGCTGGCGGAAGCCGGCATCAAGACCTTCGACGTGGCCTCGCCGGGCGAGTTCAAGGCCGTCCGCAACGTCGCGCCAGATGCCGAGATGCTCTACATGCATCCGA
>Ga0210040_10009832_pt1 | contig 11065 bp, 6 predicted proteins | sample CryGeyCG12114_NA_FD_185462 | JGI IMG/M metagenome (GOLD analysis project Ga0210040, IMG submission 185462) | Groundwater microbial communities from aquifer - Crystal Geyser CG19_WC_8/21/14_NA (SPAdes) (version 2) | ecosystem: Environmental > Aquatic > Deep subsurface > Groundwater | place: USA... | reverse complement strand
CGTCTGGGGGTGCGTGCCGCGCGTCGATGGCGAGCCGGTCTTTTCGGCGCTGGTCAACACGCGCGACGAGGACCAGCGCGGCATCTGGTCGATCGAGCTGGAAGGCTGCACCCGCACCGAACAGGCCTATCGCCGCAACACCGCGGTGCTGGTCACCCGCCACAGCGACGACGCGGGCAACGCGATCGAGGTGGTCGATTTCTGCCCGCGGTTCGAGCGGCATCATCGCCTGTATCGGCCGGTCGCCTTTGTCCGGACGGTACGGCCGTTGTCGGGCTCGCCCCGGATCACGGTGAGGCTGCGGCCGTCGAGCGGTTGGAGCGGGGAGGTGCCGGCAACCACTTCCGGCTCCAACCACATCCGCTTCCTGGTTGACCCGCAGCCACTGCGGCTCACCACCAACGCCCCGATCGGCTTCATCCAGAACGAGCGGACGTTCCGGTTGGAGCATGAGCTGTGCTTCTTCCTGGGGCCGGACGAAAGCTTCTCGGGCGACCTGTCGGTGACGGTTGGGCAGATGCTGGCCGACACCACGCAGGAATGGATGGAATGGGTGCGCGGGCTCGCCACGCCGCTGGAATGGCAGGAAGCAGTGATCCGCGCCGCCATCACGCTGAAGCTTTGCCAGCATGAGGAAACGGGCGCGATCGTCGCGGCATTGACGACGTCGGTGCCCGAACATGCCGGGTCGCAGCGCAACTGGGATTACCGCTACTGCTGGATCCGCGATGCGTATTATACGGTGCAGGCGCTCAATCGCCTGGGGGCGCTCGACGTGCTGGAGGGCTATCTGGCGTATCTGCGCAACATCGTCGACCAGTCGCAGGGCGGACACATCCAGCCGCTTTATGGCGTGCTGGGCGAGGCGACGCTGGAAGAGCGGGAAGAGCCATCGCTGGCGGGTTATCGCGGCATGGGCCCGGTGCGCGTCGGCAACCAGGCCTATGAGCAGATCCAGCATGATGCCTATGGCCAGATTGTGCTGTCCAACGTCCAGGCGTTCTTCGACCACCGGCTGTTCCGCATGGCGGACCTGGGCGACTTTGAAGCGCTGGAGCGGGTCGGCGAGCTCGCCTGGGAAGTTCACGACAAGGCGGATGCAGGGTTGTGGGAGCTGCGCACGCGCCAGTCGGTGCATACCTATTCGACGGCCATGTGCTGGGCGGCGTGTGACCGACTGGCCAATGCCGCAAAGGTGCTCGGGCTGGAGGATCGGCGAGTGCTGTGGCAGGAGCGGGCCGACCAGATCCACGCCACCATCCAGCAATCGGCATGGCGGGAAGAGACCAATCGCCTGTCGGCCACGTTCGAAGGCGATGATCTGGACGCGAGCCTGATCCAGCTGCTCGACCTCCGCTTCCTGGAGCCGAAGGACCCGCGCTTCCTATCGACGCTGGATGCGGTGGAGGCCGGACTGCGGCGTGGGTCGCACATGTTGCGTTATGCCACCGAAGACGACTTCGGGTTGCCCGAGACCGCGTTCAACGTGTGCACCTTCTGGTTGATCGAGGCCCTGCACCTGACCGGCCGGCACGCGGACGCGCGGGAGTTGTTCGAGGAAATGCTGTCCCGGCGGACGCGATCGGGCCTGTTGTCGGAGGACATCGACCCGGTATCGGGCGAGCTGTGGGGGAATTTCCCGCAGACCTATTCGCTTGTCGGGATCATCAACTGTGCGGTGCTGCTGAGCCAGCCCTGGGGAACGATTCGTTGAACCGTTTGATCATCATCTCCAATCGAGTTTCCGCTCCCAACCAATCGGGTGCGCAGGGTGGACTTGCGGTCGCGCTGCAGGCGGCGCTGCGTGAATATCGCGGCATCTGGTTCGGCTGGTCCGGGGAGACCGTGGAAAGCTTCACCGGCAGCATCAATTTCAACCGGGCTGAAGGGGTCACCACCGCGACTGTCGACCTGGAGGAGCAGGACGTCGACGAATATTACAACGGCTATGCCAACCGGACGCTTTGGCCGCTGTTCCATTACCGCATCGACATCGCCGAATATGAGCGCGGCTTTGCCGGCGGGTACCAGCGCGTCAACGACCGCTTCGCCGACACGGTGGTCCCGCTGATCGAGCCGGACGACACGGTCTGGGTGCAGGATTATCACCTGTTCCCGCTGGGCGACGCGCTTCGCCAGCGTGGCTGCCGCAACAAGATCGGCTTTTTCCTCCACATCCCCTGGCCACCACGCCGGCTGCTCGCGACCCTTCCGGAAGCCGCGACGCTGACGCGGACGCTGTTCGCCTATGACGTGGTCGGTTTCCACACGGAGGAATGGCTCGACTCGTTCCGCGATTATGCCCGCAACGAACTTGGCGCGGTGGAAGAGGAGGGCGATGTGCTCTGCCTCGACGGTCGCCGGGTCAAGCTGGTGGTCGCGCCAATCGGCATCGACACCGCCGAGTTCGTCGCAGCGGCGAGTTCGGTGCCGGCCAGGCTCGCCTTTCGCCAGATGCGCCAGAGCGCCACGGGGCGCGACCTGATGGTCGGGGTGGACCGGCTTGACTACTCCAAGGGGCTGGAGGAGCGGTTCCTGGGGTATGAGCGGTTCCTCAACGAGTACCCGGAGGAGCGAAAGGAAGTGTTCCTGCTCCAGATCGCGCCGCCGTCTCGCGGGTCGGTCGAGAGTTACCAGCGAATTCGGACAACGCTGGAAGGACTGGCTGGGCGGATCAACGGTGCCTATGCCGATGTCGACTGGGTGCCCATCCGCTACGTCAACCAGGGCTATCCGCGCGGCGTTCTGGCCGGCATCTACCGGGCGGCGAAGATCGGGCTGGTGACGCCCTTGCGCGACGGCATGAACCTGGTCGCCAAGGAATATGTTGCGGCACAGGACCCGGCCAATCCCGGCGTGCTGATCCTGTCGCGCTTTGCCGGCGCGGCCGCGCAACTCGGCGTCGGCGCGGTGCTGGTCAATCCTTATAGCGCCGAGGAGATGTCGGACGCGATCATGCTCGCGCTCAAGATGCCGCTGGAAGAACGCCAGCAGCGCTGGCAGGCGATGATGGAGAATGTGACGGCAGAGGACGTGCTCTGGTGGCGTCAGCGTTTCACAGACGCGCTCGAAGCAGTGTGGTATGGCTGACCAGTACTCGGACGCCGGTTGACTACCTAGGGTCAGGACCCATTGATGTGACCTTCGCGATCTGATTCAGGCTCCGCGAGGAGACCTGGATGAGCGACCTGTACTGGCTGACGGATGAGCAGATGGAGCGGCTGCGGCCGTTCTTTCCCAAGAGCCACGGCAAGCCCCGGGTCGATGACCGCCGGGTGTTGAGCGGCATCGTGTTTGTGAACCGCAACGGGCTGCGCTGGCGCGACGCGCCCAGCGCCTATGGTCCGCACAAGACGCTGTACAACCGGTGGAAGCGGTGGGGTGAAGCGGGCGTGTTCGCCCGCATGATGGAAGGGCTGGCTGCCGCAGATGCCGAGCCGAAGACGGTGATGATCGATGCTACCTACCTGAAGGCGCACCGCACGGCATCAAGCCTGCGGGTTAAAAAGGGGATCTCGGCCGCCTGATCGGGCGCACCAAGGGCGGCATGAACACCAAGCTCCATGCCGTTGCCGATGCGAACGGCCGCCCCTTGAGCTTCTTCATGACCGCTGGGCAGGTCAGTGACTACACCGGCGCAGCAGCGCTGCTGGATGATCTGCCCAAGGCGCAGTGGCTGCTCGGTGACCGCGGCTACGACGCTGATTGGTTCAGGGACGCCCTCCAGGCGAAGGGCATCCAGCCCTGCATCCCGGGGCGGAAATCCCGTAACGAGCCGGTCAGGTACGATAAGCGCCGCTACAGGCGCCGCAGCCGCATCGAGATCATGTTCGGCCGCCTCAAGGACTGGCGCCGCGTCGCCACCCGCTACGACCGGTGCCCACCGCCTTCTTCTCCGCCGTCGCCCTCGCAGCCACCATCATCTTCTGGCTGTGATCAACGAGTCCTGACCCTAGCGCGAATGCACCACTGCTGGTGCTTGCAACGATTATGCAACGTCAGAAGCGCCGACGTTGTTCAAATCCGATTCTCTGAATCAGGCGCGGCTCTGTTCTAATCCAACCCGTGCCATTGTCCGTCTCAGCTTGAATGCCGGCAAAGCTTGGAACGACGACGGCGAATTATCCTAATACATCGCTAGTGAGGCGGTGCTCACCTGAGGCGGGCCGAACCGTGCGACAATCATGGCGTAGCTGCCGGATCGGGCGGGGGCAGCTTGGCGATCTCTCCCAAGGCTGCCTGCGCGCCGGCATCCCGCGCCGGGCGGTCGCGCTTGTTGTCGCCGACAGTCAGATGGTCGAGCGCGCTGACCGCCGGGGTGAACAGCGGGATGTCGCCCCGGTGGAACACGCGTTCATAATGCGCATCCGCATCATAGCCCTCCAGACCCGGAACGAGCAGCGGTCCCTCGAGCAGTCCGGCTGATGCCAGCAGGCTGGCGCGGGCGAGATACTCGTTCGCGACCGTGATATTGTAGTTGTTGCGCACGTTCAGCAGGTCGCGGGCGAGGTCCAGCACGTCCAGCGTGGTGCGATCACCCGCCTTTTGCTGCAGCAGGGCACCGTCATAGGCGCGCTGGGCGGCCGCGATGGCTGACCGGTAATCGGCCAGGCTCGCCCGCGACGACGCAAGCTGGTCCCACGCGCTGCCGATCGATTCGCGCGTGTCGCGATAAGCCTGGTCGAGCAGCCGCCAGTCGGACTGGTTCGCCTCCCGCGCCTCATTGGTCCTCTCCCGACGCAGGCCCGAATCGATCAACGGCTGGCTGAGCACCACCTGGCCCACAAGCTGGGTCGTGCGCAGATTGTCGTTGTAGGGCGAGACGGAACCATAGTCGGCCGTTCCACGCAGATCGACCCGCGGCAGATACTCCGCCTTGGCAGCGCTGACCGCGGCGCGGGAGATCTTCTCGCGCGACTGGGCCGCACGGATCAGCGGGCCGTTCGCCTCCGCATAGGAATAAGCGGCGTCGAGTGCGGCAAAGCGGATGTCCAGCAGATCGGGCGGCAGCAGGTCACCCGGGGGAGCGCCCACCGAGCCCAGGAACTGCTTCTGCGAAATGCCAAGCTGTCCTTCGGCCTGCAGCAACTGCGCACGGCCCAGGTCCACCCGCGTGCGGGTCTGGTCCAGGTCGGTCAGCGTCAGGTCGCGCACGTCGAACCGGATCTGGTTCTGGCGCAGCTGCTCTTCGAGCAGGGCAAGGTTCTGGCGAGCAATGGTGACGGATGTCGCATCCCGCAGCACCGAAACATAGGCCGTCACGACGCTGTTAAGCGTCTGCGCCTCGGTGATGCGCAGGCTGTCGCGCTGGAACTGCGAGCTTGCGATTGCGCCGGCTTCACTCGCGGCGTTGCGGCCAAAGGTGAAGACGGGCTGGTTGAGCACGAGCGATGCGGTGCTGGCCCAGCCACGCGCGCCCCCAAAGGTGCCGGGCAGCACTTCCACGCGGCTGCGCGTGAAGGTGTAGGCGCCGGTGGCCGAAAGCGCCGGGCCAAAGGCGGACCGTGCCTGCGGAACGCGATAGTCCGCGGCGCGCGCCTGTGCCCGCGCGGCGAGCAGGTTGGGGTTGGTCCGATACGCAACTGTGATCGCTTCGGCGAGCGATCGCACGGGCGCCAGCGCCGGCACCGGGTCGTTGCGGCCGCGCTCGGGACCGCCCGACAGGTAGCCACCACCATCGGGGCGATAGGTGGGGGAGGGGCGTGGGCCCGCCAGCGGCGCCACCTGGATCACCTGTGCCGACGTGGACGCAGGCGCCACGTCGGGCGTGCCCGTTACCGGGGCGGCGGCAGGCTGCTGGCCGGGCTTTGCGACCGGGGCCGGCGCTTGCGGCGACGCTGGGCGGGTCGCTGGCCGGGTTTGCGCGGCAGCGATGGTGGCCATGCTGCAGGCGAGCAGCAGGGCTGGTGCGAACTATCGGATCATGCAGCCCTCTGGCTCAGTTGTCGCGGAAGGCGCGAGCGAACTGATCGCGCAATGGCTTGGTCGTGTAGCTCAGCATCGACCGGCTGCCCGTGGCGATGAACACCTCGGCGGGCATGCCCGGGCGCAGCTTCAGCTCGGGCCAGCGGGCAAGATCCGCCTGGTCGACCGCGATGCGTACCGCGTAATAGCTCTGCCGCGTTTCCTGATCGTTGGTCCGCTCCGGCGCTACCAGCATCACCCGGCCGGTAATTTCCGGCGTTGCCGTCGAGTTGAACGCGGTGAAGCGGATTCGTGCTTCCTGGCCATTCTGGACCTGGTCGATGTCGCCGGGGCTGACCATCGCTTCTACCAGCAGGCGATCCTGATCAGGCACGATCTCCATGATCGTTTCCGCCGGACGGATCACGTCGCCGATCGTGGCAAAGGCGAGCTTGTCCACCGTGCCCGAATAGGGCGCGCGGATAACGCTGCGCTCATGGATGTCGGCCGCGTTGACGCTGCGGATCTGCTCCTGGTTCAGGCTGCCGTTGATGGTGGCAAGCTGGGTACCCGCATCGCTTCGCCGCGTCTGGCCTAGCTGGATCAACTGTTCGTTCGCTTCGGTGATGCGCGCCTGTGTTTGCGCGATCTGCGCCTGCAGGGCCGCAATGCTGCCCTCCATGTCGGCGCTGGTCCGTTCAAGCTGGTTGACGCGGGAGATCGTGACTAGGTCCTTTTCCCACAGTTCCTTCACGCCCTTGCGCTCGGGCTCGATCAGGGCCGCCTGCTTCTGCAGGGCGCGGATCTGTGCTTCATAGCCGTCGATCTGCTTGCGGTTCTGTGCGACCCGCGCTTCCAGCTGGGCGCGCATGCCGCCTTCTTCGGCGCGACGGATCCGGTACAGCTTTTCCTCGTCCGCCATGGCCTGGCGAGCGCCGGCATCGTTGCGGGCGCGAAGCTCTGCCGGGAAATTGATCCGCCCGGTACCGAGCCGCTCTGCCTCCAGCCGCGCGCGTTGGGCGGTCAACTGATCCACGGTCAGCGACGACAGTTCCGACTGGCTGCCCGTCACCTTGTCGTCCAGGCGCATCAGTATGTCGCCCTTGCTCACATGGTCGCCGTTGCGGACATAGATCGCCGCGATCGTGCCGCCGATCGGGTGGGCGATACGCTTGACGCGCGATTCGACGCCGACCTGGCCGCCACCGACAACGGCGCCGCCGATCGGGATAAAGACGGCAAGCGCGATAAATGCGGCCACAAGCGCGCCGATGGTCAGCAGGGCCGTGCGAAGCCGCCCCCGCATCTGCACTTCGGGATCATATTGCTCGACCTGCCAATCTGGCGTGGTGAGGCGGGCGGGAAGGTTCGTAGCCATTAGCGTTCACCTCCGGCGGCCTTGCGCGCGGCGTCACCGCGAGAGTTGTCGGTCGCTTCGGCGCCCGCGTTGATCGGAATGGGCTTGCTCATGATCTTTGCCAAAACTTCGTCGCGTGGGCCGAACGCTTCCTGACGGCCGTCACGCATGAACAGGACATGGCTCACCCGCGCCAGGGCGGATGGCCGGTGGGCGATGACGATGGCGATGCCACCGCGCGCGCGCACCCCGGCAATGGCCTGCTCCAGCGCTTCCTCGCCGGCCTGGTCCAGGTTGGAATTCGGTTCGTCGAGCAGCACCAGGAACGGGTTGCCGTACAGCGCGCGGGCAAGGCCGATGCGCTGGCGCTGGCCAGCAGACAGCTGCGCGCCATCGCTGCCGACCGGCGTGTCATAACCCTGGGGCAGGGCAACGATCAGGTCGTGGACCCCCGCGGCCTGCGCCGCGGCGATGATCGCCTCGGACGGGGCATCGGGCTCAAATCGGGCGATGTTTTCGGCAACGGTGCCTTCCAGCAGTTCAACCGTTTGCGGAAGATAGCCGATCGCTTCGCCGAACCGTTCCGGATCCCACTGGTCGGGCGTCGCGCCGTCCAGGCGGACGGAGCCGCGCAGTACCGGCCATACGCCGATCAGCGCCCGTGCCAGGCTGGTCTTGCCCGCCGCGCTTGGCCCAATGATGCCCAGCGCGTCGCCAGCACCCAGCCGGAACTGTGCATGCTGCACGGTCACCCGCTGCGTTCCCGGAGGAGCGATCACGACCTGCTCGACCAGCAATTCCTTGCTCGGACGGGGCAGTTGCACGACCGAGTCGCCAGCTTCGGGCAGGCGTGAGAACATCTCGTTCAAACGCCGCCAGCCCGCGCGCGCCGAGGCAAAGCCACGCCAGTTCGCGATGGCCGTGTCGATGGGCGCCAGCGCGCGGCCGGATAGGATGGAGGATGCGAAGATGACGCCGCCCGATGCCTTGCCGCCGATCACCAGCAGCGCGCCGACCGTGAGGATCGCGGACTGCAGGAACATGCGGAACACCTTGCTGCTACCGCCCAGCACGGCGACCGAGCGCGCAAGCCGGTCGTTGGAGGCCAGGTAAACCTTGTTCACCTCGCTCCAGCGGTCCCGCATCCGCTGGCGCATGCCAAGCGCGGTCAGAACTTCCACATGCCGCAGGTTACTTTCGGCCAAGCCGCTACGGTAGGAGGTGAGCTGCCCGATCTTCTGCGTCGGCGCCTTGGTGGCGCGATCGGTCATCCAGGTCATGCCGATCATGATCAGCGCGCCAACGAATGCCGTGACGCCCAGCCAGACGTGGAGCATGCACAGGATCGCGAGGAAGAACACGATCCAGGGCAGGTCGATCAGGGTCGTCGGCCCGGTGCCGGACAGAAAGGCGCGGATGTTGTCCAGGTCGCGCATCGGGGTCATGCCGTCCCCGCTGGAGCGCCCGCCACGCAGCGCAGCCTCGCTGATCGCGCGCTGGACCCGGGGCTGCATGTTCTGGTCGAGCGCGCTACCCACGTCGTTCAGGATGCGGCTGCGCATCGTGTCGAACAGCGCCTGAAAGGCGTAAACGATGGTGATCATCGCCAACAGGCTGAACAGGGTGGGCAGGCTGTGGCTCGGCAGAACCGAGTCATAGACCAGCATCATGTAGATGGACCCGCCTAGCAGCAGGACATTGAGTACCGCGCTGAGGAGCGCAACCGTTACAAAAGCGGTGCGGTACCGCTGCACGGCCCGCCTCAGCGGGGTGCTTGGTTTCACTTCGGCCGCCAACACTTGTCCCCGCCCAGCTTTGCCCGCCCCCTTAGGAGGGCGGTTCTCAAGCCTATCAGGTCCCTTCCGAGCAGCGCGGCGGGAAATATCGGCCCGTGAATCTCGGTGCGGGTTGCCGTGTGCCGGGACACCTCCCAGCTGTGAGCTGCTGCCTGATCGATCATTCTGCGGTGGTGCTCTGATAAGCGCACCAGTTTGCCCACGTCCCTTGATCCCAGACAGCCTTTGAGAAACTGCAAAGGCCTCACTCGCCTCGATGGCGCGGGCGCGCGCTTGCTACTATCAATCAGCCTTCGACATCTCGAACCGCTGAAACCCTGCGTACCTCGGCTGACCTGCTAAGCTTCCCCACGATCGGTCCTTACTCGCTCGAGGCACATATAATATAGACTCCCGCGCGCGCGGGCGCGTGGCAGCGCATTCCTACTAAATCATTGCTGTCAATATAGACTCGGAGAGGACAGCAATAGTGAAATTAATCGGTTCTTGACAGCTGAATCGCCGTTTCAAAAGGGGCTTCAGCTTGGTATCAAGGTGTTTTGTAGGGACAGCAATCATCACGAGGTAATTCGCTCTAGTATTCGCATTTCAGCAGACAAAATAGCTTTTCACGTCCACTCCGGCCCACGCGCTGTTCGACACGTACCAGCATTTTGAAGTTGGTAGTGCAGCGCCGGCGCCGCGCGGGCTCAGAAAAACCTTGCTCGGCAACGTCCTGCAGACTGAGCTTTTTCATCGAACGGTCTGAGATCGCGCGCCGGCGCCGCAGGTTCCAGATCCTTCATTCGACGCGCCTGATCCGCCTTCAGGCCGCCAAACTCCTTACGGCGCCGGAGGTGGGTCTGCTCCACGACCGCGATCCGCCGTCTGGCCCCCGCGGTCGTCCCGCCCTAGCCCAACGACCTTCACCTCGCGCCACGAACTTGCACTTTATCTAGGCCCGCATCGTTCCTCCCAGTTTCGGACTGTCATAGTCGATGAGGCACTCAGAAGTGGGCAGCTAATCACTACCGTCGAACTCGGCTCTGGATGGCGCCCGCAAGGGGTCATGCGTCCGAGCTCCTACGAGGGAAGCAGCCTTCCGGCGTGCTCCTGGCGTGAGCGGCTGGCCGCTCGCGGATTTAAACCAAGTCGGGCAGCAATATCGCGCCGCTTTGCGGTATAAGTCGCAGGAACCATAGGGTAATCAGAAGGCAATCTATACCGAAGACGGTAGGCTTCGGGCGTGAGCCCGTGATGCATGAGATGACGACGCAATAGCTTGTACGGCTTGCCATCTATCATCGAGATAATGTGGTCGGGATCGGCCAGGGACGCCTCTAGGCTTACAGCTGGTATGTAATCATGATCTGGCCAAGTGCCCTCCGGCGTAGTCCCGGTGTCGAGATCAGTCACAACGTCGTACATCGCTCGAAGAAAATTCGAAGCGCCCTTGGCGTTTGCGTCGATGCTCGCGTTTGACAACCAGGCGACGGTCAGCGCGGTCGCGAGCTCCTTATCGTTGGCCAAAGCTTTTCAATCCTCAGTTCAGATGGCGATGCAGGTACGAAGCTCGTCCGCTCGAGCCAGTCAGCACACGGCGTAGAAACCTGCAATCTTCGATGCGTTGTCGCGGACGCGTCCAACTCCGTGCAGCTTGTTGTCCCGCCCAGGATCGGCCGGGTGGCGGTGGTCAAATCATCAGCGCGGCACGGCTTCCGGTTTCATGGCGACTCTTGTCGCTCGAGAGAGAGCCGCGCGGCCAATCTTTGTACTCGCTTTGGCTGGCAAACCTCATTTTCAGAAGAGTGCCTGCCCATCCCGAGGGCGAACCTCTCGGATGGTTTGGGGGACTGGAAGTTTATTGCCAACCAAGCCTTTCCTTGCGATCCTGGCAGCGAGCTAGAGCGGTTTCCGCCCCTTCTGAATCATTGAGGATTCACACGGGCGCGGTTTTCTGATTCAGGCTCCGGGCCGGGTCGGGAGGCCGGCACGGATGCCGCGAGTGCTGTCACAGGATCTTCGGGAG
>Ga0210040_10009831_pt1 | contig 11066 bp, 11 predicted proteins | sample CryGeyCG12114_NA_FD_185462 | JGI IMG/M metagenome (GOLD analysis project Ga0210040, IMG submission 185462) | Groundwater microbial communities from aquifer - Crystal Geyser CG19_WC_8/21/14_NA (SPAdes) (version 2) | ecosystem: Environmental > Aquatic > Deep subsurface > Groundwater | place: USA... | reverse complement strand
CCGACAGCTTCGACCCCAAGCAGCCGGACCTGCCGACCCTGGCGGTCGACCCGGACCCGCTGCCGGACTCCCACCCCGCCGAGGACACGTCGACGGAGCCGATCGACCCCGACGACGCCTGACCGGGCGCCGCGCGCCGGCGCGGGGCGCGGCTGCGTCAGGACGCGCCCGCGCGCGGCGCGTACATGATCACCACCACCCCGACGAGGCAGATCGCGGCACCGACGACGTCGTACCGATCGGGTCGGAACCCGTCGACCAGCGCGCCCCACGCGAGCGACCCCGCGACGAACACCCCGCCGTACGCGGCGAGTATGCGCCCGAAGCTCGCATCCGGCTGGAGCGTCGCGACGAACCCGTAGGCACCCAGCGCCAGCACGCCCGCCCCGATCCACAGGGCCCCGCGGTGCTCGCGGACGCCTTGCCAGACGAGCCAGGCACCCCCGATCTCCGCGACGGCGGCCAGCGCGAACAGGACGACGGAGCGCAGCACGGTCATGGTCGTCAGTCTGCTGCCACCGCACCGTGGCGCGGACACCGACATCATGGCCGGCTGCCGCCGTCCTGGACCTCGGACACGGCCGGGCCGCGATCGTGCACGACCACGGCTGCCTGGGGTCGGTGCGCCGTGCTCCGCCGGTCAGGCGGTGGTGTGGATGACGGCGCGGATGCGCGCGATGAGGTCGTCGGGCATCTGCGGCTCGGCCAGGCCGTGGTCGTGCTGCGCGTGGACCGTGCAGACGGCCAGCATCTCCTCCTCGTCCGTGACGACGAACCGGGCCCCGCAGCCGGGGACGACGTCCCCGCAGGCGTACTCCTTCATCGATGTGCTCCTCACATGTCGAACGTGCTGGTCGGACGGGCGGCGTGGGGGTCGGTGGGCGTGGTCACCCGTGCCCGGGCAGCGGTCGCGGACCGGTGACCGGGAACGCCTGGGGACCGCGGTCGATCCGCACGGAGCGGCCCGCCAGGTCGGCCAGGCGCAGCATGATCCGCTCCGGGCGGACGATGCCGACGTAGCGGCCATAGGCGTCGCCGCAGACCACGGGGTCGAAGCGGGTCGCCGGCGGCCGGGTCATGGAGCGGGTCGCCACGTCGGTGACGTCGGCCGTCGCGGCCGCCCGCAGGCTCACGGGGACCACGTCGGTCGTCGGCTGGGCGTCGCCTGCGCACTGCCCCCGGCGCAGCAGGCACACCGCCCGGCCGTGCCGGTCGAGGACCACGACGACGTCCTGGTCCGGTGCGTCCGCGAACGGCGGTCGCGTGGCCAGCAGCTCGTCGTCGGTGATGGTCGCGGTCCGTTCGACCAGGCCGGCGACCGAGTCGGCCCGCGTGCTGCGCGCGGCCAGGAGCAGGATCTCGTCGGTCTGGGCCTCGGGCAGGGTCGTCCACGTGGGGGCGGGACGCCCGAACAGCCAGCCCTGGGCCAGCGGGATGCCGAGCCGGACGAAGGCCTCGAGCTCCTCGGGCCGCTCGACCCCCTCGGCGATGAGGACCGCGTCGAGCCGCCCGGCGAAGGCGCCCAACAGCTCCGTCACGGCGAGCTTGACCTCGTCCTTGTCGGCATGGTCCACCAGGGCCCGGTCGATCTTGACCATCTCGGGTCGGATGAGCGCGACCTGCTGCAGGCCGGAGTACCCCGTCCCCGCGTCGTCCAGCGCGACGACGGCGCCCTTGGCCCGGGCCTCGTCCAGCAGCGCGAGCAGCGGCCGGTAGTCGTCCACCTTGATGTGCTCGGTCAGCTCCAGGACGAGCCGGCGCAGGTCCGGGGCCTCAGCCAGCGTGGTGGCGAGCTCGGGCTCGCTCAGCAGGTGCGGGCTCACGTTCACGGTGAGGAAGCAGTCGGGGGGCAGGTCAGACAGCGCCGCGATCGCAGCCCGGACCACACGCGCCTCGAGCACGGCTCCGACGCCGTGACGATCGGCGGCCGCGAACCAGACATCCGGCGTGGTGCCGCGGGGCGGACCGTCGAACCGGGCGAGCGCCTCGTACCCGGCCACGACGCCGCGACGGAGATCGACGATGGGCTGGAAGACGAGTCGGGGCTGGTCCGGGTCCCGGAGCACGTCCGCGAGCGCGGCCCCCCAGTCGGCCCCCTCGACGGGCGGCACCGGCTGTGGTGAGGGCACGACGACCTCGACGTCAGCCACCTCGTCCGGCACCGTCACCCCCATCTCGGCCGCCCGACCGTGTTTCCCCGAGAGACCGTAGACCAGCACACGCGCCTATCGGCACCGGTAGGACCCCGTTGAGGTCTTCTCGCGCCCTCACAGCTCCCTCACCGTCGTCGTCGGCTACGGAGCGGGCGCGACGCCGTCCGTGCCGGCCGCGGTCGGCCGCCGCACGCCGCGACGGCGCGCCCCGCCCGAGCGGGGGGCGCCCGACCGTCACGCCGGGCGGGAGCCGCGACGCGGCCCGGTAGGCTGAGTCCCGCCAGACGTCGGCCGACCGCTGACCGCCGGCGCCCGAGCGCCCGGACCAGGACGCGCCGGACGCCGCCCGCAGGAGCAGTCACGGTCGCCCGCGCCCGGCCCCGTCGACCGGCCCGCAGCCGCTCGACGCCACGACATGCAGTGCCCGATGACCCTGGCGCCCACGCGCCGCCCACGATGGAGGCTCGATCCGTGCAGTCCGCAGACCGTCTGAAGCTCAGCTCGCCCGCCCCGCTCGCGAAGGGCGCGATGCGGATCACCCCGCTGGGCGGCCTGGGCGAGATCGGCCGCAACATGACCGTGTTCGAGCTCGACGGCAAGCTGCTCGTCGTGGACTGCGGGGTGCTGTTCCCCGAGGAGCACCAGCCCGGGATCGACGTGATCCTGCCGGACTTCGGCTACATCCGGGACCGGATCAAGGACGTCGTCGCCATCGTGCTGACCCACGGGCACGAGGACCACATCGGCGGGGTGCCGTACCTGCTCAGGGAGCGCGCGGACATCCCGGTGATCGGGTCCGAGCTCACGCTGGCCTTCATCGAGGCCAAGCTCAAGGAGCACCGCATCCGCCCCCGGACGGTGCACGTCGAGGCCGGCGACCGCCACCAAGCCGGCCCGTTCGGCCTGGAGCTGGTCGCGGTGAACCACTCGATCCCCGGCGGGCTGGCGGTCGCGATCCGCACGCGCGCGGGGCTCGTCCTGCACACGGGTGACTTCAAGATGGACCAGTTCCCACTCGACCAGCGCATCACCGACCTGCGCCACTTCGCCCGGCTGGGCGAGGAGGGGGTCGACCTCTTCCTCACCGACTCCACCAACGCCGAGATCGCCGGCTTCACGACGTCCGAGCGCGAGCTCACCCCGGCGATCAACCAGGTGTTCGACACCGCCCCGCGCCGGATCATCGTGTCCAGCTTCGCCAGCCACGTGCACCGCATCCAGCAGGTGCTGGACGCCGCTCAAGTGCACGGGCGCAAGGTGGCCTTCGTCGGGCGCTCGATGGTGCGCAACATGGGCATCGCGCGGGACCTCGGGTACCTGACCATCCCGCGCGGCCTCGTCGTGGACGCCAAGAAGCTCGACTCCATGCCGGACAACAAGGTCACGCTCATCTGCACGGGGTCGCAGGGCGAGCCGATGGCGGCGCTGTCCCGCATGGCCAACGGCGACCACCAGATCCAGGTCAACGAGGGCGACACGTTCCTGCTGGCGAGCTCGCTCATCCCGGGCAACGAGAGCGCGATCTACGGACTCATCAACAAGCTCACGGACCTCGGCGCGAACGTCGTGCACAAGGGCAACGCCAAGGTGCACGTCTCCGGTCACGCGAGCGCCGGCGAGCTCGTCTACTGCTACAACATCGTCAAGCCCAAGAACGTCATGCCGGTCCACGGCGAGTCGACGCACCTGCGCGCCAACGGCGAGCTCGCGGTCAGGACCGGCGTCCCGGCCGACCGGGTGATCCTCGCCAAGGACGGCGTCACCGTGGACCTCGTGGGTGGCGTCGCCACCATCTCCGGCAAGGTGCCTGCCGGTCTGGTCTACGTCGACGGGCAGACCGTGGGCCGGGCCACCGAGGACACGCTCAAGGAGCGCCGGCTGCTGCGTGAGGGCGGGATCATCACGGTGCTCGCCCTCGTGGACCCGACGACGAACACGTTGGCCGAGCCGCTGGAGTTCCTCACCCGCGGGTTCGTCCACGACGACCACACGTTCGACGGCGCGTCGGCCGAGGTGGAGAAGGCGCTGGAACGGGCGTCGAACGACCGCGTCCAGGACGTCGAGCGGCTCGAGCAGCTGATCGGCGGCGCCGTGAGCCGGTACATCCAGCGCACGTACCGCCGGGAGCCGGTCGTCATCGCCATCGTCGTCGACGCCTGAGCCGCAGGGCGGCGACGCCGCCGGGACGTGCCGGGCCTCGCCCCCTACGCTGCGGGGATGACGTCGATCCTGTGGCTGCGCCGGGACCTGCGTCTGCACGACCTGCCGTCCCTGCTCGCCGCCCACGAGGCGTCCGGCGACGGCGTCGTGCTGCCGCTGTTCGTCCCCGACCCCGCGCTGCTCGCCGCCGCGGGTCCCGTGCGCATCCGCTGCCTCGTCGACGCCCTCGGCGGCGTGCGCGAGGCCTACGACGACGCGCTCGTGTTCCGGGCCGGCCGACCGCACGAGGTCGTGCCCGCGGTGGCTCGCGAGATCGGCGCCACGAGCGTGCACATCAGCGCCGAGACGACGCCCTACGGACGCCGGCGCGACGCGCGGGTGGAGTCGGCCCTGCCCGACGGGGTGCCGCTGGTGGCCACCGGCAGCCCGTACGCCGTCACGCCCGGACGCATCCGCACCGGGTCGGGAGGGCCGTACAGCGTCTTCAGCCCGTTCTCGCGCGCGTGGCGTACGCATGGGTGGCGGGCGCCGGCGACCGTCCCGCGCGACGTGCGCTGGCACCGGGGCATGGAGAGCGAGGACCCGCCCGCCGTCCCCCCGGAGGCGCTCGAGCCCGAGCTGCCGCCGGTCGGGGAGCGCCCGGCCCGGGAGCGGTGGCGCGCCTTCCTCGACACCGGCCTGGAGGCCTACCGGCAGGACCGCAACCGGGCCGACCTGAGCGGCACCTCCTCCATGTCGGGGCATCTCAAGTACGGCACGATCCACCCCCGCACGATGCTCGCCGACCTCGCGTCCCACCCGCTGGCCGCGGGCGAGGGCGCGACCGCGTTCACCACGGAGCTGTGCTGGCGGGACTTCTACGCCGACGTCCTGTGGCACCGGCCGGACTCCGCCTGGTCGGACCTGCGCCCGGACCTGGCCGCGCTGCGCTACGACGACCCGGGCGACACCTTCACCGCCTGGCGGGAGGGTCGCACCGGCTTCCCGTTCGTCGACGCCGGCATGCGCCAGCTGCGTCGCGAGGGGTGGATCCACAACCGGGTCCGGATGGTCGTGGCCAGCTTCCTGGTCAAGGACCTGCACCTGTGGTGGGGGCACGGCGCCCGGCACTTCCTGCGCCACCTGCGTGACGGCGACGTGGGCTCCAACAACCACGGGTGGCAGTGGGTGGCGGGCACGGGCACCGACCCGGCGCCGTACTTCCGCGTGTTCAACCCCGTGCTCCAGGGGGAGAAGTTCGACCCGGACGGCGACTACGTGCGGCGGTACGTGCCCGAGCTGGCGCACGTCCCCGGCGCCGCGGTGCACCAGCCGTGGAACGTGCCCGGCGGCTACGACGGCGGCTACCCGCAGCGGGTCATCGAGCACGGGCAGGCCCGGAGCGAGGCGCTGCGCCGGTACGCGGAGGCGCGCGCGGGCGCGGACTGACGGACGGCGGTCGATCGGACGGGCCGCCCAGGTGCTGACCCGCGGGCGACTGCCGGGCAGTGCCGGGCGGTGCCGGGTCAGGCGATCAGGTGGGCGAACGCCACGATGTTGTCGACGTAGTGCCCGCTGGCGGCGTCGAAGGCTCCGCCGCACGTGATGAGCCGAAGCTCCGCGCGGTCGGTCGTGTTGCCGTACACCCGTGCCGTCGGGAAGTCGGCCTTGGCGTAGCGCTCCACCGCGTCGATCACGAAGGTGGCCACGGTGCCGTCGGCCCGGGTCACCATGACCTCGGCGCCGACGGCGAGCTCACCCAGGCGGTAGAACACCGCCGGACCGGACGGGCCGTCCACGTGGCCGGCGATGACGGCCGGTCCGAGCTGCCCGGGGTTCGGGCCCCCCGTGTACCAGCCGGGAAGGGCGTAGTCGGCCGGTGCCGGCAGGACGCCGTCCGCGCCGACGGCGAGGGGCTCGAGCACGTCGCTGTGGACGTCGATGCTCGGGATGTCGAGCCGCACCGGCTCCGACGCGGGCAGGATCGGCCCGAGGTCCGCCGCCGGCGCGGCGGCCTCCGCAGCGGACGCCGACGTCGGCGCGGGGGTGGGGGCGGGGGCCTGCAGCTCGCGCTGCCCGGGGGGTCCGGTCACTTCCTCGGTGACCGTCCGCGCCGGCGCGGCCGCAGGGCCCACGGCCGACGGCCGCAGCCCCAGGGCGACGATCACCGCGCCGGCCACGGCCAGCACGACGGCCACCGCCGCGAGAAGCGCGAGGCGGCGACCGTCGTGCCGGACATGGTCGGTCATCAGACGGTCGCGCGGACCCGACGCGCGGCGAACGCACCGACACCGACTGCGGCAGCCAGCAGGCCACCGCCGACCAGCAGCGTGCCGCCCTGGGCACCGGACTGGGCGGTGCCGCCGGCACCCGCGGCGACGCTCCCGGCGGGGGCCGCGGCGAGCACGCCGCACAGCGCGGGGTCGGTCGCCTCGGTGGGCAGCGACGGCTCCAGGTCCGACGCCACGTCACCGCTGTAGGTGCCGTCGTCGTTGTGGTCCACCCCGTGGATGACGACGACCGACTTGCCGTCGACGATCGCCTGCGCGACCGCGGGCTCGACCTCGATGCTGCCGCGCTGGTAGGCGATCCGCCCACCGGGCGCGGTGTCGAAGCGGTCGACCGCGAGCGCGCTCGCGGGGCTCGTGTCGCCGGTCTTGGTCAGCGACACGACGATCCCGCCGTACGCCGGGCCGCCCTCGGTCGTGTTCAGGGTGCCGTCACCGCTCGCGTCGTCGGTCGCGGCCGGGCACTCGTTGCGCGCCTCGGCACCGAAGTGGATGTGCGCCGCGTGCGGAACGTCCGGCAGCAGGCGGTCGGCCGCCATCGTGACGGTGAGGGTCGTGCCCATGACGGTGACCATCGCGGTGCCGCTGGCCTCGACACCGTTGAGGGCGACCGGCGTGAGGTTGGCGTTGGCGTTGCCGTCGGCGGCGAAGGCGGACCCGACGCCGGCCGGGAGGAGCAGTGCCGCCCCGAAGCCGGCGAGGGCGATACGGCGGGTGGTGCTGCGCATGAGTGACTCCAGTCCGGGGCGGTCGCGCCGCCCCTCGTGTGCGGATCGTTCTGTCGGGGGTGGTTCGGAGCCGCACCGCGGGCGGATGGGTATCGGTTCCGACGGGTCCGCGCGTAGCCTCGACGGCATGTGCCGGAACATCCATGAGCTGCACAACTTCGAGCCCTCGGCGACGGACGAAGAAGTGCACGCCGCCGCCCTGCAGTACGTCCGCAAGGTCAGCGGGACCACCAAGCCGTCACGGGCCAACCAGGCGGCGTTCGACCGCGCGGTGGAGGAGGTCGCCCATGCCACGCACCACCTGCTCGAGGCGCTGGTGACGTCCGCGCCGCCGAAGGACCGCGAGACGTTCGCCGCCCAGCGTCGCGCCCGAACCGCGGCGCGCTACGCGACCACGTCGTAGCGCCGTCCCGCGCGCCGTGCTGGCGCGCAGGCGTCCCGACGCGGCGTCGTCACGCCGCGCAGCCGGCCCGGCCCCATGGTCCGGCTCGCCGGACGATGGCCGTCCGCGGCCGGGCGTGCCTAGGCTCTCCTCGGTGGTGGACGACGACGACGGGGGCAGATGATGACGGACGTGCAGACCTCACCCATGGTGCAGCCGACGGGTGACCACGAGCCCGAGGTGCTCAGCCGCGAGCTGTACGAGCGGGGCATCACGGTGGTGCGCGGGGCACTGCCGCGCGAGTGGGCCGCGGCTCTCGACGAGGACCTGGCTCGGGAGTTCTCCCTGGCGCTGCGGACACCCGGCGGCGTCGCACCCCGCGGCTGGAACCGGTTCTACTTCGAGCCGTACGCGGAGAAGCTGCTCGGCATCTGGGACCTCGCCCTGCACCCCGTGGTCACGGCCCTGTCGGAGCACATGTTCGGGCCCGACTGGCAGATCGTCGAGCTGGGCTCGGACATCCCGCTGCCCGGCGCGGAGAACCAGCCGTGGCACCGCGACTTCGCGATGCCACGCGCGACCCGCGAGGAGGGTCGGCTGACGTCCATCGCGGTCAACGCCTCCGCCGTCGACGTCGTCGACGGGCCCTTCCAGGGCATCCCCGGCACGCAGATGGACCCCGGTGACGACTTCGAGGGGGCCATGTTCCCGCCCGACGAGCGCACCGCCGAGCTGGACGAGCGGCTGCAGTCGTTCTTCGCGAAGGCCGGCAACTTCTCGGTCCGGTCCGGGCTCATGCTGCACCGGGGCTCCGCGATGGGGATCGGGTCACGCATGCGGCAGGTCGCGATCCTCGGCATCGTCTCGACCGACGACCGCGCGATCGTCGACCGCCTGGCCGACCCGTCCGACCCGTACCCGCCCCGCATCCGGATGTCGCAGGAGGCCTACGACCGGCTTCCGGCCGAGCTCCGCGAGCACCTCAGCCACGAGATCGTCGCCGAGACGACGGACACGCTGCCGCCGTACCGCACGGAGCACTCGTTCGAGGGTCTGAAGATGGACCAGCGCAAGTCCTGAGGCGACCGGACCGGCCGTGCCGCCCACGTCGACCTCTCGCGTCGACCTCGAGCGGTCGGCCGGTCCGTGCGCGGCCCTAGGCGGGCGTCCCGAGCGCCCACCGGATGGCCCCGGTGATGGCGTGCCCGCCCGCCCGGACGACGGTGTCCTCAGCGAGGGGCAGGTAGGGCAGCCCCAGGGGGTGCCGCGTCCACCGCGGCATCATCGCGACCGCCGCGGCGGCGAGCAGCGAGTACGGCGGGCGGACCGGCCAGGGCAGCGGCGGGCTGACCAGGAGGAAGCGGGCCGCGGCCCGCGCCTCGGGGGTTCCGCGCAGCTCCGCGCGGTAGCCGCGCAGCTGGGACGTCAGCTCGGCCAGGGTGGTCGGCACGTCCGGCGCGCCCAGTGCGCGGCCCACCACGGCGACCTGCGCGACGTACTCGTCGCAGCCGGCCGGGTCCAGGGGCCGGGCCCCGTACCGCTGGTGCGCGCCGAGGAAGCTGTGCGCCTCGGCGACGTGGACCCACCTGACCAGGTGCGGGTCGGACGCGGCGTAGGGGACGCCGTCCGGCGTCACGCCGCGGACCCGCTCGTGCACCGCTCGCACCACCGCGACCGCCTGCGCCGCGTCGTCCGCGGTCGCGAAGGTGGTCGTCGCCAGGAACGTGCTGGTCCTTGCCAGCCGGCCCCACGGGTCGCCCCGGTAGCCGGAGTGCGCCGCCACCGCGGCCATCGCCTGGGGGTGCAGGGACTGCAGCAGCAGCGCCCGCAGCCCGCCGACGAACATCGAGGCGTCCCCGTGCACCCGGCGGATCGCCGCGTCCTCGTCGAACCACCGCGGCCCCGGCGTGCCGTGGATGCGCCTCTGCGCCTCGGGGCCCTCGGGCCCGGCCACCTTGCTGAACAGCGCCCCGCCCACCCGGGCGCGTACCTCGTCCGTCACCGACATGCTCCGATCCTCACCCGCCGCGGCCCGGGCGGCCCGCCGAGCGACGCCGATGGCACGACGGGGCACCGCGGCCTAGCCTGCCGAGGGTCCGCGCCGTCCGGCCGGACGTGCGTCGGTGGTGGGGGAGCACGTGGTCACGAGCGCGGGCCTGCTGCTCTACCGCGTCGGCGCGGCGGGGGTCGAGGTGCTGCTGGGCCACATGGGCGGCCCGTTCTGGGCGCGCAAGGACGCCGGTGCCTGGTCGATCCCCAAGGGCGAGCACGGGCCCGAGGAGGACCCCCGGCTCGCCGCCGTGCGGGAGTTCGCGGAGGAGATCGGGCGCCCGCCGCCCGAGGGTCCGGACGTGCCGCTGGGGACGGTGCGCCAGCGGGGCGGCAAGTCGGTCACGGCGTGGGCGCGCGCCGGGGACCTCGACGTCACGACGATCAGCAGCAACACGTTCGAGATGGAGTGGCCGCCGCGCAGCGGGCGGCGCCAGTCGTTCCCGGAGCTGGACCGGGCCCGGTGGTGTCCGCTCGACGAGGCGCGGGGCCTGGTGGTCGCCGCCCAGGTCGAGCTGCTGGAGCGGCTCGTGGCGGCGCTGCGGTCGGACCCGTCGGCGGGTCCGGGCACGGACGGCGCTGCGGCCGCGGACGTCCGTGCGGACGAGGTGGGGCCTGGCCGTGCGTGAGCTCGTCGTGCTCGGCACGTCCTCGCAGGTGCCGACGCGCGACCGCAACCACAACGGCTACCTGCTGCGATGGGACGGCGAGGGGCTGCTGTTCGACCCGGGGGAGGGCACGCAGCGCCAGCTCACGCGCGCGGGGGAGCCGGCGTCGTCGGTCACGCGCATCTGCCTGACGCACGTGCACGGGGACCACTGCCTCGGGCTGCCCGGGGTCCTGTCGCGGATGGTCCTCGACGGCGCCGAGCACCCGGTCCACCTGCACTACCCCGCCTCGGGCGAGGACGTCGTCCGGGCGCTGGTGTCGCTGGCGACCCCGGGGCTCGACCTGCACCTGCATCCGCACGGAGGGGGCGGCCCGGTCGCCGACGGTCTCGAGGTCGCCCCGCTCGCCCACCGCGTGGAGACCTACGGGTACCGGCTGAGCGAGCCGGACGGTCGGACGCTGCTCCCCGAGCGGCTGGCGGCCGCGGGGATCACGGGCCGCGACGTCGGCCGCCTGCAGGCGGCCGGTCGGCTTGGCGCCGTGCGGGTCGAGGACGTCAGCACGCCGAGGCCCGGGCAGCGGGTTGCCGTCGTGATGGACACGGCCCCGTGCGAGGGCGCCGAGCGGCTGGCCGACGGCGCCGACCTGATGCTCGTCGAGTGCACGTACGCGGACGAGCTGGCCGATCTCGCCCGGGAGTACCGCTACCTCACGGCGG
>Ga0210040_10009830_pt1 | contig 11067 bp, 8 predicted proteins | sample CryGeyCG12114_NA_FD_185462 | JGI IMG/M metagenome (GOLD analysis project Ga0210040, IMG submission 185462) | Groundwater microbial communities from aquifer - Crystal Geyser CG19_WC_8/21/14_NA (SPAdes) (version 2) | ecosystem: Environmental > Aquatic > Deep subsurface > Groundwater | place: USA... | reverse complement strand
CCGGACTCCTTCGGCTTCTACTTCGTCCAGGCGGCCACGGCCCTGGTGCTGATCCTGGCCGCGAACACCGCGTTCAACGGCTTCCCGCTGCTGGGCTCGGTGCTGGCCCAGGACCGGTACATGCCCCGCCAGCTGCACACCCGCGGCGACAAGCTGGTCTACAGCAACGGCATCCTGCTGCTGGCCGGGTTCGCCGTGCTGCTGCTGGTGGTCTTCGACGCGGACTCCACCCAGCTGATCCAGATGTACATCGTCGGGGTGTTCACCAGCTTCTCGATCGGCCAGTGGGGCATGGTGCGGCACTGGAACCGGGAGCTGCGCGGATCGAGCGACCCGGCGGCGCGCGGTCGGATGCAGCGGTCGCGGGTGATCAACGCGATCGGCGGGTCGTTGACCACCGTCGTCCTGGCGATCGTGGTGGTGACCAAGTTCGCCGGTGGCGCCTGGATCGTGATCGCCGCGATGCCGCTGATATTCCTGCTCATGCGGCAGATCAACCGGCACTACTCCAACGTGGCCCGCCAGCTCGTGCCCGACAGCGACGTCCGGATGAAGCCCTCCAAGGTGCACGCGGTCGTGCTGGTCTCCAAGGTGCACAAGCCGACCCTGCGGGCGCTGGCCTTCGCCCGGGCCACCCGGCCCGACGTGCTCACCGCGCTCACGGTCAACGTGGACGACGAGGACACCCGCGCGCTGCAGGCCGACTGGGAGCGCTACGACATCCCGGTGCCGCTGACCGTGGTCGACTCGCCCTACCGGGAGATCACCCGGCCGGTGCTGGACTTCGTCCGGGACATCCGCCGGTCCAGCCCGCGCGAGCTGGTCGTGGTCTTCGTGCCGCAGTACGTGGTCGGGCACTGGTGGGAGAACGTGCTGCACAACCAGAGCGCGCTGCGGCTGCGCACCCGCCTGCAGTTCCAGCCCGGGGTGATGATCACCAGCGTGCCGTGGCAGCTGGAGAGCTCGCTGGACCGGGAGCCGGTCACCGGGACCGGTCCGGCCCCCGGCGACCTGCGCCGCGGGCTCACCGACGAGGCGGAGCAGACGCCCTATGGCTGAAGGTGGAAGGACCCCGTCGTCCCCCAACCCTCGCGAGCTCGGGTCGGGCCCCTACGACGGGGCCGGTGCCCCACGCCGGGCAAGCTCGCCGAGGGGCCCCGGAGGGCGGCCGAAGAGCCGTCGACGACCGCAGGCGGACAACGGCGGCGGCTGGACCGGCCGCCGGTTCGAGGTGACCGTCGGTGCGGTGGCGCACGGCGGGCACTGCGTGGCCCGGCACGAGGGCCGCGTGGTCTTCGTCCGGCACACGCTGCCCGGCGAGCGGGTGGTCGTGGAGGTGACCGAGGACCGGCACGCCGGGTTCTGCCGGGCCGACGCCGTCGAGGTGCTCGAGGCCGCGCCCGACCGGGTCGAGCGGCCCTGCCCGTACAGCGGCCCGGGTCGGTGCGGTGGGTGCGACTGGCAGCACGTCGGCCACGCCGGCCAGCTCGGGCTCAAGGCCGCCGTCGTGCGCGAGCAGCTGTCCCGGTTGGCCGGGCTGGACGTGCCGGTCGTGGTGGAGGCGCTGCCCGGCGGGCCGCTGCGCTGGCGCTCCCGGGCCCGGTTCGCCGTCGAGCGCACCGGTGAGCCGGGCCTTCGGCGGCACCGCTCGCACGACGTCGTCCCGCTCGAGGACTGCCCGATCACCGTGGAGCCGGCCGCCCGGGCCGTCCTCGCCCGCCGCTGGCTGGACGCCGCCGCGGTCGACGTGGCCGTCGACTCGGCGGGTGTGGTGACGACGACGACGCTGGACCGCCGGGGAGGGCCGCAGGAGACCCAGGTGCTGCGCCCGGGCGCCGACGTGCCCGAGGAGCCGGCCGGCCGGGCCTCCCGCTCCGCCGGTGGGCGCGACTGGGAGGTCGAGGGCACCGGCTTCTGGCAGGTGCACCCGGCCGCCGCGGACGCGCTGGTCGGCGCGGTGTCGGCGTTCGCCGCCGTCAGGGCGGGGGAGACGGTGCTGGACCTGTATGCCGGCGCGGGGCTGTTCGGCGGCGCGCTGGCCCCCGGGATCGGTGCCGGCGGCCGGGTGGTGTGCGTGGAGTCCGATGCCGCGGCCTGCGCCGCCGCGGACGCCAACCTCGCCGACCTGCCGCAGGCCGAGGTGTGGCAGGGCGACGTCGACGCCCCGGGGCTGACCGAGCTGCTCGACGACCTGGGGCGCCCGGACGTCGTCGTCCTCGACCCGCCGCGCGCCGGGGCCGGCCGGGCGGTCAGCCAGGTCATCGCCGCCGCCGGGCCGCGGGCGGTGGTCTACGTCGCGTGCGACCCGGCCGCGCTGGCCCGGGACGTCGCCGCGTTCACCGCCGCCGGGTTCCGGTTGGAGGCGCTGCGGGCCTTCGACTGCTTCCCGATGACCGCCCACGTGGAGTGCGTGGCCCTGCTGGTCAGGGCCTGAGCCCGGCCGGCCGGGCAGGTCACGCTTCGAACACGTGTGCGAGCCGGTGTCCCGGTCTCGGGGCGCGGCCCGCACACTGACCGGGTGGACGTCGCACTGCCGCCGGGCTGGCCGGACGAGGTGGCCCCGCCCGGTGCCCCGGACTGGGAGCGCACGGCGGTCGCGTGGCTGTACGACCTGGTGCCGCACGACTACCGGGCGCACGAGGTGCTGCGGCGGTACCCGGTGCTGCTGGCCCGGTTCGCCGCCGACCACGTGGCCGCCGGGCTGGAGGCCGCCCGCGCCGGCTGGCGCACGGTGCGCGTCGAGCTGGCCGACCAGCTGCCCCCGGACGCCATGGAGGCCGCGATCAGCGCCTACGAGCGGGAGGGTGCCCGGCTGACCAGGGCTGCCCGCGGGGTCGAGGTGGTGGCCGGGGCGTTGCGCGGTGAACGGTGGGTGCCGCGGCTCTGAGGTGCGGCTCGGCAGGGCAGCCCGCCGTTGCGCGGTTACAGTTGGACCTCCACCCGGCTGCGTCCTTTCCCGGCGCGCCGACGTCGAGAGGACCCTGTCCCGTCGTGTCGTTGCTCCGCTCGCTGACCGGACCCGCCGACGTCCGTGCTCTCGATCCCGACCAGCTGCCCGTGCTCGCCGCAGAGATCCGCGACGCCCTGGTGACCAGCGTCGCCAGGACCGGTGGCCACCTCGGGCCGAACCTGGGCACCGTCGAGCTGACCATCGCCGTCCACCGGGTGTTCGAGTCCCCGCGCGAGCCGATCGTCTTCGACACCGGCCACCAGGCCTACGTGCACAAGCTGCTCACCGGCCGGCTGGAGGGGTTCACCCAGCTGCGCCAGCGCGGTGGCCTCTCCGGCTACCCGAGCCGGGCGGAGAGCGAGCACGACTGGGTGGAGAACAGCCACGCCTCGACGTCGCTGTCCTACGCCGACGGGCTGGCCAAGGCATTCGCCGTCCGCGGTGACTCCCGGCCCGTGGTCGCGGTCATCGGTGACGGCGCGCTCACCGGCGGGATGGCCTGGGAGGCGCTGAACAACATCGCCGCCGCGCAGGACCGGCCGGTCGTCATCGTGGTCAACGACAACGGCCGCTCGTACTCGCCGACCATCGGTGGGGTCGCCGACGCGCTGGCCACCCTGCGGCTGCGCCCGGGCTACGAGGAGGCGCTGCTCGCCGTCCGGCAGGCCCTGCACAAGGCCCCGGTCGTGGGCACCAAGCTCTACGACGCGCTGCACGCCATCAAGAAGGGCCTCAAGGACGTCCTGAGCCCGCAGGGCATGTTCGAGGACCTGGGCATGAAGTACGTCGGGCCGGTCGACGGGCACGACGTCGCGGTGATGGAGTCGGCGCTGCGCCGGGCCCGGTCCTTCGGCGGCCCGGTCATCGTGCACGCCGTCACCACCAAGGGCTTCGGCTACCCGCCCGCCGAGACCGACACCGTCGATGCCTGGCACTCCACCGGCGTCTTCGAGCCCGACAGCGGCCTGTCCTCCGCCGCCGCCGGCCCGGAGTGGACCGACGTCTTCTCCGACGAGCTGGCGCGGCTGGGCAACGAGCGCTCCGACATCGTGGCGATCACCGCGGCGATGCTGCACCCGACCGGGCTGGCGGCGTTCGCCGAGCGCTTCCCGGAGCGCACCTTCGACGTGGGGATCGCCGAGCAGCACGCGCTGACGTCGGCCGCGGGGCTGGGCATGGCCGGTCTGCACCCGGTGGTCGCCATCTACTCGACCTTCCTGAACCGGGCCTTCGACCAGCTGCTCATGGACGTCGCCCTGCACGGCCAGCCGGTCACCGTGGTGCTGGACCGGGCCGGGGTCACCGGCTCCGACGGCGCCTCGCACAACGGCATGTGGGACATGTCGATCTGCTCCATCGTCCCCGGGCTGCAGCTGGCCGCCCCCCGCGACGAGCCCACGCTGCGCGAGGCGCTGCGCGAGGCGGTGCAGGTCACCGACGGCCCGACCGTGATCCGCTTCCCCAAGGGTGCGCTGCCGGTCGAGGTGCCCGCGCTGGAGCGCCGCGGCCCGGTCGACGTGCTCCGCCGGGGCCCGAACCCGGAGGTGCTGCTGGTCGCCGTCGGCTCGATGGTGCCGATGTGCCTGGCCGTCGCCGAGCGCGCCGCCGACCACGGCATCGAGGTCACCGTGGTCGACCCGCGGTGGGTGCTGCCGGTCTCCGCCGACCTCGTGTCGCTGGCCACCGAGCACCGGCTCGTGGTCACCGTCGAGGACGGTGGCCGGGCCGGCGGGGTGGGCACGACGCTGTCCCAGGCACTGCAGGACGGCGACCACGACGTGCCGGTCCGCACCCTGGGCCTGCCGCAGCAGTTCTTCGAGCACGGCAGCCGCGGCCAGGTGCTCGCCGACGTCGGGCTCACCGAGCAGGACGTCGCCCGGCGCATCGTGGAGTGGGCCGCTCGGATCGCCGATCGGGGTACTGCCGGGCCGAACGTGACCGCGCACATCGAGGGCGCCGAGGGCCAGCAGCAGTGACCGTGATCGCGGAGATCCAGGTCGCGCCGTCCCCGCCGGGCACGCCGGAGGACCCGCACGCCCACGTCGAGGCCGCGATCGCGGTGATCCAGGCGTCGGGGCTGCGGCACGAGGTCGGCGCGCTCGGCACCACGCTGGAGGGCGAGGACGACGCCGTGTGGGCCACCCTGCGGGCAGCGCACGAGGCGATGGTCGCCGCCGGCGCCACCGCCGGGATCTCGCACGTCAAGGTGGCCACGGTGAACCGCACGATGGACAGCCTCACCGCCAAGTTCCGCTGAGGCCCGGTCCTCGATGAGGTGACCTGGTCGGGGACCGGCCGACCGCACCACCGCTGGTGCGGTCGGCCGCCCCCCGATCACGCCGGCAGCGAGGCCACACCCCTGGGTAGGAACCGCTCGCCGCGGACGGCCTCGGAGACGCCGGCCCGGTCCAGGTACGCGGAGATCCCGCCCAGCCAGAACGGCCAGCCCGCGCCCAGCAGCATGGCCAGGTCGATGTCCTGCACCCCCTGCACGACGCCCTCGTCGAGCATCAGCCCGATCTCCTCGGCCAGCGCCCGCTCCGCGTTGGCGCGCAGCTGCTCGGCGGTCAGCGGGGAGTCGCCCGAGTCGATCCCGGCCAGCTCGGGGTCGAGAACGCCGGGGGAGGAGAAGACCGAGCCCTTGCCGAGCTCGACCATCTTCCGCACGCCTTCGCCGACGCCGAACCGGTCCGGGAACGCCTCGTGCATCCGCTCGGCGACGTGCAGCGCGACCGGCGGGCCGACCAGCGACAGCAGCTCGAACGGCGTCATGGGCAGGCCGAGGGGGTCCAGCGCCTGCTCCGCGACGGCCACCGGCGTGCCGGCGTCCACGGCCGAGGTGACCTCGCCGAGGAAGCGGGTGAGCAGCCGGTTGACCACGAACGCCGGCGCGTCCGCGACCAGCACGCAGGACTTCTTCAGCGCCTTGCCGACGGCGAACGCGGTGGCCAGCGTGGCGTCGTCGGTGCGCTCGGCCCGCACCACCTCCAGCAGCGGCAGCACGGCGACGGGGTTGAAGAAGTGCAGCCCGACGACCCGCTCGGGGTGCTGCAGCTGCGACGCCATCTCGGTCACCGACAGCGCCGAGGTGTTGGTGGCCAGCACGCACTCCGCGGAGACGACCGCCTCCACCTCGGCGAACACCTGCTGCTTGACCGACAGCTCCTCGAAGACCGCTTCGATCACCAGGTCGGCGTCGGCGAAGGCGGCCTTGTCCAGCGCCCCGGTGACCAGCCCCTTGAGCCGGCCCCGCGCGTCGGGGGAGAGCCGGCCGCGGTCGGCGAGCTTGTCCAGCTCGCCGTGCACGTAGCCCACACCCCTGTCCACCCGCGCCTGGTCGATGTCGGTGAGCACGACGGGCACCTCCAACCGGCGGAGGAACAGCAGCGCCAGCTGCGAGGCCATCAGGCCCGCACCGACGACGCCGACCTTGGTGACCTTCCGGGCCAGCTTCCGGTCCGGTGCGCCGGCCGGCCGCTTGGCCCGCTTGTTCACCAGGTCGAAGGAGTACAGCCCGGCGCGCAGCTCGTCGCTCATCAGCAGCTCGGTGAGCGCGTCGTCCTCGGCGGCCGTCCCGGCGGTGAAGCCGGCGTCCCCCGCGCGGGCCCGGTCGAGCAGCTGTACGGCCCGCAGCGCACCGGGGGAGGCGTTGCGGGTGCGGGCTGCCACGACCTGGCGGGCCCGGCCGATCGCGTCGTCCCAGGCCGACCGGTCGACCTCGGGGCGGGGGACGGCGACGTCGCCGGCCAGCACCCCGACCGCCCACTCCAGCGAGCGCTCCAGGAAGTCCGCCGGCTCGAACACCGCGTCGGCGATGCCGAGCTTCGCCGCCCTCGGGCCAGGGGTGACCTTGTTCTGGGCGAGTGCGTTCTCCACGATCACACCGACCGCCGCGTCGATGCCGATCAGGTTCGGCAGCAGCTGGGTGCCGCCCCAGCCGGGCACCAGGCCGAGGAAGACCTCGGGGAAGGCGACGACGGCGGTGCTGGCGATCGTCCGGTACGCGCAGTGCAGCGCCAGCTCCAGGCCACCGCCCAGCGCCGCGCCGTTGACGAAGGCGAACGTCGGGACCGGGGAGTCCTTGAGCCGGCGGAAGACCCGGTGCCCGGTCTCGGCGATCTCCCGGGCGTCGTCCGCGGAGGTGATCGACGGGACGCCGGAGAGGTCCGCACCCACGGCGAAGATGAACGGCTTGCCGGTGACCGCGATCCCGACCGGGGCGGGGGTGTGCGCGGCGATCTCGTCCAGGGCGGCGTCGAGGGCGGCCAGCCCGCCCGGGCCGAACGTCGAGGGGCGGGTGTGGTCGTGCCCGTTGTCCAGGGTGACCAGGGCGAGCTCACCGGCCAGCCCGGGCACCCGCAGGTACCGGACGTGCGCCTGCGTGACGACCTCGTCGGCGAAGACCGCGCTCATGCCGGAACCTCCTCGGTGCGTGCCCCCGACCAGTTCGGGTTCTCCCAGATGACGGTGCCGCCCATGCCGATGCCGATGCACATCGCGGTCAGCCCGTAGCGGACGTCGGGCCGCTGCGCGAACTGCCGGGAGAGCTGGGTCATCAGCCGGACGCCGGAGGAGGCCAGCGGGTGGCCCACGGCGATCGCCCCACCCCACGGGTTGACCCGCTCGTCGTCGTCGGCGATGCCGTAGTGGTCCAGGAAGGCCAGCACCTGGACGGCGAAGGCCTCGTTCAGCTCGAACAGCCCGATGTCCGCGATCCCTAGACCGGTGCTGGCGAACGCCTTCTCCGTCGACGGGATCGGGCCGACGCCCATCACCTCGGGCTCGACGCCGGCGAAGCCGTAGCCGACCAGCCGCATGCCGATGGTCAGGCCCAGCTCACGCGCCACGTCCTCGGCGGCGAGCAGGCAGCCGGTGGCGCCGTCGTTCAGCCCCGCGGCGTTGCCGGCGGTGACGTGCCCGTGCGGGCGGAACGGCGTCTTCAGCGTCGCCAGGCCCGCCAGCGTGGTGCCCGGGCGGGGCGGCTCGTCGACGGTGGCCAGGCCCCAGCCGGCCTCGGCCGAACGGGTGGCGACCGGCACCAGCTCCGGGCCGATCTGGCCACTCTCCAGCGCCGCTGCGTACTTCTGCTGGCTGGCCAGCGCGAAGGCGTCGGCCCGCTCCTTGGTCAGGTGCGGGAAGCGGTCGTGCAGGTTCTCCGCGGTCGAGCCCATGACCAGCGCCGAGCCGTCGACGATCTGCTCGCTGACGAACCGCGGGTTGGGGTCGACGCCCTCGCCCATCGGGTGGTGGCCCATGTGCTCGACCCCGCCGGCGATGGCCACGTCGTAGGCGCCGAAGGCGATGCCGGAGGCGGTGGTGGTCACCGCGGTCATCGCGCCGGCGCACATCCGGTCGATGGCGAAACCGGGCACCGACTTCGGCAGCCCGGCCAGCAGGGCGGCGGTGCGGCCGATGGTCAGCCCCTGGTCGCCGATCTGGGTGGTGGCGGCGATGGCCACCTCGTCCACCCGCTCGGGCGGCAGCGAGGGGTTGCGGCGCAGCAGCTCGCGGATGCAGCGGACGACGAGGTCGTCGGCGCGCGTCTGCGCGTAGATGCCCGAGGGGCCGGCCTTGCCGAACGGGGTGCGCACGCCGTCGACGAAGACGACCTCACGCAGCGGGCGTGGCCGCCGCTCTGCTGATGACACGAGTCCTCCGCGATGGGTCCCAGGCGCCGGCGGTCGCCCGGCACCGGAGCCAAGTTACCCGCAGGTAACCGAGGACCCGAGGGGAGCGTTCCCGATACGGTCGGCTCTCCGCAGCCGAGGAGGACCCGGTGGGCTCGACACGTCAGCTCCTCGCCCGGGTGGCCCCGTGGGCTGCCGTCCTCCTCCCGCTGGCCGAGCTGGTGCTGGTGCTCACCGGCGTGCTGCCGGTCGGCGTCGCCCTGGTCGTCGCAGTCGTGCTCGAGGCGCTGCTGGCCCTGGTCGTGGTCGCCGAGTGGGTGGCGTTCCACCGCGCCTGGCGGTCTGCCCGGGTCGGCGGCGGTCGGCGCAGCGACGCACTGCTGGCCGGGCTGGCCGCCACGGCACCCGCGCCGGTGGTGGCCCTGGTCCGGTCGGAGCTGGGCGTGTGGCGGTCGCTGTGGTGGGCGCTGCGTCGGCGCCGCGCGGTGCATCCCGGCCAGACCGCGTTCTCCTACACCTCCCGGATCGGCGTGGTGCTCTGGGTGACCATCGGGCTCGCGCCGGTGGAGATGGCGGCCGTGCACGTGCTGCTGCCCTGGCCGACCGTGCGGGTCGTCCTGCTCGTGCTCAGCGTCGGATCGCTGGTCTGGATGCTGGGCTTCGCCCTCGGCCTGCAGCAGCGGCCGCACGTGCTGGACGACGAGGCGCTGGTGCTCCGCCTCGGGCCGCTGCGCGAGATCGAGGTGCCGCTTGCGGGCGTCGCCGACGTGCGTGCGGCCACCACCGTCGACCACCCGCGCACCCTGGACGTCGGCGACGGGCGGGTGGCGCTGGCGGTGCTGGGGGAGTCCAGCGTCCGGGTGACCATGCGCCCGGGCTCGACCGTGCGGGTCGACGGCCGTGCGGTCGACGCCGACCAGGTGGTGTTCTTCGCCGACGACCCGCGCGCCGTGGTCCGGCAGCTCCGCGCCCGTCAGGGAGCCGGCGCGTGACCCGGTACGCGCTGCTGCTGCGCGGCATCAACGTCGGCCGGGCGCACCGGATCGCCATGGCCGAGCTGCGCGCGCTGCTGACCGCCCAGGGACACGGCGGGGTCGCCACGCTGCTGCAGAGCGGCAACGTGGTGCTCGACTCCGACCTGCCGTCGCCGGAGCTGGCCAGATCGGTGGAGCAGGCGGTGGAGCAGCGGTTCGGGTTCGCCGTGCCCACCGTCGTCCGCACCCGCGAGGAGGTCCTCGCCGTCCTCGCCCGGAACCCGCTCGGCGCCGTCGCCACCGATCCGACCCGCTACGTCGTCTCCTTCTCCGCCGGCGACGTGCCGGCCGACCTCGTCGAGTGGTTGCACGCGGTCGACCCCGGGGACGACGAGTTCGCCGTCGACGGCTGTGAGCTCTACCTCTGGTGCCCGCACGGGCAGCTGCAGAGCCCGCTGTCGGCCGCGCTCGCCAAGCACCGCGGCGGACCGGTCGGTACGGCCCGCAACTGGCGCACGGTGCTCAAGCTCGCCGAGCTGCTGCGGCACTGAGCCTCAGCCTGCCGTGATCGCGTCGGTGAGCAGGTCGCGGGTGAGCCCGATCTGCCACTCCCGCGCGCCCCCGGCCCGCAGCGCGTCGGCCACCCCGTCGGCGGTCGCCGGCTTCGGCGGCGTCCACATCAGCCGGCGGACCAGGTCGGGGGACAGCAGGTTCTCCACCGGCACCGACCACTGCTCGGACACCCCGGCCAGCGCCGCGCGGGCGGCCTTGAGCCGGGCCGCGGCCGCGGGGTCGCGGTCGGCCCAGCGGTTGACCGGCGGCGGCCCGTCCCCGGGCTTGCTGTGCAGCGGCAGCTCGTCCTCGGGCAGCTCGCGCCCGCGCACCAGGGCACCGAACCAGGTGGTGACCAGCTTGCGGTTGGCCCGGCCCCGGAAGACCGGCAGCTCCACCAGCGCGCCCTCGTTCTTCGGGTCGGCCTGCACCGCGGACACGATCGCCGCGTCCGGCAGCACCCGGCCGGGCGCGATGTCGCGGCGGCGGGCCAGCTCGTCGCGGGCCTGCCACAGCTCGCGCAGCATGCCCAGCTGCCGGCGGCTGCGCAGCCCGTGCATACCCGACGTCTTCCGCCACGGGTCGACCTTGGGCGCCGGCGGCCCGGCGGCGAGGATCGCCTCGAACTCCTGCCGGGCCCACTCGGTCTTGCCCTGGTCGGCGAGGATGCCGGCCAGCTCGTCGCGCAGGTCGACCAGCACCTCGACGTCCAGCGCCGCGTAGACCAGCCAGTCCTCCGGCAGCGGCCGGGTGCTCCAGTCGGCGGCCGAGTGGCCCTTCTGCAGCGACAAGCCCAGCAGCGACTCCACCACGGCGCCCAGCCCCACCCGCGGCAGACCGGCCAGCCGCGCCGCCAGCTCGGTGTCGAACAGCCGGCTGGGCACCAGACCGATCTCGGCCAGGCACGGCAGGTCCTGGTTGGCCGCGTGCAGCACCCACTCGGCGTCCCCGATCGCGGCCTGGA